>JAABUX010004062.1_pt1 | contig 18862 bp, 10 predicted proteins | sample 5561851 | NCBI WGS metagenome assembly JAABUX01 (sample SAMN10711883, study PRJNA513361) | rock metagenome | isolation source: Antarctica rocks | place: Antarctica: Victoria Land, Richard Nunatak red sandstone | collected 2016-01-03 | reverse complement strand
ATCCTCTCGTTCATGAGAGGAGGAAGCAGGTCGAACTTGCGTCGGAGGCGATCGACAATAGTACGGTCGGGCATACCGGCAACAGAACGCACCGCATGAATTCTGTCAAGTTATTTCTGCCCGACTCTTAAGGCAGGGCGAGTAGGGGGTTTGATGACCAGACGTGTTTCGAGTCGGCGCAGGGAATACCTCGCCTGGTGGGCTGGGTTCTTCCTGATGATCCCGATCCAAGCCGTCGAGGTCTACGATGGCCTTTGTTCGATGATCGGCTTCGCGATGGTGGGGTCCGTGATCGCGACGATGGGTTGGGTCATCTCCTGGCTCATCCGGTTCGGTGTCGAGAGGGTGACAACGCGATGGAGCCGGTCGATCGCCGTCCTCTTGTTCCTGGTCGGCTTTGGTTTGGTCGCGGCGGTGGTGGCGAGTGCCGACCTCGCGGCGGCGAACTTGCCCCAATCGGGACGGATCAACCAACTCCGGCTCTTGGCGGTGATCTTCGGGATCTTGTTTTGCCAATTCGCACTCATCTGGGAGCCGGGAGGACCTGGGCCGACAACACAGGGCACCGGTCCCGCGATCAGGCCAGGATCTCCTTGACCACCGTCCCGGCGACGTCGGTGAGGCGGAAGTCTCGGCCCGAGTAGCGGTAGGTCAGCTTTTCGTGGTCGAGACCGAGGAGGTGCAAGATTGTGGCGTGGAGGTCGTGGACGGCGACCCGGCCTTCGACGGCCTTGAAGCCGAAGTCGTCGGTACCTCCGTGGATGTGGCCCGACTTGACGCCTCCTCCGGCCAGGAACATCGTGAAGCCGAACGGGTTATGGTCGCGCCCGTCGCCGTTCTCGGAGACGGGGGTCCGGCCGAACTCGCCTCCCCAGATGACCAAGGTATCTTCGAGCAAGCCTCGGGCTTTGAGGTCGGTGATCAGGCCCGCGATCGGCTGGTCGATCTCCTTGCACTTGGTCTTGATGTTCTTGCTGATGTCGGCGTGGTGGTCCCAGCCGCTGTTGACGACCTGGACGAACCGGACCCCGTTCTCGACCAGACGACGGGCCAGGAGGCAGGAGTTGGCGAACTTGCCTTCGCCGTAAAGGGCCTTGGTGGCGTCGGATTCCTTGCGGATGTCGAAGACCTCGGGGGCGGCGGTCTGCATCCGGAAGGCGGTCTCCATCGACTTGATCCGGGCTTCGAGCATCGCGTCGTGCCCCCGGTCGGCCTGGTGCGCCTGGTTCATCTCGCTCAAGAACTCGAGCTGGCGGGTTTGCCTGGCCCGGTCGACCTTGGTGTTCCGGAGGTGGCGGATCATCTCGTCGGGGTTGGGCTTGTCGATGTCGATCGGCGTGCCTTGGTGCTCGCCGGGGAGGTAGCCGTTCCTCGACACATTGAAGTAATTCCCGAGCGACACGAAGCCGGGCAAGTCTCGGTTGACCGTCCCCAACCCATAAGAAACCCAGCTTCCCATCACCGGGTGGACCTGGTCGATCCGCCCCGAGAGCATGAAGTTGGTCGCCGGGCCGTGGTTCGGGTTCGACCCGTGGACGCCTCGGAGGATGCAGAGGTTGTCGACCTGCCCTTTGATGTGGGGCAGCAACTCGCTGACGTCGATCCCGCTCTCTCCCGACCGCTCGAACCCGAACGGCGAGGCGAGCAAACCGCCGGTGACGCGCTCGGTCCGGAGCGCCACGCCGTCGGGCCTCTGACCGGCGTACTTGAGGATCTCGGGTTTGGGGTCGAACATATCCAGGTGCGACGGCCCGCCCCCCATGAACAGGTAGATCACCCGCTTGGCCTTGGGCGCGAAGTGGGGCCGAGCGAGGTCGGCGGCAAGCAACCCCTCGGCATGCAAGAAGCTCGACAACCCCAAGCCCCCCACGCCCGACATCATGGTCCGGAGGAAACCGCGACGAGAAGCGTCAAGCGAGGGGCTCATGCCGAGAAGTCCTTGGAAAAAAGCGTTTTAGCCACGGATGGAACACGGATAAGAAAATTCTTTTCTACCTCTTATCCGTGTTCCATCCGTGGCTAGAACTTTCTGTTAATCGACGAAGAGGAATTCGTTGCTGATGAGGAGGGATTGGGCGAGGAGCGACCAGGATTCGGGGCGGTCGGGGCCGCCGTCGAGGTCGAGGAGCTTGGCGGCTCGGTCGACTTCGAGGCAGGTCGGGTCGCGTTGGAGGACGGCCCGGTAGAGGTTTCGGACCCGATCGGCGGGGCTGGATGACTTCTCGTCGGCGACGAGGCGTTTGGTCAACGTCTCGGCCCGGTCGAGGAGGAACGGGCTGTTGAGGAAGTAGAGTTGCTGGATCGGGGTTGTCGTCTGGTCCCGGGTTTCGCCGTGGCGGTTGGGGTCGGGGAAGTCGAAGGCTTTCAGGACGTCGGAAAGGCGCTGGCGGCTGACCTTGCCGTAGACGGTCCTCCGGCGGAAGTCGAGCTTGTCGAGGTCGCCCGACCTTCCTCCGACGCTCGCGATGTCGATCGAGCCGTCGACGCAGAGCAAAGCGTCGCGCCAGGCTTCGACGTCCAACCGGCGACGGTCGACCCGGGCGAGCCCGCGGTTCTCGGGGTCCTTGGTCCGGGCGGCGGTAGCTTCGGGGCCTTGGCTCGACTGGCGGTAGGTGCTCGACCGGACGATCTCTCGGTGGAGCCACTTGAGCGACCAGCCCGAGGCGATGAATCGGGCCGCGAGGTCGTCCAGAAGCTCGGGGTGGGTGGGCGGTTCGCCGAGCTTGCCGAAGTTGCTCGGGGTCGCCACGATCGGCCTGCCGAAGTGCCAGCCCCAGACCCGGTTGACGATCACCCGGGCCGTCAAAGACTTAGCCGGGCCGACGATCGCGTCGGCAAGGGCCAAGCGACCGCTTCCCGGGCCTTCGAACGGCTTCGGGTCGCCCGGCGAGAGCACGGCGAGGAACCGCCTCGGCGTGATCGGGCCGGGGTTGGTCGGGCTTCCTCGGAGGAAAACCGGGAGGTCGCGACCGACGCCTCGACGGTAGTCCATCCCGGTCCAGGACGGGTCCGAGCCGTCGACCCACAAGGCGGCGTCGCGGACCCCCGGCGCGGTGGGGCCTTCGAACCGCTTCCGCTCCTTGATCTCCTTGACCTTGGCTTCGAGTTCGACGACCGACCGCTTGGCCTTCTCGACGTCGCCGTTGGCTTTCTCGACGACCCCCTTTTGCTCCTTGGCGTAGGAGAGCCGAAGTTCGAGATCGACCAGGATTCGGCGGGTCTCGGCGAGGCGCTCGGCGGTCTCGTCGTCGGTTTCGACGAGCGGTCGGTCGACAAGCTGCGTGCTGGCGATCACCCCGGCCAGGGCGTAGTAGTCGGCGGTCCCGATCGGGTCGAACTTGTGGTCGTGGCATCGGGCGCAGGCGACGGTCAAGCCGAGGACGCCCCGGGTCACGGTGTCGAGCCGCTCGTCCCACTCATCGGCGACGATGGCGCCGATGACCTCGGCGGACAGCTTGGGCTCTTTGTGATAGACCGGTGCCAGGCCGAGGAAACCGGTCGCGGCGACCTCGCCCACCGGGAGGCCAGGCTCCAAGTCGGCGGCGAGCTGGCGGCGGATGAACTCGTCGTAAGGGAGGTCCTGGTTGAGGGCCTGGATTACCCAGTCCCGGTAGGCGTGCGGGTTCCGCTGCGGCTTGTTGGTCGCCTCCGATGTGGGGTTGTCCTCGGCATACCGAGCCACGTCGAGCCAGTATCGACCCCAGCGCTCGCCGTACCTGGGCGACGCGAGCAGGCGATCGACCAGCCGTTCGTAGGCGTCGGGTGCCGGGTCGCCGACGAAGCTCGACACCTCGTCGGCGGTCGGCGGGAGCCCGGTCAGGTCGAACGACAACCGGCGGATCAACGTCCGAGCGTCGGCGGTCGGCGAAGGCTCCAGCTTCTGGGCGTCGAGGGTCTTGAGGATGAACGGGTCGACCCGAGTCTTGGCCCAGCCCGGGTTCGAGACCGAAGGGGTGGGCCGCTCGGTCGCCTTGACGAACGACCAGAACTGCCGACCGGCCTCGAAGTCGATGCCCGGCTTGGCCTTGGGCTGGTTCGACGCCGGACCGCTCGCCTCTGGGGCGTGGTCGGGCATGGGCGCCCCGAGTTCGACCCACTTCCGGAAATCTTGCAAGGTCCGCTCGGGGAGCTTGGCGTCGGGCGGCATCGCGGCGATCTCGCCACCATGATTCAAGGCGCTGAGCAAGAGGCTCTCATCGGCCTTGATCTGGCCAGGCTCGCCGTCGCCGAGCATCGGGCCAGCGTCGCCACCCTGGCGGATCGAGGCCGAGGCGTCGAGCCGAAGCCCCCCCTTGGCGGCCTTGGCCCCGGCGGAGTGGCACTTGTAGCACCGCTCGACCAGGACCGGGCGGATCTTCGCCTCGAAGAACTCGACCCCCGAAACCGCGCCGGGGTCGTGGTCGACGACCGCTCGGGCCGAAGCGGGTCCAACCAGCCCGAGGGCGAGGAAAACCCCCGGGATCAAGCCGAGGTCGAGCTTCAAGATCAAGCGGAAGACTCCCACAAGTGATGGCCAGGTGATTCGTCGGGCCGTGTCGTCGACCAACAATACGTTCAATTTAACACGATTCCACCAAAGGGCGACAAGTCAATTACCTTCGAGCGCCGCCGATCGTCAACCCAAGCCTGCCGAGGATTCTATCCTCGGAACGCGGGTTCGGCGAATCGAGATGCTTCGAAAGGGGGTTGACTTCGAAATCCAGCGTTACCGAGACGATCGAGGATTGGATGCCCGTCCCCTCATTTCGGCCCCATCTCGAAATCGAGACTCGAAATCCTTGAGGGTCGTCAGGGCAACGACCTCTTGCCCGCCTCAGGTCCGATCTCGGACAATCGCGGCCAAGAGGGTAAGACCCCATTGGATCGCCGGAGTCGAGGGATTTGGGATGGCCAGATCGAAGTGGGTGGACCTCGCCTTGGTCGTCGCGATCGTCCCGTTGGGCGTCTGGGCCTGGCGGACGGGCCGGGAACGCGCGGTGATGGAAGATAAGTTCGCGAAATATACGCGAAAAGCGGGCGAGTTGGGAGTCGGCGACCGGTCGAAGACGCTTCTTCGGAAGCTGGAAACCGACGAGCCGTTTCACTTCGCCTGGCGGATGTTTTTGCCTGCGGGGGCCTACGACCAAGTCGGCGTCGGCGAGGCTTCGAGAGACTTCCAATCTCTCGGTACCGAATCGATCGTCTACCGATGTCGAATTGGGGAGGATCAGGGCCGACTCCGGGTCAGCCTCAATAACCACGGGCCGGGAGGCGGCTCGGGCATCCAAACGCCTTGTGGCCCACCGGCCCTCGCGGAGTTCCTCCGGGGGCGATGGGACAGAATCATCGTCGAGCAGACCGCCGCGACCGAACTGGTCGCCGCCGACCCGTCCAAGCCGCTGGTCTTGCTCCGGCTGAAGTTGCCCGCCGAACTCGAAGCCGAGGCACGCGAGAAGTTGGCCGGGTCGTCGGAGATCCGCCTGCCCATCATCTTCGAACTCACCCTCGAATCGAAAGGGCCGAACCCTTGACCTCCGACGACTGCTCCAACCCCAATTCGACCCCAAGGCCGATCGCCCGCAGGCGCCCGCAGGTCGGGTTGCGGACCACGATCCTGGTCGTGGCCCTGGCCGCGTTGGTCATGTCGATCGTGGCGGATCGGCGACGAATGGTCGACCTCGCGCCGAAGATTAATGCACTCCGACCGATGATCCGAGAGTTCGAGGTTGACGACCCCACCCAGATCACCGTCCGCTGCGTGCGCGATTATTGGTTTCACGAGAATCGATGGGACGTGTATCTCCCCGAAGGCCGAAATTATCGGCTCTGCGCCGCCGGTCGAGCCGTGGAAGACCAGAAGCAGACCAAACCCGAGCGGACAATGCCGATCGCCTCGGGACGACAAGTCGTCGACCTCAAGGAGGTCAGGGACTTGAAACACCGAGAATGGATCGTCGGGGTTGGTTCGGGGCGATTCACCTTCGAGGAAGATCGGGAGCGGCAGTCGCCTGGCGGATCGAGAGGGGGCAACAAATTCGGGGTCCTCACCCAGGTGCCCGCAGACCAGCCTTTGTTCTTATACTCTCGCATTTATCAAGGTGCGGATCGCTCCAAAACACCCACCGGGCCGACCGATGGGTTTCTCCTCTGGATCGAGCCCGATCCGTCTCGCCCGAAGTGATCGACAAAACGGGCACGCCCGACGGCACTCCGGGAAGGAATGCCGTCGGGCGCGTGTTGTCAAAAGCTGTCGTCGATACCTGAGCAGACCTTACTGCGGGAGGATCACGGCGTCGATGACGTGGATCACGCCGTTGTCGCACTGGATGTCGGTCTGGACGACGTTGGCGGCGTCGACTTTGACGCCGTTGCTGGTGTCGACCTTGATCTTCTGGCCGTTGACGGTGGGGGCTTCGGTCAGGCCCATGACGTCGGCGGCCATGACCTGGGCGGGGACGACGTGATAGGTCAGGATCGAGATCAGCTTGTCCTTGCTGCCCGGCTCGAGCAGGCTCTCGACCGTGCCGGCGGGCAACTTGGCGAAGGCTTCGTCGGTCGGGGCGAAGACCGTGAACGGGCCGGGTCCTTGCAAGGTTTCGACCAGACCGGCAGCCTTGACGGCCGCCACGAGGGTGTTGAACGAACCGGCACCGATGGCGGTGGCGACAATGTCGGCCATGGCAGTGATCTTCTTCAGAGTTGTGGATTTGGGCGGAGGGTTCGCTCCCGTGTTGTATAAATCCAGATCGAGGAGTCAAGGGTCGGACGTCGATTCTTCCGAAACTCCCAAGCTTCCCGGAAACTTAATGGACGACGGTCGAAAACCTCGGACCGCTCGCAAACTTCCCCCGCATCTTGATTTACAACTTCCCAGTCTCGAATGGCCGATGTGATCTCTTCGATAAATTGTAATATTATTCAAAGACACACTTGAGACTGTTGGCGTTCGCTCGCCGAAAGTTTCCGGGCCTTGTCGCATGGGGTTGGTGGGGTCCGTCAGCCCCTAGGCGCGGCGGTTCGAAGTCTTTAAGGTACTCGTCATTTCCGCGGGTTTCGGGCCTCGCCCTTGGACCGCAAAACCAAAATTCAAGGGGGAATCGAGGGAACGATTTCCAGGCGAGGGGCGTCCAATTTCCCGAGCCAAGGTCGCCTCAACTTTTGCTTATCCTTCGAGGACCGTGCCGATCCGGAGACGACTGCGTCCCGGGTTCGTGCCCTTGTGCCCGTCGCGGGCGACCTGGCTCCGATCCTCCTCGTCATCGAATCGCCCATCAAGTATCGCTTCGATCTGACGGATGCGACCGGTCCAGACACGGTCAAGTCAAAGCGCGGCGATTGATTTTAGGTGTCCAGCTCCCTTCCTCACACAGAAGGAACCTCGCGTGACGACCGGAACATGCCAACAAGGTGGACGGTGGCGGCGATTGGCCGCCTTGGGGTTGTTCGTGACGGCGTGGTCGGCAACTTCCGTCCTAGGCGCCGCTCGGGCGGACGAGAAGGCTCCGGTCGCCGCCCTCGGGGCCGACCCGGCGAAGCGGTCGGTCGCCCCGATCGCGCCGAGCTTGCCCGGAGGGGTCGTCGACGCGATGCAAGGCGGCCAGTACGCCGAGGCCATCAAGGCGCTCGACGGTTTGATCGCCGACCCGAAAGCCTCGACGGCCGACCGCTCGTTCTTCCGGCTGGTCCGGGGCGAGGCGCTTCGCCTCGGCGACCGCCCCGACGACGCCCGGGGCGTCTGGCTGGCGGCGATCGAGGCGGAGCCGAAAGGGGTCTGGGCCAACAAGATCCGGGGGGAACTCGCGGCGCTCGAGCTGGCGACCGGCCACCCCGACCGCGCCGAGGCCCTGGCCCGGTCCGAGGCCGAAACGCTCCTGGACCCCGACCGGAAAGATCGCCTGGCCGAAGTCTACCGCGACTTCGCCCGCAGGCTCCTCGAACCCGACTTCCCCGGGGCCAAATCGAACCCGGTCGCCGCCTACGCCTTGCTCACCAAAGGCCGAGACCTCGCCAAGGGCGGCAAGGCCCGGGCCTCGCTCCTGTTCGCGATGGGGCGAGCCGGCCAGGAGGCGTTGAAGGGTGGGGCGACGCCCGGCGGCGGCCAGGCGCAGGCCGCCGGACCCGCTCCCAACCCGGTGGGCGACTACAAGGCGTACCTCAAAGAGTACCCCCAAGGCGAAGACCGCGACCGGGTCCGGTTCCACCTCGGCGAGACCTTCCTGGCGACGGGGCAAAACGTCGAGGCCCGGTTGACCTGGACCGACCTCGCGCTCGACCTGGCCAAGGTCCCCGACGTTGCCAAGGACAAGGATCGCCAGGGCCTCCGGGGGCGGGCGCTCTACGGGATCGCCAAGACTTACTCGGTCCCCGACGTCCGCAACCCCTTGGGCTTGGGCCTCGGCGTGTCGGCGTTGCGGCGGTTCCTGCTCGAAACGCCGACCGACCCGAAGGCGCCGCTCGCCGCGTTCGAGATCGGCCAGGCTTATTTCAACCAGGGGCAGGCCGACCCTTCGATCGCCGCATTTAATGCGTTCCTCAAGGGCGAGGGCTACCGGGTCGAGTCGGACGACGCCCGGCGCGACCGAGCCGACCTGGCGATGCGGGCGACGTTCCTGGTGGCGAAGGCGACCTTGGGGCAAGGCAAGTTCGCCGAGGCGGTCCGGGCTTATGAGTCGTACCTGAACCAGTACCCCAACGGCCCGGAGTCGGGCGACGCCCGGCGGGCGATCCTCGACGCCAACTTCCTGGCGGCCCTCGATGCCGTGAACCGAGAAAAGTACGAAGAGGCCCGCACCCTGCTCCTCAAGTTCGCCGAGGCGAACCCGCTGGACGACCGCGTCCCGCTCGCGCTGTTCGACGTCGGTCGGGCGTTCGCGTCGGAGAAGCGGTGGGACGAGGCGATCGCGTCCTGGGATACCCTCGCCGCCCGGTTCCCGACGACCGAACCCGCCGCGCACGGCCAGTTCGAGGCTGCGGCGCTGTTGGAGACCGAGAAAGGCGACCCCGCCGCCGCGATCGAGCGGTTTCGCAAGATCACCGGCAGCAACCCCTGGGTGGCCCGGGCGAATCAGAGGGTGGCCGTGATGGAGTCGAAGGCGCTCACGGTCGTCACCCCCCGGACGTTCCGCTCGGGGGAAACCGCGCAGCTCAAGGTCTCGACCCGGAACCTCGAAAACCTCACGTTCTCGGCCTACAAGCTCAACCCCGAAGCCTACTTCCGCAAGAAGCACGCCCTGAGCGGCGTCGGCGCGCTCGACATCGGCCTGGTCGCCCCCGACGCCGAGTGGACCGTGCCGGTCCCGAACTATGCCAGATACAAGCCGGTCGAGGCCCTGATTGACCTCAAGGTCGACGTTCCCGGCGTTTATGTGGTCAAGGTGAGCGACGAGAAGACGCTGCAAGCCTCGGCCCTGGTGATGGGTTCGGACCTCGAAGCGATCGTCAAGGTGTCGCGCGACCAGGTCCTCGTCTTCGCGCAGGACATGAGGACCGGCCGAGGCCGCAAAGGGGCGAAGGTCCTCGTCGCCGACGGGTCGAACGTCGTTTATGAAGCCACGACCGGCGACGACGGCGTGATCCAAGGGGCCTGGAACCAGAAATCCACCGCTCCCGGCGGGGCGCTCCAGTACCTCGTCCTCGACGGGGCGAACGCCGCCGGTTCCGGCCTGGGCGTGCCCGATCAGGTGTCGCGCGGGCTTTCGCCCCGGGCGTACATCGACACCGACCGCCCGGCGTATCGCCCCGGCCAGGAAGTCTTGATCCGAGGCGTGGTTCGAGAAGCCAAGGACGGCCAGTATGCCAACCCCGACGGCGTGACGTACAAGCTCGAAGTGCTCGACAGCCAGGGTCGGACCCTCGTGAGCAAGGACACGACCTTGAGTGACTTCGGGACGTTCCGCGACTCGATTCGGGTCGATTCGGCCGCCCCCGTCGGTTCGTACCGAATCCGGGTCTCGCAGCCCGGCGGGTCGGACTTCTCGGGGGGCTTCGAGGTCCAGGCGTATCAGCTCGAAAAGCTCGGGCTGGAGTTCGACCTCCCTCGCACGGTCTATTATCGAGGCGAAGCGGTCAAGGCGATCGTTAAAGCCCGGTACGGCTACGATGCCCCCGCTTCGGGCCGACCGATCGCCGTCCGTTTGCCCGACGGCCGGACGATCCGAGGCGTCACCGACGCCAACGGGCAGTTCCCCGTCGAGTTCGCCACCGAAAGCTTCGGCGAGGACCAGGCGTTGGCGATCGTCGCCCAGCTTCCCGCCGACAACGTCGCCGCCCGGGCTTCGGTCCGGATCGCGGTCGAGGGGTTTTCGATCGGCCTGAGCACCCCTCGCAACGTCTACCTCGACGGCGAGACCTTCAACCTGGCCGCGACGACCCTCGACGCCCTCGGCCAGCCGACCGGGCAAGACCTCCGGGTCTCGGTGATCAAGCCGGTCCAACAATCCGGGCGGACGATCGAGCGCGAGGTCGGCTCGCAGACTTTCCGGACCGACAAGGCGACCGGCAAGGGCGTGGCGTCGATCCGGGTTGAGGACTCGGAGAAGGTCAACTACACCCTCCGAGTGGCGGGGACCGACCAGTTCGGGCACGCGATCGTCGCCGACTATTCGATTCTGATCTCGGGGAAAAATGACGCCGAGAAGCTCCGAATCCTCGCCGACCGGACCGACTATCGGGTCGGCGAGACCGCCACCGTCCGCCTGGTCAACCGGGCCAAAGCGGGCACGGCCCTGATCGCCTGGGAAGCCGACCGGATCTTGCGTTACCAACTGGTCGCGATCCAGGAGGGGGAAAACTCGTTGAACTGGCCGGTCGACGGCCCGCAGTTCCCCAACTTCACCCTGACCGCGAGCCGGATGGTCGACCAGGCGTTCCACCAGGCCAGGCTCGACGTCAAGGTGGAGCGCGACCTCCGCCTGACCCTCAAGCCCAAGTCGGCCTCCGTCGCCCCCGGGTCCGAGATCGAGGTCGAGATCCTCGCCGTCGACCAGATGGGCCAACCCGCCCGGGCCGAGATCGCCCTGGCGATGGTCGACCGGACGCTGCTCGCCCGATTCGGCGACAAGCTAGCGCCGATCGGCCCATTCTTCTACGACCAGACCCGGCTCGGAGCGTTCACGACCCAGTCGACGAACACCTTCAAGGACGAACCCCGGACCGAACCCGTCGCCGACGCGGTGGTCGACGAGGCCGAACGCCAGGCCGCTTTGGCTCGCAATGAAGCCGGTCTAAACGCGGTCAAGGGCGAGTTGGGCAAGTTGGTCAATCGGCAGGCGCAATCGACATTTGCTTCCCCTGATCCAAAAGATGCGTCACTCCCCATGCCCGCGCCGACCAGCCCGTTCGGGGGAGGGGGAGGCGGAGGGGGTCAAACTCAGTATGGTATTCAGGCGTTCAAAAAGGACGCGATGGATGATGATTTTGATCAATTATCCATCGCCGTCGACGGCAAACCGATGGACGCGGCGAAGTCGAAGGCGAGGGGTTTCCGAGAATCGATGCATGATGTCGACAAGAGCTTGGTGAACCCTTATCTCGAACATTCGCTCGGTCGCCGATCTCGCGGCAGCGACTTGGCGGCTGCGACCCCGCCTCGCGAAGCCTTCGTCGAGACCGCCTACTGGAACCCATCGGTCATGACGGGGGTGGACGGCAAGGCGACGGTGAAGTTCAAAGGCCCCGAGGCGCTCTCGGAATATCGCCTGATGGCCAAGGGGGTGACCGGGTCCGACACCTTGGTCGGGCAAGCCTCAACGAACGTGGCGGTCCGGAAGAACTTCTACGTCGAGCTTCGGACTCCGGGCCGGCTGGCCGAGGGGGACAAGCCCCGGTTCGTCGCGCGGGTTCACCACGTCGGACTTGCGGCGGGGAGCGTCGTCCAGGTCCGCCTGGCGAGTTATGCGGGTGATCAGGACAGGGTCGACCCGAAAACCGTCACCATCAACGGCGACGGCGTGTCCGAGGTCCTCTTCGACCCGATCGCGATCCCCGACGCCGAGTCGATCAAGCTCACCGCGTCGGCCCGGGTCGGCGACGTGCTCGACGAGGTGGCCGTCGAGGTCCCGATCCAACCGTGGGGCGTCCAGGCTTTGGCGACGGCCTCGGGCACGTCGAGCGGCAATGCCACCGCGTTTGTCGGCCTCCCCGGCGGTCGGGCCTACGACGACGTGGCGATGCGAATCCAACTGGCCCCGACGCTCGACCGCCTGGTCGTCGAGCTGGCTTTGGGTCAGGGCTATGGGATCTATCGGGATGAAACGCACGGCAAAAAAGAGCTGGTCCCGATACCAGCCCCGTTGCCACCCATCGAGTTCAACACCACCGCCGACCGCGCCGCCGACTTGCTCGCCGCCGTGTCGGCGTTGACCTACCTCCGAGACGTCCGGGCGACCGACCCGGGCGAAGCCACAAGGGTCCGTGACCGCGCCTTGGGCCTGGTTTCCGAACTCGTTTCGGGCCAGAACCAGGACGGCGGCTGGAGTTGGGTCACCCCCCGTTCGGGGCAGAACCGATCGAACAGCGACCGGCTGGCGTCGAGCGCGGTGGCCTGGTCGCTCCGGGAAGCGTCGAAGGCCGGATTGAACGTCGACTCCGGCGTCATCGACCGGGTGGGCAGCTACCTCGGCAACGAATTCAACCGGACGGGCAACGACCTCGGCGGTCGGGCCGCCGTGCTGCATGCCCTGGCGGTCCTGGGGCTGGCCAACTTCGAGCAGGCCAACACCCTGAACCGTGGTCGGCAAAACCTCGGCGACGTTTCCCTCGCGTACCTGGCGATGACGTTCGGCCTGCTCGAACGCCCGAGCCTGGCGGGCGAGGTCTTGGACGTGCTCGCCGCCCGGGCCAAGTCCGAAGCCGTCGGGCCGGGGGAGAGGCCGCAAACGTACTGGGAGGGGAAGAACGGAGGCGCCTGGAACCGGGGGCGGGCCGACACCACGGCCCTGGTCGCCCTGGCCTTCGCCCGGGTCCGCCCGCGAAGCCCCGTGCTGGAACCGAGCGTCGCCTGGCTGCTCGCGCACCGGAGCGGCCTGGGCTGGACCCCTCACAAGGCCAAAGGCCCCGCCGTCGCCGCCATCGCCGCGACCCGAGGCAAGGCGGGCGAGGCCAACGATCGCTATCGACTGGTCGTGTCCGTCAACGACTCTGAGGTTGCCCGCCTCGAAGTCCAAGGCTCGACCGAGAGCCGGGTCATCGCCGTCCCCCGGAAGGCCCTCAAGGTGGGTGCCCCCAACGCCGTCCGGTTCCAGGTCGAAGGCCGAGGGACCTTCGGCTATGCCACGACCTTGACCGGGTTCGCCCGCGACTTCGCCCCCGAGCAGAAGCCCGACGGCAAGCCGTTCGTCATCGCGAGGCGCGACTACCTCCCGGGCGCCCCCGAGCTTGACGGCAAAGTCCTGCCCACCGGGTTCTCGAAGGTGGTCAACCCGACCACGTTCGTCAACAAGGCGACCGAGGTCACGCGAGGGGGTCGCGTCCAGGTCGAGGTCGACTTCTCCGAGACGTACCGCCCCGGGCCGATCTGGGAGCGTGACTTCCTGATCGTCGAGGAAACCCTCCCCTCGGGCGCGACGCTGGTCGAAGGCTCGGTCCGGACCAACGCGGGGTCTTTCACCTCGGGCGACGGCACCCTGACGTTCGCGTTCGGCCCGGACAACGGCCCCCCGCAGATCAGCTACGAGGTCGCGGGCTACCTCCCCGGCCAGTTTCGCGCCCTGCCGACCAAGATCCGCAATGCCTATGAGCCGGGCGTGGTTCATCTCGGGCCGGTCGGGTCGCTCAAGGTCTTGCCCCTCGGCCAACCGGGCACCGACCCCTACCGCGCCTCGCCCGACGAGTTGCTGGCACGCGGCAAGGCCCTTGCCGAGACCGGGCGATTGGCCGAGGCCGCCGTCCCCCTCGAAGAGTTGTTCGGCGGCTACACCCCGAATGACGACGTGGCCCGCGACGCCGCGCGGATCTTGCTCTCGGCGCACATCCAGAGCTACGACGCCCGCAAGGTCGTCCGCGACTTCGAGGTCCTCAAGGAAAAAGGCCCCGAGGTCGTCATCCCGTTCGACGAGGTCCTGGTCGTCGGTCGCGCCTACCGCGACATCGGCGAGCCGGAGCGCGCCTTCCTCGTGTTCCGGGCCTTGGCCGAGGCGAGCTACCTCGAAGATGCCCAGGTGGGCGAGGTCCTCCGCCAGAACGGGCAAACCTTGGAGGCGATCACCTACCTCCTCGACCTCTGGCGCGATTCGCCCGGCTCGGCTTCGATCGAAGGCGACCTGTTCGGCCTCGGCCAGGTCTTGACCGACGCCGCCGGTCGGGCGGCCTCCGACCCCTCGCTCCGAGCGAAGCTCGCCAAGGCGAACGTCACCCGGTCGGAACTCCTCTTGCAGTCGATCCGACTGATCCAGACGACCCTCGCGCTCAGCCCGAAGACCCCCCTGGCCGACGAGGCGAGCTTGGCCCTGCTCGGCAACGAGCTCGACCTCGAAAATTTCGAGGCCGTCACGGTGCTCGCCCCCCGATTCGCCGCGCTCTACCCCAAGAGTTCGTTCTTGGACAGCTTCCAGTACGCCGACGCCCTGGGCCGATTCCAGCTCGGCCAGTTCGACAAGGCCATCGAGGTTGCCGACAAGATCGCCAAGGCCACCTACCCCGACCCCAACGGAGTGGCCCAGCCCAGCCCGAACAAGTGGCAGGCGCTCTACATCCTCGGCCAGATCCACGACGCCCGCCGCCAGCCCGGCGAGGCGATCGCCTTCTACAAGCAGGTGGCCGACCGCTTCAGCGACGCCGCCGACGCCGTGCTCGCCTTGAGCCGGAAGGCTCTCAAGCTGCCCGAGGTGACGATCATCCGCCCGACCGGTAAGCCCAAGCTCGGCCAAGGCTTGCACCTCAACCCGCCCAAGCCCGAGAGCAAAGTCGTCCTCTCGTACCGCAACGTCACCGAGGTCGACTTGAAGGTCTACCCGGTCGACCTGATGCGGTTGTACCTCACCCGGCGCAACCTCGACGGGATCGCCGGGATCGACCTCGCGGGGATCACCCCCTTGCACGAGGCCACGGTGAAGCTCGCGGATGGCCTGAGCTTCGCCGACGCCACAAAAACCCTGGACCTCCCGATCGAGAAGGAAGGGGCGTACCTCGTCATGGTCCGAGGGGGCGACCTGTACGCCTCGGGGATCGTCCTGGTCAGCCCGATCGAGATGGAGGTGACCGAAGAACCCGCCGCCGGCCGGGTCCGCGTGGTCGTCCGCGATGCCGAGTCGGAAAACTTCGTGCCCAAGGTCCAGGTCAAGGTGATCGGCTCGAACAACCCCACCTTCACCGACGGCCGGACCGACCTCCGAGGTGTCGCCGTCGCTGAGGGGATCAAAGGCCAGGTGACCGCCGTCGCCCGCGTTGGGACCGGCCGGTACGCCTTTTATCGGGGGGCTACCTTAGTAGGCACGAACCACCCGCCTATAATTGCCAAGCCAAGAGCCGCGGAACCCACCGAGCCCGAACCGTCCAAAGCGGGCGGCAACGAGACGTTGGAACAAAACCTCCGCAACCTCAACCTCCAGAACCAGACTCGGGGGATCGACCGCCTCCAGAACCGGTTTGGCGCGGGCCGCAAGGGCATCCAGGCCCAGGAGGCCAAATAACCGCCGAACCTGGGCACGCCGGGGGGTGTCGATCCACCGATGCCCCTTGGCGACCTCGGTAAAATGTCGGACGTGCCCGCCACGTTCGATTTCCTTCTGTTTTTGAGGCAAGTGAATGCCAGGGTCCGAATCTCCTGTATCGGGCGCTCCCACCGTTCCGACCCACGGCCGGGGCGAGCGACGGATGGTCACCACCGCCCTGCTCCTGGCGATGGCCGTGGTTGCCCTGGAACAGACCGTGGTCTCGACCGCGATGCCGAGCATCATCGCCCAGTTGAACGGCCTGGAAATTTACCCCTGGGTGTTCTCGGCCTACCTGCTCGCGTCCACGGTGACGACCCCGGTCTACGGCAAGCTCGCCGACCTCTGGGGCCGCAAGCCGATCTTGCTGTTCGGCTTGGCATTGTTCACGGTCGGGTCGATCTTCTCGGGCCGGGCAAGCTCGATGCCCGAGTTGATCCTGATGCGGGTGATCCAGGGGTTGGGGGCCGGGGCGGTCGGGCCAATGGTCTTGACCTTGCTCGGCGACCTGTTTTCGCTCGAAGAACGGGCCAAGATCCAGGGGTTGTTCTCGGCGGTCTGGGGCGTGTCGAGCGTGGCGGGTCCGCTCCTGGGCGGCTACCTGACCGACCAGCTTTCGTGGCGATGGGTGTTCTACGTGACCGTGCCGTTCTCGATGGTTGCGTCTTGGGTCCTGGTCCGGTTCGTCCACGAGACCGTCAAGCGCGACCACCCTCAGCCGATCGACTGGCCGGGGGCGTCGCTCCTGGCCGGAGGCTCGACGCTGCTCCTCCTGGCGATCCTTGGCGGGTCGTCGACCTCGACGCTCCGGGCCTCGGCTTTCCTGGTCGTGGCCGTCGCGATGTTCGCCATCTTCGTCGTGGTCGAGCGGCGCGCCGAAGACCCGATCCTGCCCCCCGACCTGTTCAAGCAACGGACGATCGCCGCCGCCATCGCCGGGAGCTTCCTGATCGGGGCCTTGATGTTCGCCATCGACACCTATGTTCCGCTCTACGTCCAGGGGGTCCTCGGCGGCAAGGCGACCGAGGCGGGCGCGGTGATCACCTCGCTGTTCCTGGCCTGGGCGATCAGCGTCGCGGTCGCCGCCAAGGTGGTGATCCGGTTCGGGTTCCGGACCACCGCGATGGTCGGGATGTCCTTGATCACGCTGGGGATGGTCGGCCTGGCCGTCGGGGCGATGTACCCCGCGTGGTCGGTCCGGATCTTCCAGGTCTCGCTCGCGGTGACGGGGGTCGGCTTCGGCCCGGCGAGCCTGAGCTGCATCCTCAACGTCCAGAACGAGGTCGACTGGAACCGCCGAGGGGTCGCCACCGGGTCCCTCCAGTACTTCCGGACCCTCGGAGGTGCCGTCGGGGTCGGGGCACTCGGGGCAACCCTGGCCTTCGAGTTCGGTCGACGCCTCGCCGCGAGCCATGCCGGGAGCATCGACATCGTCGCCGCGCTCCGCCCCGAAACCCACGACCGCCTCACCCCCGACCAGCTCGCCTTGGTGCAAGCCGCCCTCGGCCACACCCTCCGCGACGTCTTCTGGCAAATGTTCGGTCTGGCCCTGCTCGGGCTGCTCTGCGTGTCCAACCTCGCCGCAGGCCGGGCCAAGTCCCGGGTCGAGCCCGGGACTTCACCAATGCCCTTGAACGTCAAAGGTCGAGTCGCGACGACCGTTTCCAGCGAAGCTTGATCGAAAGCATTTCGAACATGCCAACGGGGCGGGATCACACCCCCGTCTAGACTCCTCGATGCTGGGTCCCATCGCCGATTCAGGGCATGGCCGGAAGCTTGTAGAGCGCCCAGCCCTCGGCGGTTGATCGGAACTCGTGGACACCCGCCGAGATCCGATACCGCCGCTGGCCGAGCGATCCGCCACCGTCGTAGGTGATGTTCGAGTCGGGTGCCACGGCCAGGTCTTGGCGCGAGCCGGAGGCGGCTTCATGGGCGACGCCATTGATGGCGAAGGTGACACCAGCCCCCGCCGGCTCGGCATTGACGATGGTGATCCGGATCGTCGGGGCGGCGGCCATCGGTCCCGGAGTCGGGACAGGCCGCGAGGGGTCGGGAACCAGCGACGGGCTGGAAACCTGGGCGATTGCGGCGTACGAGATGGCATCGGTCCGGACCGGGTAATAGCCGGGGTCACAGAGCCTGTTCTTCCGGATCAACCACTCGTCGACCACGATCCGATACTTGTCCCTGTTAATCTGAAGGACGTCGCGGTCCACGGCGTCCGAGTTGCCCCGCTCGGCATCGCGCCTGAGCCTCGCCTGAAGGTTTTCGAGGCGTTGCTCGGCCTTCGCCTTGTTCAGAACATCATACCAAACCCCGGTGACAAAGCCGTTCCCCACGCCTCTGGGTCTTTCAGTCAGGTTCGGGGGGTCGACGAGTTGCGCATCGGCGGTCCTTAGCGAGAGCAGGGCGACCACAACGGCCGCCAGAGCGATCAAGCCTCGGGATTGAAGCCTGGACATCCATTCCTCCGTCATCGAATCCCTTCGAGATCTCCGTCGGGAGTCTAACACACAAATTGGGAGGCATCCCGGACGATCCCGATTTCGGCTGGACCGGCGACCGATAAGGGTAGAGCTTTCGTTTTGGAGACTCGGATTGTAGATCGCAGGATTGCAGATCGCAAAGAATCCAGGAACCGAGTTCTTTCCTCCTTTCCTCCTTTGCGATCTGCAATCCTGCGATCTGCAATCCTTGATCCCGAAGAATCTCTAGATTTCGAAAGCGACCCCCGGGCCAATCCGAAAAGCGACGAGAACCGGCTACGCTCCGATGACATCGCCTCGGTCGCGGCTTATGATGGCCTCGCCGTCCGGCCGCTCGTCGATCACTTCTGGCGAATCAACCAACTTCGTTCGGAGATCCCCCCAATGCGTTGCCCTGGGTCACTCCGCCCCGGTCGTAGGGACTTTGCCTTGGTTTTGGGTTTGATCGCGATCAGGGTCGCCTTCGAGTCCGCTTCGGCCCGAGCCGGCGACCTTGACGCTTCCCGATGGTCGGCCAAGGTCGACCCGCCGACGACCCCGCTCGCCCAGCCGTCGAACAAGAGTTTCGCCATCCCGTTCCCGGGCAACTTCGGCAACGGCGGCGAGGCGACCTACCCGAGCGTCCCGAGCCAATAGAGTCGCTGCACAATAGGGTTTGATTGGTCCAAAGACGTACCTTACCCCTCCCGAATGTCGATCACGCATACATCAAGTTATGCAACCCGGCCACATTCTTCATGATCAGCGTGT
>JAABUX010004061.1_pt1 | contig 18862 bp, 13 predicted proteins | sample 5561851 | NCBI WGS metagenome assembly JAABUX01 (sample SAMN10711883, study PRJNA513361) | rock metagenome | isolation source: Antarctica rocks | place: Antarctica: Victoria Land, Richard Nunatak red sandstone | collected 2016-01-03 | reverse complement strand
CAATGCGCAGACGCAGTTGCTGAATTAATGAGACTAACTCGCAATAAGTGGAAGTATTATCAACGAGGTCTGAGGGCCAAGGAGCTTATCCTGTCTGCATTACAGACCTCCTTGTAACCCCTTCAGTGAATATTTATAGTTTTGCATCACCATTTGTACAGCCAGTGCCCGTTTTAATTCTCTGGAATCTGGGTTCGCCTGAATGAACTCTATCAACTCTTCCATCTTTACTGCCATGTACCCTATTACTACTGCCAATGTTCACCATATCACCAATTGTGATTTTTTACAAATGATTTAGGATTGCTATATTTTGTCACTTTCTTTGAAGAAAATCTGCAACTCTCTTCTTTCAGGTTCCACCCTCCAAGTGCTACTAATAATAATTAGTGGCTGAAATGCTTACGGATAGGAAGCTGATGATTTGACTTCTAACACAGTCAAAAAAGGATTAAAAAAGCATTGATTTTATTCATCGCTTGGCTCTAGATAAATATTTGACTAAATCTGTTAGACAGATAGGTAGTGGTAAATATGTATTGATAGCTAACTAAGCTGATCAAGAAGCATTATAATGATGAATAAAATACCAAATGGCTCCGATGTGGTTCTCTAGCTTTTTCGAAAAAGAAAGAGTTGACCTAACCAGACGAGATCTTCTCTGACGTAGTGTGTTATTAAACCTTTCAATATGATTGGTGAGACCACTCTCTTTTCCTACAGCTTTGTGACTGTTTTTGGGGATAATATTCTCATAAGATGCCCAAAAATATGGAGAGCAGATTGCGCATTGACGATACACTACTAGTAAAGAGTTCCACAATCCTCTGACTCTTGATTCACTGCGGTCGCCAATGTAAACTCCGACAATTTCTCTAGTTTTTTTGTCTAAAGCTAACCAGAGCCATTGCTTATTACTTTTATTGCCTACGAATGACCGAGCCTCGTCACATTCAATCTCTAACTTTAATTTGAGCTTGTCTGAAACCTTGACGTGGTGGGAAGTGTGGCTATATTTTTCAAGTAATCTTCTGGGTTAGTAAACTACCAAAAGAAGGATTTATATGTTAAAGTTTTTGGTAGTATTGAATACAAATGTGATTTGGTGCAGGCCCTCGAGTAGCAATGTCACCAAAACTTACGTTAAGGAAAATGTTAGGGTTCACAGATGGCGAAGTTGAAGTCGATCAAAATTCCCAAGGCAACACGTTATCAAAATGCTGCACTCGAGTACTACCTTGGACTCACAAATTCACACTATCTCCATTTCGGGTATTGGGAGCCGCTACCGACCTCGATTGAGGAGGTGACTATTTCTCAGCTACGCACCGCACAGGAAGCTTATTGCGTGCATCTGCTTTCCTTCATTCCGGGGGGAATAAATAAAGTGCTTGATGTCGGCTGTGGCTTTGGCGGCAATGCTGCCTACCTGCTCGCGCATGGCTTTGCGGTTGAGGGGCTTGCACCAGACTCGTTCCAGCAAGCGCGGTTCCTGGAGCACACCAATTTTCAGGCACCTTTCTACCTGACGAGATTCGAAGAGTTTCAGAGCCCGCACCCCTACGACCTCATCCTCTTCAGCGAAAGTAGCCAGTATCTTGCTGCCGACGATCTGGCAAAAGGTGCTGCCCGCCTGCTCTGTCGTGGCGGCTACCTATTGCTTGCCGACATGCTGCGCGTTGATGCTGAATACCACTCTGGGATCTTCTCCAACTGCCATGTCGCCGCCGAACTTAAGGCGGCGCTCGTGGGCGCTGGGTTCAACCTCGTCAAGACTGAGGACATCTCAAAGCAAATTGTGCCAACTCTCGATCTAGGCGTTCATCTCTTCCGCACTTTCGGGCTGACAACCATGAAGTATATTGCTGACCTGGCGGCGATCGCCGTCCCCCCAGTGCATGCTCTGACACGCAATCTACTCGGTCGCTTGCTCAAACCAGTGATTGCCGAGGGGCTAGAAGCAAACACAATCTTTGAGCGTCACCTCTGCTATGATATCCAGCTCTGGCAGTTGCCACACCAGAAACCTGATGATTAGAGGCAACCCTTGCCCGCCTGCTTACTCGCGATCGCAATCACTAACGCGACCGTGTTTTGAGTTTTGACCTTACCTAATCCCTAGACTGGAGCCGCCTCAACAAATCATCAAAAGGACCCCAATTATCTTCATTAGCAATCGGCTCCCAAACTGCTTCTATCACTGGTCTTAGTAATACCGTCTTTGGATTGCTACTCACCAGCTGTTGTGCGACATTATCCATTTCATCTGGTGGCAGACTATTCAAAATTCTAGAATATAAATTCCGCCAATTTTCAAGATATTCTGACGAGCTATCTGTTGGTAAAATATCTGGGCGGCTGAGTATAGCACTAGCATCCTCCCTCCAGATGGGTGAAAACATCTGTGTCAGTTTTAAAAAGAAGCCATGATAACCCATCTGAGAATCTTTCAAAAGTTGAATCGTTAACCCTAAAAGTTGCTCTGATTCTGGCCCTGCCATCTGAGAAAACCCCAACTTCTTCAGCATAAGCTGACTGTATTCAACTTGATAATGCTGATGAAACATTGCCAAACCATCTGCCATATCATTAGGCGAAATCACCGCCTCTAAAGGCACCTGGAGCATCTCTAAATTCAACTTACAAACAGCTGGTTGTTTACCATAACTATAGCGTCTGAAGTAGTCAAAATACGCGGCGGTAAATTGCCGGTCATAGGTCGGGATAAATGCATAGGGACCATAGTCGAAACTTTCACCTGTAATCGACATATTGTCAGTATTTAGTACCCCGTGACAAAAGCCAGCTGCCATCCATTGGGCTGCCACTTCTGCCACCCGTTTCACTAACTCTGCGTAAAAGATGGCGTACTGATCTGTGCCGTGAACAGCTGGGTAGTACTGCTCGATAACGTGGTCTAAAAGTTTCTTGATTAAATCTGGACGCTCGATATAGTGCAATCGCTCAAAGGTACCGAAGCGGATATGGGAGCGGTTCAACCTTACCATTACGGAGGCTCGGGTGGGGGAGGGTTCATCCCCCCGCCAGAGGGCTTCGCCGGTTTCAATCATGCTCAGACAACGAGAGGTACGGACACCCATCTGATGCAGCGCTTCAGCTGCGAGCACTTCCCGCACTCCACCCTTGAGCGTCAGCCTGCCATCAGCGCTACGAGAGTAGGGGGTAGTGCCAGAGCCTTTGGTGCCGAGGTCGTATAACACATCACTGCCGCGTACTTGACCGTAGAGAAAGCCCCTGCCATCACCGAGGAAAGGGTTATATTCACCAAACTGATAGCCGTGGTACCGTAGCGCCAATAAAGGATGCCGCCCCTGAAATTTGCCAAAGGCTTCGATGAAATCGGCATCCGTTACGGTTTGAGGGTCTAGTCCCAGTTGGGGTAGCAGCAAGTCATTACGGAAGCGCAGGATATGCTGCGGAAATTCCGCTGCTGCCACTTCATCGAAATAATCACTGCCTAGGGATTCTAGGGCGGGTTCGTAGTTGAGGGTGAGGAAGGGATTGGGGTTGTTCATTGCGGTTTGGGCGCAGCGGAATTTCACTCCTCAATTTGACCAACGCGGCACATATTGATGATGTCGCTCATTTTCTTGATTTGGGTGAAGACGTGTTCGAGTTGATCGCGATCGCGTATATCAATTCCCAATTCAATCACCGCCGGCTCACCCCTAAAGGTTTTAACGTGAGCATTCCACACATTTATGCTGTTGTCAGTCAACCGAGACAGGATATCCTTTAACACCCCCACGCGGTCAATCGCTTCGATTTGAATATTGACTGGGTAAGTCTGGGGACGCCCCCTTTCTGAGTCGGGGTGGTTCCAACTGACTGGCACCAAGCGATCGCACTCCACATTCTCCACGTTCTGACACGCTTGTCGGTGAATCGAAATTCCACGACTGCCGCGCGTGACAACACCGATAATTGCTTCGCCAGGAAGGGGGTTACAACACTTAGCCAAGTGATACAGTAGCCCTTCTACTCCAGCAATGGGTGACTGACTAGAGCGGGAAGTCGGTATGGGCGCTCTCCCCTCGCTACGCGCAACAGTCGTTCCCAGGAGAGGGGCAACCTCAGGGGCGGTGGCAATCGGTTGTTGACCCTTAACCACTTCTTCTCGCCATCGATTTAGCACGAGGTTGAATGCTACCTCACCGTAGCCCAAGGCTGCGAGTAAATCTTCAACACTGTGATAATTACACCGCTGGGCTACTGTCTGCATGGGATCAGACTTCAGCAACGCTTCCAAGCCACTTTTGCCCAGTTCCTTTTCCAACAAACCTCGACCACGGGCGATGTTTTCTTCCCGGCACGATCGCTTGTACCACTGCCGAATCCGGTTCCGCGCTCCAGTCGTTACCACAAAATTCAACCAATCCAAACTCGGGTGGCTGTTCTTATTTGTAATAATTTCCACAATATCCCCATTCTTCAGGGACGTGTCCAATGTCACCATCCGCCCATTCACCCGCGCTCCGGCACAGCGGTTCCCCACCTCTGTATGAATTCGATAAGCAAAATCCACCGCCGTTGAACCTGGATTGAGCGGAACCACATCCCCCTTAGGGGTGAAGACATAGACATCATCTTCAAATAAATTATCCTTGATACTTTCGAGGTATTCCTGGGCGTCTTTGAGGTCACTTTGCCATTCCAGCAGCTGGCGCAACCAAGTAAACTTTTCATCGCCTGGATTCATCTGGGTATTGCTAGAAACCCCCGTTTCCTTGTACTTCCAGTGAGCCGCAATTCCATACTCCGCCACCTGATGCATTTCCAGCGTGCGGAGCTGCACCTCCAATGGCCGACCGGTGAAGCCCACGACGGCAGTATGCAACGACTGATAGCGGTTGGGCTTGGGCAGACCAATGTAATCCTTAAATCGTCCTGGGATCGGTCGAAAGGCATCGTGAACAACTGCCAAAGCACGATAGCATTCCTCATTGGTATTAACAATGATCCGCATGGCGGCAAGATCGTAAATTTCATGAAATTCCTTCTGCTGCCGCTGCATCTTTTGGTAAATCCCATACAGGTGTTTGGGTCGCCCACTGATGTCGAGGCACTGAATCCCAGCTTGCTCCAGCCCTGCCCTTAAAATTTCTTGTACCTTGCTTAGTCTGGCCTCCCTATCCGCTCGTTTCTCCGCTACCAACTCCTGCATTTTTCGGTAGGCTTCGGGTTCCAGGTATTTAAACGCCAAATCTTCCAGTTCCCACTTCAAGCGCCCAATTCCCAGGCGATTGGCTAACGGAGCAAAGATTTCCCGCGTTTCCAGGGCAATGCGGCGACGTTTTTCCTCCGCCAGATGTTCGAGCGTTCGCATATTGTGCAGTCTGTCTGCCAGCTTCACCACAATCACGCGAATATCTTGAGCCATTGCCAGGAACATCCGGCGAAAGTTCTCGGCTTGGCGCTCGGTTTTGCTGGAGAAATTTTCAGAAAACTTAGAGAGCTTGGTGACGCCTTCCACCAGTTGCCGCACCTCCAAGCCAAAATGCTGTTCTATTTCTTCGGGCGTAACCGGCGTGTCCTCAACGACGTCGTGCAGAAACCCAGCGGCAATCATCGCGCTGCCACCTCCTAGATCTCGCAACAAACCGGCAACTGCCACCGGATGACAGATGTAAGGTTCTCCCGATTTCCGGTACTGACCTTGATGCAGCTGGTAGGCAAATTCAAACGCCTGACAAATCAGCGTGTCATCAGCGGTTGAGCGGACTGGGGAAGTCGGTTCGATATCTGCTGGCGGTACATTTAAACATCTCTGGAGCCAGTCAGGAACGGCAAAATCTAAGGAGGTAGTTGGGGCAAGGACGTTCATAGGGTCGAGCTTCAAACACTCTTAGGTTAACCGTGGCATCAGCCACACTCTTTGGCGGTGGGATCGCCGCTCAAGCTATCAATAGACTTATAAGGTTAGATCATGCTACCGCCGACCGTGCCGCAGCATCGAGCGTGGGTGTGAAAAATCTGTTTAAAAATACGGCGATTGGAAACAAAATTTCCACCTGGCTTTATGCCGTGAGGCTATCGTCAGGTATCGAATCGCCTTTATGCTTTATAAAAAAACTTTACATTTATTGTATCGTAATAACTTGCTAAATGTTGCCAAATGTTACCAAAAGTTCATCGCCAACGCTATCAAGAATTAAAGCAAGCTCTAGAGCAGATGCAACAGACTGCGGCTGGTGCCCAGGTAGATGCACCTGGGTTACAACTGTCGCTATTGGGGCTGCGGCAGAGTATCCTGACGACGCAACAATTTTTTCAGCAGCAAGTTGTAAGTTTGGACGCTGGTGATTTAGAGCCAGCGGATGAGCCCCGCGTGCGGTCTTACCAAACGGAGATGAGTAAGCAGTTGCGACTTTTGGCAATGGATGTGATGTTATGCCTTGCGGCGCGGCAGCCAGAGACGGCTATAGGTAGACAACTGCAGCTTCGCGATCGCATTCAAACCCTGATTAGCTACTGCGATGCAATCCTGCAATTAAATTGATCGTGGTCAGATTCAGCCAAAGGATATTCTTCCAGTTTTGTGTATTGTTTAAAACCAAGTATACCCTAAGTGTACAAGGAAAAAACAGTGCCGTCAACCACCGACTACAAACCCTGATAGGTGTAGTAGAGGGTTGAAAAACAGCTCGGTTGATTAGCCTCAGTTTTTCGTAACTACGTTAGTCGAGAATATATAAGTACTCAGGGGTGATATTTCTTTCAGAAAAGAAGTGTTATATTAAAACTAGCACCCTATGTACATAGACGTATTTCTGCAATAATAAATAAATATTGCTGGTGCTGAGTGCGGCAAGCAGTTGACCATTCACCTATCTGGCATAGCGATTAGGATCTGACGCTGAAATTTATCCGATTTGGCAAATTTACTATTACTTTAAGGCGCTTACTTTATGAAGAGTCTATTCAATCAGGAGCCAGAGGGGAACAAACAGGAATGGTACAAAAAAAATAACGGTTTAAAAAATGATCTAAAACCGAGTACAAATAGTAAAGATAACAGTCAAAACCAAACGAAGCCTGCCTTACCCCAGTTGACCAACGATGTTGCTGTGGAGCATTCTCGGAGTACTTTGCAGCCACCACCAGAGAGACAATCTCAACCCAGCATTTCTCCTTCTCAGGGACGCAACCCCTCTTTCCTAAAGTGGTTTTGTAACCTTCCCCTTGGCCGCAAGCAGCTGATTGCTTTAATTGCGGCTGAACTTGTCTCTATAGTAGGACTCAGTGTTGGAGCGAGGTGGATTATCACTACGGGTTTGCAAACCCAATTTCTTACTCAAGCAAAGTCAGAGCTCACCGTCACTGAGGATTATATTAATCTCAAAGTAAATCAAACGGGACTTGGCTTCCAGAGTATATCAGACAATCCTATCATCATTGACACTGCTAAGGTTTATGCTCTTAACAAAACCTTACCGGCTCCAAACCAGGCGCAAATTAAGCAGATTTTGCAAAAGGAAATCAAGGCTAGGAACCTTGAATATGCCACTCTGATTGGGAGGGATTTTAGGATTATTGTCAATGCCAACAAAAACCGATCAGGAGAAACTTTCAACCCTAAAAACTTGGTGCGTCAGGTTTTTAATAATTCTCAACAAATTCAAGCCAATGCAATTGTAAGATGGTTTGAACTGGCTAAAGAGTCTCCTGATTTACCGCCTGGCCAGCTCCATCAAGATGCCCTCATTCGTTACACGCTTACACCAGTTCGCGCTCCAGGCATAAACAAGGTGCTCGCAGTTTTGGTTTCCGGGGAGATTGTCAATGGCAAGTTGCCAGCTATGGCAGGAATCTTGAAAGATTTCAGAGGGGGTTACAGTGGCATTTATTCACACCAACCCACAGGTGAGTTCGCCCTAGCTACCTCTTTAGACCAGGGTGCAGCTGCCGATCTAGAGCAAGCTAAACCCAACGTACCCTTGAGTGATACCTCTCTACTTGCTGCAGCAGCAGCAGCACCCAAGGGGCAGATCGTGACCGAACGAATGGTCGTAGGAACCCAAACCTATACCATGACCGCTAAGGCCATGCCTAATCTGATCATTCAAGAAGCGAGTGGTTCGCAACCGATTTTTAGTGGTCAGCCCGTTGCTATTTTGGTACGGGGGACTCCAGAAACAACTCTGAATAACCTGCTCAGCCAATGTTTGTGGAAAGAAGGGGCAGTATCGCTCTTGGCGTTATTGGTGACTGGTATCTGGGTGCTCATTCTTAGGCGAACAATTACGAAACCAATTGAGCAGCTAGGGCGAGCCACTCAAGAATTTGCCGAAGGCAGTCGCCAAGTGAGAGCTGAGATTTTCTCCCTTGATGAAGTAGGTCAGCTGGCTGTCAGTTTTAATAAAATGGCTGATAGCATTGTTACCTCGGAAGCAACATTGTCAGAGCAGGCCCGTCGCCAAAAAGCCGAAGCCGAGCGAACACAGCTATTTACTAACATAACACTGCGCATTCGTCAATCTCTCAACTTTGAAGATATTTTCAAAACCGCAGTTAAAGAGGTTCGACTCGTACTCAAAACAGATCGAGTACTTATCTATGTCTTCGACTCTAATTATCAGGGAATTGTCGCAGAATCTGTTGCTCCTGGTTGGACTCAAGCACGGGAGTCAGAAATAGATGCTCCCGGTATTAGGGATAGTTATATACAGTACAAGTATGGTGGTGTCGAGGCAATCGATAATATCTACCATGCAGGTTTTACAGATGATCAAATTAGAGAGTTGGAACGATTTGAAGTCAAGGCAAATTTGGTCGGGCCTATTCTCAAAGACAACCAGCTACTCGGCTTAATGATTGCTCATCAGTGCTCTTCCCCGCGTGCTTGGCAGCAGTCTGAAATCGATTTGTTCGCGCAGGTGGCAACTCAAATTGGCATCGCCCTAGAACAAGCGAATCTTTTAGAGCAGATCAAAGTGTTTTCTCTTGAGCAACGTCAACAAAAAGAAGCGCTACAGTTATTTACGAATATAGCCCTGGGCATTCGTCAGTTTCTAAACTTGGAAGATATCTTCAATGCAACAGTTGAAGAACTCCGGCAAGGACTTAAAGCGGAGCGAGTGCTCATCTGTCGCTTCAAATCTAACTGGAATACGGCTGTCATAGCAGAATCGGTTGCTCGTGGTTGGACTCAAGCCCTGGGGGTCGAAATAGAAGACACCTGTTGGAAGGATCTTGGGGGACTGTACAAGACTGTTCGTACCCATGCTATCGAGAATATTTATCAAGCGGGTCTGCCAGATTGTTATATCAAGCAGATATTGGAACGATTTGAAGTCAAGGCAAGTTTGGTCGTACCAATTCTGACAAACAACCAGTTATTCGGCTTACTGATTGCTCATCAATGCTCAGAAACTCGTGCTTGGCAGCAGTCTGAAATCGATTTGTTCACGCAGGTGGCAACTCAAGTAGGAATTGCCGTAAACCAAGCGAATCTCATAGAGCAGATTGAAAAAGCGCGAGCATCAGCTGAAGTTGTTTCTCTTGAGCAACGTCAACAAAAAGAAAATCTCCAGCGTCAACTGGTAAACTTGCTGCTCGAGATTGAAGGGGCATCCAGCGGTGATCTGACGGTGCGGGCAGAAGTGAGTGGGGGTGAAATCGGAACAGTGGCTGACTTTTTCAATTCCATTGTCGAAAGCCTACGGCAAATTGTGACTTCTGTGAAAAAAGCCGCTACCCAGGTCAACGTTTCAGTCGGGGAAAACTCTGGTGCCATCCGCCAACTCGCTTCTTCAGCTTTCAAGCAGGCGGAAGATATTACCCGCACCCTTGAAGAGGTAGAGCAGATGACACTCTCGATTCAAGCAGTGGCAAATAGTGCGAGGCAAGCAGCAGTTGTGGCTCGCACTGCTTCTACCACCGCCGAGGCTGGAGGGGCGGCAATGGACCGCACGGTAGAAAGCATCTTAAATTTGCGGGAGACGGTAACAGAAACAGCCAATAAAGTCAAGCGTCTGGGCGAATCTTCTCAACAGATTTCTAAGATTGTTTTCTTGATTAACCAAATCGCCCTGCAAACCAACGTGTTAGCAATCAACGCCAGTATTGAGGCAGCTCGTGCGGGTGAAGCAGGTCGGGGCTTTGCAGTGGTTGCTGAAGAAGTCGGTAAACTGGCAGCCCAGTCAGCCGCAGCGACTAGAGAAATTGAACAAATCGTTGAAAACATCCAACGAGAAACAAGCGTTGTGGTCACGGCAATGGAACTGGGAAATACTCAGGTAATTGCCGGAACCCATTTGGTCGAAGATACTAAGAAGAGTCTAGGGCAGATCTTAGATGTATCTCGCCTGATCGACCAACTGGTGCAATCGATTTCGAGTGCTACAGTGTCTCAAGCTCAGACTTCTGAAGCTGTGACTAATTTGATGAAGGAGATCGCCAAGGTTTCTGAAAGCACAAGTGATTCTTCTATGCAAATTTCTGGTTCTCTTCAACAAACTGTAGAGGTAGCGCAGCAATTGCAAGCTTCTGTAGGTACGTTCAAAGTTGGGGATGAGAATTAAAGATATGAACGTTGAATGAAATGAGCGAAGCCCTATTCTGCATCGATAACCTCAAAGTGGCCTATCCTGATCGTGGAGGTACAGAGCAACCCAGGTGGGCAGTTGATGGTGTTTCTTTAACGCTGCAACCGGGTAATCGGCTGGGATTGGTGGGGGAATCAGGCTGTGGCAAATCTACCCTGGGACGGGCGGCGATGCGGTTGCTACCGGCGTCTACGCGAATAGAGGGACGGGTGATGTTTGAAGGACGCTCAGTTTTTGCTCTCACCCCCGCCCAGTTAAGACAATTTCGGGGCGAGGCGGTGGCACTGGTTTTCCAAGATCCGATGACGCGCCTTGATCCGTTAATGACTATTGGCAAACACTGTATCGAAACGCTGAAAGCTCATCAGCCTCAACTGTCGCTGCGGCAAGCAAAGGAAAGAGCGATCGCCACTCTGGAAGCACTCAAGATTCCCGCCAGTCGCTTTGATCAGTACCCGCACGAGTTTAGTGGGGGAATGCGACAACGGGTAGCGATCGCGCTTGCCCTACTCCTTAACCCCAAGTTGATTGTTGCCGATGAACCGACTACGAGCTTGGATGTAACTGTAGCAGCACAGATATTACAGGAATTGACGCGACTGTGCCGCGAACGGGAAATGGCGCTGCTGCTGATTTCCCATGATTTGGCGCTGGTGGGGGAGTACTGCGACGCAATTGCTGTGATGTACGGTGGCAAGGTGGTTGAAACTAACTCCTCGCAGTCCATCCTCCAGCAACCCCAGCACGAATACACGAGATCGCTTGTCCAAGCAGCTTTGCACATTCAAGGGGAGATGGGGAGAGGGCTCCAGGGGCAGAGGGATTCTGCTCAAGAGCCTCTTCTCCGGGTCACGGATTTGAAGCAGCACTACACACTAGAACGCAATTTCGTTGAGCGCCTCCTGAAACAGGAAGGTTCGCAGGTAATTAAAGCCGTGGATGGTGTTGACCTGGATCTGTATACAGGGGAAATTTTGGGATTGGTGGGGGAATCGGGCTGCGGCAAGAGTACTTTGTCGCGCACCATATTGCAGCTGGTTCGTCCAACCGCAGGTTCGGTCAAGTTGCAAGGGATAGATTTAACCACCTTGTCGCGGCAGAAACTGCGGCAACAGCGGCGGCAAATGCAAATGGTGTTTCAAGACCCCCATGCCTGTCTCAATCCCTCGATGACGGTGGGACAGAGTATTGCCGATCCTTTGTTTATCCACCAGTTGGCTAGTCCAGATCAGGCGAAGCTTCAAGTGATGCAGATGCTGGAGCGAGTGGGGCTGACACCGCCACTTGAGTATTATGAACGTTACTCAGCTGATTTGTCTGGAGGGCAGCAGCAACGAGTAGCGATCGCGCGTGCCTTGATTACTCACCCCAAACTCCTAATCTGCGATGAACCCGTGAGTATGCTCGATGCCAGTGTCCAGACGCAGGTGCTGGAGTTGATGTTGCAGCTAAAACGGGAGTTTAATTTAACGTATCTATTTATTACCCATGATCTATGGGTAGCCAGGTTTTTGTGCGATCGCATTGCTGTGATGAATGCCGGTCGCATTGTCGAACGAGGTCCCACCCACGAGATTTTTACCAACCCCCAGCACCCCTACACCCAAACCCTGCTGCAAGCCGCTCCCCTGCTGGCTCCTTCCTAAGCCTGACTTTCAATTGAGCGCATAGATCTGCAAATTAGATCAACGACAGCTGCTGACAATTTCAAGCTTTCACCTGCGGCTGTTATAATTCGAAGCGCTGCTCATAGCAAAACCCTGCTACAGGCCATTTTCTTAATAGCTTGGTAGCGGTGTGTGTCTTTCTTTTAGGTGTTCATGAATACATCGATCGCGAAGCTCAATAAAATACCGCATGACTTTCCTAATTCAGACATTCGCCTCAAAGATATTCTCAAAACCCTGCCACGAGAATATTTTCAGCAAGATGTTCGCAAAGCTTGGACCTCAGCGCTGACCAGTGTCTTCATGGTTTGCTTGGGCTACGCGGGCATTGCCCTAGCTCCGTGGTTTCTCTTGCCTCTATTGTGGATTTTTACCGGCACGGCTCTGACAGGTTTTTTTGTGATTGCTCATGACTGTGGTCATCGGTCATTTGCAAAACGACGCTGGGTAAATGATCTGGTGGGGCATTTGTTTATGCTGCCTTTGATTTACCCCTTCCATAGTTGGCGGATTCTGCATAATTACCACCATACTCACACCAACAAGCTCGATGAGGACAACGCCTGGCAACCCTTTCAACCAGAGTTTTATGCCAGAATAGGCAAACCGGGGCAGTGGGGCTATCGCCTACTGCGGGGCCGATTTTGGTGGATAGCATCGATTGTACATTGGGTAGGTCTGCACTTTGACTGGTCTCAATTCCAGGCCAAAGACCGAGAGAAGGTGAAGCTGTCTGTGACAGTCGTGCTGGTTTTTGCCGCGATCGCCTTTCCTATCCTAATTGCAACTACCGGCGTCTGGGGATTCGTCAAATTTTGGTTGATGCCGTGGATGGTCTACCATTTCTGGATGAGTACCTTTACGCTAGTTCACCATACGGATCCAGAGATTCCTTTTTATGTTGCTGACAAGTGGCAGGAGGTTACAGCTCAGGTATCTGGCACGGTTCACTGCGACTACCCCCGCTGGGTGGAAATCCTCTGTCACGATATCAATGTCCACATCCCCCACCACATTTCAACCGCCATCCCTTCCTATAATTTGCGACTGGCTCATCGCAGCCTGCAACAAAACTGGGGGGTTTATCTTCGTGAATGTCGGTTCTCCTGGTCTTTAATTAAGCGAATTACAGACCAGTGTCACTTGTACAGTTCAAATCGAGGCTATTGGTCTTTCAAGGATCATTATCACACTGGGCGATAGGCTAGTTTCTAATTGCTCTTTCCATATGGTGCGATCGCAGTCTTTGGATACACGCGATCGCACTTCTTTAGCTGCTCCCCAGAAGCGCGCCAAACTAATGGTTGCTCATTGCTAAATGTCCCAACCGCATTGATGCAGTTGGGACGCGGGGGCGAGCTGCTAGGCGCTGGGTTCCCAATCAAAGCTGCTGCCTTGGGTCAGCGCCACATTAAGTTCGCAGTACTCTTAAGTATAGTCATCAGTAATATTTTGAAATCTTGCCACAGTGACCAACGGCGGAGATATTCTAGATTACAGCGGTTGACTGCATCTAGGTTCAGCAGGTTCGACCGAGCTTCCTTCTGCTTTGGTCCAATGATTCCCGGCAACGCATTCAGCTGTTGCCGGAATTCTGGGCTAATTCGCACTGCATCATATAAAGTCCAAGGACGCGGTCCCACCAAACTGATCTCGCCCCGCAGCACATTGAATAACTGCGGTAGTTGATCTAGACTGTACTTGCGCATCCAACGCCCTAATGGTGTGATGCTGTGATCATCTTCGCGATCAAGCCGACTTTTTTGATTAAGAATCAACCGATGATGAAGCGTTTGGGCATTCATCACCATTGGGCGAAATTTGAGCAGCCGGAATAGTTTACCCCGCTCCCCAACGCACCATTGCCAGCAGAAAACTGGCTCCGGCGATTGCAGGCGCATTAAACAAACTAGTCCTAGCATGAGCGGAATTAGGGTTAGTAGCAATAAGGCGGCAGCACTCCAGTCAATCAGCCGCTTCAGCCACCAACGTAGGGGGCAACGCTGGCGCGGCAGTTGATGGGCAGCGCTTAAGCGCAGGAATACTGACTTAGACGCTTGCTCACACGCCGAAGCCCAGAAATTCAAGCTTGGCTCACCGAGATCGGGAACTATGCGGATCAGCCGCACTGGAGAGCGCTTCAAGCACTGGACTAACCATTGCTCACTCTCAAGTGAAGGTACGGGCTGTTTAACCGAGTGTCCGAGATGCACCAAAAGCTGCCCCTGTCGCCACTTAAGCGACCAGCAAGGTAATTGATCATCTCTAACTTGCTGATTTCGAGGAGAGTAAGTCGGTATAGTTGAGATTTTGGAGGTTGTCATGTGTCAGTTAGCTAGGTATTTGTCAGGTGCTCAGAAGATATATGCCGCCCGTAAGGGGACGGGGCATCAGACCAGACAAAAAATCTAGCAACTGACAATGGACAACTGACAAATTTGGTTGAAACCCCGTGCTCAAAGTGGGCGGCCTGTTTTATTCTGAATTCTGAATTCTTTCATTCCAACCGATGATCTAAGCTGTTCCCGTCAAGGCAAGCAGTATGAGCGCGGGTCTTTAGGACAGACCACCCGCACACCTGGGCAACCTTTTAGCTTAGGTATTTTCCTAGTTACCCTTAGGTCGTTTCTGTTGGCCTTTAGGCTTGCAATGTTCTCGCTTATTTTTGAAGTATAAACACAAAGATAAAGTTGATAAAACAGGTTTTAATCTGATGTATTACAGTTTTGCATAGATGCTTCTAATTATGTTTATATAAAGTTCTAATCTTGTAGATTTTATGGTCTTCATATGTATATTTTATGCGCAAATTTGCTTGAGCTAAGTAACATATGCCAAGCTGGCAAGAGTTAACTTGAGAACAACTAATACTAAAACAAGACTAGGACGCTGCGGGGCAAAGCTCGACGCTACCCTACCCAACGGAGAAAGGCTTCGGTTAGGGGGTACGCGATCGCTGACGCATTAGGGAGGTCGTCGCAGCTCTGACGCACGGAGATATCGACGTAAGTTGCAGCTGCAGTGCCAGTAGCCATAAATTTTCCCAGACCCCGCCCAGAATCTGTGACAATCGCAACTTGCTCTGAGAGGTCAAACATTTTCGTGTTTACACGTATTCATCCTCTAAATGTGGTTGACAGACGGACTCTGTGTATATTGGACTTATGTTTAGAGAATTAAAGCAGAGATTCTATGTCTACTTATAACGAGGTACTAAGTCAAGCTCAAAGCCTCACCCCTGATGAGCAACTGCGGCTTCTAGAAGAATTGGCTGCCCTGGTTCGTCAGCGGGTAATATCCGAGCATCAGCGTTGCCTGGGGGAATTGCTTGAGGTAGGTAAAGACAAATGGCGTGGATTTTTGCCTAAGCGCGTGGATGCTCTGCCATTCCAGCTTGAACTCAGACGAGAATGGGAGGAGTAGTAGATATCTGCTGGACACAAACATCCTGATTTATTACTTCAATGACAATCCATCTGTGCAGCCTATCTTTGAGGAAATTCAAGCTGGCGATACTGTGGGATTCTACTGTCCGATTAGTTGGTTAGAGTTGCTCTGCTACCCTGAATTGACTGAGGCTGAAGCGAATTTAGTCTGATAATTTTTGAGAACACTCAACTGTATATTGTTGACGGAATCAGTTTTAGCCCGTGCTGCCGAACTCCGCCAGAAAAACCTTTACGGCTTCTCTTTTCGACGCATCAAAGCATCAGCGGCAGGTCGTCCAGCGACAAATCGCCATAGTACTGTACTGATCGCTTCTAAGGAATTAGATTCCAATACCGAAGCAAGCTGGGCATAGAAAACTTGCTCGATCGCCCTTACCTGCTCCGCGACTTGTCTACCAGAAGGTGTGAGCAAAAGGGTCACCATCCGTCGATCTCTTTCGGATGTTTTTCGTTCCACCAGTTTTTTTTCTACTAACGTATTCACTAACCGACTGGGGCTACCCGTTTCACAAATGAGTCGTTCACCGAGTTCAATTAAAGACAAAGGAGCATAGTCGTAGAGCACTCGTAAAACTTCGGCTTGTGAAGTGGTTAGCCCAATCGGTTCGAGAGCAGCAGAGAGTAGGCGATCGCCCTCGCGTTGAGCCGCCAAAATCAGATACCGTAATTCCTCAATGGAATTCATGCCGCAATTGCCTCACCTCCCAAACGAGCCTGTAAAAACTCCCGAATAGCATTAGCATAGGTCACTGGATGGGTGAAGCGGAACATGTGTCCCGTATTGGGCAAAATCATCTCCACTGCATTCGGAATGCCTTCGACCAACTGTCTGGCTGCATTTTCGCCGATCAGCCGTTCATAGGCAGGGGTGAGAACTAACGTTGGCACCTGAATGCGATCCGGTTTATACAGATAGTTGGTTGAGAATGCGGCTTTCATCCGGCTCAGATAGCTACGACGCGGTGTGTTTTCGATAAACAGCTTCCGAATTGCAGATTGTGATAGAGGGACTTGTCCATCCACATCAAACGGAGAGGCGAGACTCTGGGCATGAAAGCGCAAGGTGATGTGCTGATATAAGTCTCCTGGCAGGAAAGATGCAGCAGTCAGTTTGAGTTTTGTGAGCGGGTTGGTGATTGGATCGGCAGCAAACCCACCTGACAAGACCAGTGCCTCAAGCCCACGGGGTTGTCGAACCGCAAGAGAGATCGCAATGTTTGCCCCAAAGGAATCACCGACGAGAACATAGCGATCTAGATCCGCAACTTGTCCAGCCAGAAAATCAGCATAGGCTTCTATATTGTCGAGATTTTCTGGCAATCGCATTGTTCGCAAAGACCAGTCTGACAGGGGTGTTAGTTGCTCCAGATACCAGGGGCTACCGGAAAAGCAAGGCACGGTCACAATTGTTGAAGGAGAATTCATTGGAGTACCCGTATTAATGACGTGTCACTAAATGACATAACATTAATATAGTCACTTCTCCATCGCTTGGTCAATAGTACCAACAGTTTTGGTTATACCGAACTCTGCTGACTACGGGATTGAATGGTCGAGATCGCTTGGTGTAACCAATCAATATACGCGCGTTCTTTGAAGAGCACCATTTCCAGTACTAGCCGATGCATAATTTGTTTCCGGTTCGCTGTTTTGTCATCTAAAGTCGGTAATGGTAGATACTCCGGCATTCGCTGATAAAATGCCAACAATTCTTCGTGGTCAGACCGTTGGGTTTCTAGCAGAGCTAAAATCTGTGCGTCCGTTAACTGATCTGCAAAGAAGACCTGAATTAGGAACGGATCGCGAAAAGTTGGCATTCCCTGCGGTTCACTCAGCCAGCGATGCAACTCGGCCAGCCCGGCTTCAGTGAGCGTGTAGACCTTGCGATTGGGACGATCATGCTGGATTTCCAGATGCACCGACGCCCAGCCCTGCTCAACCAACTTATCCAGCGTGCGATAGATCTGCGCTTGGTCGGCTGGCCAGAAATGGTTGACGCTCTTGTCAAACTGCTGTGTCTTGAGGTCATAACCCGTCATAGGTTGCCACTGAAGCAGTCCAAGAATGGCGTGGGGTAGAGACATTTGAGCCTACAACTTGACAACTTCTTTCAGTGTACTATAAGCTCTAACTATTATATGATTTATCTTATAGTAGTTCAATAAAATATTAGATACGACTAATTACTGACACACGCGCTTGGAAGGAACTCATGCTGAATTATTTAGGCAAAACAGCTTTGGTGACCGGGGCTTCAGCAGGCATTGGTGCGACATTTGCCCGAATGCTGGCTGAGCGCGGCATGAACTTGATCTTGGTTGCCCGTTCACAATCGAAATTGCAGACGCTTGCCACAGAACTAGCGTCGAGGTACTTAAGCCAGGTTGAGGTCATTCCTTACGACCTCAGCCAAGAAGGCGCAGTTCGACATATCAAAGAAGTTATCTGCCAGCGTCACCTTCAGGTGGACTTGCTGATCAACAATGCAGGCTTCGGCACCTACGGACCCTTTGAAACGCTCAACCCTGAGCGTGAACACGAGGAAATCATGCTAAATGTAGTCGCTCTAGCGGATTTGACGCGCACCTTTATCCCTGCTATGGTTGCACGGGGTTCTGGGGCAATCGTTAACGTCGCCTCGACAGCGGCACACCAACCTGTCCCTTACATGGCAGTTTATGGTGCCACGAAAGCGTTTGTGCTTTCGTTCAGTGAAGCACTCTGGGCAGAGTATCAAGATCGAGGCATTCGAGTCCTAGCAATCTGTCCGGGGGCAACTGATACTAATTTTCACACTATTGCCCAGGAGCCTGCGGTTGGACGCATGAACACGCCAGAGCAAGTTGTCCTCACCGCTTTAAAGGCTTTGGAGCAAGGTCGCAGTTCCGTCATCCCTGGCTTATCCAACGCTCTCATGTCCGGTCTGCTTCCACGCATCTTCCCCAGAGAACTGACGGCACGGATCGTCAAACGTATGATGCAGCCACGTCCAGCATTGCCTGAACGCGCGTAACTACCTTTCCTAGTAGCAATTCGTTAATCGTGACTGGATAATACCATTTCAGGAAATTCTTGCTACAGATAAAGCCTTAATTATGTAGTCCCAACCTGTCACAGAAGCAATGATTTCTTCTGTCAAAGTGTTCATAATTTCACTAACTTTCTCTTTCAATTCATC
>JAABUX010004060.1_pt1 | contig 18863 bp, 15 predicted proteins | sample 5561851 | NCBI WGS metagenome assembly JAABUX01 (sample SAMN10711883, study PRJNA513361) | rock metagenome | isolation source: Antarctica rocks | place: Antarctica: Victoria Land, Richard Nunatak red sandstone | collected 2016-01-03 | reverse complement strand
CGTCGCCACATCGAAGTCCTTCGCCGCCAAGCCCAGCAGCATGTCCCGCACACACCCCCCCGCAAAGTAGGCCGCGTGCCCCGCAGCCCGCAGCGCCAGCACAATCTCTCGCGCCGCCCCGTACCGCGCGCTCTCCCTCCACTCACTCACGCCGTCACCTCACCTAAAATAATCAGATGCCCGATGCCCCGCAGCGAACCGGCCTGATCCTCGGCATCGAGTCCTCCTGCGACGAGACCGCCGCCGCTGTCGTTCGCCACGGCGCCGAAACCCTCTCGAACGTGGTCGCCAGCCAGATCGCCCTCCACGCCAACTACGGCGGCGTCGTCCCCGAGCTCGCCTCCCGCGAGCACCTCCGCAACATCGTCCCTGTCGTCCGCGCCGCCATCGCCGAAGCCGCCGAAACGCTTCCCGGCCTTCGCCTCGGGGATCTCGACGCCATCGCCGTCACCCGCGGCCCAGGCCTCGCCGGCGCCCTCCTCGTCGGCATCACCTACGCCAAAGCCCTCGCCTTCGCCCTCTCGAAACCCCTCCTCGCCGTCAACCACCTCGAAGGCCACATCCACGCAGTCCTCATGGACCACGCCGCCCATCTCACCCAAGCACCATTCTCAGCAAGCCCCCAAGCCCCCATCCTTGCCCTCGTCGTCTCCGGCGGCCACACTCACCTCTACCTCGCCCACGCCCGGCAAACAGGGCAGGGAAGCGAAGACTACGCCCCGCAGCCACTCACCTGGACCTACCGCAACATCGGCCGCACCGTCGACGATGCCGCCGGCGAAGCCTTCGACAAGGTCGCCAAGCTCCTCGGCCTCGGCTACCCCGGCGGCCCCTGGATCGATCGCCTCGCCCCCCACGGCAACCCCCGCGCCGTCCCGTTCACCTTCGCCCCTATCAAGCCCCGCAACCCCGATCCCTCCCCCGACCCCCGCTTCGACCTCTCCTTCAGCGGCATCAAAACCGCCGTCCTCCGCTATACCCAGGCCCACGTCATGCAGGCCCTCATCGAGGCCCGCTGCCCCCGCATCCACGACCTCAAACCCACCCCCGACACCATCGCCGCTCTGATCGCCGACGGCACCCTCGAGCCGCAAACCCTCAACCTCCTCGCCAGCTTCCAACACGCCGTCGTCGGCAACCTCCTCAAGCAGACCTTCGCCGCCGCCGGGCACTTCGGCGCCCGCTCCATCCTCGTCTCGGGCGGTGTCGCCGCCAACTCCGAGCTACGCACGCGCTTCTCCGCCGAAGCCGGTCGCTGCCATCTCCCCATCGCCTTCCCCACCCTCGCCCTCTCCACCGACAACGCCGCCATGATCGCCGCCGCTGCCTGGCCCAAACTCCTCGCGCACGACTTCGCCCACGACGATCTCACCGCCACCCCCCAGCTCCGTCTTGGCTGACCCACAACCCGCGCAACCAAGCCCTCAGCTAAAATTGACAGGAAGCCAACCCCACCCAGAGCACCGCACACGCGGCTGCGGCAAAGGCACCCAGAGCCACGTGGCAACCCTCCATCTCTTCAACACCCTCAGCGGGACCACCGAGCCCCTCACGCCCATCGGCGCCCCCGACCTCCGTATGTACTGCTGCGGTCCCACCGTCTACGACTACGGCCACATCGGCAACTTCCGCACCTTCCTCCACGTCGACGTGCTCCGCCGCTTCCTCAAACAGATCGGCGTCCCCGTCCGCCACGTCATGAACGTCACCGACGTCGACGACAAGATCATCCGCAACGCCGCCGCCGCCAACCTCCCCATCGCCGACTACACCCGCGTCTACGAAGACGCCTTCTTTGAAGACCTCGACGCCCTCTCGATCGAGCGCCCCGAGATCATCGCCCACGCCACCGAGTGCATCCCCGAGATGGTCTCTCTCATCCAGCAGCTCGCCGCCAAAGACATCGCCTACCAGGCCGAGGACGGCTCCTGGTACTTCCGCCTCGCCCGCGATCCCAGCTACGGCAAGCTCTCCAAAAAAGACCTCGCCAACATCGAAGACGGCGCCCGCGTCGACCTCGACGAGTACGACAAGGACTCCGCCCGCGACTTCGCCCTCTGGAAGGCCGTTAAGCCGCTTCCCAATGGTGTAGCCGAGCCGTCATGGCCCACCGACCTCGGCGCCGGCCGCCCCGGCTGGCACATCGAGTGCTCCGCCATGGCGACCAAATTCCTCGGGGAAAACTTCGACCTCCACGCCGGCGGTGAAGACCTCATGTTCCCCCACCACGAAAACGAGATCGCCCAGTCCGAGTGCGCCTCCGGCCACACCTTCGCGCGCCACTGGATGCACGTCCGCTTCCTTCTCGTAGAAGGCCGCAAGATGTCCAAGTCCGAGGGCAACTTCTACACCCTCCGCGACCTCCTCCTGCGCGGCTATCGCGCCTCCGCCATCCGCTTCCTCCTTATCAGCGTCCCCTACCGGCACCAGTTCAACTTCACCTTCGACGGCCTCACCGAGTCCACCAACGCCATCGACCGCCTCCGCACCTTCCACGCCCGCATCCTCAAAGGCGCCGACGTGGGAACGACCCTCCCCGAGGGCCTCGACCCCGTCATCCAGGCCGCCACCACCCGCGCCGCCGACCTCTACACCGCCGCCCTCGCCAACGATCTCAACACCGCCGAAGCCCGCGCCGCTATCTTCGATCTCGTCCGCGCCGCCAACACCGCCGCCGACCATGGAACTCTCCGCCGCGGCAACTGCACCGAGATCCTCGCCGTCCTCCACCTCTTCGATCAGGTCTTCGCCGTCCTCGCCGACCACGACGCCGAACACACCCGCGCCGCGCTCGCCTGGGCCGAAAAGCAGGGGCGCCTCAACGAGGCCGACCCCGATCTGCTCGCCACACTCGCCCTCTCCGACGCCGACATCGACGCTCTCGTCGCCGATCGAACCCTCGCCAAAAAACAGCGCAACTTCGCCCGCGCCGACACTATCCGCAACGACCTCCTGGCCAAAGGCATCCTCCTCGAAGACGCCAAGGACGGCGTCCGCTGGAAGCGCAAATAGCTTCGACTGCGCTCTCCGGCCCGTCCAAGCAAGCTCGCTCCGGCAAAACGAAAACGGCCAGCCCGAAGGCCGGCCGCTTCTGTCCACGTGATCCCAATCAACTACGCCGCAACGGCGTGCGCAGCCTCCTGGTTCACCTTCTCCTCGGCGATCTTTGTCAGCTTCGCATCGCCGCCCTTGCTGTCCTCAAGGTTCTGCTTCAAACCCTCCGCCGCGTCCTGCTTCCCGATCAGCTGGGCATAGGTCTCGAGCGATCCATACACCGCTATCCGGTAGTGCTGCATCTGGTTGGCCGCCACGATCAGCGCCGCATCCCGAACCGGCGAGGCCTCCGTATTCTGGATCATGTTCTCGACCTCCTCGCCCATCGCCTTGGCCAGCGCATTGTCGTTTCGCTCCACACTCTTCCCCAGCTTCGCAAAGGTCTGCTCCACCTTCTGTCCATACTCCTGTCCCTTGCTCACCGTCTTCTGGAATGCCGCCTTCAGCTCCGCATTCGAGGAAGCCTCCGCCATCTTGCTCGCTACCTTCGAACCTTTCTCCTCAAAGTCCAGAACATAGCTCAGCCCCGTCAACAACAAATCCTCAACACTCTGCATCTTCATCGCTAAATCCTCGTAAGGTCATCGCAGCCCCTCGTCGACGCGCGCGATCGGGTACCGCTCCTCGTTACTTAGGTGAGTCCCTCCCAGGGACAGTTGCCACACTCGGTGCAGCCCTTTTCATAAGCCCAACAGTCGAGCCACGATTTGCAACCATGCACCCGCGACTAAGCCTGGCTCAGCTCCGCCGTAGCATCCTCCGCCTCACCGCCCTCTCCGTCCCGCTTCCGCCGCACCCGCGACACAATCACCATCGCCACCGCCGCCACAATCATCCCCATGCCCAGCACCTCCGTCGGCCCCAGCCGCTCGCCCAGCAGGGTAATCCCCAGCAGCACCGCGATCATCGGATTCACAAACGCATACGTCGAAACCTTTGTCACCGGCACATGCTGCAGTAGATACGTGTACGCCGACAAGCCCACAATCGTCCCAAAGATCGCCAGGTACACAATCGCCAGCACGCCCGTCCTCGTCCACACCGCCGTTCGCAGCGTCCCTCCACCCACGGCCACAACCGCATTCAAAAGCCCCGCCGCTCCAATCTCCCACGTAGTCGCTACCAGGCTGTCCAGCCTGAAGTCGAACCGCCGCCCCAGCACCGATCCCACCGCAAACGCCAGCGCCGCCACCAGCAGGATCCCAAACGCCAGCAGGTGCCGCTCCCCACCCGGCACCGAACTCCGCAGCGACGGCAACACCAGCGCCGCAATCCCCAACGTTCCCAGCAGCGTCCCCGCCCACCCCCGCTTGTTCATCGTCTCCCCACCCCGCATTCCCGTCTCAATCAGCGCAATCAGGATGGGCGTCGTCGCAATCACCAGCGATGCCAGGCCGCTCGGAACCATCGTCTCCGCCCACGTCAGCAGCACGTTGTTCACACTCATCAGCAGCACCCCCACCAGCACCAGCCGCCAAGCCTCCGCCCGTGTCACCCGAAGACTCTTCCCCCGAAGCACACAGAAACCGCCCAGCAGAACCGTCGACAGCAGCGTCCGGCAAGCACCCACCAGCGGCGGCGCCAGGTGCGTCCCGGCAATCCGGATCGCCGTATACGTCGACCCCCAGAAAAAATACACGCAGGCAAACGCAACGACAACACGGCTCGACAGACGACTCAAAGGGAGGGCAGACATGATCGGTATCGACCCAGCATAGCAACCGGCAGCTTGCTAGCATAGAAGCAGCATCGCCGTCCTGCCTGTCGTTGCCTGTGCTTTTGTTGTCATCCCCTATTTGTTGTCATCACCTGGTGATCTGCTTCTGTCGTTGTCTGTTCCTCCTCGTCGCAAACAAGAGGCCCCTGGTTGAACCCCCAGCACGTGCAAACCCGCAGCACACCAGACCTGGCGTCTCCGCCGGCCATCCTCCGCCGCATCGTCGTCAAGCTCGGCACCAACGTCATCATGCGCCCCGACGGCCGCGTCGCCCTCGGTCTCCTCTGCGGCCTCGTCGAATCCATCGCCGCCCTCCGCGAACTCGGCTACGAGATCCTCGTCGTCTCCTCCGGCTCCATCGGTCTCGGCATCGAGCGCCTCAACCTCCCTGCCCGTCCCACCGACCTCGCGGAGATCCAGGCCTGCGCCGCCATCGGCCAGTCCCGCCTCATGAGCATCTACGACGACGCCTTCGATCGACTCGGCTGCCGCATCGCCCAGGTCCTCCTCACCGAAGACGACTTCCGCGACCCCACCCGCCACGCCAACCTCCGCCGAACCCTCCACGCCCTCCTCTCCCTCGGCGTCATCCCCATCGTCAACGAAAACGACACCGTCTCCACCCTCGAGCTCGACCGCCCCTCCGAATCCCCCGCCAACGGCGCGGCAACCTCCACCGATCGCATCTTCGGCGACAACGACAAGCTCTCCGCCCTCCTCGTCACCCACATCGACGCCGACCTCCTCATCCTCCTCTCCGACGTCGACGGCCTCTTCGACCGCAGCCCAACCGACCCCGCCGCCAACCTCATCCCTGTCGTCCCCACCATCACCGACACGATCCGCGCCCACGCGCACGGCGGCAACGGCCGCGGCCGCGGAGGCATGGCCTCCAAGCTCGAAGCCGCCCGCATCGTCACCGAAGCCGGCCGCACCGTCGTCATCGCCAACGGCCGTACCCCCCAGGTTCTCGAACGCATCTGCCTTCCCCCGCAGCTCGACGCGCCTCCCATCGGCACCACGTTCCTCCCCTCCGCCCCATGACTATCCGCCCCGCAACCCCGGCAGACGCCGCCGCCATCGCGCGCATCCACGTCGCCACCTGGCAAGCCACCTACAAAGGCATTGTCCCCGAAGCCTACCTCTCCTCCCTCAGCGAGCCCGACTTCACCACCCGCTGGTCCGAGTGGCTTCACGGCGACACCTCCATCCCCATCTGCGTCGCCGAGAAGCAGCAAGCCCTCATCGGCTTCGCTGCCGGAGGCCCCATCCGCAAACCCACATCCGGCTACGACGCTGAGCTCTACGCCCTCTACGTCCTCCCCCAGGGCCCAGCGAACCGGTGCCGGCCGCGGACTCGTCGCCCACATCGCACAAAACCTCCGTAGCCAGGGACTCACCGACATGCTCGTCTGGGTCCTCCGCGACAACCCCGCCACCGCCTTCTACCGGCACCTCGGAGCCACTCTCGTCACCGAAGACACCGTGGATATCGGCGGCGCCCTCCTCCCCGATCTAGCCCTCGGCTGGCCCCTCACCGCACCCGCCTTCACGCAAACCGAATACACCGAGACATCACCCTCATGAACACCAACCGCCCCTCGACCCAACAAACTGCGGAGGCCGCCAGGCACGCCTCCCACACCCTCGCCCCGCTCTCCCTCGACCACCGCAACGCCGCTCTCGAGTCCATCGCCCAAGCCCTCGAAGCCCCCGACTCCGAAGCCCGCATCCTCGCCGCCAACGCCCAGGACCTCGCCGCCGCCGACACCCTTGTCCAAGCCGGCGAGCTCTCCTCAGCCAACCACGCCCGCCTGCCCCTCTCCCCCCACAAGCTCGCCGAGATGGTGGCCCAGATCCGCGCCGTCGCCGCCCTCCCCGACCCCCTCGGTCGCCAGCTCGACGCCATCGAGCTCGACCTAGGCCTCGACCTCGAAAAGATCTCCGTCCCCCTCGGCGTCCTCGCCGTCATCTTCGAGGCCCGCCCCGACGCCGTCACCCAGATCACCGCGCTCGCCCTCAAGTCCGGCAACGCCGTTCTCCTCAAGCCCGGCCGCGAGGTCGAGCGCACCGCCGCCACCCTCGTCGCCATCATCCGCGAAGTCCTCGCCGCCACCGCCGTCCCGCCCGACTCCGTAGCCCTCATCCTCGGCCGCGAGCAAGTCGCCGATCTCCTCCACCTCCCGGCACTCATCGACCTCGTCATCCCCCGCGGCTCCCGCGCACTCGTCGAGCACATCCAGGCCAACACCCGCATCCCCGTCCTCGGCCACGCCGACGGCATCTGCCACATCTACGTCGACGGACACGTCGACCAGCAACTCGCCCTCGCCGTCATCGACGACAGCAAAACCGACTATCCCGCCGTCTGCAACGCCGTCGAAACCGCCCTCATCCACGCCTCGGTCGCTCCGACCTTCCTCCCGCAACTAGCCGCCCGCCTTCGCGCCAAACACGTCACCCTCCTCGGCGACCCGCAAACCCAGCAGCTCCTTAACCCCGCATCCAACCCCGCATCCAACGCAGATCCGCAAAGCTCCAACGCTCACCTCGCCGGAGCCTCAGCAACCGTCGCCGCCCCCGTCGGCGAGGTCGCAGACTGGCACACCGAGTACGGCGACCTCACCCTCGCCATCCGCATCGTCCCCTCCCTCGACGTCGCCATCGACCACATCCACCGCTTCGGCTCCACCCACACCGAATCCATCTGCACCACCGACCCCGTCGTCGCCGCCCGCTTCCTCAACGAGGTCGACGCCGCTACCGTCCTCCTCAACGCCAGCACCCGCTTCGCCGACGGCTTCCGCTTCGGCCTCGGCGCCGAGGTCGGCGTCAGCACCTCCAAAATCCATGCCCGCGGCCCCGTCGGCCTCGAGGGCCTCACCACCTACAAGTACATCGTTCGCGGCCAAGGCCACCTCGCCGCCAGCTACCGCGGCCCCAACGCCCGACCCTTCACCCACCGCCGCAAACCCTGATCCAGCCCCGCCCATACAACAGAAAGGCCGGCCCCCCAAAAGAGAGCCGGCCCCACCATCGCAACTTGCCTAGAAGTTGAACGTCACCTGTCCCGAAACCGTCCGCGGTGCCACATAGTGTGTCCCCGAAAACGTCGACAGGAAGTTGTACAGCGCGTACTTGTTCGTCGCATTCACCGCCGTCACGCTCAGGTTCGTCTTCACCCGGTCGGAGTGAAGATGCCCATGCAGCACATCATCCCATCCCGCCGCCATATCGAAAGTCGTCCGTGGTGCAACCCGCGGCGGATTGCGATCGGCGTCTTCGGTCCCGGGCGCCGGAATGCGGATCAGGGTCGATGCCAGAGATCCCGTCGCACATCTGCTCAGCGGTGCACTCAGCGTCGCCCGCACACCCCCGCAGCTCAGCTGAATCTGCTGCTGCTGATCCCCGCTGAGGTACGTCAGGTCCACCGGCGTCGTCGTATCCGTCGCAAACGGCGCATTGCCCGCCACCAGACCGCTCTCATACCGCCACGTAAACCCATACCAGGGTCCGTTCGGCCTCGGCTGGTACTGGAAATGCGTCGTCTGTTGGAACGCCTGGTCATGGTCGATCCGGAACGGCGCCGAGCTCGTCGTAATCGCCGGATCGTTGAACAGAATCCCGCCAACCTCCGGCCCGAAGAACCGCGATCGCGTGTGTCCCAGCACCGAGTACGCCGACACCCCACGCGTCTGCGGAACCGAAACCTTGATCCCGAATCCATCGATCTTCGACCTCTGCCACTGGATCGGAAACGCCAGCGGCGTGTTCAGCACCACGTCAAAGTCGAAGTCGCGATCCGTGTACTTCCAGAAGTATTCGGCATTCACCACCAGGTGACGCCCAAACCCCTGGTCGAAACCTGCGTTGTACTGCGTCCGCGTCGCCGCCTTCAAAGGCGTCGCAAACCCCGCGCCCTCCAGTCCACCCAGTCCGGTCGAACTCGAAACAATCAGGTTCTCGTTATACGGCGTCAGAAACAACTTCCCGTAGCCCAGCCGCAGCACGGTGTTGGTCCGCGTCACGTCATACGAGGCGCCCAGCCGCGGCTGCACCAGAGATCGCCGGCTGATGCCGTTGTAATTGTCCACGCGCCCGCCCAGCAGGAACACAAAGTTCTTGTACGCCACGTTGTCCTGAAGATAGATCGCCTCCTGCTTGATGTCGGTCCGCCCATTGAAGTGGTAGAGCGTCCCCCCACGCGTTAGATCGAATGGTGCCAGCGCCGGATTGTAAGTCGCGCTGCCCGGCACATTCGCGTTCGGATCCGTAACCCCCAGCGAAAACCCCTCGTGCAAAAACGTGTGGTAAAACATCGCCCCCGCCTTGATCGTGTTGATCCCCTTCGAGTACGAGTAGTCCACTTTGATCCCGGCATTCTGCAGCCGTCGTGACTGCGCCAGCGTATCCGGCGTATCGCTGAACACGTTCTTCGACGGGTAGTAGTGAAAGTTGTCCTGCCGAAGGTACGGATTCACCGAGAGGAGGCTCTGCGGATTGATGATGTGCGTCCAGCTCGGACTCACGTTCAAGCTCAGAATCTTTCCGCGCTGGTCCTGCCCCGCCGCCTCCTGATCAAACTGGTTCGGATTCTGAAACCAGCTTCGCGACAGACTCACATTCAGCTGCAGCTGGTCGGCGTCCGTCGGATGGTAGTCCACCCGATCGAAGAAGTTCTCATTGTTGCCATGGGCATGCAGCGGTTGGAACTCGGGCGTGTCCAGGTACCGTCCGCTCTGCGTCCCATCGAAGCTCACGAAGTTACCGTACCGAGCCGTCCCCAGCCCCAGCGCCACGCTCCCCGCCGACGTCCCAAACGTCCCGTAGCTGTACGTGGCGCTCCCTGTCGGCTTCAGCTGCCCCAGGCCGCTGCGCGTCGTCGTCTGCACCACCAGGCTCGCCTTATCGCCATACTCCGGTGGCGCAATCCCTTCAATCACATTGATCGACTGAATCGCATTCACGCTCAGCTGGTTCCCAAACACCCGGCTCGTCTGGTCGCTGACCGGCTGCCCATCGATCGAAAACGTCACATCCGCGTGCTCGCCCAACGGGTGAAACAGCCCATTCGAGTCCGACACAATTCCCGGCGTGCTCAGCGTTACCAGCGAACTCAACGGGGAACTCGTGCTCTCCGTCGGCAGCCTCGCAAACAGATTCCGGTCCACCGTCGTCGACGCGGTTGGGTCCGCGCTCACCAGGTCCTCCGCCTCCGCCTCCACCGTCACCGACTCGTTCGTCGTGGCGACCGCCAGCCGGAAATCGACCGTGTTTCCCGCTGCCGAACGCACCGCGCTATCCTGCGACTGCGCCTGAAACCCCGGCCCGCTCACCGAAATGTGATATCGACTGAACGGCAGGTTGCCGATCCGGTACTGCCCACTCGCATCCGTCTGAGTCGTCTGGTTGAAGCCGCTCACCGGCCCCATCACCGTCACCGAAGCGCCGGAGATCACAGCCCCCGTCACATCCGTTACCGTTCCGCTCATCACACCTGAAGTTCCCTGCGCCCGCGCATCCGCGGCGAACGCAAAACAAAACAGCATAAAGACGAAGTAAGTCTGCACACGAGACTTCACCATAACCTGACACTCCACCACACCATCGAAGGCGTCGCTGACACATCGCTGACAAACCTGAGCTCCAACAATCCGGAAACCCTGCCCGGCTCGACGCCTATCCCAAACTGGCAGCAAACAGGCGGAATCGATCGGGACTAAGCGATCGCTGCAGCGGCCGGCGGAGGTCGACTTGCCATCTCAAAACGCCACCGAAAGATCCGCTCCGCATCGGCCGCAACCGATTCCAACGCTCTCACCATCAGCATCGGCTCCGGCGCAACCTGGATGTCGGCCGGCATCGCCGAGTGCATCGCCACGCACAGCGGGCAGTGGTCCTCAGGCGTCACGTCCCTCTGTTGCGACCCCTGGCCGGCACCCGAAACGTGGACATGGCACACCTGTACCGTGCTCATCACCACCACCAGCAGAAGACACAGCAGAGCCAGCAGCCTCGCGCCGCCAGCCCGCCCTCCCCCATCGGCTTGTGTCCGTGCCTGTATGCGCATCATGCCTGCTTCAGCTGCCGGTCTTTCCTCTGTAGCATACCCGCCCCCGCGCGAGACGCACCGCAAAACTCAGCAGCCGCGTCTAAACTTCAACCTCGGGTCCCATGCATAAGACGTTCCAACTCGCCAGGAAGTCCACAGCCTTCCCTACCGTCACAGCCTCCGCCAGGTCCACTGTCTTGCGTGCCATCGTCGCTCTCGGCATCGCGCTCTCCCCCATCGCGCTCTTCGGGACACCCGCCCTGCTCGGCCAGACACCCGCCTCCGATCCCCCCGTCCCCCATCGCATCCACCTCATCCTCAAGGACGGCAGCTACCAGATCGTGACCGGTTATCGCGTCAAAGGCCCCAACGTCGTCTACCTCAGTGCGGAACGCGCCGGCGCCGAAGAGATCATCCCCCTCTCCCTCGTCGACCTCGACGCCACCCACGTCTGGGAGCAGCAGCACATCCCCGGTGCTCACCCCGAGCAGAAGCCCACCGGCCGCTCCACCATCGACCCCGAGCTCCTCAAGGAGGAGGCCGACCGCGCCGCGCTCACCCCGGAGGTCGCCCCCGATCTCAGCCTGCCCGAGCAGGACAGCGTCCTCGCCCTCGACTTCTTCCAAAGAACGACCGAGCTCGTTCCCCTCGCCCAGTCAGCCGGCGAACTCAACCGCAACACCGCCCATAACATTCTCAAGTCCGCCATCAACCCGCACTCGAGCGCCCATGGCATCGTCGAACTCAAGGGCTTCCGCTCCGCCGTGCAGCTCCACGTCGCCGATCCCGTCCTCTACATCCGGGTAGGCGACGATCCCTCCACCGGCGGTGGATCCACCTTCAAAGTCGATACCCAGGGAGCCTCCGGCAACGCGCCCACCGCCTCCGCGGGCGGCTCACCCAACAGCAGATACGTCATCGTCCGCGCCGACGTGCGCACCGACTCTCGCATCCTCGCCAGCTTCAACCTCCCCCAGCTCGGCGCCGCGCGCCGCCAGGAGGACATCGTCGAAACCACCGCCGATCCACTCCCCGGAGGTCACTGGCTCAAACTCACCCCCAGGGAGCCACTCAGCTTCGGCGAGTATGCCCTCATGGAAGTGCTCAACGATCGCGACGTCAACCTGGGCGTCTGGGACTTCGGCGTCCATCCCGTTGCCCCCGAAAACCGCGACGCCATCAAACCCCAACCCAAACGCCCCTTCCAACTGGACCACCGCCGCCACCAGTGATCCGGCACGCGCTCCAGGCCCGCGCCGACCCTGCCGCCTCCCTCACCGGCTCCCAATCACCGGGTCCGTTCCCACATCCGCTACCAGCCCCACCCCCGCCACCGCCACCGCGTCCCGCTGCACCATGGCCACGTACATCATCGTATCCGCCGCCCGCAGAATCGACGGCACCGTCGTCCCATCCTCCGGAAACGTCGCCAGCCCAAAGCTCCCGGACAGATGCAGCGAAAGCCCCGCCCCCTCCAAAAACCGTGCCGTCCGCAGATCCTCCCGCAGCTTCAACGTGGCTCCACAAGCCCGGTCCTTCCCCAGCTTCGGCAGCAGCACCACAAACTCATCGCCGCCATAGCGAAACGACGAGGTCGCCGGTCCCATGGAGCGCTTCAGCAGACCACCCACCTCCGCCAGCAAACGGCTCCCCACCAGGTGGCCATGCGTATCGTTCACCTGCTTGAACCGGTCCAGATCGAAGAACAGCAGGCTGAACACACCCTGCGAACCCACCTCCTGGTCCAGCATCTGGTAAAGGTGACGCGCATTGAACAGACTCGTACAGTCGTCCGTAATCGTCAGCTCCTGGATCAGCGTCATCGATCGCGCATTCTGGATCGCAATCGCCGCATAGTCGCACAGGATCCGCAGAAACGAGATCGAGTACTCGCTCAGCAGGTCCAGCTTGCTGTTCAGCAGCTGGATCACCCCCAGCGTCTTGTCCGCCGACCGCACCGGCACGCACGCGATCGATTGGATATTCAACTCCGGATGCGCCTTCGTAAACACCGACCAGTGCGGATCGAGCGACACATCCGGCACCACCAGCGGGTTCCCCGTCGCCGCCACCCATCCCGCCACACCTTCGCCCAGCGGCACCCGCAGGCCCTTCAGGCTCTCCGCGTTCTCCCCCACGGCAATCGCATAGTACAGGTCCTGCGCCGCCTCATCCACCAGCAGCATCGACCATCGCTCCGGCCCGAAGAAGCCCGCCATCTTGTTCATGATGGCGCCTAAAATCTCTTCCAGCTCAAGCGATGCCGTCAGCGCCCGCGCCACATCGTGGAACACCCTCAGGTGCTCCATCTGCCGGCTCTCCGTGACCTCGAAAACTCGTTTGTCCTTCAACGCCTGTCCCCCTCGACACTAGGAAAACAGCTAGACCCGCAAACCTGCATTACTGCCGTATCACGATTCAGGTGCGGATATCGTCGTCCTCTATCCGCCGATATGAACCATGCTACGAGATGGCTTCTCAAATCCCAACTCGCCAATGTGGTGACGCGCCTCTTTTTTCATCACCACTCCCCGAATGTACGCGCGCATCGCCTCATCGGTTCCGCCCCGTGCCATCACCCCAAACAAATCGTGGTCGCTTTGTGAGAATAGACACGTCCGGATCTTGCCGTCCGACGTCAGCCGAACCCTGCTGCAGTGCCCACAAAACGGCCGGCTCACCGGCGCGATAATGCCGATCTCCCCCAAGCCGTCCTCAAACGTAAACCGCCGCGCCGTCTCGCTCGAAGTATTCGGACGGAGCTCCACCAGCGGCCGAACCCGGTTCAGCCGATCCACGATCTCCTCCATCGTCACCACCGTCTCCAGCTTCCACGACCGGCCCTCCTCAAGCGGCATCCACTCGATAAACCGCACAATCACGTCCTCTCGCCGGGAAAAATCCGCAAACGCCTCGACCTGCCCGTCGTTGAACCCGCGCAGCAACACACAGTTCACCTTCACCGGGCCCAGCCCCGCCGACCGCGCCGCCCTCACTCCCGCCAGCACCTTCTCAAAGCTCCGCGGAACCCGCGTAATCGCCGTAAACGTCTCCGCATCCACCGCGTCCATGCTCACCGTCACCCGGCTCAGGCCGGCGTCCTTCAGCGGCTGCGCCATCCCCTCCAGCAGGTGCCCGTTCGTCGTCACCGCAAGGTCCAGCGGCAGCCCCTCCCCGTACCGGCCCACCGCGGTTCCATCCGGCAGAAACGCCGTGCGCATCCCGGACAGCTCCCTCACCATCTCCACCAGGCCGTCCCGCAGCAGCGGCTCCCCACCCGTCAGCCGAACCTTCTCCACGCCCAGCTCCACAAACACCCGCACCATCCGCAGGTAATCCTCAATCCGCAGCTCCGCGTACTGCGCCCCCTCGTTGCCCGTCCGGCAGTACACGCAGCGGTAGTTGCACCGGTCCGTGATCGACACCCGGAGATCCGTGATCGCCCGCCCGAACTTGTCCCGCAGCCTGCCCCCATCCTCCGGCAACGCCTCCGCCGGCTCCAGCAGAGCCGCCGAGGAGTCCCCAATCGAGATAAGCGGCGAGTTCAAAGGCATCACGAGGTCCGTTCTATGCGAGTCAGGCATTGGATGCGGCGCCCGCCCCAGCGGCTCAGCCCCCCGCAAACACCAGTGTAGACCCACCCCCGCTCAGCGCTGTACTTCCACCATGCGCGTCGATCTCACCCCCCGCAGCGCCGAAATCATCCCCCGGAACAGGCCGGCAATGGCGCCATCTCACCCGAGCAACTCATCGACCAAGCCCTCGAAGCCTACTCCGGGCCTGTCCCCGAGCCCTCCTGGTTTCACGCAAGTCCCGAAGAATGCCAGAAACTGATAGAGGAGGGCCTGGAGGACATTCGTCAAGGTGGTATCTATGTCTGCGGAAGAGGTGCTTCGAGAGATGGATCGTATTGCGAACGAAGCTTAGGCTTAGGGTCTCGCGAGGTGCGCAAGTGCAGCTTACCGAGATCACCCGCTTCACTCGCGCCGCCTTCGGACCAACCCAGGCAAAGAAGTTGTCCAAGGACTTCAGACACCTGTTTCACCAGCTCGCCACCTTCCTCTCAGCAGGAAATTTGATCCCGAGTTCACGACCCTGCGCCGAGCGGTATTGCAGCCCGTTGTCATTCTCTACGCGGTCGCCGAAAGGGAAGTGAGCCTCATCGCCATCCTGCACGGAGCGCGCGAGTCCGGTCACGACCCGCACTAACCTCAGCCCTTCGCCGCCGCCACCGCCTTCGTCAGCTCCGGCACAATCTCAAACAGATCCCCCACCACCCCAAAGTCCGCCACCTCGAAGATCGGCGCATTCTCATCCTTGTTGATCGCAATCACCGCCTTTGACCCCTTCATGCCCACCAGGTGCTGAATCGCCCCCGAGATTCCCACCGCCAGGTAGAGCTTCGGCGCCACCGTCTGCCCCGAACTCCCCACCTGCCGCTCCATCGGCAGCCATCCGTTGTCGCAGATCGGCCGGCTCGCCGCAATCTCCGCGCCCAGCGCCGTCGCCAGCTCTTCAATGATCCCCAGGTTGTCCTGCTCCCCAATCCCGCGGCCTACCGACACAATCACCGGCGCCGCACTCAAATCCACCGTCTGCGCTGACTCCCGGAACCGCTCGCCCGGCTTGTTCCGGATCTGCGCAGCCTCGATCGTCGGCTCAAACCGCTCCACCGCTGCCGTCCCCGCCTCCACCGTATCCGCCCGAAACGTTCCCGCCTGCACCGACACAAAGCAGGGCCCCGCCCCACTCTGCTGATAATCCGCGTTCAGCTTGCCCTGCAGCAGCTGCCGCACAAACACCGGCCTCCCGCCCGTCCCCTCCTTGAAGCCCGTCACGTCCGAGATCAGCACCTGCCGAAACCGCGTTGCCAGCGCCGGCACATAGTCCCGCACCTGGTACGTGTGCGGAAACACCACGTAACCCGCTCCCCCCTTCCGCACCAGCTGCTCGAGCGCCGCCACATACCCGTCCGCCGTGTACTCCTGGAGCAGCGCGTGCACTACCGCATGCACCTTTTCGAGCTTCTTCGCCGCAAGCTCCCCCGCCAGCGCCTCCGCATCCCTCCCAACCACCGCCGCCCAGCAGCCAACACCAAGCTTCGCCGCCAGCTGCTGTCCCGCCGCCAGCGCCTCCAGGCTCATCGGCACAAACTCCATCCCACCCTTCGCCGACGCCCTCTGCTCCAGAACCACCAGAACTCCGCTCATAGCACCCTCACCTCAAACTTCAGCTTCTCCACAATCTGCGCCGCAACCTGCGCTGCCGTTCCCGTCAGCATCTCCGTCCTCTTCACCTTCTCCGGCAGATACACCCGCTCCATCTCGACCGCCTTCGCCCCTACCGCTGCCCCCGGCGTCACCGTCTTCGTCTCCTTGGACTTCGCCCGCTTGATCCCCATCAACGTCGCATACCGCAGCTTGTTGCCTCCGCTCTGGATCGTTAGCACCGCCGGCAGCGGCATCTCCACATGCTGAAACCAACCGTCCTCGAGCTCCCGCTTCACCCGCAGGCCGCCGCCCGACGTCGCCTCCACCTGCTTGATGATCGTCGCGCACGGCATCCCCAACAGCTCCGCCAGCACCACCCCCGTCTGCCCTAGCCCCAGATCGTCCGACTGCAAACCCGTCAGCAGCAGGTCCGGAGCCTCCGCCTTCACCGCCTCCGCCAGCATCTCCGCCAGCTGCAGCGTATCCCGCTCCTGCAAATCATCCGCCTCGATGTGCACCGCCCGGTCCGCGCCCTTCGCCAGAGCCTCGCGCAAGGTGCTCAAGACCCGCTCCGGTCCCGCGCACATCACAATCACCTCGCCCGCCCCCGCGGCCTCCTTCAGCCGCAGCGCCTCTTCGAGCGCATACGCGTCCGGCTCATTGATCGTCCAGCTCACATCCGCGTCGTCGATCCACCTTCCATCCACCGCCACATGCAGCGGAGCATCGCGCTCCGGAACCTGCTTCACCGCCACCAAAATCTTCATCTCTTCCTCCAACGCTCAATCTCCGTTGTCATCCCTCGCCCCCAAAGCTCAACCTTTGTTGTCAACTTCGCCTCCGAAGCTCAATCTTTATTGTCATCCTTCGCCGAAGGCGGAGGACCTGCTCCTCAACCGATCACTTGGCTAATCCATCGCCTTACTGCACCACCTCAGCCCCTGCCGCAACCGGCAAAGCCCGAGCCGTCAACTGCGCAATATCCAGCAGCTGCGGCTTCCGCTCACTCCCCGCCAACGCATCCCGAAACATCGTATTGCAGAACGGACACGCCGTCCCCACCGTCTGCGCCCCCGTTGCCACCAGCTCCTGGGCCCGCGTATGGCTCACCCGATCTCCCGTCTCCTCCCCCAGAAACACCAACCCTCCCCCAGCCCCACAGCAGAAACTCCGCTCCTTCGCCCGCGGAGCCTCCACCAGCTCCCCCGCCCGGCTCACAACCTCTCGCGGCTCCTCATATACATCGCGATACCGCCCCAGGTAGCAAGGATCGTGATACACAATCGTCTCCCCCGACTTGCTCTGGTCCGGCAGACGATCCTTGTGCCGCGCCATAAACTCTGAGTGGTGCTCAATCACGGGCGCCACCCCGTACTCCTTCCAGTCCTCCGCAATCGTCCGCACACAATGCGGACAGATCGCCACGATCTTCTGCACCTTCGCCGTCGCAAACGCCTTCAAGCCCGCCTCCGCCAGCGTCCCAAACACCAGGTCGTTCCCCAGCCGCCGCGCCGGATCCCCCGTGCACCTCTCCTTCTTCATTACCCCAAAGCTCGTCCCGAGATACGTCATCACCTTCGCAAAATCCGCGATGATCTCCCGCCCCTTCGGGTCATACCCGCCCATGCACCCCAGCCACAGGCAGTACTCCTGCGTCCCATCAAAGATCGGAAACCCCTGCTTCGCCACAAACTTATCCCGCTCCGTCGCACTCAAACCCAACGCATTCCCGTTCTTCTCCAGCGCCAGAAACAGCTTCGTCCCATATGTGTCCTCCCACGCCCCCGTGTTCACCGCGCCGCGCCTCAGTCCCACAATAATCGGCACATGCTGGATCCCGACCGGACACTGGTACTCGCAGGCTCCGCACGTCGTGCACTGAAACGCCGCCTCCATGCTCAGCCAGTTCGCCGCCGGGTTATCCGTCGACGCATTCACCGGCGCATCCCGCATCTCGTTCAGCAGCGGCACCTCGCTCGCCGGCCCAAACTCATTCAGGTACACCCTCGTCCCCAGGATGATCTCCTTCGGGTTCAGCACCTTCCCCGTCGTCGCCGCCGGACAGTGCTCCGTGCACCGCCCACACTCCACGCAGCTGTACGTCTGCAGGCTGATCAGCTGCGTCACATCCTTGCCCGCCACCAGCCCAAAGTCCTCATCGCCCTCCAGCTTCGGAATCTTCGAGAACCCGTCCCGCTTCAAAAACACCGTCACCGGGCTCAACACCAGGTGCAGGTGCTTCGTATGCGGAATCAGCGGCAGAAACACCAGCAGCGCCAGCGTATGCGCCCACCACAACCCATGCACCGCGCCTCCGCCGTCCGGCACAAAAAACGCCAGGAGATAGGTCACCATCAGCGCAAAAATTAGAAACGCGATAAACCCCGACTCATACGAGACCTTCTTGCCCAGCCACACCGGCCGCACAAAGAATCGCCGCACAAATAGCCCCGCAATCGACACCGCCACCAGCGCCGCCCACACCGCCGCAAACCAGAAGTAGAACCGCCCAATATAACTCGCCGGCGGCAGAAACCCCATCCGCACCCCCGTCGCGAAGTGGTTCAAGCTCACCAGCGCAAATGCCAGAAACCCCCAGAACACAAACGCATGCGCCACCCCCGGCAGCGGCCGCTCCTTAATCACCTTGCCCTGGCACAGAACCTCCCACACGAAGTCCCACACCCGCCGCCCCACCGGCGAAATCGAGAAGTCAGCATCTTTTTTGGACCGCAGTACCCGCCCCAGGATCGGCTCCAGCCGATACACAAACAGCGCCCCCGAGACCAGCGTCAGCGCGACCACCAACCCCACCTCAGCCCACGTGAAC
>JAABUX010004059.1_pt1 | contig 18867 bp, 20 predicted proteins | sample 5561851 | NCBI WGS metagenome assembly JAABUX01 (sample SAMN10711883, study PRJNA513361) | rock metagenome | isolation source: Antarctica rocks | place: Antarctica: Victoria Land, Richard Nunatak red sandstone | collected 2016-01-03 | reverse complement strand
ACGATGCTGATGTTGTCATGCGAGATGCCGGCGCTCTCAAGCGCCTGCACGGTCTGCTGCGCATCGGCGTAGGTGTCGTAGAGGTGGGTAAAGGTACGCACAGCCATGTCGGCCTCCTGGTGATCTAGGTCTGCTGCTGGAAGGGTCGTACCTCTACTGCTGGCCGGCGTTGCCCTTGTAGTCGAGCCAGACATCGACCTGCTGACCGTCCTTCATGCCCTTGCCACGCCAGACGCCGCCGTTGTCCTTGTGCAGGCTGACGACCTTCTGGAAGCCATGGCGCTCGATACGGCGACGGGCCTCACCTCTGCTGAACGAGTTCGCACCCTGTGCCGGCTGCGGCGCATTCGTGTCGGTGGTAGCAACTGCCTGGTTGCGGTCGCCGCTCGCGGCCGCGGTGCCGGTGTTGCGATCAACCATACCCGTGCTGGGTGTGGTTCCCGTGCTCGGGTTCACCCCGGCCTGCGGCGCATTGGAGGTGGCCCCAGGAGGAGAGTTCGGCGCGGAAGGCGCGTTCGTGGTCTGCGCGACGGCGCCCGTCGCGAACAGCATGGCGGCGAAAGCTATCAGAACAGTCTTCATCGTTCGTGTCCTTACCATTTTACAGGTTCGTCTTATGCAAGCCGATTGTGTTGGATCTAAGATTGGAACTAGCGGATCAGCCGCTCTGACACCTGCAGCCGACGCTGCACCGCGAGTGCACCGCCGATAGCTGCCGCGATGGCACCGAGCAGCAGATCGCCAAACGCTGCGAATGACGTCTTCGACGCGGCCGCAGCGCTTGCATCCGCCGCGTTCTTCGCCGTCTGCACAGCCTGATCCTTGGTCTGCTTCAGCTTAGCCTGAGCGTCGTCGAAGCGCTTAGCGGCATCATCGTGGCTGATGTGCATCTGCGCAGCCATGATCGTGATGACACGCTCCCTGGCAGCAGGCGCGTCAGCACCACCGCCGGCGTAGGTCGTCAGGTTGCGAGCAACCTCCTTCTGCGCGTCCTGCGCGTTCATGGTCGCGGGGTCGGTGTTGGTCGGCTGCATGTAGGCCTGTGCCTGCTGCTGAACCATGTCAGGTGACACCCCAGCGGCCTGCGCCAGCGGCTGCGCCGCATCCTTCACGCCGCTGCCGGCGGCAGATGTCACGCTGCCCAAGGCGGAGAAGCCGCCACCGATGATGCCACCGACCGCGGAGGTAAGCAGGTAGATCGTCAGCAGGCTCGCGATGCCCCAGGCGATCACGCCGTGCAGGAACCCATCGAAGCGGATCTCGATGCCGGCGAGCCACGCGGCTACATATCCACCGCAGAACAGGGCGATACAGCTGCTGACGACCCACCAGACGCCTGCGCCGATGCCGAGGCTGCTCGCGTCCGGCGTGCTGCCGGCGTTGACGTTCACGGTACCCAGCCCAATCCCCGCACCGAGCAAGCTCAGCATGAGCTGGATGATCACGGTCAGGATGACGCCGCCGAATATGGCAGCCCACGAGATCCGCCGGTGCGTGTGTGAGCCGGCTCCGACCGTTGTCGTCGTGGTTTCGAGCACACCGGTTCGTCGCGCGGGAGGGTCGTCATAAACATTCGCGGCCATGTGATTCTCCAGGCGCTGCCTGACCTGGCAGAGCAAATTACTTCTAGTCTCGTCGTCCTGCCTGAGGTGGGCTGCACCCCAGGCAGGACGTCAGGCTCTCGTCGTTAGATCTTCGGGCGGCTGACCGGCGTCACCGGGATGGTCGTCGATCCCGTGGTGTTCGAAGTGCCGGTGGTGGCATCCTTGGTGATCTCGACTTCTTCGCGGCGAACCATGTCGTGGATGGTCTCGACGCGTTCGCCTGCCTGCTTCTGGATGACGACTTCCTCGGCCACGTGCGCTGTCTTGCCGACTACCGCCTCCTCAGCCGTCTCGGTGACGGAGATCTCATGATCCGTGAATGCGGCGGCATCGACGGGAACATTCCCGGTCACCGGGCGGCGCTCGATCGAGACGCGCTCGGAGCGCAGCCGCACTTCCGCCTCGACCGGCGTCTCCACCACGAAGCGGCGGACCCGCGTCGTGCCACGGTCGACCAGTCGCTTACCGACGACGAGCTCCTCCTCGGAGAGCGCGATAACGCCGTCATCCGCGGTGGCGCGCGTCGGGGCCTGCTGCACGGGAGCAGCTGTTGCGGCCAGTGTCTCCGTGGTCTTGGTCGTGGTCGTTGCCGCACTGGTGCCATAGCCGGCTGCACGGTCATTGAGATCGACCGGATTGTGCGACTCCAGGATGCGGGAGACGCTCTCGACATGCTCGTCGGGCGCGTTCACCGTCACCACGGTCGAGCCACCTGACACGCTGCGCTCGTAGAGCGATGTGTCATGATCCGGCTGCCCGCCGAATAGGTTGCTCCAGAAGCCTTGCTCCCGCGGCGCTGTGGCGGCAGGCGAACCGGTATTCGTGGCGGTGGAGGCGTGCACCGAGATGGCACCTGCGGGAACGTTGGCAGCCTTGAGATCGGCTACAGCAGCTTCGGCGTGAGCCGCCGTGTCGTAGACGGCGACGATGGTCTCTGTGCTCATCTTAGTTGGTCCTCAATAACGGATGGATTGCTTCGGGACTGCATGACATAGTGATCAGCTGGCGTTCTTCTCACCAATCGGGATACGGGTGACGATCGCTTCCTGTTCGCGAACCGTGATCGTCTCCAGGTATTGCTCAGTGGTGCGGACCCGTCGGATCCGCACTTCCTCCTTCAGGATGAGCCTATGTTCGACCACGACGATCTCCTCGACCACCGGCATGATCGTGACGTCGCCCTCGACGCGAACCGCAGGCACAGCATCAATCGCCCGGCCTATCGGGACACGCTCGACCTCCACACGCTCGTGGATGAGTTCTTCGTCGACCAGCTGCTCGCGGTTCCGGGTCACCGTGGCAACCCGTACCACAGCGCGTTCAAGCTTTCGTCGGGTGACGACAACATCTTCCGTGTGCAACGGAACCGTCATCTCTCCGGATCCCGAGGAGATCAGGTCTTCAGCCGTAGGGAACTTCTCGTCCGGATGCTGAGGCATCGTTATAGGACCGTTATCTAATCAGTCCTTCAACGTGTCGCGCACCGCATCCTTGGCACCGCCGACCGTGTTCTGCGCCTTGCCGGCCGTTTTCTCACCCGCACCTTCGGCTTCCGTCTTGGTGTTGCCCGTGACTTTGCCGACTGCCTGCTTGATGGAGCCCGAAACTTTCTTACCAATTCCCTCAAGGCGATCTTCGTCCATGACGACTTCTCCAAATGGTTGCGGTGGGGCCCTTTGATGAGGCGAAGGCCTGTTACGTGCTAAACTCCGCGCATGCAAATAGGTTTAACGAGAATATTGATGCCGAAAGATGAAATCACACGCATCTTGGAATAGTACCGAAGTACTAGTGCGTCATGATATCTTGACTAGGCCCGCGTGCGGTGCGTGGCTTTGCGCTGTTTCCGGGCGGTTTTCTGGTCGATGCCGAGGCCGCGCTCGCGTGCCCAGACTACGATCGCACTTCGGCTATGCACATCAAGCTTGTTATAAATAACGGAGACGTGATTTCGAACGGTATTTCGAGTGACGCCCAGCCTAAGCCCGATCTCGTCGTTCGACATACCCTGAGCCAGCAGGCCTAGTACTTCTCTTATCCGCGGCGTTAGCTCAGCGATCTTCGGCTCGGACCTGTCGACCGGCTCCTGTCGTGTCAAACTAGCTAGTTTCTCAACGATCTTCTGTCCAAACCAGCTAGTGTCCTGCATGACGGTCTCGATCGCGACCAGTAGCTCGGTTTCGGTCTGTTTGCGCTCAGTGATGTCGAACATGACAGTCAGGAGGCACTGCTCACCATTGATCGTCACGGCTTCCGCAGACCACAGGTAGTGCCCACTCCTTCCATCTTTACTTCGAAGCGGAACGTCGAGGCTGCGAGCATGGCCGGTCTGATTCACCAGACGGACAAGCTCGTCGCGTGTTTTGTCGTGACCCCACAGCCCGATCTCGGCCTCGGTGCGACCGATCACCTCCTCGCGGCGCCAGCCGGTCGCGGCGGTGAAGGCGTCATTCACGTCGAGCAGCCGCAGACCTTCGAGCGCTATGATAGCCATCGGTCCCGGCGCCATGCGGAACGCGATCGCGAACCGTGCCTCGCTCTGGCGCAGGGCGTCCTCGGCTTGCTGTCGAGGATGCAGGTCGGCAAAGCTGAACAGCATGCAGGCGGCGTCACCGACCTCGATCGGGTGACCCGCCACGATGACGGTCTTGCTCTTGCCGTCGGCCGTGCGGAGGGACGCCTCCATCTGCGGGATCGTGGCGCCGGCGTGCAGGCGGTCGACCGCAAGCTCTCGTTGCCTCGCACCTTCGAGGACGTCGATCTCGTGCAGCGACTTGCCGACCAGCGCCTCGCGCAGAAAGCCGGTCAGCTCCAGGAAGCCCTGGTTTACCTTGACGTAGCGCATGTCCGACAGCCGCGCGATAATGGCGGGGGCCGGGTTGGCCGCGAACATGCGTTCGAAGCGTTCCTCGGCATTGAACCGCTCTGTCTCGTCCTCCAGCACCAGCACCAGGCAGTCCGGACGCCCCTGTGGGTCTGTCAGCACCAGGCTGCGGATCTGGTGCACCCAGTGCCTGTTGTCTCCGGGGCGGGCGACCTCGACCACGACCTCGCTGAACGCCTCCCCCGTGACCAGGCGGTCCAGCGGGTAGTCGCCGGCGGGTAGCTTGTGCTGGTTGCGGTATCGCAGCTCGAAGCGGCTGCGGTATTCGGAGACGGTGCCCCCTAGCTCCTTGACCGACTTGATGCCGTGCATCGCCAGCGCTGCGTCGTTCGCCCAGGCGATCGTCTGGTCAGGATTGATGATGATGACGCCTTCAGTCAACCCGACGATGATCTGCTGGAGCTGGGTGCGGTCGGCTCGCTGCCGTGGGATCCTGTCTGCCATCCATCTGCAACGCAGGAAGCCGCTTTAGCTTCATCACCTACGTGAACATTCGCCATTATCGCAGGCGACCATCCAGTGACAATCCACCACCAGAGTACTCAGCGGCGGCCATGCTGAACAGCTCATCAAACGGGTAAAGGTTTACCGCGCCTGCAGCTTGAAGTGGCGAACATGAGAGATGTTTAGTCCCAGACTTCTGGGCCACAGTGTTCTTTTCCCGCATCCGGCGCCCGGTACCTATTGGTGTTCTTGCGGAACCGGCATAAGGAAGAGCGGCGAGCCCCGTGCCACCCGACAAGGATTTCTGCGGAGAAGGAATGCCTATGGCGAAGATTGTGGTCGTGACCGGCGCCGGCGCCGGCGTCGGGAGGGCAGTGGCCGAGGAGTTCGCACGCCAAGGTTACGATGTCGCTTTGCTGTCGCGCGATGGCGCACGGTTGGAGCAGGCCGCAGCCGAGTTGCGTGGTCGCGGCGTGCGTGCCTTGCCGATCCCGACCGACGTCGCCGATGCGGAGGCGGTCGAAGCGGCCGCGTCCAAGGTCGAGGAGGAGCTCGGCCCGATCGACGTGTGGGTGAACGTGGCCATGGCGACCGTGTTCGCTCCGGTCAGCAAATTGACGGCCGCCGAGTTCGAGCGCGGCACGCGTGTGACCTATCTCGGCCAGGTGCACGGCACGATGGCGGCGCTCAGGCGGATGAGCGAGCGCAATCGCGGAACCATCGTCAATGTCGGCTCCGCACTCGGCTACCGGTCCGTGCCGCTGCAGTCGATCTACTGTGGTGCGAAATTCGCGATACGCGGCTTTACCGACGCGTTGCGCTCGGAGATCATCCACGACAAGCTCGACGTGCACCTCACCATGGTCGACTTGCCGGCGGTCAACACGCCGCAGTTCGATTGGGCGATGAACAAAATGGGCCGGAAGGCGCAGCCGGTGGCGCCGATCTACCAGCCGGAAGTGCCGGCGCGCGCGATCTTCTTCGCGGCCACGCACCGCCGCCGGCAGGTCTGGGTCGGCTACCCGACGGTGCAGGCGATCCTTGCGAACCGGATCGCGCCCGGGCTGATCGACAAGTATCTCGCCAGCGCTGGCTACAAGGGTCAGATCACCGACGAGCCGCTCGGCCCGAACGCACCCGCCAACCTGTTCGAAGCCGTGCCGGGCAACTACGCCGCGCATGGGCGCTTCGACAACCGCGCGAGGAGCGGCAGCTGGGAAATGTTCACCGACCGCCATAGAGCGGCGTTCTGGGCGGCGGCCGGGCTCGGCTTCGTCGCAATGGTGCACCAGATCGCCAAGCGCCTCGACGTCTAGACCCGCGTTCATTCTGACGACGACGGAGCCGGATTGATGGACCTCACCGCACTGCTGCTGTCGCGTCTGCAGTTCGCCTTCACGATGTCGTTCCACATCATCTTCCCCGCGTTCACCATCGGGCTCGCGGCCTGGCTCGCCTTCCTCGAAGTGTCGGGCGCCATCACCGGCCGGCCAGTCTATCGCAAGCTGTTCGATTTCTGGTTGCGCATCTTCGCCATCGCCTTCGGCCTCGGCGTGGTGTCCGGCGTGGTCATGGAATTCCAGTTCGGCACCAACTGGAGCGAGCTGTCGCGGCGCGGTGGCTCCATCCAGGGCGGGCTGCTCGCCTATGAGAGCTTTAGCGCCTTCGCGCTCGAGGCGGCCTTTTTCGGCGTGCTGATGTTCGGCCGCGAGCGCGTGCCCAGATGGCTCTATGTCGGGTCTTGCGTGATGGTAGCGCTCGGGACGAACTTCTCCTCGTTCTGGATCCTGGCGAACAACAGCTGGATGCAGCATCCGGTCGGCTTCACGATCACGTCCAAGGGCGTCTTCGTGCCGAACGACTGGGCCACAATCCTCTTCAACCACGTCGCCGTCGTCCGTTTCCTGCACATGGTGCTTGCGGCGTACGTGACGACCGCCTTCTGCGTGGCGGCGACCGGCGCGTGGCACGCGCTCCGCCGCACCAACCTGCGCGAAGCGCACGCGATGCTGAACATGGCACTGCGGCTCGCGGCCATCCTGGTGCCGGCGCAGCTCTTCATGGGCCATCTCGTCGGCGGGTACGTTGCCAAGGACCAGCCGAGCAAGATCTCGGCACTCGAGGGCCGCTGGCACTCGCAGAAGCCCGCCTCGGAGGTGTTGATCGGCTGGCCCGATCCGGCGCGCGAGCGCAACCTCTACCAGATCGCCCTGCCGCCGCCGGTCGGCAGCCTGATCGACTCCGAGAGCCTGACCGCGCGCGAGGTCGGCATCGCCGACATCCCGAAGGCCGACCGGCCGCCAATGATGATCGTCTTCTTCACCTTCCGGATCATGGTCGGGCTCGGAATGCTGATGCTCGCACTCGCCTGGGGCGGGACGCTGATGAGCTTCCTGGGGCGCCTCGAGCGGACGCGATGGCTGCTCTGGCCGATCTTCCTGAGCTTTCCGGCAGGGTTCCTGGCGACGCTGACCGGTTGGTTCACCGCCGAGGTCGGGCGTCAGCCCTGGGTGTTCTACCATCAGCTCCGGACCGCGGACGCGGTGACGCCGCAACTGACCACGGGGGCGGTCGCGACCACGCTGGCGCTGTTCGGCTCGGTGTACGCGCTGATTTTCCTCGCCGGCACGTTCTACATCTACCGCATCCTCAGGGACGGCCCCGACGCGATCCGGCCGATCGGCGCTTCGAACGCCAAGCGGCCGCTCGGCGTGCACGGCGACAGCCCGCACGCAGCACCGGCGGAGTAGCGGAGATGATGGCGTTCTGGGCCTGCGCCCTCGGCCTCATCATGGCACTCTACGTGGTGCTCGACGGGTTCGATCTCGGCGTGGGCATTCTGTTCCCGCTCGCCCCCGGCGAAACCGTACGGCGCCACATGATGGACGCCGTCTCGCCGGTCTGGGACGGCAACGAGACCTGGCTGGTGATGGCGGCGGCGGCCCTGTACGGAGCCTTCCCCCCGGCCTACGCCATCCTGCTCAGCGCATTCTACCTGCCGGTCATCGTCATGCTGCTGGGCCTCGTGCTGCGCGGGATCGCCTTCGAGTTCCGAAATCGGTCCGATCGTTTCCGTCCGGTGTGGACCGCGAGCTTTGCCGCGGGATCGCTGGTGGCGAGCTTCGCGCAGGGCTCGACGATCGGCGCTTTCGTCGTTCAGGTCCCGGTCCATGATGGCCGGTTCGCCGGCTGGGTGCTCAGTTGGCTGTCGCCGTTCGCGCTGCTTTGCGGTGCCGGCCTGTGTCTCGGCTATGCCATGCTCGGCGCGGGGTGGCTGATCTACAAGACGAAGGGCGACACGCGGGCGTTCGCCTACCGCGTGCTGCCGGTCGTGATGGGCGGGGTGATGCTGTTCCTGATCGCCGCCGCCGCCAGCGCGTTCGGGCTCGACCTGCGCGTCACTCATCGCTGGCTGCAGCGGCCGGAGCTGTTCGTCTTCCCGGCGATCGGCGCGTTCGCGTTGCTCGCGATGCTGTATGCGATCCTGCGCCAGCGCGACCGGGTCATCTACCCGGCCGGTGTCACGATGTTCATCGCGGCGTTCCTGACCATGGTGCTGGCGGTGCTGCCCTACATCGTGCCGTTCTCGCTGACGATCGCGCAGGCGGCGGCGCCGCCCGCGAGCCTCGCCTTCCTCTTCTGGGGCGCCGGCATCGTCGTGCTGCCGATCACGCTGGCCTACACGGGCGTCGTCTACTTCATCTTCCGCGGCAAGGTGTCGCCGTCCCCCTGAGCGCATCGGACATCCAGTCCAGGCGAGTACTTGGCCATGACGGAAGGATTCCATCCATGAGCAATCCGATCGAAGACTACGCGCTGATCGGCGACGGCGAGACGGCTGCCCTCGTCAGCCGTGCCGGCTCGATCGACTGGCTGTGCTGGCCGCGCTTCGACGACGAGGCCTGCTTCGCAGCCCTGCTCGGCACCGCCGAGAACGGACGCTGGCTCATCGCCCCCGCCGGGGTCGTCTCCGCCAGCCGGCGCCGGTATCGCGACGACACGCTGGTCGTCGAGACCGAATTCGAGACCGCGGACGGCGCCGTCCGCCTGATCGACTTCATGCCGATGCGCGACGGCCCGTCGTCGCTGGTCCGCATCGTCGAGGGCGTGCGCGGGGAAGTCGCCATGCGCTGCGACCTGCGATTGCGCTTCGACTACGGCGCGCTCCCGCCCTGGTCCGAGCCGACCGGCACCGGCGTGCTGGCCAAGCTCGGCCCGAACCTCGTCGTGCTGCACGCGCCGTCGCCGGTCACCGTGAACCCGCACGCGAGTGAGGCGAGTTTCAGCGTGCGCGCCGGCGACCGTCGCGCCTTCGTCCTGCGCTACGGCCCATCCCACTTGCCTGTGCCCGGACCGATCGACGCCGAACAGGCGCTGGTGTCGACCGCCGCCGAGTGCCGCGACTGGATCGGCAGGTTCGACAGTTCCAGGACGGACTGGCCGGACATCGTCAGGCGTTCGCTGATCACGCTGCGCGCGCTGATCTACCGGCCGAGCGGCGGACTTGTCGCCGCGCCGACCACGTCGCTGCCTGAAGCGCCCGGCGGCAGCATGAACTGGGACTATCGCTACTGCTGGCTGCGAGACGCGACGTTCACTGTGGGCGCGTTCCTGAACGCGGGCTTCAACGACGAGGCGACGCGATGGCGCGACTGGCTGCTGCGCGCGATCGCCGGCTCGCCGGAACGGCTGCGCATCATGTATCAGATCGACGGCGCCAGGCACCTCAACGAATGGACCGTCGACGCTCTCCCGGGCTATCGCTACGCGAGCCCGGTGCGGGTCGGCAACGCCGCTTCCACCCAGCACCAGATCGACGTGTTCGGCGAGGTTCTCGACTGTCTGCATCTCGCACGCCTGGGCGGGGTCGAGCCCAGCAGGCAGGAGCGGGCAGTCGCTCTCGCGATCGTCGAGCATGTCGAGAAGGTGTGGCCTACCGAGGGCTCGGGCGTGTGGGAGTCCCGCTCGGAGCCGCGCCAGTACACCTATTCCAAGGTGATGGCGTGGGTCGCCGTCGATCGCGTCCTGCGCATGGTCGAGGATGACCGCGCGTCGCCCGAGTTCGCCGGCGTCGAGGTCGAACATCTCGCGGAGCTTCGACAGACCATCCATGACGAAGTGTGCCGGGAGGGCTGGAACAAAGGCCTCGGCAGCTTCACCCAGCACTACGGCGGGCAGGCGATCGACGCGAGCCTGTTGCTGATGCCGCTGGTGGGCTTCCTGTCGGTCGACGATCATCGGGTGGCCGCCACGATCGAGACAATCCGTCGCGAGCTTTCGGAAGGCGGCCTGATCCGTCGCACCAAGGCGAAGGCGAGCCCCCCGAACGAGGGCGCGTTCCTGGCCTGCTCGTGCTGGATGGCCGATTGCCTGAACCTGCAGGGACGCAAGGAAGAGGCGCGGGCGCAGTTCGAGCGCGTGCTCGCCGTCTGCAACGACCTCAACCTCCTGTCGGAAGAGTACAACGTTCCGGGCAAGCACCTGGCCGGGAACTTCCCGCAGGCGCTCACCCATCTCGCCGTCGTTAACACGGCACTAGGACTGTGCGGTCCGGTACTGCATCGCGGTGGCGGCTGACCAAGCCATACGAGGAGATCGAGCATGGCATCCGAAGAGCATTACGACGTCATCATCGTCGGGAGTGGGCCAGGCGGCGGCTCGCTCGCGCACCGGCTCGCGCCGACCGGCAAGCGCATCCTGATGCTGGAGCGCGGCGACTACCTGCCGCGCTCGCGCGCCAACTGGGACGCCAAGACCGTCTTCGTCGATGGCACCTATCAGGCACCCGACACCTGGTACGGGGCAGGCGGCGAAACCTTTCATCCTGGCCTGCACTACTATGTCGGCGGCAACTCGAAGGTCTACGGCTCGGCGCTGTTCCGCCTGCGGGAGCGCGACTTCGGTGACCTTCGGCACGCGGACGGCGTCTCGCCGGCCTGGCCGATCGGCTACGACGTGTTCGAGCCGTACTACTGCCAGGCCGAGGCGCTGTTCCACGTGCACGGCCAGCGAGGCGAAGACCCGAACGAGCCCTGGTCGAGCAAGCCCTACGCCTATCCACCGGTTTCGCACGAGCCGCGGATCCAGGCGCTGAGCGACAGCCTGATCGGCGAGGGACTGCATCCGTTCCACCTGCCGCTCGGCATCCTGCTCGATGAGCGCGATGGCAAGCCGACACCGACCAGCCCCTGCATACGCTGCGACGCTTTCGACGGCTTCCCCTGCGCGATCAACGCCAAGGCCGACAGCCAAGTGATCTGCGTCGATCCGACCCTGGCGGCGCACCCGAACTTCACCCTGCTGACGAACGCCTACGTGGAGCGACTGCAGACCAATCCGACCGGCCGCAGCGTCACCGGGGTGCATGTCAAGCGGGACGGGCGTGACGAGGTCTATTCGGCCGACATGGTCGTCGTCGCCTGCGGTGCTTTGAGTTCGGCGCTGCTGCTGCTGCGCTCGGCGAGCGACGCGCATCCCACGGGGCTCGCCAACGGCTCCAACCAGGTCGGGCGGAACTACATGCGCCACAACATGAGCGTTCTGATGGCGCTGCTGAAGGAGCCCAACCACACGGTGTTCCAGAAGACGCTGGCGATCAGCGACTTCTATTTCGGCGATGCGGAGTGGCAGTATCCGATGGGACTGATCCAGATGTGCGCGACCTCGCACGGCGAGCAGATCCGCGGCGAATCGCTGCCGGGCTTCCTGTCATTCCTGCCGGAGATGCCGTTCGACAAGATGGCGGAATATTCGATGGATTTCTGGCTGCAGAGCGAGGACCTGCCGCGGCCCGACAACCGGATTTTCTATGACGGCGACAAGGTCGTGCTGTCGATCAGCGAGGGCAACGAGGAGGCCGCGCACCGTCTCAAGCACAAGCTCGAGAGCCTGATGGAGCCGATCGGCGCGCGACCTAAACTGATGGAGCGTAGCCTGTACCTGGGCAAGAACATTCCGATCAACGGCACCGCGCACCAAGCCGGCACATGCCGGTTCGGTACCGATCCGAAGATGTCGGTTCTCGACCTCGACTGCCGGGCGCACGAGGTCGACAACTTGTATGTCACGGACGCGAGCTTCTTTCCCTCGATCGGCGCGGTCAATCCGACGCTGACCATCATCGCCAACGCGCTGCGCGTCGCCGACCACCTCAAGGAACGGCTGGGCGCCTGAATGGTCCGGCAATCACCTCGATGCAGCCGACCCGGGCCGGCAAGGAGTTCGAGATGCTGACACGCGTGGCGGTCTTCGAAGGTTCCATCACCGAGGGGAGCGAGTATGAGTTCTTCGCCGCCGTCGCGGCTAGGCTCGAGCCGATCTGGCGCTCGTTCTCCAACGTCGAGGACGTCCGTGTGCTGCGCACGCGAAATACCGATCCGGGCGCGATCCGACCCGCCCCGCGCGCCGACCCGCTGCAGGCCTGGTCAGCGGCAGCACTCCCGTTCATGGTCACCGAGCTGCTCGGCCTGCACGCAGATGGTTTCGGCCACAGGCTGCACGTGCGTCGGCCAATGCTGCCCGACGGGGTGAACGGTCTGGCGCTGCACGACCTACGCGCGGCCGGCGGCAACGTCTCGCTCGGCTTCACTCGCCGCGGCGAGGCGGTCGAGGTCGACGTGCTCGCTTCCGGCGGCGACGTCGAAGTGGTTGTCGAGTGACGCCGGCCCGAGACGCGGGCATAGCCGCCGGTCCGGCACAAGCGGGGCAGACCGAGCGCCAACGCCTCGGGGTGTCGCGCCAGGTCGGGTTCTATTCGGCCGTCGAGCAGGCGGTGGCGGACGCGCTGTGGCGGCGCATCTGGATTTCCCGCGCGCTCGGTGGCGGCGCGGAAGTCCTCGACCCGGCGATGGTGGGGCGGATCGAGACCGGGCCGCGGGCGGGCGACCGGCATGCACCACCACCGCGAGGGGACGTGGCGCTTCCAGCGGGCACGCGACGCCGTCGTACGCGGCTATGCGGTCGAGACGCCCCGGCCGTTGCCGAACTGCGCCAGCGATCGCCATCCGGAGGGGCTCGCGAACAGTTCCGGCCAGGTGGACAGGAACCTAACAACGCAATCCAACCGGGCGGTGTGGCGCCGGATGGAGCAGTAGACCCGCTGGAACAGGGGGCCGCCCTCGCCCGCGATTGCCGGGCGCTGGAACTACGACGACCGGAAGGATTTATTCGGCCGCTACTGGTGGACCGGCCAAGGGCCGCCTCCGATCGAGTGGGCCGCGGTGCGGACCGGCGCGTGCGGCCTGTGGGTTCCGGGCGCCGCACGACGTCATGCCCGGGGCAACCACATGATAGGCGTAAGAATGATCGGCGAGATGCGGTCCGACGGGGCCAACCGGGTGACGCTCGCCGACGAACTGAACCATCTACGGGCCGCCGGTCGCGCGCGCACTCGAGCACGCGGGTCGCTCGAGCAAGGCGATCGGCGCGCGCGACATGTTCCGCCAGGAGGACGACATCGACCATCTCAGCGGCACGGCACGCGTGGGCGACGATCCGGCGCTGAACATCCAGACGATCGCTTGGCGCACGGCCGCGCGCATCGGCACCCTCGCCAAGCAGGGCAAGTCGTGAGCCCTGGTCCCCCGCACCGGATCACGCCGATGAGAGGCGAAACTCAATGACGACGTCCAACATCATCATCCTGGTCGTGCGATACGGCCTCGTCATCCTGTTCTTCCCGGCGAGCGCGCTCGACAAGATTTTCAACTTCGGAGGCGCCGTGAAGCAGGCGCTCCAGGTGTTTTCGTCGCATCGCCTCGCCGCGACGTTGATCATGGTCGGGGTGTTCATCGAGATCGTCATGCCGATTGGGATCCTCACCGGGATCGCGGACCGGCTCGCGGCGTTCATCATGGCTGGCTACTGCGCGGTGACCGCCCTGCTGTTCAAGCGGTTCTGGGAACCGGGTGATTTCTGGAAGTCGGGGCAGAGCCAGGCGCGCGAGCTGTTGTGGGATTTCCTGAAGAACTTCTCGCTGGCTTCGGGATTCATCCTGATCGTAATCGGGCTCGATGGACATTCCTGGCATCACTTCGTCGACGACCCGCTGTCATCCTCCCACCCCTACGCAGCGACCGCGCTGCCCCGCTGAGAGATGGAGACCGTCATGCGCAATCCGATCGACGTGATCACCGGCAAGGACCAGGAGGGCGACGAGAAGAGCGGGCCCAAGCCTCACGTCCCGTACTGGCATCTTTGGACTGACGAGAACGGCGTCAGCCACCAGAAGCAGTGCGCGCTGACGAATTTCGAATTGAAGGGCGTTGGCGGCGCGGACCCGCAGTGGAACAACAAGCACGACACGATCTCCTCGACTGTGGTGTTCACCGTCCAGCCGGTGGGCTGGGTCGGCGACTGGCACGAGAACCCGGCCCCGCAGTGGATCATCGTGCTGTCGGGGCGCTGGTGGATTGAGAGCATGGACGGCACCCGGATCGAGCAGGGACCGGGCCAGTTCTCGTTCGGCGAGGACCAGGGCTGCACGAAGAGCGCGGATGGCCGCAAGGGCCACCGCTCGGGGACGATCGGGGACGAACCGGCGGTGCTGATGACGGTGCAGCTGCACGTCGATCCGCGTCACGAGCCCTGCCACATCGACTGACCCGCGTCCCGTTTCGGCACCAGAAGGACCGCACGATGAGCGAGCCACAGCTGCAAGGCATCACAGGCTTCAGTCTGATCACGGCCGACCCGGCCCGCCTCGTCGGGTTCTACCGCGACGTGCTCGGCTTCGCGCCGCATGGCGAGGAGCGACGCATCGAAGGCGCGGAGATGCGGCTTTTGTCACTGTCCGGCGGCGGCAGCCGCCAGTCCCTGAGCCTCGGCGCGCAGATGCTGTCGATCGAACGGTTCGAGGCGGCGGGCCGCCCCTATCCAGACGAGGGCGACGCGGCCTCGCTGTTCTTTCAGCATCTCGCCCTAGTCGTCGCCGACATCGCCCAAGCCCATGCCCGGCTGCGCGACGTGGCGGCGATCTCGTCGGATGGTCCGCAGCACCTGCCGAGTTCCTCCGACGGCGTGCGCGCCTTCAAGTTCCGCGATCCCGACGGGCATCCGCTGGAACTCCTGCAGTTCCCCTCTGACAAGGTTCCGAGCGCGTGGAGGGGAAGGCACCCGATCCCGGGACAGATCGGCCTCGGCATCGACCATTCCGCGATCAGCGTCGGCGATGCGGACGCGAGCGCCGCGTTCTACGGCGCCCTCGGCCTCGGCAGCGGCGAACGGACGCACAATCACGGACCTGAGCAGCAACGCCTCGACGGCCTTGCCGACGCAGAGGTCGAGGTCGTGCCGATGATCCCGTATAACGGCACGCCGCATCTCGAGCTGCTCGGCTACCGCGTGTCGAAGGGCGACCGCGGTCCGGCCCTGATGGCCAACGACGTCGCGGCGACCCGAATCGTCTGGCGTGGCGGAGAGGCGAGGCTGCTCCGCGATCCCGACGGCCACCTGCAGCAGGTCGAGCCATGACGGGCTCATCGTCCGGAGGATCGTTCATGATCGAAGACCCTTCACTGCTGCCAGGCCGCACGCTGCGCAGGGCGGGACCGCCGGAGCCGGTCGAGAAGTTCCAAGGGGTGCAGGTCGACGACCCGCGTCTGGCCGCCGTGCTGCCCCCGGACGCGAGGCTGCTTCGCCTGTACGACGGCACCCTGCACGGCGAGGGCCCGATTTGGCAGCCCGCTGATGGCTGCCTCTACTGGTCGGACGTGCCCAACCGGCGGCTGCTCAGGTGGCAGCCAGACGGCGCGGTGACGGTCGCGATCGACGGCACCTACTTCATGAACGGCAACGCGCTCGACGCCGACGGTCGTCTGGTTCATTGCGAGCACGGGCGCCGCTGCATCAGCCGCTCCGACGGCCACGGCCGGGTCGAGCCGATCATCACCCACTACGAAGGCAAGCGGCTCAACTCGCCCAACGACATCACGGTCGCGGCGGACGGCGCGATCTGGTTCACCGACCCGACGTTCGGCCTGCTGATGCCGAGCCAGGGCAGCATCGTCAATCCCGAACTCGACCATCGCAGTGTCTACCGGTTCCATCCGGTCACGAACGAGCTGCGTCGCATGGCCGATTTCGAGCAACCGAACGGGCTGTTCTTCTCGCCCGACGGCCGGACGCTCTACGTGTCCGACACGGCGCTTTCGCTCGACGAGATACCGGGGCCCGAAACCGGCCGTACTCACGAAATCCAGGCCTTCGACGTGGGCGACGACGGCAGCCTGTTGAACCGGCGCTTCTTCTGCCACACCGATCACGGCTATCCAGACGGCTTCGTCGTCGACGCGCGCGGCTGGGTCTGGACCACGGCCGGCGACGGCATTCATGTGTTCGCGCCCGATCGCACCCGGCTCGGCTACATTCCGACATCGACCGTCTGTTCGAACTGCGCCTTCGGCGGCCCCGGCATGAGCCGCCTCTTCATCGCAGCTACCGAGTATCTTCTGGCCATCGATCTCGTCGATGGACGGGCATCGTGACGGTCGGTCGACTTCGATGCTGAGCGACGTACCGGACAGCGTGAGGGCTGCGGCGCAAGCGGAGATTAGCCTACGTCGGGCGCAACTGTCGCGGCTTGCACGACGGGCGATCTTCATCAGCGTCGGAATCATCTTCGCTCTGTTCGCGCTGTTGTCTGTTCACGTCGCCGGTTTCCTGTGGCTCGCGTCATCCGGGACGATCGGGCCGGTCTGGGCGGCCCTCACCGTGTTCGCGACGGACCTGGTGCTCGCGATGACCTGCGCGTTGGTCGCGGCCGGCATGGTAGCCAGCCCGGCCGAACGTGAGGCCGTCGAGCGGTGCCGGGGCGCATGGGCGGAGCTGCGCGAGCCTTTCGCGCCGTTGACGACATTCGGCCGGGCAGCGGCGACCGCGATCGATCGTATTCGGCGCCTGGTCCGCACGGGTTCTCCAATGAACGGCCGGCTCGCGCGCCGGGGACGATGGTCGCGTCCGACGATCCCGCGAGAGTCGCGGTGATCGAGTTCAGTCGATGAGCGGGCTTCGCGAGACCAGGGGCCGCGATCTGTATGGGCTCGCCAGGACAACCGTGCTGGCGGCCGCGGCGCTTCTCGGCCTGTGGGAACTGTCCGGCGTCGTGCTGATCATCTTCTGCGCGCTCCTGGTCGCGATCGCTCTTGGCGGCTTGTCGGCCTGGCTGCGGAAGGTCAGCGGTCTGCCCTACGGGCTGGTCCTGGCGGCGCTGGCCGTCACAATGCTGCTGCTCGCTGCCGCGATCGTCTTCTGGATCGGGCCGGAGCTTCTGCGCGAGACCCAGGACCTCGCGGTCAGCCTGTCGGTCGAACTTGCCAGGCTTCATCGGCAATTCGCCCGGGTGCCATCAATGGCGACGATCGCCGCCAGCCTCAACGCCGCCGAGATCGCGCGCTGGCACGTGGCCGGCTCGGCGGTGGCGATCGTCCACACGTCGCTCGACCTGACCGTCGAACTGCTGGTGATCGCGGTCGCGGGCCTCTACGTCGCCATATCTCCTGAGGTCTACGTGGGCGGGCTCCTGGCCCTGGTCCCGCACGTCCGGAGAAGGCGCGTGCGGACAGTTCTCGACCATGCCGGCCACGTCCTGAGGTGGTGGTTGTTCGGCCAGGGAGTGGACATGCTCATCGTCGGCGGCCTTTCCAGCGCAGGACTGCTGCTGGTCGGCGAGCCGGCGCCGCTGGCGCTCGGCACGCTGGCGGGACTACTCACGTTCGTGCCTTATTTCGATGCGCTGGCGGCGTCGGTGCCGGCCATCCTCGTCGCCCTGACGGTCGGCCCAACCACCGCGCTCTGGGTAGCCGGCGTGTTCCTGATCTGCCACCTGATCGAGGGCTACATCGTGTCGCCGCTGATCCAGAACCGGGCGGTGCACCTCCCTCCCGCGATCAGTCTGATGTCGATGACCGTGATGGGGGCTTTGTTCGGGCCGCTTGGCCTCGTGCTCGCGACGCCGCTGGCCGCCACCATCCTGGTGCTCGTGCAGGAGTTCTACGTCGTCGACGTCATCGACCGCGCAGCAATCCTCGACCAATCAAATTGTCTCGCCCAAGAGCCGGTTGAGGTCGTGCGCCTCTCCCAGGTGGACGGGCCTTGACCAGTCCATACGCGGCAGGACACCGAGTGTGGATCGGCGTCCAAACGGGGCTCTGACGCACTCTCGCTGATTGCGACGGACCGACGCACCGAAAATCGGGGCTGGCGACACCGCTGACTGACTTTGTTCCCTCTTTGCTCGGCATATTGCCCCCGAGGACTTGAGAAAGCGTTGTGTCGGACACCACCTTGACTACCATCAGCGAGAGTGCGTCAGAGCCGAAAACTGACCCCCAGGATGGGGTAATCGGCGTCCAAGGCTGGCTCTGGCGCAGTCTCGGTGCAAATTGGCACTACTGATCACGCTGCACCGAGAAGTCGAGCTCAAAGCAGGTCGAGTTTGGCGCGTCCATACATCTGCCGCTTAACCAGCTTCAGTTTCGTGTTCTGTTCTTCGGTTTGCCCATTTGACCACGGCTGCTGCAAGGCAGCCTGCACGGCAGCTTGATCTCGTACGATGCCGGCCGCAAACGGTGCCAGCATGCTGGGCGCGGCCTCGGCGATCCAGGGTTCAAGATCCGCGGCCTTCCGTCGCTGGATGATCTGGTGAAAGCGATCTGTCAGGTCGCGCGCGACAATAAGGTCAGGGACAGCAGCTCCTATGGTCGCCATCGCACGTGCACCGTCCTTGGGGGGATGGCTCCGCTCGCTTGTCATCATCCGGGCGATGCTGCGCGCAGAAGGTGTTCTCTGCGGCCGCGCCATGTCCAGTGTGTCTGTGGATAGGCGTGGAAAATTAACCCCCTGGGTGGGGTAATCGGCGTCCAAAATTGACCCCCCCTTGATCTGTGATGATGCCGCCTGTGCAGACGGGTGGTGGGGGAGATGCTGGAATTGGATATG
>JAABUX010004058.1_pt1 | contig 18871 bp, 17 predicted proteins | sample 5561851 | NCBI WGS metagenome assembly JAABUX01 (sample SAMN10711883, study PRJNA513361) | rock metagenome | isolation source: Antarctica rocks | place: Antarctica: Victoria Land, Richard Nunatak red sandstone | collected 2016-01-03 | reverse complement strand
GACCCGCCACCCAGTCGACCCGCCCCGCGGTCCCTGCCAGCCAACTACCCGATCACCGTGACGGGCCGCGCCCTCGACTCGGCGGGCAAGCCGATCGCCGGCGCGCGGATCTACCTCGCGTCGTGCTCGAATGACGATAACCGTCGCCTCGCTGAGACCCGGACGGATGAACGGGGGTCCTACAAATTTGACGGCGTCTTGCTGTCGATCCGGCCCGACGAGTTCATCGACCCCAACCGGCCCGCCCGGGGCTTCTTCGAGGTTTTTGGCCAGGCCGACGGGTTCGGCTTTGCCTGGCGTCCCAAGAAGCAGTTTGCCCTGCCGGACCCGCGACAGGTTCCCGACGCGCCGGTCGACCCGCCCGACTCGTACCAACCCGGCGACCCGATCACCCTCGATCTGACGTTCCCGCCCCCAGCCCGGCTGACCGGTCGGGTCACCAAAGACCAGGGGCGACCGCTGGTTGACGCCCCGCTCTGGATCAGCTTTTGTGACCAGTTGAGCGCCGACGGGCCGCGCGCGGGGACCGAGTTTGCCGCCCTCGGCGCGTCGGACACGGTCCCCCGCGAGATGATGCGGTGCACCACCGACGCGAACGGGAACTTCGCCTTCAACGGCTTGCCACCGGAGCGACGATTCGGTGTCGTCGTCCAGCCCAAGGGGTTCCCACAGCGCCGGATTCTGGCGGCAACGATGCCCCGACCTCAACCAGCCCATCAGGGTCAGGACGTGCTCACCGGCCCGCTCGACCTGGTGTTTGACACGCCTCGCGAGGTCCCGTTCAGGGTCGTCGGCGACACCAGCCAGCCCACGGCAAAGGCTCGCTTCGGCGTCAGTCGGATCGGAGGTGGCATTCTCTGGGCTTCGGCCACGACCGACGGCGAGGGTCGCGGCCAACTCCTGATCCCGCCCGGGGACTATTCTTACGAGATCCTGCCCGAATATCAGACCCCTTACCTCGTCACCGAGGGAAAATTCGCCGTGCCCGCCGACGGCCCGATCCCGCCGCTGGAGGCGACACTCCGACCGGCCTGCGTCCTGGAAGTGACCGTGACCGACGCCGACACCGGCGCGGGGCTTGCCGGTGTCGACTTCTGGGAAGGAGAACCGGCCAACCCCGAGCACCCGACGTCGGACTTTCGCCAGTTGCTCTATTTCCGGTCGTACGAGCTGGCCACCCGGATCTGCCACGTCGAGCGCCCGAAGACCGACGCCGCCGGCAAGCTGAAAGCCTTGATCGAACCCGGCCCTCACCGGATCGGCGTCGGGTTGAACTCCCGGCCCCCCTGGTACGACGTGGTCGAACCCGAGGGGCAAGCCATCGACGGCAAGCCGGGCGAGACGCTCCACCTGACATTCCCGATGCGCCGGCGCCGCTGACGGGAGATCGGGCCGTACCGCCTGGGCTGGGCCGGCGGTTTCCCGCGAAATCCTCGGTCGGAGCGAAAAGCCAGATTGACGCCGTCGCGAGCCGGCACTCTCCTGGTGAAGGGGGGACCGACGACCGATGGCGAGCACCGGTGGGCATGAGCGAATCGCAGCGATCCTGGCGGGCGAAACCGCGCTCGGGCTGAGTCCGGCGGAACTCCTGGACCGGTTCGCCGCCAGCCGCGACGAAGCGGCGTTCGCGGCGATCGTGAGCCAGCACGGGCCGATGGTCCTGGCGACCTGCCGCCGGCTCCTCGGGAACCGGGCCGATGCCGACGACGCCTTTCAGGCCACCTTCCTCGTCCTGGCCCGCCGGGTCGGGGCGATCCAACATCCGGAACGCCTCGCCCCCTGGCTCCACAGCATTGCCCACCGGGTGAGCGTCCGGGCGCGATCGGGTGCGGCGCGACGTCGCCAGGTTGAAGGGGAAGGGCACGACGAGGCCGCCGTCGCCGATCCGCCCGACGACGCCTTCGAGCTGCGCGCGGTCCTGGATGAAGAACTGGCCCGCCTCCCCGAGAAGTACCGGGTACCGCTGGTCCTCTGCTACCTCGAAGGGATGACCCACGACGAAGCCGCCGGCCAGCTCGCCTGGCCCGTCGGCACCGTCCGCAGTCGCCTGGCCGGGGGGCGGGATCGCCTGCGGAGTCGCCTGGCTCGCCGGGGGTTCGACCCCTCGACAAGCCTCGTGCCGCCAAGCTGGCCGCTGGCGATCGTCTCGCGCCCCCTGCAAGCTTCGACCCTCCGCCTCGCGCTGGCCGCCACCTCGAAGACGGTCGCCACCTCGACCGCCGCCCTCATGGCTCAGGGAGTCTTAACCTCGATGTTCCTCGCCAAGATCCAGACCACCCTCGCCGCCATCGCGACGACGATCACCCTGGCCGCCGCCGCAACCGGGGTCGTCATCGCCCAGCGATCGGACCAAGCCCTCGCCCGAGGCCCCGCCGTCGCGGTGGCTCCCGACGAGCCGCCGCCCAGGCCATCACCCAAAGTCCCGCCCCCGCTGGCGCCGGTCCCCGAGACCTCCCCACTGACCGTTTCGGGCCGCGCCCTCGACCGGGACGGCAAGCCAGTCGCGGGCGCCCGGATCTACCTGGCATCGTGCGCCTACGACGACAACCGCCGCCTGGCCGAGACCCGAACCGACGCCGAGGGGTTCTACCGGTTCCAGGAAGTTCCGCTGCCGATTCGCCCCGACCTCTTCCCCGATCCCGGGAAGCGCATCGAGGGCGTCTTCCAGGTGTTCGGCCAGGCCGACGGATTCGGCTTCGCCTGGGCGACCGCCAAGCGGGTCCGGTTCGCCGCGCTGGACCTCCCGCCGAACACGATGCTCAACCCGACTGACTTCGTCAAGCCTGGCGAGCCGGTCGCCCTCGACCTGACGTTTCCGCCCCCGGCGCCGCTCTCCGGGCGGGTCACCGACGACAAGGGACGGCCCTTGGCCGATGCCCGGGTCTGGCTCCGCGCCTGCACCCGGCCGAGGTTGGAGAAGCCGATCCTGGTGGACGAGATTGACTCGTTCCGTGGGTCGGATACGGTCCCGCCCGAGATGAACCGGCGCCGAACCGACGCCGACGGGCGGTTCACCTTCGACGACCTGCCGCTGGATCACTGGTTCGAGTTCGACATCCGGCCCCGGGGATTCCCGTCGCGTCAGGTCACGGCGACGATGACGCCGGTACCCGAGCTGTGGAACAACCGGGAAATCCTGACCGGCCCGCTCGACCTGGTGTTCATCACTCCACGCGAGGTCGCCTTCCGGGTCGTCGCGGCGGACACCGGCCAGCCGCTGGAGAAGGCGTTCTTCTCGACCGCTGGGGCATTTAGCTTGACCGACGCCGAGGGGCGCTGCAAGCTCCCGGTCGCGCCGGGAGAAACGATCTACTCGGCCTTGCCCCGGTTCACGACCCCCTATCTGGAGACCCGGGGCAGCCTCACCATACCCGCCGACGGCCCGATCGCCCCCATCGAGATCGCCGTCCGCCCCGCCTGCACCCTGGAGGTGACCGTGACCGACGCCGAGACCGGCCAGCCGATCGCCGACGTCGACCTTTGGGAAGACGCGCCGACCTCCGCCGACCCGTCCACCAAGCGAAAGCGGCTCGCCATCCGGTCGTTCGAGGCCCCCCGGCTCGTCCACAGCGACAGCCCGCGGACCGACGACGCCGGCAAGCTCCGGACCTTCGCCGAGCCTGGACCCCGGCGGGTCGGGGTCGGCCTCGTGACCCGGACCGATGGCTGGATCGCGGTCGCCCCGGACGGCCAAGCCATCGACGGCAAGCCGGGCGAGACGCTGCGCTTGACCTTCACGATGCGTCGGCCGTCGGGAAGTCCCCGCCTTGACCCTTGAGCGTGGTCGGGTCTTTCCCCAAAATCACCGAGCCGGGAGAATTTCCAGATTGGAACTTCCCCCAGCGTGCTCTCTCGGGTGAAAGGGGAACAGAACCGATGGCGACGACCGGCGAGCGGCAGATCGGGTTGATCTTGGAAGGGAGGACGACGTTGGGCCTCGGCCCGGCGGAACTCCTCGGTCGGTTCACCGCCAGCCGCGACGAGGCGGCGTTCGCGGCGATCGTCGGGCTGCATGGGCCGATGGTCCTGGCAACCTGTCAGCGGCTACTGGCCAACCCGGCCGATGCCGACGACGCCTTCCAGGCCACCTTCCTCGTCTTCGCCCGCCAGGCTGGGTCGATCCGCAACGCCGACCGCCTCGCCCCCTGGCTCCACCGCGTTGCCCGCGGCGTCGCCGTTCGAGCCCGGTCGGTCGCGGCCCGCCGCCGAGCCGTCGAAGGGAACAGCAAGGAGGAAGTCGCGGTCGCCCCCCCACGCGACGACCTTGCCGAACTGCGCTCGGTGCTCGACGAGGAGCTGGCCCGGCTCCCCGCGAAGTACCGGGCGCCCCTGGTCCTCTGCTACCTCGAAGGCATGACCCACGACGAGGCCGCCGGCCAGCTCGCCTGGCCCGTCGGCACCGTCCGGAGCCGCCTGGCCGGGGGGCGGGATCGCCTGCGGAGTCGCCTGGTTCGCCGGGGGTTCGCTCCGGCGGTACTCGCGGCCTTGTCCCCGGCGACGCTGCCATCGGCGGCCGTGTCGCGCTTCCTCCAGGCGGCCACGGTCCGCCTGGTCTTCACCTATGGGTCCAAGACGGCAGCCACTTCGGTTGCCGCCGTGCTCGCCCAGGGAGTCTTGACCTCGATGTTCCTCACCAAAGCTCAGACCATTGCCGTCGCGACCCTCGCTGTAGCCATCACCCTAACCACCGGGACGGTTCTGGTTGCCTCGATCCAGGCTCCGGGCGGTGATCGACCTCAGCCGGTCGCCGCCGTCGCTCCGAACGGGAAGCCGCCGACGCCGGAGAACGGCCCGACCAAGTGGTTAACGCAAAATCAGGAGTTGGCCGCCACAGAATCCAAACTTGCCGGCTTACAAGCACTCACGTTGGAAGCGGAGGTCAATCTCGACCGGATACAGATTGAGACTGCGGCGCTGAAGCGACGTCTCCACGGGCAATTGGCCAAGATCCCCCCCCAGTTCATCAATTCACAAATGAACCTTCCGATGGATGTTGACCATCTTCACACCCGGCTTATCGAGAGTACCGGGCCGGTCGAAGACTTCGCCGGAGATACCCGGTACGCCCAGGACATCCAGGCCCTCCGCAATCGATTCGCGGTCGAAATCACGGCTCTAGGGGAGCAGCGGAAGCAGCTACTTCAACCTTCCCCAGAAGTCCCGACCGATCCGCAACAGCCACCGACCCAAGCGAACGGGGGCGGCGGCAACACGACTCCGACCAATTCCAGACCCGCTTCAACGGAGCCTTTGAAAGAACTCGACGCCGCCAACGCTCGGATCAAGGCTCTTGAAGCGGAGGTGGCGGCCAAGAACGCGACGATCCAGGCTCTGGAAAGTCAGGTCTCCAAGACCGCGCCGAGCAAGGCGGTCAAGGCCGGCAAAGGCGCGACCCCACTCCGGAATCAGCCGGAGCCCGCCGCGACCGTGGAAACCTTGAAAGGGTCGCCGACGATCCTGATGGTGACCTCGGGCAGTCGCGATCGCGTCACGATGATCGACCCCGCGACGCAAAAACGAGCGACTTTGCGGCTCGCTCAACCTGCCGAGATGATCGTCGCCCATCCCAACGTTTCCGACCTCCCTCGGCCCGGCTTCCCCGGCGAGATGAAGGACGAACGACTCATTGATGGGTTGATTGACCTGAGCATCAACGGGCCGAACGTCCGGCAAGCCGCGGTGTTCGACCGAAACGCGATGCGCTGGTTCGAGCACGAGCTACCGCAACCGGCTTCGTTCATGAGGTCTCAAGCGAACTCGTTTTCCACCTTGGTCGCCTTCGACTGCTTGTACCTCGCCCCGACCGACAAGCTGGTCGTCTTCGACGCCAAGGAGCGGACCTGGCCGACCTTGACCCTCCCCGAACCAGTGTCCGGGTTCATCCCCTCGGACGTGTCGACAGATAACACGGTCTGCTACGAGGCGGGGCGTTTCATCTGCATCTACAACCAGCCCGCCAAGAAGTGGAGCGTCCTGACGTTGAAAGCGAGCGACCCGGAGCGTCGTTTTGATGACAATCTCATTCGCTCCGTCGACCAGAGATTCAGCCAATTCAACGACGGCAAGTTGCTCGTCCCGGAAGGTGACCTGATCCACATCTATGACGTGGAGACCGCCGAGTGGACTCAGATCAACACCAACGAGAACAAGTAGATTTTTCCGCTCTCGCCCGCCGGGTGCCGGCTCGCGGGGTGCATTGCGGATTGAAGGCGACGGGCATCGAGCGGACCGTGATCCGCTCGATCGGGCCGAACTTTCAACGCTCCTCGGGCGGGAAGTCGGTGCCGAGGGAAGTCGATTCCCAGCGGTCGAACAACTCGGTGAGCTTGCGGACCTGGTCGCGGCCCAGGCCGCGCGAGGCTCCCGTGATCAGCTAAACCTTCTGGTCGCTTGCCATGAGGTCGGATCTCCGTGAAGGGTCGGGAACCAGGTTCAGAATGTCTGCGCCGTCGGTCGGACGAGGATCTCGTTGACGTCGACGGCGGGGGGTTGCCCGATCGCGTAGAGGACGGCTTGCGCGATCGCCTCGGCGGGGATCGCGATCTCCGTGAACGCCTTCATCGCCTCGACCGTCTTCGGGTCGGTGATGTGAGCCCCCAGCTCGGATTGCACCGCGCCCGGGCTGATGATCGTGCTCCGGATACTTGGGCCGACCTCCTGGCGGAACCCTTCCATGATCGCCCGGACGGCGAACTTCGTCCCGCAGTAGACCGCCGCACCGGCGAGGACGTGGTGCCCACCCACCGAGGAAACGGAGATCATCTGCCCGCTGTCCTGCGCCTGGAAGTGGGGCAGGGCGGCCGAGATCCCGTACATCACCCCCTTGATGTTGGTGTCGATGCACCGATCCCAACTGGCCACGTCGTCGGCGTCGAGCGGGGCGATGGGCATGAACCCGGCGTTGTTGATCATGACGTCGATCCGGCCGAAGTGCTCGACGGCGGCGGCGACCAGCGCCTGGACCTGCTCGTGCTTCGTCACGTCGACGGCGACGGCCCGGGCTTGGCCGCCCTTGGCCTGGATCTCACCGACGATCGCCTCCAGGCGGTCCGCCCGCCGCGCCCCGAGGACGACCCGGGCGCCGTGCTCGGCGAGCGTCCGAGCGATGGCCGCGCCGATCCCGCTGCTGGCCCCGGTGATGACGACCACCTTCCCCTCGACCTTGCTTTCCCATGCCGCCATTGCCCTATCCTCCGGAGCTTGGTCCGATCCGGTGCGACCGATCGCCGCACATCCGGGGGGATTCTAAGGGCGGGGGACCGCTCGACGTTATCCCGATCCTCGGCGATCCTTGCCCGATCCTCCGAGGACCGGCGGAATCGGGTTGGCCCGGGCCGGCGCGAGCGGTTACAGTGCGAGGGGTGGCGGGGAAATCCGTTCCGAGGCGGGAAGGGGAGCGGGATGGTCGGCGACAAGCTGGCGGAACTGGCGACGCGGATCGACCGCCTGACCGGGCATGACGGGGTCTTCCCGACGGCGGTGGCGGGGCTCTCGTTCGGTCGGGTCTCGGCGCCGACCGAGCCGATCACCGTGCTCTACGAGCCCGCCCTCTGCGTGATCGCCCAGGGGCGGAAGCGGGTGATCCTGGGGGACGAGGTCTACTTCTACGACCCGGCGCACTTCCTCCTGGTCTCCGTCGACCTCCCCGTCCTGGCGGAGGTGGTCGAGGCTGCGCCCGCCGAGCCGTACCTGAGCGTCAAGGTCGACCTCGACCCGGCGGTGGTGGGCGAACTCCTCATGGACGGCGACCTGGCGGCCACCCCGTCGGCCGAGCCCCCGGGGCGCGGCCTGGTGGTGAGCCGGCTCGACGCGCCGCTGCTCGACGCGGTCGGTCGGCTGGTCGGGTTGCTCGAAGCCCCTCGGGACATCGCCGCGCTGGCCCCGCTGGTCCGCCGCGAGATCACCTACCGCCTCCTCACCGGCGCGCAAGGCCCGAGACTCCGCCAGATCGCCACCGAAGGGGGGCGGGCCGAGCGGATCGTGCGGGCGATCGACTGGTTCCGCCACAACTTCGCCCAACCGCTCCGGATCGAAGACGTCGCCCGCGGGGTCCACATGAGCCCGTCGAGCTTCCACCACCACTTCAAGGCCGTGACGGCGCTGAGCCCGCTCCAGTACCAGAAGCGCCTCCGCCTCCACGAAGCCCGCCGCCTGATGCTCGGCGAAGCCCTCGACGCCTCGGCCGCCGCCTACCGCGTCGGCTACGAAAGCCCCTCGCAGTTCAGCCGCGACTACCGCCGCGCCTTCGGCGAGCCCCCCGGGCGCGACCTCGCCCGCCTCCGCGTCACCGGCCCACCCGTCCGCGGGTGAGCTGGTGATGGGCTGGATCAAGGCTCGCGGGCCGGCCCTTGAACGCTCGCCCACAACTCCGCGTAGCGTTCCCGGACGTAGGGGTTCAATTGACCGGCGAACTCGGCGGGTAGCTGGCGGAGCTGGATCAACTCGTTGACGTCGGCGAAGTCCTTGAGCCTTTGACCGCCGCCCGTCATCCCTGAGGCGATCTTCAAATTAATGAGTGTGAGCAAATCGATGTAGCAGATCCCATCCAAGGTCACGGCGACCTCGGCGGGGTCTGGGTAAGCAATTGGCTTCGGCTTGCCGTCGCCGGGGAAGCCACCGGTGACAAGAAACTCGATCCGCACGCCGTTCTCGGCATCGCGGAGTTGCTTGCTCCCGGTGAAGGGTGGAACATAGCCCAAGCCTTCGAGCCGATCGTGGATCAACTTGAGACTGTCGGCCGTCACGAGTAAGTCAACGTCTTCGGTGAACCGGCGATAGCCGTGGCGGTAGAGGGCCAGCCCGCCCACGACCGCATAGGCGACGTTCAAGGCGTCGAGCCGGCGAACGAGCCGGCGCAGCGTATCCTGAACCGCACTCTTTTCTTCGAAGTAACGGCTTCCCTCGCTCAAGGCCCGCCCCCAATCTTGGTCGAGACGTTGCTCATAAGGGATGATGTCGCCGTACCGTACCGCCCCGCCGACGCTCATGATGCGGCCCCCTCGGTCTGTTCTCTCTCGTTGGGACGTATCAACCATACCAGTAGTCGTACCGAGAGTGCCAATCGGGGTGAGAGATGGAGCCGGTCGGCTCGACCTCACGCACGAGGAACTCCAGGCGATGCCCCTCGGCGAGGGTCTTCCAGTAGGTCGCCTCCCAGGGGGCGAGGAGGCTCCTGGTGATCAGGTCATCGACACACCGATACCCCATGCAATCGATGCGTCCGAAGACTTCGTCGACCTTTTCCTGGGAAGACGCCTCGATGAACATCGACCACGTCCCAGCACGCTCCCAGGTCTCGAAATCGACGATGGTGCTGCATTCGACGAATCGGCTCCAATCCGGCCGGGTCACGGCCTCCCATGAGGCCCCGCCCTGGGCGGTCAGGCCCAGGAAGTGACGCTGGAGCGGCCCGCGCATGACGTGCTCCACCCGGTCGAGCGTCCCGGGTGCCAGGGCGATGTCGGAACCCTCGGCGTGGATTTCCAACAGGTCCTTGCCCACCGCTCGATGGATGAGGCTCGCGAGTTGGCCGACATGGAACGGATCGACCGAGCGGTTCAAATCCTCCTCAAGGGTCTCTCGATCCCAAGAGAACGTGGCGAGATCGAGCCGGCAGAGGACGAGCGAGTCAAACAACCAGCGCGGGATTGGCTCTCCATCGACGGTGGTCATGCCCAAGTGTCCTCGAAGGAAGCAGCAACTCGACCCGGCGGGGGAGGATGGCCTATGGCTTTACCGGACGTCCGCCCGATCGCACGGACCTTTGCCCGAGGAAATCACCTCGACCTCAACCGGCACCGCCAGACCGCCGTGTTGCAACCCGGCGACGGGATTGATGCGGTGGCTGGGGGGCGTGGGCAACATCGAATTCACTCCACGTCAGGTTCGCCGTCGCCGTCCATGTCATCGATGTGGTCGAGGGCGTCGGCCTCGCCGACGCCCTCGTCGAGGATGTGGGTGGCGGGGGGCGGGACGCCTTCGCCGTCGGTGGCGACGGGTTCGTCGGCGACTTGCAGCTCGGTCTCGGGGAGCTTGGCCAGCGAGCCAACCGAGGTCCCTTCCTCGACCCGGATCAGGCGGACCCCCTGCGTGTTCCGGCCGATCAGGCGCATGTCGGCGATGGCGGTCCGGATCAAGATCCCACCGGAAGTCGTCAGCATGACCTCATCGGCGTCGACGACCTTGGCGATGGCGACGACCGGGCCGTTCCGGTCGGTCACCTTGATGTCGATCAAGCCCTTGCCGCCACGGTTCTGCGAGCGGTACTCGGTCAGGGCCGTCCGCTTGCCGTAACCGTGGGCGCAGACGGTCAGCAAGCTCGCCGGGTCGTCGGTCCCGTTGGCGACGACCATCCCGATCACCTCGTCGCCGTCTTCGAGGTCGATCCCCCGGACGCCGAACGCCGGCCGGCCCATCGACCGGACCCGCGCCTCGTCGAACCGGATCGCCATCCCCCCCTTGGTCGAGAGGACGACGTGGTCGTTCTCTTTCGTCCGGGCGACGCCGATCAGCTCGTCCCCCTCGTCCAGGCCCAGCGCGATGATCCCGCGACCAAGCGGGCGCTTGAACGCCGTGAGCGGGGTCTTCTTGACGGTCCCCCGCCGGGTGACCATGAACAGGCTCTCGTCCTCGTGGAACCGGCGGACCGGGACCAGGCCGGTGATCTTCTCCCCCTCGGCCATCTGGAGGAGGTTGACGATCGCCCGACCGCCCGAGGTCCGGGTCTGCTCGGGGATGTCGTACACCTTGAGCCAGTAAACCTTGCCGTGGTCGGTGAAGAACAAGATGTAGTCGTGGGTCAACGCCACGAACATATGTTCGAGGAAATCATCGCCCTTGGTGTTTGTCGCCGAGATCCCCCGGCCGCCGCGGTTCTGGTTCCGGTAGGTCGAGGGCGGGAGGCGCTTGATGTAGCCGTCGTGGGTGACGGTGACGACCATATACTCTTCGCGGATCAGGGCTTCCTTGTCGTAGTCGCCCAGTTCCTCGGGGTCGATCACGCTCCGGCGGTCGTTGGCGTACTTCTGCTTCATCTCGCGGAGGTCGGCGCGGATCAGGTCGAGGACCACCCGCTCGTCGCCGAGGATGGTCTCGTAGCTGCTGATCGCGTCGCGGAGGCTGTTGTACTCGGCCACCAGCTTGTCGGCTTCGAGGCCGGTCAACTGCTGGAGCCGCATCGCCAGGATCGCGTCGGCCTGCATCCGGGTCAGGCCGCCGGTCGCCTTGGCGTCGGGGTTGTTCAGGGCGCGCTGAAGGACCTCGGCCCCGACTTCCATCCCCATCAACCGGGCGCGAGCCTCCAGCGGGTTGGCCGAACTCCGGATCACGCGGATGATCTCGTCGATATACGCCAGCGCGATCAGCAAGCCTTCGACGATGTGCGCCCGCTGCCGGGCCTGGCGAAGCTGGAACTGCGTCCGCCGCCGGATCACGTTGACCCGGTGGTCGATGAACAGCCGGAGCATCCGCTTGAGCGGCAACTCCTCGGGCCGGCCATCGACCAAGGCCAGCATGATCACGCTGAACGAGTCCTGGAGCGGTGAATACTGGTAGAGTTGGTTGAGGATGACGTTGGGGTCTTCCCCCTTTTTGACCTTGACCACAATCCGGACCGGCTGCTTCCGGTCGGACTCATCGACGATGTCGGTGACGCCGTTGACCCGGTCGCCGTTGACCAGTTCGGCCAGCTTCTTGAGGAGCGGTTCCTTGGTGAGCTGATACGGGATCTCGGTGAAGATGATCTGCGACCGGCCGTCCTTCATCTCCTCGATCGTGGACTTGGCCCGGAGGATGACTTTGCCGCGACCGGTCCGGTACGCTTCGCGGATGCCCCACCGGCCGCAGATCGTGCCGCCGGTCGGGAAGTCGGGGCCGTGGATATGCTCCATCAAGCCGGCCAGGTCGATCTCGGGGTCGTCGATCAAGGCCACGGCGGCGTCGCAGACCTCGCCGAGGTTGTGCGGTGGGATCGACGTCGCCATCCCGACGGCGATTCCCCCGGAACCATTCACCAGCAAGTTGGGGAACTTGGCCGGGAGGACGCGCGGTTCCTGATGCTTTTCGTCATAGCTCGGCTGGAAGTCGACGGTATCGAGCCGGATATCTTCGAGCATCTCGGCGGCGATCGGGCTGAGTTTCGCCTCGGTGTACCGCATCGCGGCGGGAGGGAGGCCGTGGATCGACCCGAAGTTCCCCTGCCCGGTGATGAGCAGGTGCCGCATGTTCCACCACTGCGCCATCCGGGCCAGCGCCGGGTAGATCGAGGCGTCACCGTGCGGGTGATACCGCTTCATCGTCTCGCCGACGATCCCCGCGCACTTGCTCGTCGACCCGCCGGGATTCAAACCCAGGTCATGCATCGCCATCAAGATCCGCCGCTGCGACGGCTTCAAGCCATCGCGGATGTCCGGCAGCGCCCGGCTGACGATGACCGACATCGCATAAGTCAGGTAGCTCTCTTTAAGTTCCGTCTCGATATTCAGCGGCGGAGTCGGCAAGTGATCCGGGTTGGCGGGGACGGCGGTGCTCACGATCAATCCCTCGAAGACTGCGGAAACGAGGCCAAAACGTCGGCGGTTCCCGCAGCTCGAAGCGGCGCGCGACCCACCCGACCCGATGCCCAATTGTACCCCAAACCACCCCCCACCGACAACGCCGGCTTGGCCCAGCCGGCTTGGCCTAAGTCCGGCTTGGCCTATGAGTTTGGCGTTCGACATCTTGACTTCGACCCTTTGATCCGACCAACTCCTCATTCCGTGCCGATCATTCGCCGCCCGACCGGGCCTGTTTGCTCGATTCCTAAAGTTCCGTTAATATCGGGAAGGCGATTTGGCGAAACTAGGCCGTGTGGACAAAATCCAGGGTAATTGGATAAAATGAATCCGACACCTTGATCAGTTTTGACCGACGGAGCCACCTTGATGCACCGCCACGAGATCAGCGACGAGTCCTGGGAGCGCATCAAAAATCCGCTGCTGGGTCAAGCGGGCCATGTTGGTGTGACCGCCAAGAATAACCGTTTGTTCGTTAATGCGGTGCTCTGGATTGGCAAGACCGGGGCACCCTGTCGTGATCTACCCGAGCGATTCGGCTTTTGGAACAGCGTCTGGAGACGCTTCGATCGCTGGTCTAGGAAGGGAATCTGGCGGCAGGTTTTCGAGGCATTGCAGGACCCCGATCTGGAATGGATGCCCATCGACAGCACCATCGTCAGGGCCCACCAGCACGCCGCCGGGGCGAGTAAAAAGGGGGCGCCGAGGATCAGGCCCTCGGCCGCTCCCGAGGCGGGTTCAGCACCAAGATCCACATCGGAACCGACGCTTTGGGTAACCCGGTTGGGTTGATCCTCACCGGGGGCGAGGTGGCCGACGTGATGCAGGCCGAACCGCTGATCGAGGCCCATCAGGCTGACGCTTATATCGCCGGCAAAGCCTATGACAGCAGCAAGGTGGTTGCAGCGGCACAACGTCGTGGGGCGATTGTCGTGATCCCCTCGAAGAAGAATCGCAAGGAGCTCCGTGCGTATGACAAGCATCTCTCCAAGGAGCGGGTGAAGATCGAGTGGTTTATCAGTCTGTTGAAGCAGTGCCGGAGGGTGGCAACCCGCTACGAGAAGACGGGTCGGAATTTCCCTTCATTTGTTTACCTGGCGTCGGTGATGATCCTGATGCGATAACCAGGATCGCTCAAACTACCTAAGTTTTGTCCACACGGGCTAGAACTTTCAACACAGCAGCAACAGACGCGGGGTGACATCCTCGACTGGCTTAGGATCGAATACGAGATCATCGAGCCGACCACGAAGCTCCAGAATCCCATCGCGTTCGACTCCGACGGCCTGATCGCCGAAGTCCGGAAGGTCCGGGGGAAGAAGAAGCCGTTGAGCCTCGCGGCGGTCCGGAATCTCCGCGAGGAGCATGCCCGGACGGTCGTCCCCGCGCAGACGCTGGCCGCCGAGGCCTGGGGGCTGGAGCGGCAGGTCAGCGACCTGGTCAACCAGGCTTACGGCCTGACGCCGGACGAGGTCCGGTTGATGTGGCAGACCGCCCCGCCCTGGATGCCGGTCGCCCCGCCGCCCGGCCTGGCATCTTCCGAGAGCGTGCCATGATTCCCCTGACCGCGAACCGCGAACCTCCCGCCTCGGCTCGGATCATCGAGCCGCCACCCCGACGACACCTGGTTCAACCAAGATGACCAACTTCCTCCTCTGGAACACGAACAAGAAGGCGCCGGATGAGATCATCGTCCAGTTGGTCAAGGAACACGACGTCGATGTTCTGCTGCTGATCGAGAGGAACCATCCAGCGGCTTCCCTCCTATCGGAATTGAACAGCGTCGCCCCCTTCCAAGTTGTCGCCAGCCACGAGAGGTTTCACCTGCTGACCCGGTTCAACTCCGCCCTGGTGAACCGACTCAAGCCGGTCGTCGAGGACGACCGGAGCGATTATTGGCATTTGAAGTTACCTGCCCAGGCTGACATCCTCTTGGTAGGCGTCCACGGTTATGACATCCAAAACTACGAGCCGGACGAACGCGAGATGTTGTTGACAAGAATCTCCGAAAACATTCGATTCCTGGAAGGTAACACGACTAAGCATAAACGAACGGTTGTCTTCGGGGACTTCAACGCAAACCCATTCGACTCTGTCGTGGGCAGCTTGCGGGGTCTGCACGCGATCCAACTCCCATCGGTTTCCGGGAAGCACTCTCGACCTTACCAGAAGCAGCAGCACGAGTTCTTCTACAACCCGATGTGGACTCGTTTCGGCTCCGGCGGCAAGCCATTGGCGACTCACTATTACTACAAATACAAGCCGCACGAACTTTTCTGGCACATGCTGGATCAGGTTGTCCTACGGCCCGCCGCCCTCCCCTTGTTTCCCGAAGCGGAGCTGAAAATAATCAGTGAGGTCGGCGGTTCCAGCCTTCTGAGGAAGAACGGCACCCCCGATCCCAAACTCGGGTCGGATCATCTTCCTCTGTTTTTTCGCCTCGACTTGGCGAAGGTGGGAACCAATGGCTGAGAATCCGTGGCCCAACTTCGCCAAGGGGCATCGGCGAACGATCAAGACCATCCTCATGGAGCTAGGGTCGGGGATTGGGGACCGGACCGAAGGCACAATCAAGTTTTTTGTGGAAACAACCCCCGACGGTCAAGGAAACTTCAAACACCGTTGTCAACTTTACGTCGTCCCCATTGCTTACTTCTATCCGTTGTTCACCGTCACCCATACGGTGAACATATTTCCAGTCACCACAATCGCTGATGCGCTTAGTCAGCCGGTCGTCTCCAACACCGAAGAGGAATTTGTCGCCGTTCTGAAACAAATCATTACTTCCGACTCGACTCGGAACGTCGTTGAGCAGTTGTTGGATGCAGCGAACTGAGCTACTTTCCCGCGATCCGACTGGTGATCTGGTTCAATCTCTTGCACGGGGGCATTTTGCGATGGCAGCGGAAATCGAACGGCCCTATGCCGGGGGGTTGCGGCACAACTTGGAGGCCCTCCGGGGGAACTGGTTGTGGTTCTGGGGGTCGGGCTGGTGGTCTTGGGGACGTTCGCGCTGGGGTCGGTGGTGGTCGCGTCGCTGGCGACGGCGGTGGTCCTTGGGGCCTTGATCTTCGCGGCGGGGCTGGGGGAGACGGTGGGGGCGTTCTGGTGCCGGGGGTGGAGCGGGTTCTTCCTGCACCTGCTGTCGGGGGTTTTGTCGGTCGTGATCGGGGTTTTGTTCCTCCGGGCGCCGGGGGATGCTTTGCTGGGGTTGACGCTCTTGGTGGCCTGCTTTTTGATGGTCGGGGGGATCTTCAAGATCGTCGCGGTGATCAGCCACCGGTTCGCGTCGTGGTTCTGGCCGCTGGTGAGCGGGGTCGTCGACGTGGTCCTCGGGGTGATGATCTGGCAGGAGTGGCCGGCATCGGCCTTCTGGGTGATCGGGTTGTTTGTCGGGATCAACCTGATCTTTCGCGGCTTCAACTGGGTTGGACTCGGGCTGGCGCTCCGGTCGATGCCCTCGGCCGGCGTTCCTCAACCCGGTTGAAGGGTAAGTCATGGCTCGGGGTGTGGTGGTCGCGTATGACGCGCAGCGCGAATTCGGCTTCGTCCAGTCGGCGGACTTCCCGGACGACGTGTTCGTTCACATCTCGGTGGTCGAGGGGAAGGTCCCGCTCCGGACGGGGCAGAAGGTCGAGTTCGCCGCCGAGTTAGGGGAGCGGGGGCTCCGGGCGATCCGAGTCATTCCCGGTCGGGCCGGGTTGTCGCCGACGCTGTCGGCCGCCGGGCTGCTCGTCGCGGCGCTCGTGGCGATCGAGGAGGCGCTCCGGCACCTGGGACTCAGTTGGCTTGCCGCGCTGGTCGGGGCGGTTTGGGGCGTCACCTGGTTCGTCTACGCCTGGGACAAGCGGCGGGCGGGCCTGGGGGAGCGGCGGGTCCCCGAGGCGGTCTTGCTGGGTTTGGCGTTGGTGGGAGGCTCGCCCGCGGCGTTGGTGGCGATGCTGATCCTGCGGCACAAGACGCGGAAGCCGAGCTTCCTGCTCAAGTTCGCCGCCGTGGTGGCGAGTCAGGTGGCCCTGGCGGTGGTCGTCTTCCGGAGCCGCTGACCCAAAAATCGCGGGGTGGCGCGTTTCCGATCGGGCGGACGTCACGTAGAGTAGACTGGCGTGCCGGGTTTTCCGGTAATTCGGGTTGGACTGGATCGAAAGGCGAGCGGCCCCCATGCCCCGAAGCGTTCGAGTCTGCCGGCTGGCCGCACTGGCCATGGCGCTGCTGGCCCCGAATCTGGCATCCGACGCGCCGGGCCGGGCGCCCGACGTGGGTCGGTCGTACCGGATTCCGTACCGGATGACCGACACGAACCACTTCCTAGTCCGGGTCCGGATCGACGGCAAAGGCCCGTTCAACTTCCTGGTCGATACCGGCGCTCCGGCCTTATTCGTCGGGACCGAGGCCGCCAAGAAGATCGGGATCACCGCCAACGAGGATGAGTTCTTCACCCCGATCGGCCGCCTCGACTTCGAAGGGGGCGCCAGCCTGACCGGGATGAAGGCTCGCGTCGAAGACCCGTTCCAGATGGTTGGGATGAACGCCCTGGGCCTCCCCGGCACGTCGATCGACGGCATCCTCGGCTTCACCGCGCTGGCCCGGTTCAAGATCGAACTCGACCCGACCCGCGACCGGATGACCTGGACCCGGCTCGACTACGAACCGCAAAATCCGGTTGTTCCCAAGGCCGCGCTCCGGGGCGGGGCCTCCCCCGAGATGCAGGCGATGAACACGCTTGGGCCAATCGCCAAGTTCGCCGCGGCGATCATCGGCAAGCAACCGGCCGAGGAACTCCGAACCCGCGGGTTCGTCGGGATCGAACTCGGCGACACTGGTGACGTCCTCAAGATTGTCACGGTCGTGGCCGATTCCCCGGCCCTGGCCGCTGGATTGAAAGTAGGGGACCGCTTGACCCACGTCCGGGGGCAAATCGTCCGGACGCCGGGCGCGGCCCGGACCGCGATGCTCAACGTCCAGCCGGGGGACGAGTTGGCCTTGACCGTGGTCCGCGACGGCGCGACCTTGGCGATCACCGTCACCGCTGGCGAAGGATTTTGACTCAATGACACGTTCGAGCCGATGGTTCCTCGCCACCGCCGCCACATCCCTGCTCATCATCGTCGCCGGAGCCTGGTGGTCGGGCCTGGTGGGTCTTGGTCTCCCAGCCTTCGCGCAAGACCCGGGACCAGCCGACGATTCGAGCCGACCCAAGCCGTCGAGCGTCCCGTTCGACCTGGTCGCGTCGAACCATATGGTGGTCCGGGCCAAGGTGAATGGCCAGGGGCCGTACCGTCTGGTGTTCGACCTCGGGGCGCCGATCACGCTCTTGGGGAACAAGGCCGCCGAGGGGTCGGGGGTGATCGACAAGCAGGCCCCGAAATCGTTCCTGATGGGGATGCGGGGTGAGGGGGAGATCCAGACGCTGGAAGTCGGCGGTTTAACGGCGTCGAAGATCCCGGTGGTGGTCCTCGACCACCCGACGCTGAAGGCGCTCGGCGGGTTTCTGGGCCGGCCGCTCGACGGGATCATGGGATTCACCTTCTTCGCCCGCTACCGGACGACCATCGACTACCAAGCCCAGGTGATGACGTTCGAGCCGGTGAACTACGAGGTCCGAAACCTGATCAAAGACCTCCCCGACCGCCTGGCCGGTCCCCGGGTCGCGAAGCGCCGGGTCCTCGCCCCCGCCGGAGTCTGGGGCCTGACCCTCGGCGAACCCGTCGGCGACGGCGAAGGGGTTACGATCAGGACCGTCCGCCCCGCCACCCCCGCCGCCAATGCCGGCCTCCGCCCCGGCGACGTCCTCACCAACCTCGACGGCCGCTGGACCGCGAGCATCGCCGACGTCTACGCCGCCGCCGGAGCGGTCGAGGGGACCGGCCCCGTGGAAGTCGTCGTCCGCCACTCCGGTGTGGAGGAGCGGGTTTCGGTCCGCCCGGCTGTCGGGTTTTGAACCTTCTGAGATCGCAAATCGCAAACAAGAAGATCGATTGGTTGGAATGCGGTAATATCATGGCACTCTTACTTTCGCGATTTACGATCTTGTTGTGATCCCGCAAGGAGGTGGGATGTTCGCCAGCACCGAGCCAAGCCCGCCGCCGCACCCGTGGGATGGCTTCTTGATCGGGCCGGAGAACTCGCTGGCGCAGGCGGGGGCGATGGCCCTGGCGCGGGGGGATCGGGCGGGGGTGTCCCCCTTGGTGGTGCATGGGCCGGCGGGGGTGGGCAAGACTCGGCTGTTGGCGGGGTTGGTGGCGGAGCGGTTGCTCCGTCGGCCGGAGTCGGCGGTGGCGCACGTTGAGGCGGAGACGTTCGCGGCGGCCTGCGCTGGG
>JAABUX010004056.1_pt1 | contig 18874 bp, 20 predicted proteins | sample 5561851 | NCBI WGS metagenome assembly JAABUX01 (sample SAMN10711883, study PRJNA513361) | rock metagenome | isolation source: Antarctica rocks | place: Antarctica: Victoria Land, Richard Nunatak red sandstone | collected 2016-01-03 | reverse complement strand
AGGCGCTGGATGATGCCCACCCGCGCCTGCGGGATGATGCGGATCGTGCGGATGCCCGTCACGATCACGAACACGACGAACAGGACGATCACCGTCCCGATGATGGTCTCCATTGCTATGCCTCCTCGCGCGCCAACTCGTTGACCGTCGAGAGACCCGGCGCGTGCGGCGCCTCGACGGGGAGTGGAGTGGGGTCGACGTAGGCGGTCAGCCCGTCGACGTAGACGATGCGCACCTGCCGGCCGGCCTCGATACTCCTGGTCGGCGGGTTAGTGCGGGCCGTCCAGAACTCGGCGTTGCCAACGCGGATCATGCCGCTGTCGGGCGTTACCGTTTGCGTGACCACGGCTACACGATCGACCATGCGGCCCTGATTGGTCAGGGACTGGGTCGAGACGCGGCCCACCAGCGCGTGTAACATGCGCGGGCGCACCAACGCAATCAAGAGGACGGACAGGACCAGGAATACGCCGATCTGGGCGGCGGCGACAACTCCCGCCAGCGCCAGGGCAGCGGCGACGAACGCGGCGACCCCGACGTAAAGCAGGAATAACGCCATGCTCACCGACTCGCCGGCGATCGCGGCAATCCCCAGGACGGCCCACAGCCACCAGTACATACGATCTCTCCCTTCACGTCCGCGGTCAGGAAGATGCAACGGCGGAGATCCACCGGGCTGCCGCGCCTACGCGCAAGCCGCGCGTGCTAAAGGGTAGCATAGACGGATACGTCGTGCCAGCGCCGGCGCGATCCGCCGTACCAGCGGTGGCAAAACTGGCTGCGCGTCTACGTCTACGCCACGTGGGCCAGGCCGGTCCCCGAGTTGCCGAGACCTCGACAGCGGGTTGAAGTGTCCCGCTACTTATAGTATATAGCGAACGGGCATTTACCAAGAGGCCGCCTCGAACGGGCAGGATGACGCTTACACTCCTAGGGCGACGAGCAGACGCTCGAAATCCTCGGGCGCGATCTGACCGCCCGTCGCCTGGTCGTGGCCGTGCGCGAACTCGCCCGCGAGGTCCGGCAGGGCGTCGCGCAGCAACTGGCGCAGGTTGCCCGCGCCGCCGCGCACGGCGAAGGCGACGCGGCCGGGCAGGTAGTCGTCGTTGGCCGCCAGCACCGCGCGCGGCGCCAGGCGCTTGCTCCATGCAGTGGCCACGAGCGGATGGATCTGGTACGGCTCCGCGAAGCGGATGAGGGCCACGCCGCCGCGCACCAGCGGGGCCACCTTCATGGCGCGGTCGTAGGCCGCGCGCCAGGCAACGCGACTCTCCTCCAACTGGGCGACGCGCGGGTCCCGTAGCGCCTCGCGCGGGTCGTCGTGCTCGACGAGCAGGGCCAGCGCCTCGCGCACCGGACCCTCGCGCAGGCGGCGCGGCGCGTTGACCAGCGGGACGAGCTTGCGCACGGCGGTCTTGGGCGCGCCCGCGCACTCCGGCAGGGCGAAGCCGTCGGCGCCCAGGTCGCCTACGGCCCCGACAGCGGCGAGCCAGGCCAGGGCGTCGGGCAGGTAGCGGCGCAGCAGCGGCGCCGTCGACACCTCCGGCCGCTCACCATAGGCCGAAATCACGATCTGGCCCGCTCCCGGCCCCGCTTCGGGGGCGTGGTGGTCGATCAGCAAGGCGGGGCGATCGAGGGGGCGCACGCCCCAGTCGAGGATGACCAGCGGGCCGGGCGGCAGCGGGGCATCGGGGGCGAACGGCGTCTGTCCGCGTCCCAGCAGCACCGCCGCGGCGGCCGTCTCGCCTCGCGCCCGCAGGGCCATGGCCCCCGCGGCGAGGCCGTCGGCGTCGGTGTGAGACACGACCGCCGCGGCCTCCAGCAGGAAGCGCCGCACCCTGTCCCGATCCTCGTCGCGTATCGCGTCCGCCATGCAGGTTCCCCCCCTCCGTCATCCATCTGATCGCCGCCGTCGATACGTTCGGTCCGTGGTGCAACAATCAGGCCGCTCGTCGCCTCGATCCGGCTTGAGCCGGCGATCAAGCCGGTTCCCGGCGCTCGTCGTCGAGTAGCCGCGGGTGTACGATGACCGGATCGCGTCGCTTTCGGGGCCGACCTAATGGCTAGTTGGAATCGAAAGCTCATCAGCCGTCCTCTCAGCTACTTACCTTAAGATGTCCCTAATGGCTTGTCGCACTCCTTCCTCAACTCACCGTTTCCCAGTGCATGTCATGCCCAACTGTTGCAAAGAGTTGCCTACCAAGCGCCGCTTCCCGTTCTAGAGCAGTAATTAGTTCATGAGAGGGACAGGCAACTCGAGTAAAGTACTTGGGGGATCTATCGGGAGGGAACAGCAGTTGTTCGCGATGTTTGCGCACATAAGACCACAGTTCCTGACTAGAGCCAGTGATGCGATCAATGGGGAACGCAAAACGTGCCTTGTCATTGTCAAAGATGGCAAAAATAGAAAGCAGTGTCTCGCCCTTGTCGGTCGGCTCAAACAACAGGTATGGAACAACCGGCTGATCGAGGACACCAGAGCGGATAATGGCCTCCTGTTTCTCCTTGAGTTGGTGGTACGCTTCTTCGCACTGTAAGACAATCAACTCAAGGTCACCAAAATTCCAGGAGGTGGCTAGTAATTCCTTTCCATCGACCTCCAGAAAGATGGCGGAATCATCTAAATCAGGCTGCAACAAGACGCCGCCCTCCTGGCGCGAGTGCAGGTACTCGCCTATCGGTATGAGATTGGTGTACCCCTCGTTATAAACAGCTACCTGAAATCGAAAGCTCACCATTATCTTCCTCACCCGTTAGTCGTTCTATGTCTTACCCAATATTGTTTTGATTGCTTTTAAGACATCTTGGGGTATAGGTATCCCGGTGGTCGGGAAGAACTGGGTCAGTCTATTGACATTTAAGTCGACGCCTACAACATACTTGTAACCACCGACGCTGATTGTGTCTTGAGCAAAAGACTGCCCACTCGCTACTGTGACCTGAACCTTGGCTAACATCTGCGAGTCCAAGAGGGACGCGGGGTCGATTGCAACGGTCGCCGCTGCCACCATGATCTTCCTGATCTCGATTGCACCGCCGAAGAAGTGCATGGCCTTCTCGAACCCCGCCGCATCGTCCCTCAACTGGGTCACGAAACGTTCGAGGTCGGCCGCGCGGCCGATGTCCTTGAGTAAGCGGTCGACCAGCAGGGCGTCGCCCTTGGCAAAGGCCAGCAGGCGCGTGAGCTGGGCCGGGTTGGCCGTCGCGGCCAACAGCCCCTGACGCAACGCCTGTAGCTGCGGAGCAGTCTTCGTTCCCAACAGCCGTTGCACTTCGGCGCCGCCGAACGTGTCGGCGAGGTCCTTGATGGCCCTAGGGCTCAACCCACCCCTGATCAACTTGTCGATGGCGTTGCGGCCCAGCCCGATGGCGAGGTTTTCGATGTCCTGGGGCGATAGTCCGTGCAGCAAGGTTGTGGTGATCTTGTCGCCCAGGATAGCCGCCGCGCGCAGGTCCTTGGCGGCGGCGATGGTCAAGCCCTGTACCACGACGGCGTCGAACTTGCTGGCGAGATACCTGATGTCGGCGAAGGACATCTTCCCGGCCACGAGCTTCGCGACCGTCGCGCCGCCTATCTTGCCGGCGACGGCCAGGATGTCCCTGCCCGCCGCGCCCTGCCCCACAAGGGCTTTGACGGCGGCGGGGCCGAGGCCGTCCACGAGAGCCTTGATGTCCTGCAGCGCCATCCGCTGCTTGAGCAGGGCGCCGAGCGTGCCCGCCCCCAGCGAGCCGCTCAGGCCGCGCACGGTGAAGGCCTGCCACACCGCCCGCCCCGCCGCCGTCTCCCGCGCCGCCCGCCCCGCCGCCACGAACCCCTGCGCCGCCTCCAGCCCCCGGATGGCGTCGGCCAGCTTCGCCGTGAGCGAGAGCCCCTTGAGCGCCGCCACGATCCCGTCGCTGAAGAACGTCAGGGCCAGGAAGGCCACCGCCCCCCCGATGATCGTGCCCCGGAAGAACCACCGCTTGAAGAAGTCCGCGTCGTTCCACTCCCGCTCCAGCGGCCCGAACAGGGTCCCGACCAGCGCCGCGATGCCCCCCTTGGCGGTCAGCTCGTCCCACAGCCCTTGCAGGAGGCCGAAGAGTTGCCCCGAGAACAGCTCCTGGACCAGCCCCACCACCGCCGCCGGCGCCTCGAGCAGGCCCGTCAGCGTGTCCCACCCCTCCGTGGCCGCGCCCGCCACGATGCCCGCCCCCAGCACCGGCAGCGCGACGAGGGCGCCCAGGCCGTCCAGCGCCTCGTTCGCCTCCGCCTCCGCCGCGGCCCAGTTGGCGCGCAGGTCCGCGCTGAAGCGCCCCCAGCCCCCGTGCGTGGACGACCCGCTGCCCACCTTGCCCTTGAGCGTGTCGGCGAAGGTCCGGCTCGGGATCCAGAGGTCGTCCTTGCGGATGACCCGCGTGCGCTCCCAGGTGGCGGTGTCCAGGCCGCCGGGGTCGGGGCTGGGCACGCTCAGCGGGTTGAGGTAGGAGAGCACGTTGACGTAGAAGCGCAGGTCGGCATAGGCGTCGCCGCGCAGGCGGCGCACGTCGTCGGAGAGCCGGTAGTGGCGGGCCACGATGCCCAGCGCGCCCTCGCCCGGCGTGGTGCAGTGGTACAGCGTGCTGGCGGGGTCGGGCGTGCGAAAGTCCAGGTAGGAGGGGACGAAGGACGCGGCGGGAGCGGACGGGTCGCCCCAGCCGACCACGTAGCCGTCGCCCTGCGCGGTTCCGGGCAGCGCCACGCGGTACCAGATGTCGTTGGCGTACCGGGCGCGGGTCTGCCCGTCGAGGGCGTGCCGATCCAGGCGCTTGTTGGTGAGCTTCTGGTCGACGTAGACCACGGAGCAGAGGGCCAGGGTGGTAAAGACGGGTCCGCCCGGCGCGGCATGGACGTTCAGGGGCCTGCCGGAGCGGTCGCCGCGCACGCCAGCGTACAGGGACAGCGCCGCGACAGCGTAGTTGGCCTCGATGCCGTTGTGCGCGGGCGCCAGCTCGTGCCCTTCCGCCGCGCGCGCGTTGCCAACCAGCGCGCGCGGCTGCGCCGGTCTGACGCGGCTGCGCGTACACCTGGCGGACGAGAGGCAGGAGTTGCGTCGCCGTCGCGCGCCCGCCCGTCGCTCCGGTCCCGGCAAACAGCGACGCGGCCGAGAGGGGGCGTCCTTTTGAGGGTAGGTTAGCCACAAAGCCCTAGTAAAGGATGAGGACGAGACAGAGAGCTTCAGTATGATGGAAGGTGCTGAAACCACCATCACAGGAGGACCATCATGTCTCGTCAAGGGGGAGTATCACAATGGATCGCGGAGGTGTCAAGCCGTTTTGGAGTAGTGACGCCCGCGCAGGGGCGGCTATTGGCCTATTGGAGCTAGGGGATGGTGTTGACCCAATCATGCGGCCTGACCACGGTGGCGACGTTCCTGGCGACGCTGCGGACACGGTGGCGACGTTCCTGGCGACGCTGCGGGGGACGACCTATGACGCGCAGCGCCAACAGGTGCGTGACTGGTGCTACGATGCGGCGGATCAACGCGGGAAAGGCCGGCGGGAGGTCGATGTGGGTGTCTGCTTCGCGCCGCTGCTCGGGTGGGTGCTAGCCCTATGGCCACCCGATGAGCGCCGTCTGGCCTTGGCGCTGGACGCCACCACGCTGGGCCAGCGCTTCACGGTGCTGGCGATCAGCGTGGTCTATCGCGGCTGCGCCATCCCGGTGGCCTGGCACGTCGTGCCGGCCACAGCGAAAGGAAAATGGCAGCCGTACTGGGAGCGTCTGCTCCGGCAGGTGGCGGAGGGCGTCCCCGAGGACTGGCTGGTCATCGTGTTGGCCGACCGTGGCTTGTCTGCGCGCTGGCTGTTCCAGGCGATCCAGCGGCCGGGCTGGCATCCCTTCCTGCGCATCAACCAGCAGGGGCAGTATCGTCTGACGGGTCAGACGCGCTCCCGGCCACTGGCGACGGTGGTCTGTCGCGGGACCGACGGGTGGAAAGGTGCCGTCGACTGTTTCGCGCGTTCCTCTTGCCGGCTCACCTGTACCTTGCTTGCCCGGTGGACGGACCCGCACACCGATCCGTGGCTGATCCTGACCGATCTGCCCCCCCCGGCTGCCGCTGCCGCCTGGTATGGTTTACGGGCCTGGATTGAGTGCGGGTTTAAGGACTGTACGCGGGGCGGCTGGGACGGGCAGCAGACCAAGATGACGCGGCCGGAGCGTGCCAGCCGGCTCTGGTTGGCGATGGCCGTGGCCACGTTGTGGACCGTGAGCGTCGGCGGGGCCGTCGAGGCCACCGCGGACGGTGTCACCGCCCTCACCATGGACGCCCTGACCCCCGACCTGTGCGTCCCGCTGCCGGTGACGCCGACCCGGCGGTCCCGTCCACGCCTGCTCAGTTGTTTCCGGCGCGGTGTCATCCACATCTGCGCCACCCTGCTGGCGGGGCGTCCGCTGCCACAGGACTACTTCATCCCCCTGCCCTGGCCGACGACCTTCCCGACTGCCTCACCAGCACGCGCCGGCAGGTGGCATAAGGGCTAACCTACCCTCAAAAGCACCGCCGCCGCCCGTGACGCGCGCCGCGCGGGGCGCCGGCCCCAGCGCGCCGGGGCCGTGGGCCAGCGCCGCGGCCAGCCCCTCCGCCAGCAGGCGCTGCCCCTCCGGCATCGCCGGCCGGTAGGACCCGTGCCCGACGATCAGGCTCTCGCCCACCGCGAAGGCCATCCGCCCCGCCTGCTCGCTCAAGAGGTCCGCCTCCGGCCCGGTGTACACTCGCACCGCGCCCACGTCCGCCCCCAGGCGCTGCTCCACCGCCTCTTGCAGGGGCGCGTCCAGCGCCGTCCCCCGCCCCGCCAGGACCGCCGCCAGCAGCTCCGGGTCCACCCCGTGGACCGCCACCGCGGCGGCCATCGCCTGCGTCGCGTCCTGGCTCCGCGCCTGGGACGCGTGCGGCGCGGCGGGGTACGGACGGGTGGGAGCATGGTCGTGGGGGGCGGCATGCGCGGCGGGGTGCGGACGGGTGGGAGCATGGTCGTGCCGCGCCTCGGGTCCGTGGTGGTCGGGCGTCTCGGGCGCGGGGTGGTCGTGCTCCTCTCCGGTGCCCTCTTGCCCCAGACGCTCCCGCTCCGCCGTCTCGCGCGCCCGCTGCTCCGCCTGGCGGTAGAACCACGCCACGGTGTAGCTCCCCGGCCCCTGCCGCAGATGCGCCGGCAGGCTCGCCGGCAGCGGCACGGGCTCCGGTTCCCCCGCCGCCCGCCGCTCCGCCGCCACCTTGCGGTGGAGGATCGAGGCGAACTGGCGCCCCGCCCCATCGTGCGGCGGGGCGACCGGCCCCGCGCCCTCGGCCGCCGCGAGCATGCGCTCCGAGTAGGTCTGGTGCGGGGACGACGCCCGCGCCCGCGCCTGGTCGTGCTCGTGGTCAGGGGAATGATAGTCGCTCATGGATGCAGGCCTCCGTCTGCGCTCCGCGTTGGGCGCTCCGCGCGCCTGCTCCGGCGGGCCGGGCGCCGGCCCCGCGCCGCGCACCGTGGTCCCACTCTAGCACAACCCGGCCGTTGGCGCAACGGTCCCGCCGCGCACCCGCGCACGGGTGCGCCCCCGGGCGAAAAGTGCGGCTGTTGCGGTTGTTTTCGGCAGCGATACGGCCCGTTTGTGCCCTCTTAGCACGTCATTTTCGTCATTTGGCGCGCAATCTCCGCGGCTTTCGCACCATAACGACAAATCCTGCCCACTCCTATGGACGGCGGTCGCATGGCACACGACGGACACTGCGGTGTCGGACCGGGGCCAAGAGTAGCGTGGCAGCGGACCACACCCGACCGCAGTCGGTCCGTGGTTTGCCATACGACCGCCGGCGCAGGCTTGATCGCAGCCACCATCACAATCTCGGGGCACACCCGCCGCGCACCGCAGGGTCTGTGCATTGTCGGATGGGGAGCGCGGGCATCCCTCCCGCACGGGCTGGGCGGGTGGGATGCCCGCGCTCCCCGTCGTCCCACTGATGACGCGCGCTACCGACAGTTCACAGGCCCCTGGCGCCGAGGCGCCGTGCGTGACACGCGGCGCGGGACGCAGTACCCTTACCAGCAGTACCCTTACCGGCGGTACCCTTACCAGGAGACAAGTGGGGAGGATGAGGATAATGACAGGGGGAGAAATCGAGGCGCGCGCGGTCATCGTCACCGGGGCCGCGCAGGGCATCGGGCGGGCCATCGCGCGCAGGCTGGCGCGCGACGGCATGGACGTCGTCGTCGCGGATCTGCGCGCGGAGGACCTCGACGCGGTCGCCGATGAGATCCGCGCGCTGGGACGCCGCGCGCTGCCGCTCGCCATCGACGTGACCGTCGCCGCGGACCGCGACCGGCTGATCGTGGCGACGCTCGAGGCGTTTGGCCGGCTCGACGCGCTGGTCAACAACGCGGGCATCCAGCGCATCGCCCTGCCCGCGGACGTGACCGAGGAGCATTGGGACGCGGTCATGGCCGTCAACACCAAGGCCGTTTACTTCACCTGCCAGCGCGCGCTGGCGCACATGACCGCGCAACGACATGGGCGCATCGTCAACGTGGCCTCCATCGCCGGCAAGATGGCCAGCACGATCTACCATCCCGTCTACAACATCAGCAAGGCCGGCGTCCTGGCGCTGACCAAGACGCTGGCCCTGGCCCACGCCGTCGACGGCATCCGCGTCAACGCGGTGTGCCCCGGCGTCATCGACACGCCGATGCAGGATGTGGTGGACCACGAGATCGCCCGCGTCACCGCCAGGGAACCGGCGGACATCCGGGCGGACCGCGTCGGGCGCATCCCGCTGGGCAGTATCGGCCTGCCCGACGACGTCGCGGCGGTGGTCTCGTTCCTGCTGGGTCCCGACGCGCGCTACCTGACGGGTCAGGCGCTCAACGTCGACGGCGGCCTGCTGACCTACTGAGCTGCTCAGGCTGAGTTGGCGTACTCTCCGCATGGTTCCTTGACGAGGCGGACGACGTATTTGTTCCTGGAAGGCGACGATGCTGCGCACGCGGGCGCCCTCGCGCTCGCGCGTCAGGCGTGAGGAGGTCACCCGGGGCCACGACGTCGACGGTCTGGTCGGCGCGCTGGGAGACGCCGGCCGAGAAGAACGCGGAGATGTTGTTGGCGATGTAGACAGAGTGGGCCGCGTCTACTTGGGGTAGACGGCGGCATCGGCCGCGCGTCACGCGCCCGGTAGACCGGCCGCGGAGTAATCGATAGACAACATGGACAATAAACATAGAGTAGGAGTTATGTCGCCCATGCGCTTCCCAACGCGAACGTTCGCCGCGGCGTGCCTTGTAGCCGTCGGCGCCGCCGCCGGCATCGCTGCCCCGGCACGGGCCAGCGCGTCGCGGGCGCCGGGACGCTGGGTCATGCTGACCAGCGGCGCCGCCGAGAACCTTGCCGGTATCGCCTGCCCCAGCGTCTGCTACGCCATGGGGGCACACGCCACGCTCATCAAGACCGTCGACGGTGGGCGCAGCTGGATCGCGCTGGACAACCCTGAGAAGACGTACAAGTTCGAGATCGACGGGATCGCCTGCCCGAGCGTGCGGGTGTGCTACGTTGGGTCCTACGACACCACCATCATCGGTACCAAGGACGGCGGCCGCACGTGGGCGGTCCAGCACGACGGCAGTGGCAACGAGCAGGGCTACAGCAACGACGAGGACACCTACGCCCAGACCTGGTTCACGAGTGTCTACGGCCTGTCCTGCGTCACCGAAACGCGCTGCGTGGCCGTGGGCTCCTCGGGCTACACGTACATCACGGCGGACGGCCTGCACTGGACGGAGCTGCGCAGCAGCGTCACGCACGACGTGCTGGGCGACGTGCAGTGCCCCACGGCCAGCGCCTGCATCGCGGTGGGCGCACGCCCCTGCCCGGAACCCGGACTCAGCTATTGTACCTGGACCGTGGACCAGGATCTGAACGGCGGGGGCTCGGTCGCGCGTACGACGGACGGCGGGGCGACGGGGCCCGCGTTGGGTTACCGCTTCGACGGCGTCAAGATCGCGAACGTCGCGTTCAACGGCGTCACCTGCATGAGTGCGCGGTCCTGTCGCGTCGTCGGATACGCGGGGGGGCAAGGGCGTGATCATGCTGACCGATGGCCAGCGCAATTGGCGACAGGAGTCCACCCCCAGCCTCAACGGCATCGGCCTCAGCACGATCGCGTGCCCCCGGCCCGACGTCTGCTACATTGTGGGGAGTGGCGGCGTCATCCTCAAAGGCTCCTGAGAACCATCGTCGTGTACGATGTCACCCGTCTCGAACGAGACAGCCCAGGTGCAGGGCCACGATGCCCTGCACCGTCCGCGGCAGCTCAGCCGTGGCGGATGAGTAGGCGCGTAGCGGTTCGAGCAGGCAAAAGCCGGGTTCGCCATGCAGGACGGGCGCGACCACCGGCGCCGGCCAGTCGTCGCGTCCCGGCACAGCGCCGGCCTGTCCCCGTTGCAGATCGTTGAGTTGCAGCAGGCGCGGCAGCAGCGGCGCGGGGATGATGTACGAGGCCTCGCCGGGCAGCGTCTCCTGAAGGGAGTAGCCGCCCGTCGCGGTCATACCGCTCAGCAGGTAGCATGGGGTCGGGTAGCCGCGCGCGCAGGTGCGCCGTGACGGCGGCCGTCTCGTGCAGGCGGGCCAACCGCATCTCCGGTTCGCCCGCGTACCACTTGAGGACTCCGCGCTCGCCGGTAGAGTCCGTCACGGAGAATGCCCCCGGCTCCCCATGCGGATAGCATCCCATCAGCGCGAACGCCGTCCCATGGCGCTCGTTGATCAGCGTGAGCGGCGATGCGGCGTCCATACGACCTCCATAGGGCCAGCGATAGCCGCGACGTTGGCACGGAAAGACCCTGTCGGTTGCTACGATTATGCTAGAGTAGTATCAACTAGCAGCGATGGCACAATACGGGCATGTGCAGGGAGAAAAGCGATGGTCGAGTCGAAGCAGATCATTGAGCTAGCCGAACAGATCGTGCGAGAGCACCACCCTGAGCAGGTTATCCTCTTCGGGTCATACGCGTACGGCACGCCCAACGATAACTCCGATGTGGACCTTCTGGTCATTCTACCGTTTGAGGGCCAACCGGCGCGTAAAGCCGCGCACATATTGCAGACAATCAATATCTCCCCTCGTTTCTCTATTGACCTGCTGGCACGTACACCGGAGCAGGTTAGGCAGCGTCTGGAGCAGGAGGATTTCTTTATGCGCCAGGTGATAGAAAGCGGCAAGGTTTTGTATGAAACCGCTCACTCTTGAGTGGGTGGACAAGGCTGAAGGCGATTTCGTGACTGCTCAGCGCGAATTGCGAGCACGCAAGAGCCCGAACTACGATGCTGCCTGCTTCCACGCTCAGCAATGTGCGGAGAAGTATCTCAAAGCGCGCTTGCAGGAGGTGGGTACGGCCTTCTCGAAGACACACGACTTGGCCAACTTGCTTGCTCTTGTCCTTCCCGCCGAACCGGCTTGGGCCGTTATGAAAGCAGATCTGGATATTCTGACGGCTTTCGCGGTCGATGTCCGCTATCCTGGCGTCTCCGCCACCAAGGCCGAAGCGCGCGATGCCGTGGCCATATGTCGGGACGCACGCGAAAAAGTACGCGTCAGTCTGGGGCTGGCTCCCTAAGATATTCTCAGGGTCAAGAGAGACATTTTCCGATCCAGGGGTCTCTGTCACGAGTATCAAGGTAGCTGCGATAAGATCGAGAAAGACAGGGCGTAGAGGCATGGGGCTGAACGAATCCGACACGCGGGCCAAGCTAATCGATCCCGCACTGCACGCCCGAGGCTGGACAGAGGACCTCATCCGGCGTGAGGAGACGGCCGGCGCCGTCGAGATCGTCGGCGGCAAGCCGCACCGTCGCGCCCACGGCCGCGTTGACTACACCTTGCGCGTGGCGGTCGCGCCCGGGACGCAGCCCGTCGCCGTCGCCTTGATCGAGGCCAAGGCCGAGGGACGTTCGCCCACGCAGGGGCTGGAGCAGGGCAAGTGCTACGCCGACGCCCGGCGCATGAACGTGCCCTTCGTCTTTGCCAGCAACGGCCGCCTCATGCCTTCACTCCCAACTAGCCCATGCAGTTATGGTAACTTATAGGCTAGTGGACTACGCGATGCGTGAGGGGCAAAACAGCCCTGGCCGTTGCTTTCTAGCTAAAGTACATGGTACGTTAATCTGTTGATATATGTGTCAACTTATAGGCTCGTCTATGAATAGGTAGAGGTTATGGATGTTAGGTAAAAAAGACGCGGCGGACTGGAGAATAGAGGCTTGCTTATGAAAACCCAAGTGTTTATCGGATCTTCTAAAGAAGGTGTTGACATCGCGAGAGCCATACAAGCAGAACTCGAACCCGAGATGAACTGTACTATTTGGTATCAGCAGGCGTTCCAGCTTACCAGAGACAACCTTGACAATCTTGTAGGCATTCTAAGCGCATCCGACTTCGGCTTTTTGTGTTTTCTCCTGATGATGTGGCGACGATTCGCGGACAGGAGCAGCGCATTGTAAGAGACAACTTAATTTTTGAATTAGAATTGTTTATCGGAAAACTGGGCACATCACGATCTTTCTTTGTGATGCCAGAACCTCAAAGCGACTTGCACCTACCCTCGGACTTGGCAGGCGTCAACGGAGCACCGTACAACCCTGCTAGACTTGCGACGAACGCGCAGGCAGCGGTGGGGCGTGCATGTACGCAGATACGTAACACAATTCGGGTCACGTTCAAGGCTTCTGCTGAAACAACTGCCGAAGGAGTCAGGGGGAACCCTTAATCAGCTCGTTGTCATCCGTTAGCGCCGCGACAGCGAGCATAGACAAGGCGCAAATCGAGGGGTGGCCGAACTCAACAGAGGACGAGACGTTGAGAGTATCACCCTTGGACGTTGCCCCACGCAATTTTGTGTCCGGACCGGCCACGTTAGCGTCTGCCCTAGTGTCGCCTACGCTCAATCCGTTGCAATGTCCAAACTGTAATGATCAAGACCGGACGCAGAAAGTGGGTGCAATTATCGTAGAAGAGACAGAGCGGATCACGGAGCAAACCAAGGAGGGAGAGCACACGTCCGTCAAGGAGTCCAGTTTGGCCAGGCAATTGAATCCGCCGCCACTACTACCCTTCGGGTTACAACTCCTGGATGGGAACATCCCTTTCCTTCTCATAGCCATCGTCTTCCTAATTTTGAATGCGCTCTACCAGACAACCCCCGTACATTGGAGGTTTTGGTGGCTATGGCTGCGGACGGCAAGCTGAAGATGCTCACCGTCGTCACGAAGCAAGACCTATGGTGAACCAATCGGTTGGCGGTAGAGGACTACTACGAAAACGGCTCCTACGGAAGGGCTATCGCCGACCTGATCGCCTATCGTGGCAAGGAGCGCATCATGCACGAGAACATCTCCGCATCCTTGCTCATGGCAAACATGGTCTCCGAGCAGGCCGAAATGCTTGCAATGACGACGGCAGGGTATGATGAGGTAAGGAAAGACGCCAACTTGAAGAACCTCGTCGATACAATTGTCACATTCACAACCGCGTAGCAATGATGACACACAACGATTCACGCCCACAGCCTGTGACCGAAGAGGATGTCGACACCGTTATTCGGCTACTCTCCCAGTACTCGGACTATCTGAAAGAGAGCGTTGACCGTCGCTATCGAGGGCGGCGTTCCCTGGCGATGCTTGGCGTGGTCACGTCGGCGACGCTTGGGATTGGTAGTGTCTTTATCGCACTCCTATTCACCCTTCCCGCGCTCCAGAACGCCACCGGATTCCCCGCCGCGACGTTGGTCATCTCCACCGCTATTCCCACTATCATCCTCGTCTCTATTCTCCTGGCGGTTGCTACGATCGTGAATGACGAGCGGCGGAGGATGCGTCTCGTCAAACGTGATATCGATACTGCCAGGAGAAAGCTGAGGCGGGCTATTGATCTTGCGTCGGCGCTCCACGAATACAAGGTCGAAAGCTCCGTCAAGCGGCTTGAATTGGACCTCCAACTCAGCGAGGCTGAGGCGATTCTGCTCTATGCAGGCTATGATGAGTACGACCTCAAGGCGGTCAACCCGCACGCCAGGGCCGAGGCCGACATGCGCACGCCCGGTGAACTGCTCAACCTGATCGAGGTCCGGGGTCGCGAGGTGGCCGAGGCATTGGCCCTGCTGTGGGAATGAGCATGAGCGGATGGGAACCGGCGACCGTCGGTCGCGATGACGTGCGAGCCTACTACCGCGCCTTTGGGGAGCGGGAGTGGGCGCGGCTGGCCGATCCCGAGGACGGCGCGCTGGAGTTCGCGCTCACCTGTCGCGCGGTGCGGGCACATCTGCCGCAAGCCGCTGGCCAGCCTGCTGGGTCCGTCGCCGGGCAAAGAGGTGGTCGGGGTGGCGAGGCGCACCTGCCTCCGGCCACGAGTGCGGGACGGGCCGATGGTACGGTCAGCAGCCTGCGCGTGCTGGACATCGGGGGCGGACCCGGCCGCTACGCTTTGTGGCTGGCCGGTCTGGGCCATCGCGTGACGCTGGCCGATCTCTCGCCGGAGTTGCTGGACATCGCCCGCGCCCGCATCGCCGCCGCGCCCGAGGCGGTCCGCGCGCTGATCGAGGATGTCGCGGAGGCCGACGCCTGCGACCTGGCGCGCTGGGAGAGCGCCTCGTTCGACGCCGCGCTGTCGCTCGGACCCTTCTATCACCTGACCGACCGGCACGACCGCGAACACGCCGCCTCCGAGCTGGCGCGCGTGCTGCGGCCCGGCGGCGTGGCCTTTGTCGCCGTGATGCCGCGCTATGCCTTTCTGCGCCGCACCCTGGCCATCCCCGACGAGCGCCGCCACCTGGCCGATCCCGCCTTCGTGGCGCGCGTGCTCGACGACGGCGTGTTCCTTAACGATGTGCCGGGACGCTTCACAGGCGGCTATGGCGTGCGCCCGGACGAGGTAGCGCCGTTCTTCGCGCGCCATGGCTTCGCCACGCTGGCGCTGCTATCCACCACCGGCGTGGCCACCGATCCCGCTATGCAGGGCGCCCTGGCCGACCTCGCGGCGTCCGACCCAGAGACGTATCGCGCGGCCTTTGACGTCATCATGCGCACGGCCGGCGATCCTGCCGTTCTCGGCGCGAGCAACCACCTGCTCTACGTCGGCAAGAGATCGGCATAGGCAAAGCCGTCGCGCTCTATGATGCCGCCCGGCCGCACCCCGATCGGCCGTATAAACATGGGACCGTCGTGGACGAAGGTGTGGAACTCGCCGCGCTCGCCGCAGGGGTCCGCGCCGGGCGGCAGGTCGGCGAACAGCGCGGCGTCGAAGCGGCGGCCGGCGAATGAGGCGGGGAGTTGACCTGTATCGACGCGGGTGAGGGTAGCCCGCAGCCCGGCCGCGACCATCTCGCGCGCCAGGCCGTCCGTCGGCAGGCCCCACAGCGGGAACAGGGGCTTCAGGCCGCTGCCGGCTAGCTGTGCCTCTCGATAGCGGCGGATGTCTTCCAGGAACAGGTCGCCGAAGGCGATGGCCGTCGCACCGTCCGCGCTCAGTCGGGCCAGTGCGACGCCCAGCGCGGCCTCGTACTCCCGGTTGGGACAGGGGTCGGGGATGGCGACGCGCCACAGCGGCAGCCCGACCGCGGTCGCTTGCCGCTCCAGCAGCGCCTCGCGCACCTGGTGCACGGCCACGCGGGGCCCCGCCTCCGTGCCGGCGGCCGCGTTGACCGTCGTCAGCAGCCCGACCACCTGGACGTCAGACCGCGCGCGCAGCAGGTGTAGCGCCCATGCGCTGTCCTTGCCGCTGCTCCACGACAGCACGGTTTTCGCCGGCGCGCTTTCTTTGCTCCCCATTCGTACGTTATAGCCGATACATAGCCCGGCTGAAAGGACGGTTGGGGGCGGTGTGCCCGACACGCGTCGCTTTTTGTCCCTCGAAGGCGCGATGGCTGTATCATAAGTCATGGACACACTAGACACATCGGATAACGTGCCGCGGCCGGAGCGAGTGGAACGGGTGGAGATGGTGGCGGAGCACCTCTGCCCATTTTGCGGCGAGCGGGCCACGCTGCACTGCGCCTCCTGTGGGCGCGTCGTCTGCGCTGAGCACGTCGCGCGGGGCTTCTCGCTCGGCTATGCTTTCATCTGCCTCGACTGCGTGGCGATGATGGCGGAGGCGGCCGAGGACGACGGCGCCGGGGACTAACAGGACAGGCGGTCGCGAGGGATCTTATCTTTCCCCGTTCGCTCAATCGCCATCGCGCACCCACTGAATAGTTCACCCTGCTTCATGCCCCTTTACTCCTGCTTCATTCCGTGATATAGTGTGCGTAATGGCACGTGCTACTGACAAACGACCGCGCAGCGATGGCGAACTTGGCGTGCGCATTCGGCGGCGGCGTAAGGCAATGGGCCTGACGGCCAAGGAACTTGCGCGCGTCGCCGAGGTCAGCGCCTCGTATGTCTCGCAGCTCGAGCACGGCAAGCAAGACCATCCGTCGCTGGAAGTGTTAGGCGCCCTGGCGACGGCCCTTGGGGCGCCGATGTCCGAGTTGCTGGGCGACGAGGCCACACCAGAGGCCAACGTGGGGGTACCGGTGTCTCCGGTCCTGGCCGCTTTGGCCGAGGAGCTTGTCCTCGATGCCGAGACGACCCGGATGCTGTCCGGCATCCATCTCGCGGGCCACCGGCCGGCAACCCGTGAGAGCTGGCTGCTTGTCTATTTAGCTATCCGGCATGCCTGCATTGGGAGCGACAGCGGCATCGTGCCAACGCCGATTGTGCCGATACTGGTGCATGGAGAGCCTGTGGCGCACAAGCGCAAGCTTGTCGCCGCAAGAACTGCCGCGGACGTCCGTCCCTAACACCGCGTCCGCTCCCGCCATGCCACGGTACCGGTAGGCCGTGACGATGATGACAAACAACGACGCGGTACGACATCCTGAAGGGGGAATGGCGTGCAATAAAGAGGGGGGCCGACGATGCCACGTTTGGAGTTAGATCGCAAGCTCGCCGAGCTGCGTGAGCAGGTCTTGCTGATGGGGCAGGCCGTCGAAGCAGCCATCAGTGCGTCGATGGTGGCGCTGACACACAACGACACGGCGGCGGCGGCCATCGTGATCGCCGGGGACGACATGATCGATTGCCGTTGCGCCCGGATCGGCGATATGGGCGCGCACCTCATCACCTTGCAGCAGCCCGCCATCCGCGACCTGCGCGTGGTGCTGGCCTCCCTCGCCATCTCCGAGGACCTGGAGCGCATCGGGGACCACGCCGAGGGCATCGCGCAGCTCGTGTGCCGGCTGCCAACGCCCCCGGACGGCCAGACCATGCTGGCGCTCAACGGGATCGCCGCGCTGGCCCGCGTGCAACTCAAGGGCGCGCTCGACGCCTACCGCACCGGCGACGCCATCCGGGCCCGCGCCGTCTGGGCCAGCGATCAAGATGTAGACCGGCTGCATGGCCGCCTGGTGCAGTCGCTGATTGCCTCCATGGGCAAGGACCCGGATGAGCTTGCCACCGATACCTACCTGCTCTGGCTGGCCCACAACCTGGAGCGCATCGCCGACCGCGCCGGCAACATCTGCGAACGCGTCGTCTTTATCGCCACCGGCGAGCGGCGCCTCGCCATGGCGCCCGTCGCCGCCGCGTCGTAGTTGCCAGTTGCCAGTTGCCAGTTGCCAGTTGAAAGATGGAGGGCGGGATGCTACTCGGCGCCCCGCCCTCCATCTTTTTGCCTTTGGCTCCCACTGCCTCCTGCCTACCGCCTACTGCCTACTGCCTACTGACCGCTCCGTTCAGGCGGCGACGTAGCTCCTCGCCGCCGTGCTCGGCCCACCAAGACGTGAGGGCGGCGGTGTCGCGGGCGCGACCGGCGCGCGTGCGCGCCAGCAACACGGCCAGACCCCGGCGCGGGTCAGCAGGTACGTCAAGGCGGGCGCGGACGGCGGCGACACGCCTCTCCTCGTCGCTCTCCAGGCGATCTTGCTCTCCGTCCGTATGGGTGAGGGGTGAGGATGCCCTGCTCCCCTCTCCCGCGGTCGGGAGAGGAGCGGGGGGTGAGGGTTGCTCCGCGGCCGCGGACAACTCCATGACCTGGCGTTGCGCGACGACGGCCAGGTGGATGCGCGCCACCTCGTCCAGCACGTCGGCATCGTGGATGGTCCCGATGCGCTCCTGCACCTCTTTCACCACGTCGATCAGCGCGGGACTCTCGTCCCCCAACACGGCACGGAACATCTCAAGCGTGTAGCGCAGCCGCTTAGCCGCGATGCGCATGTTGTGCAGATCGTCGTCGTGCGCGGGGTCGCCGATAGCGTGGGCAAAACCAAACATCTCGTCTGCCCGCACCGCGATGATGGCGCGCGCATTCTCGGCCAGCGGCCCGGCGGCGTCGAGCCCCTCCACGGAGCGTGCTTTAGCCATGCGTCTCCTCCTTGCCGTCAAGGTCATGATGACCGTGGCTATCGGCGCCGTGGCCGTCGTGGCCGTCGTGGCCGTCGTGGCCGTCGTGGCCGTCGTGTGGAGACCCGAACCGATTGCGCATGCGCGCGGCATAGTCCAGCCGGTCGAGCTCGGCGAAGAAGCGCCGCAGGCCCTGGCGCGCCACGGAGCGATCGGCGTCGATCGTCGCGCACAGGTCGTCGATGCCCACGCGCTCGTCCCGCGGCGCGCCTTTGCGATAGCGGCGCAGCGTGTCGAGCATCACGTCGTGGTCGCGCACGGCGCCGAGCTCGTCGGTGAGGCGCGCGGTCAGCCTATGCAGGCGACGATATGCGCCACCGTGAAAGGCAGGCGCGAACACGTCCAGGGCGGCGCGCAGCCGGCGTGAGCCCACGCGCATGTCGTGCAACGCGTCCGCGTCGCCCTCCAGCGTGCCGTCACGATACTGCCACATGTCGTGGAAGCGGCCGCGGATGA
>JAABUX010004055.1_pt1 | contig 18875 bp, 20 predicted proteins | sample 5561851 | NCBI WGS metagenome assembly JAABUX01 (sample SAMN10711883, study PRJNA513361) | rock metagenome | isolation source: Antarctica rocks | place: Antarctica: Victoria Land, Richard Nunatak red sandstone | collected 2016-01-03 | reverse complement strand
GGGTTTTTTTGTCGAGCTAATCGAGAGGGGGGCGGGGCCCGACGTCGCCCCCTCGTCCGGGGGACGCCGTCCAATGCCCGCGTATCACGCCCAGCGGATCGAGCCGAAGTGGCAAGCCTACTGGGAGAAGCGGACCTTGAGACGCCGATCCTGCGGCCCCTCGTGTGGCTGGGCAACGCGAAACGAAACATCCAGGCGTTCCCGACCGAGGTACAGAAGCTCATCGGCGATCAGCTCCAGCTCATCCAGTTCGGCGGCATGCCCAAGGACGCCAAACCGTTCAAGGGAATCGGCAGTGGTGTAGTGGAGATCGCATTGCGGCATGACACCGATGCGTACCGCACCGTGGTCGCCCTGCAAATTGGTAAGAATATCTATGTACTTCATGCCTTTCAAAAGAAGTCAAAGAAGGGCATTGCGACGCCAAAGCATGACATTGACTTGATTAAACGGCGATACGCGGAAGCAAAGGAGCTGGCGAATGATGAAGAATGACGGGCAGCACGAGGGCGGGTTAGAGGCGGGTTCCGGTAATGTCTTCGCCGATCTGGGGCTCGAAGACGCGGATGAACTGTATGCACGTTCTCAAATTGGATTTTATGTGCATTCAATTCTAAAAGATCGGAAGCTCAAACAGCGGGAAATCGCCTCCCTGCTCGGCGTGAAACAGCCGGAGGTTTCGCACCTGATGAACGGGCATTTCAGCCGGTTCACGACCGACAAGCTGCTGGAATTTCTGAAGCGGCTCGACCGCAAGGTGACGATTCGGATCAGTCCGCACAAGCCGGGAGAGCCGTATCAGGAAGTCGGCTTCGGCGTCTGATCGGCGTGCCGGGATGGGCCGTGGCCTGCCCGCTTTGGCGGGCGGTATCAAAACAGGTTTGCCGCCATCCGCCTAGTGGACCGCTTGGTGCTTCTTCAGCGACCGCCGGGCCTTTGAGTGCATCAGGTCGAGCAGGAAGCTTACGCGGCGGTAATTCTCCATCTCGGACCGCTCGGCCGGCGACAGCCGGTCATCCTGATTCTTCTCGGCCAGCTCGTGCATGCGGTGGAGGTCGCCGCGATCGAAGCGAATTCCGAGGAAGGCCGCTGCCGCCTCGGCCGGAAGGTTGTCATCATCCGGGCGAATCAGGCGGGAAAGGATGGCCGTATCGCTCGTCGGGGAACTGCCGATCTTGGTCGCCATAAATTTAGCTCTTATTGAGGGTTAGAAGCTATCCTAGCGGATTTGGCGTCATGCGGCAACCGGCAGAAGGTGCTTGCTCGCGAGACGGATTTCGCCGAATCTGGACTACCTGACCGCAAAGCCTTTGGATTCAAAGCCCTATGACTGCCGCTGTCGAGCCGATCCGCCAGTTTGTCGAGTATGCCCGGACGCTCACGGGTGATGAGAAGGGCGAGGCTCAGGTCTTCTGCGACCGGCTGTTCCAGGCGTTCGGGCATGGCGGCTACAAGGAAGCCGGTGCCACGCTCGAATTTCGGGTCAAAGGGCCGGGCAGGAGCACGAAATTCGCCGACCTGCTGTGGCGGCCCCGGCTGCTGATCGAGATGAAGAAGCGGGGCGAAAAGCTTCAGCGGCACTATACCCAGGCGTTCGAATATTGGCTCCAGCTCGTGCCTTCGCGTCCTAAATACGTGGTTTTATGTAACTTCGATGATTTCTGGATTTACGATTTCGACCTACAGCTCAACGATCCAGTGGATATGGTCGCCCTGGGCGACCTGCCGCACCGCTATACCGCGTTCAATTTCCTCTTCCCGGTCGAGAAGAAACCGCAATTCGGCAACAACCGCGTCGATGTCACGCGAGCGGCGGCCGATAACGTGGCGGCCGTTTTCAACTCGCTGGTAGCTCGCGGGGAGAGCCGCGAGCGTGCACAACGCTTCGTGCTGCAATGCGTCGTCGCCATGTTTTCGGAAGACGCTGAGCTGCTGCCGCGTGGCCTGTTCTCGGAATTGCTCGATGAGTGCAAGGGCGGGGCGAGCAGCTATGACCTGATCGGCGGGCTGTTTCGCCAGATGAACAACCCCGACGCCGCCCGAGGCGGGCGGTTCAACAAGGTCCGCTATTTCAACGGCGGGGTCTTCCAGCACATCGACCCGGTGGAGCTGGCGGCCGACGAAATCGGCCTGCTGCTGTCGGCGTCATCGGAAGACTGGAGCAAGGTGCAGCCGCCGATCTTCGGCACGCTCTTCCAGAGCAGCATGGGTAAGGAGAAGCGGCACGCCTTCGGGGCCCATTTCACGAGCGAAGCCGACATTCAGAAGGTGGTGCTGCCGACCATCGTGCGGCCGTGGCGGGAGCGGATCGAGGCGACGAAAACGCTCAAGGACTTGCGGCTGCTTCTCAAGGAGCTGCGAGGATTTCGCGTGCTCGATCCCGCCTGCGGCAGCGGCAATTTCCTTTACGTGGTGTTCCGCGAGCTGAAACGGCTGGAGCTGAGCCTGATGGCGAAGATTCACGCCGATTTCGGCCGGCGAGCCCGCGAGGCGGTCGGCACCCGGTCGATGGTCAGCACCAAACAGCTTTTCGGGATCGACAAAGACGATTTCGCGGTGGAGCTGGCCAAGGTGACGCTGATGCTGGCCAAGGAGCTAGCCATCGATGAAAGCCGGTCCTGGATCGACGCCGAACAGCTCGACCTGCCCATTGAGTTCGATGAGGCGTTGCCGCTCGATAATCTCGACGGCAACATTTCCTGCGGCGATGCCCTTTTCTGCGAATGGCCCAAGGCCCAAGCCTTCGTCGGCAATCCGCCTTATCTTGGCTCCCGCTATCTGGCCAAGGAGCATGGGTACGTATACGCCAACCAGTTATATGATAAATACCCTGGCGTTGCCAAGATGGCGGATTACTGCGTCCACTGGTTTCGGCTGGTGCATGACCGCCTGGGGGAGAACGGAAGGGCCGGCCTGGTCGGCACGAATTCGATCCGGCAGAACGAATCGCGTGAAGCCAGCCTGGACTACATCGTAGATAACGGCGGCACGATCACCGAAGCCACTTCGACGCAGGTCTGGAGTGGTGATGCGGCGGTGCATGTGTCGATCGTGAATTGGGTCAAAGGCGAGAGCAAGGGGCTGAAAAACCTCTACACCCAGCTTGGCGACCGGGTGGAAAGCCCCTGGCTCAAGGAGGAGGTCGAATTTATCAATCCCTCCCTATCGACCAAAACCGACACGCGGTCTTCGCAAGGCTTGAAGGCGAACGAGGGGTATTGCTTCACGGGCCAGAATCCGGTCAATGCCGGGTTTTTCCTGGAGCCGGAGGAAGCGATAGCCTGGTTGAGTGAAGACTCCCAGCTCAAGGATGTGCTCTTCCCGTACATGATCGGCCGCGATCTGCTGGAGGAAGGGCGGCCGACGCGGTGGATCATCGACTTTGCCCAGCGTGACCAGTTCGCGGCCATGAAATACCGCCGGGCGTTCGAGCGGGTGAAGGAGCGGGTGATGCCGGTGGTGCTGGAGCGGGCGGCGAAGGAGCGGGTTGCCACAGGTAAAGAAGTGACTCGATATGGCCGTATCGCACAGAGATGGTGGCAATTTTACGACTACCGGCCGGGGACCATCGCGGCGATCAACGCGGTGCCGCGTTATATCGCCTGCTCGCGGGTCACCAAGCGTCCGATCATCGAGTTCGTTTCCAATTCGATCCATGCCGATACAAAAATTAGTCATTTTCAAGTTTGCCGATGACTATTCGTTCGGTGTCTTGCAGTCGATGGTCCATTGGGAATGGGCTTATTCGCGTGGCGGCACGCTCAAAGGCGACTTCAGCTACACGTCCGATACGGTGTTCAACACTTTCCCCTGGCCCCAGAATCCGACGCTGGAGCAGGTGCGGAAGGTGGCCGAGGCCGCCGTCGCCCTGCGGAAGTTACGGCGGCAGGTGATGCTGGAGCACGAATGGAACCTGCGTGATCTCTACCGCACGCTCGAAACGCCGGGCCAGAATCCTCTGAAGGTCGCCCATGACACGCTCGATGCCACGGTTCGGGCGGCTTACGGCATGAAGGCGAAAGACGACCCGCGAGTGTTTCTCCTGACCCTCAACGCCGACCTGGCCGACCGCGAGGCGTCGATGCGGCCGGTCCTTGGGCCAGGGCTTCCGCCGTCGATTAAAGACCCTGGCCCATTCCTCACCGACGACTGTGTGAGCGTGGGCTAGGGGATGTGGCGTACCGGAAAATTAGACCTCATCTTCGCTGATGAAATGGCCTGCTTCGCCTACTGCCCGGAGCAATGGCGGCTGCAACTCGGTCTGGGCCTGCCGCCCGCAAATCGGGCCGCCCTGGCGGCCGGGACGCGGCATCACGAGCGGAAGGCGGTTGCCGAGCGGATCGCCGGCGGCTCGATCGGCCTGGGTAAAGCCCTGGTGGTCGCGGCGGCTCTGTTGCTGGGCTTCCTGCTCTGGACGGCTTGGCGATGATCCCGCCGGCCTGCTGGATAGCCGGCGGGGCGGTGCTGGCCCTCCTGGTCGGCCTGGTGCTGATGCTGGCCGGCCGAGGCATGCGGCGGCGTCGCGGCCTGGTCGGTGGCCGGACGGTCTCGCTCGACCGGGTGACGCTCACCTCACGACGCTACGGGCTGACCGGCCGGCCGGATCGGCTGGTGAGGACGGGCCGCATGGTGATCCCGGAGGAATGGAAGTCGGCCCGCGTGCTGCGGCCCTGGCATCGGATACAGGTTGGGGTCTATTTCCTGCTGATCGAGGACCGGCTAGGCGTGAAGCCGCCGCATGGCTTCGTTGTCCTAGGCGACGGCACCCGGCACCAAATCGAGAACACGCCAGAGCTGCGGGCCGACGTGCTGGAACTGGCCGGGCGGATTCGGGCGGCCAGGGGGAAGCTAACCGAGCCGATCTCGGTGAGGCCGGTGCCCGGCCAGTGCCGACCGTGCGGCATGCGGGTGCATTGCGGGCAAGCCAGGCTTTAAAGAATCCTACAAAGAGTAAATTGGAATGAATGGATCAGCGGGAATGTCGAGAAAGCGTTGGCTGATTTCGTTCTCGCGGTGCCGGGCCTCGGTGATGCCGAGAGCTTTCAAGTCCGAGATTTGAGACGCGTTGTCCAGGGAGAAGCGGCCCGGGTCGGTGGTCGCGTTGACCCGCACAAACCGCTCACGCAACAGGACTTTCGCCTGGGCGATCGCTCCGGCCGACTGAGCCTGCATCTGGACGAAGATCAGGTTGGCGTTCCAATCCGCGATCCCGCCCGTTCGCTGCTTGTCATCGACGTAGAACGGCGAATCCGTCGTGCCGATGCTCAATAGCTCGATGTCGCCGACGCTTATTTCCATGACGGCCAGGGCTTCGACGATGCCGACGGTGACGGGCGTGTTAGCCCATACCCCGCCGTCGATGAAGGAAAGCCCGCTCTCGTGCCTGAAGGCCGGGAAGTAGGTCGGAGCCGCCGATGTCGCCAAGGCGGCGTTGACGGCCGGGTCTTTGTAATCCTGCCTGAAACGCTCGTGGTGGGCGGTCTTGAAGATGTAGATGTCGCCATTCACAGCGTTGAAGCTAGGGATGGCCAGCCGCTGCTTGGATTCGCCGAGCCGGCGGTTTCCGAGAACCGAGCCGATGGCATCCTGGAGCGGTTTGGCCGAAAATTTCGGCCTCCAAAGTCGATCCCAACCCTGCTTGATGCGACCATGAAGGCCGACCAGCGGGAAAATCTCGGGGCCTTTTTTCTCGTAGAAGGTCAATAGCTCCTGTGCGGGAACCCCAAGTCCCAACGCGATCGCGATCAAGCCGCCGGTCGAAGTGCCGGTGATGAGGTCAAAATGGTCGGCAATCCGCTTGCCGGTCATTCGCTCCAGCTCGGCGAGCACGGCCGCCGTGAAGGTGCCTTTGATGCCCCCGCCATCGAGGCTTAGAATTCGAAATCTGCTCATGCCTTTTGAATCCCTCGCGGAGTTGAAACCTAATCCTCTCCCACGAGGGAGCGGTATTCGTTGCTGAACCAGCGTCGCCCGAGCTTGGACCGATAGACATTCGCTGTCCTGTTATGGCATTTTCCGAGCCGGCGACCGCTGCCGCATGGGCAAGGGAATTTGTTAGCGACCCGTTTCTTGATCGAAGCGAGCCTCACCATTTCGACGACGGCGACTGTCTCGGCCTTGAGCCCAAAAAGATCAGCATAATCCTGGCGTATCCCCTTCCAGCCGTGAGCGAGTTCGCCGAGGGGGAGCTTACCGTGATTTTCAAAATAGACGAACCCATAGAAATATGGGATCACGCAATTCTGAATGAAGGCCAGGACGGTGGGCCGCTCGACCAGGTGCAATCGCTGAGCGGTCGGCGACCCGAGGCAGAGCGTTCCGTCTGGATTGGTATGATAGGTCCGTGGAACGCGACCGCCGGTTTCGCGTGCGGTCGGCAGCTCGTCGGGAAACGCCTCGGGGACGCAAACCTCGATCTCGAACGAATCGGCGATCTCCCCGAATCTCCGCACGCTGGCCGAAAAGGTGAGTGTGCCAGCGATCTTCAGCCGGTCGTCCGCCACCGGCCGCAGGCGGAGACCGGGATAGGTCCGAAGGAGAAGGCCGATTTCGAGGGCGTTGTTCCTTCGCTGGAGCGGATTAACCGCCATGACGCCAGGGCTTGGGGGCGGATGCGATGTAGACCGTCGGGGTGGCTTTCGCTTCGGCGGGGACCGTGGTGCGAGCGGTCAGCTTCCCTTGCTGGTCGTCGGTCAGATCGACCCGGAAAGATTTACGGACCTCGCCCGCGAGCTGCTTATCCCCGAGCAACGCCGGCAGGTTCTCCACGTCGGCCTTGACCGCCTCGTACCAGTTCCAGAAATTCTTCTCGTACCTGGAATCGGATGCCCAGCGGTCAGCGAAATCTTCGCCCTCGTTGACCGGGTTCGGAATTCTCGGCGTCGTCTTCGACACGCACTCGGGAATCCGATCGACGATGCCCTTAATCGCTGCATACAGCGACGTTTCGCCCTGGTAAGCCCGCCCGGCCAGGACCGTGATAATCATCGAGATGGGTGCGAATTCCGGGTCGTCCGCGAACATGACGTCGCGGTGCCGCTTCAAAATTTGAATGGACCGCTGGAGCGGCGTTTTCCATTCGTAGCTGGGGATTTCGTCGATCGATTTATACGCCCGCTGCTCCACCAGCTCGTAGAGGCGTTTGGTCGCCGACGGGCGTGCCTTCTCCTCGAACCAATCACCGATCCCTCGCGGGTTGCTGCACGGCCAGTCGCCGGAAACCTGATCGTAGTTGGGCTCCCGCTTGTCGGTGATGGCCACCGAAACCTCGGCCCGTTCCCGGGGCACGCCCTGGGAGCAGATGTCGCTGATGGTTTCCTGGTCCTCGGGCACGCAGGGCAAGGCGTCCACGTGAAACAGCACTTCGTCGGCGTAATCGAGCCGCCAGCAACGGTTTCGCTCAACGACGGGGGCCTTGATGCCGTTGGCCTTCGCGTAGGCTTTGATCTCGTCGCCGAGCAGGTGCTTCACGTCCTTCTGTGTCACGTCGTCCTTGAACAGCAGCACCTCGCACACGAGATCGAGGTCGTATTCCTCGGTCTTCATGAGCGGGCGGTTGACGGTGCCGTAACGGAACGAACCCTGCGGGTAAACCTCGGGGTTCAGCTCGGCGACTTTGGATTCATCGCGGTGGAGCCATTCACCGAGCGAGCGATAGCGGTCGCTCGCCTTTTCATAGTAGGACGGTGGGATGTCGAGAAGATCAGCGATCGACTCGAACAGCTTGCTTTTGTCGTCGAGCGGAAAGGGGTCGGCCATGTGGAGAATTCTCCTCCCTGAATGGATGGTTGTTCCAACTGTAAGCCGTGTACGCCGACTTGTCAACAGACGGGCTAAAAAAGGGGGAGGCGGTTTTCAGAATAGCTTATGTCTTCCCTGGTGGCTGAGCAGGTGGAGCGTTTCAAGTCGAATGCCAGCCGCCTGGCGGGATACCTGAAAACGGTCCGCCAGCGACCGGGTTAGAGCCCGCTGCTGAACGGAGTCGGCCACCACGTCGCCATCCCAGCCGGATTCTTCGATGACCTGGAGGCATGCGGCGGAAAACGTCGTGCGGGGCATGAGCAGGGCGGCCATGCCCATGTTCGCCTGGACTTCCCGCCAGTCGCTCGGCTGGCCTCGAAAAAGCACGTTTCGCTTCAGGCAGCGGTGAAGACTGTGATCCTCTGCATCACCATCGTCCATTGCGAAGAGCGTCCCCTGATTCGGGTCTGTCGCGAAAAGGCAGGCGTGAAGGATGACATGCGATGCCTCGTGGGCGAGCGTCGCCCGCCAGCGGCCGACGATCCAGTCGGGCCGGTCCTCGTCGTCGAGGGCGGTCTGCGTCAAGTCCTGATTGATCTGAACGCAAGGCTTCTGGCCGGTCTGAAATCGGGTTAGCCCGAGAACGTCCGGTGGCAAGGGGGCGTACTGGTCGAATCGTACCTTGAGGTGACGCTCCAGGAACGATTCCATGTCAATCGAGCAATCGGTGAGCGTGGGCATGAGCTGGGCCTTGGCCAGTTCATGCTCCATGATCTCTTCGACTTCGGACGCCTCAAAATAGAGGCGTTTGACGCCATCCCGCCCGACGAATCGCTTCATGCTTTCGGGTCTCTGTTTTTACCCAACTCCTCCGCTCGGCGGATGAGTTCGCGTAGCTCGTCCTCTTGGAGGTTGTTCTCGGTGATGCGACGGAAGAGCACGCCGGCAACCGGCTGCTTCTTCATGTAGCGATCCGCGTTATCGCCGAAGCGACCGGCGAGGGCCATGACGTGATCGAAATCGAGGCCCAGCAGATTCGTGATGTTGCGAAGCACTTCCTCTGAGGGAACACGGCGATCATTCTCGATATCGCTCATATAAGACGGCGTAATTTCAAGAAGCTTCGAGACCTCGCGAAGGCTTTTTTCCTTCGCGAGCCTGGCTTCACGGATGATTTCTCCAAGCGTCTGGGTGCTCATTTTGTCCACGGGGCTATCTGGCGGGCGGTGTTCGCATGTCAGCTACTTAGCTTACACCGCCGGACTGAGGTGGTCAACCGATGAACGGTTTGAGCATAGCCTTGGGCTCGCCGTTCACCGAAATAACGAAGGTTTCGCCGGCCTCGGTGCGGTCGATGATCTCGTCCCAACGGGCAACGACTTCTTCGATGTCCAGCGTTTCCGACGAGTTGGTCATAGCTCCGGCACGCCTGCCAGGGCGTCCTCAAGGATTTGGGCCGCGATCTGCATCGGGCTGACCTTGCGACCGCCAGCACTGGCACGCTCCGCCAGGCTCAGAAGTCGTCGCTTGGTTGCATCGCTCATCGGAATCTTGGGGTGCTGAACCCAATTAGGATCGCTCGGTCGGCCGGTCCGCTTTCCCTGACCCGGCACGAGCCGGTCACGCACGCTCTCGACGTACTTCGCCAACCGTGCGGCCTCGAAGGCACCCCCTCCGATCTCGGGCACCTGGCCGACGACCTTCGCTCCCAGACGTTCGGCGATCTGGTCGATGTTCTTCGCCATGTCCATTACCTCCGTTTCTTGCCCTGCGGCCGGCTGGGTTTGGCCGGTTCTTCCAGCGGAAAACCGATCTCCAGGTAATCGCGGTCGATGACCAACCCGATAGCTCCCTGCCTGGCCTCGCGGCCCATGCGATGAAGGAACACTTTCAGTTCGTCCGCCCGGCTCTCGACGGCCTGCTCGCTGGTGTAGCACTGGATGACGACCGGCTCATCAAAGAGGAGCTTGCCGCCCTGAGCGTCATCCCGCCAGACGCCTCGGCCCTGCGGGAACGCAGTCGCCCCGCCAAAGAGCGTGCCGAGTGCGTTCAACGCTTCCTCGACCCAAAATCTCTGATCGATCGCCTCGTCCGAGCGATCCTTGCTCGGGATGAACAGCACGAGGAGCGTAGACGCTCCCTTGCTGGCCCCGAGTGACTTGGCGAAATCGGCCATGCGAGAAGACCTCCGTTTCTTCTCCCTCTAGTATGGACTTTCTGGGCAGAAAGTCAACCGAGGCATTAAATGCAATCATTGTTAAGTTGGTCGGTATTTGGCACGGTTTCTTCGGAGCTATTTGGCATCGTGCATGCAATCACTCGATTTGGTCCTCGAAACCGTTGATGAGCTGCTCTGTAGAAAAACTGGGTTCCCATTCATGGCCCTGGCCATTGGCTTCTACAACCGGAATACTTGATCCCCGGATCTCACGGTCTCACGGGACACTCACAAGGAATCAACGGACATGGATGTGGAAACGCCTCGACCGATCGCGACTCGCCGGTTCACGCTGCTGGATGGAATGATCATCGTGGTGGCCATCGCGCTGGGGTTGGCCCCACTCCAATGGATTGGCCTGGGCGAGGAATCGAAGGAATTCTTCCAATCGATGGTCTCCAATTTCGCCTGGAGTGCAACTTATCTCGATGAGCTTACCATGGTGTTGCTGGCCCTGGTGACGCCCTCGGCGATGGCGATGACAATGGGGTTCCTGGCCTTGCGATCGCGCCAGCCCCGCTTGCGGTGGCGCCGGCTCGTCCGCCAGCCGGGGGTGGTCGCCAGCCTGGCTCTGGCCTTGAGCTGGCTGTTTGCCGGGGCCTTCGCCTCGATCATCCTGTTGGGCGAGATGTCCGGCAAAACGATCATGGCCTCGACTGGAGTGCCGTATGTTTTCGGCTTTAGGGATTGGATCCAGTCGTTCACCCTATACAGCCCGCCGCTGGGCGGTTTCGCGGTGGTGGTGGCGTGGTCGACGCAGCGCCTGCTCGGTCGCTGGCGAGCCGAGCCGAGCTGGGTCGATCGCCTGGGCCGGCTGGTCGGCGTGGGATGGATCGTGATAGGGCTCGTGGCCCTTTACCCCCTCCGCAGTGTTGCGATCCTCGGCTGACGTTCCCCGTCTTCTTGCGACTTATGCGGAGGCACGGACAGGGGAAATTCTTTGACCATTTTCCCTCCGCGACTCCGCGTGAGCCTCTTCGACCTGATGCCGGGCTTCACAGACTCGATCCAAGCTGGACGAGGGCTCGGTGGGACGCGACGATGGGCGAGGCGAGGATTGGATAAATCGCCGGTTTTGATCCACCCTTCCCCAAGGCCATATAATGGTGTTTATGTCTTTTTATGAACAATTGTGATCAATGGGCGGCTTGTACGGGCCGGTTTCGTCACCAAGGGGTGCCAATAGCTCCGAAGAAACGGTGCCAAATACCGACCAACTTAACAGGCAGGGGGGCAAGCGGAAAGGATGATGATGATTCCTAATGGAAGTTAACCACCGTCGCTCGATGGGGGCGGGCGGATCGCGATCCGACGTCGGTGATCGGTGAGTTGTCGCCGTATCTGGAGCAAACGGCGGTCTACGAAGGCTCAAGAGCCGCCGATGAGGGCAAGGATGGTATCGAAATTGACCGGCTTGACCAGGTGGTGGTGAAACCCCGCTTTCTTCGAACGGTCTCGTGCCTGCTGTTCTCCGTAACCGGAGACGGCAATGAGTACTGAGTCTTTGCTCCATTCTTCCCTTCGAAGTGCGGACGCTAGCTCGTAGCCATCCATGCCGGGAAGCCCGATGTCGAGGAGCATGACCTCGGGCCGATACTCACGGGATACGCTGAGTGCTTCCCCGCCGTTCTGGGCGACCCGAGTGTCATGGCCCGAGAGCTTGAGGAGCCTGGCCATCCCATTCGCCGTGTCCGCGTTGTCATCGACGACGAGCACCCGGCAGCGTCGGGCCGCCGACGTCGCCGGCTTCACCTTGGGGCCGGTTTCAGCCATGCCTTCGGCGGCGGGAAGCCGGACGATGAACTCGCTCCCCATCCCGGGGCCATCGCTCATTGCGGTGACGGTGCCGCCGTGAAGCTCGGCCAGCGACCTGACGAGCGTGAGACCGATGCCAAGCCCTCCCTCCGAGCGGTCGAGGGAGCGTTCGCCCTGGGCGAAGAGGTCAAACATGCGGGGGAGCAACTCCGGCAGGATGCCAAGGCCGTTGTCCCGCACGCGAAAGACCGCCTCTTTCCTTTCAATTCCGACGATGAGCTGGATGCGGCCACCGGACGGCGTGTATTTCGCGGCGTTCGTGAGGAGATTGACGAGAATTTGCTCAAGCCGGGTCGAGTCGGCCTCAAGCTTCAAGTCGGTGGACGTGAACGATGCCAGTAGCTCGTGCCCCCGCTCATCGACGATCGGCGTCACGGCCGTCATGGCGTGGCGGATGACCGGGCCGGCGTCGATGAGTTCCTTGTGGAGCTGAATCTTGCCCTCGGTGATGCGGGCGACGTCCAACAAATCGTTGATGAGGTGGGCGAAGTTGCCGACCTGCCGGGCGGTGACGTCCCTGCTCCATTCCATGTCTTCTTTCGAGCCTGAGCGAGACGCAACTTCGGCGGCGTTCCGCACGGCGGCGAGCGGATTCCTGAGTTCATGGGCGAGCATCGCCAGGAACTGATTCTTTTGACGGTCGGCGTCGGCAAGTTTGGATGCGTCCGTTTCGGCCCTGTCTCGTGCCACTTCGGCGGCCTGGAGTAGTTCCTCGCGCTCCTTCTCAAGCCGTTTGCGTTCGGTGATGTCCGCAATGGCGAGAAGAACCAGGTCCCACTTCCCTTCGGGTGGAAAGCGGCGGGCATTGAGCAGCATCGTCTTCCGGCCGATGGTCTCGAATTCGTGTTCTACCTCGAAATCGTCAAATGTGCTGTTTTGAGGAATAATTTCCTCCAGCAAATTCCTGAGAGCCGGGATGTCCCACTGTCCGTCGCCGAGGTCGTAGATGAACCGGCCCACGGTGTCGGGCGGCTCGATCATGAAGGTCTCGTAGAAAGAACGGTTCGCCGACCTGACATGAAGGTCGGCGTTGAGGACGATAAGCGGTTCTCGCACCGTGGTAACGATGCTTTCGGCGAATTCCCGGGCCGCGTCGATGAGATGCTCGCTTTGCCGCCGTTCCCTGATGTCTCGAAAGATCATGACGACGCCGATGAGATTCCCGGTTTCGTCCCAGACCGGAGCGGCACTGTCGTCGATGGGAAGCTCGCTCCCATCCTTGGCGATCAGCAACGTGTGGTTCGCAAGGCCACGGACAAGCCCTGTGTCGATGACCTTCCTGACCGGCTGCTCGATGGTCTTTCGGGTTTCTTCGTTGACGATGTGGAAGACGTCTTCCAAGCGTTTCCCGAGGGCCTCGGCCGCTGACCATCCGGTGAGCGACTCGGCGACCGGGTTCATGTAGGTGAGAAGGCCATCGGTGTCCGTGGTCAATACCGCGTCGCCGATGGCGGAGAGAACCACCTGATACCATGTGGCGGCTTTCTGGCCCGACGGGTCGCCCTCCCGCTTTGGAGTTGGATTCGACATATGCTGGGAATTTCCATCGGATTACCAGAAATTTAGGGCCACAATCTAGTCCTATTCTCGGCTGTCGGCACGTTTTTGACAAGCTGGGCCGGGGCGACGCACCGGCACCTCTTGTTATGGGTGGCGGTTCGCCCTGGCGGCGGCGGTGGGCCACGACACAGGACGATCAACCCGGGAAAACTTCGGCCGCCAGGATGGAGATATCGTCTTGAGGGCGCTCGGAGCCCTGCCACCGCGCGATCTCCCCCAGGAGGGTAGCAACACCCCCCTGGAGCGGTTCGGACCGAACGCGGCCGATCACCTCCAGGAGCCGGGCGTCGCCGAACTGGTTGCCGGCGGGGTCCACCGCCTCGGGGACGCCATCGGAGTAGAGGTACAGGCGGTCTCCGGCCCCCAGGCGGACCGATCGCTCCTCGTAGGCATCGTCGGCCAGGCCGATCGGGAACCCTTGGCCCTCCAGGATCACCGGATCGGCGCCTGCGGGCAGATGCACCGGGCCGGGGTGCCCGGCGGAGACGTAGCGGAACTCCCCGGTCGCTGCGTCCAGGATGCCGTAGACCATCGTGGCGAACTGCTCTGTCGCCGAGTCGAATGGGAAGAGCCGATTCAGGCGGGCGGCGATCTCGGCGGGCGGGGTGATGTCGAACCGCCCCCGGACGTCTCCATCCCGGGTCAGGATCGAGGACGGCTCCGACGGCGGCGAGAGGAGACGGCTCAGCGTCACCGACAGGAGGGCCGACGCGACGCCGTGGCCGCTGACGTCCAGGATGTAAAGAGCGACCTTTTTATCGCCGAGTGGGATGACGTTCAGCCCATCGCCGGCCAGCTCGTCGCAGGGCCGGTAGGCCCACGCGAAGTCCGTGCCCGGGACGCGAGGCGTCTCGCGGGGCAGGAACGTCCCCTGGATCTTGGCCGCCGCCTTCAAGTCGCGGGACATCCGGACGTTGGCCTTGGCCAGTCGCGCGTTAGTCTCCGCCAACTCGATTTGCAGGCGGCGGAGCCTCAGATGCGTTTCGACGCGGGCGTGCAATTCTTCCATCTGAAACGGCTTGGTGAGGTAATCCACCCCGCCGGTGGCAAAGGCCTTCACCTTATCCAACTGCTCGGTGAGGGCGCTGATGAAGATGACGGGAATCCCCTTGAGGTTCTCGTCGGCTTTGAGGTGTTCGCACACCTCGTAGCCGTTCATCTCCGGCATATTGATGTCCAGCAGGATCAGGTCCGGGGGATCGCGCCGCGCCGCCAGCAGCGCCAGCTTGCCGCCGGGGACCGGGCGGACCTTATACCCGCGGTCCTTGAGCATCCCGGCCAGCACCTGGAGATTGGCGGGGGTGTCGTCCACCGCCAAGATGCTGGCGGGTTGGTCGGCGCCACTTCTTTTCGGCTTCTCCGGGTTCAATGGGAGTTCCCCGTGCCAAATAGATCGAGAAGTTTTTGATAGTGGAATCCCTCGGCCAAGCGGCGTAGCCCTTGAGCGATGCGTGGATCGCGGGCTTCAACCTCCTGGATCTTTTCCAACAACTGGTCCAGGTCTGCTGTGATGACGGCCTCGCGCATCGGGTCGATGAGGTCTTGCGGCCAACCCGCGAGGGACTCGGGTGTGAGCTCGGTCGCTTCCTCCTTGGCCGCAACCGAGGAATCTTCCGCGTACTGGAACTCCACCCCCACATGGGCGTGAATCTTCTGGAACAGCTCGGCTTCCCGGAACGGCTTGCCGATGAAATCGTCGGCGCCGACCTCCATCAACTCCTGGCGGTTGTCGTCCATCGCACTGGCGGTCACCGCGATGATCTTGGGGTCGTCGCCGCCGGGCATGGCCCGGATTCGGCGGATCGCCTCATGGCCGTCCATCACCGGCATGCGGAAATCCATCAGGATCAGGTGGGGACGCCACCGTTCAAACTCCTGGACGGCTTCCGCCCCGTTGGTCGCCAGCCGGACCTCGAAACCGATGGGGCCCAGGAGCTGCGCCAGGAGCTGGCGGTTTTCCTCGATGTCGTCGGTGATCAGGACCCGGCACGTCGCCTGCCCGGGTTGGAGCCGCAGGACATGCCGGGGGTTGGCTTTCGCCTGGACCGCCTGGGCCTCCCCCTCTTTCAGAGGCAGGTGGACCACGAAAACGCTGCCCCTGCCGACCTCGCTGCTCACCGTGATGTCCCCCCCCATCAGGCGGACGAACTCACGGCTGATGGCCAGGCCCAGCCCCGTGCCGGTCCCCGCCTGTTGCCCGGTCTTGGTCTGCTCGAAATGCCGGAACAACTTTACCTGGTCGTCCGTCGAAATGCCTTCGCCAGTGTCCTCGACTTCGACCCGCAGGTAAGGTCCAGTCGCGCCCTCGCGGTCCGCGAGCACGCGCAAGCCGATGCCCCCCTGCTCAGTGAACTTGACGGCGTTGCCGATCACGTTGATGAAGACCTGGCGCAGTTTGTTGATATCAGTCACGATGAATTGGGGAACGTCGCCGATCGTTTCTACCGAGAACGACAACTTTTTCTCATCCGTGCGGACGCGGAACATCATCTCCAGGTCCTTGAACAGGACGGGCAGGTCGAACGTGGAGGGGTTCAGGGTCGTGCGGCCCGCCTCGATCTTGGACATCTCCAAGATGTCGTTGATCAGGGCAAGGAGGTGCTCGCCGCTCCGGTTGATGGTCCCCAGGTACTGGCATTGCCTAGGGGTGAGGTCTTGGTCGCGGAGCATCAACTGGGAGAAACCGAGGATGGCGTTCATGGGGGTGCGGATCTCGTGCGACATGTTGGCCAGGAAGACGCTCTTGGCGCGGTTGGCCTGCTGCAACGATTGCTCGTATCGCTTGCGCTCGGTGACGTCGCGGGCGGCGGCAAAGACCCCCTGGAGCTTCCGGTCGCGGTCGTGGAAGGTCGTCGCGTTGTAGGAGACCACGGTCTCCTTGCCGTCCCTGGCGCGCGCGGTGAGCTCGTAGTCGGTGACTTTACCTTCGCCCAGCACCAGCTTGATGCCGGCCTCGGCCCGCTCCGGGTCGGTGAAGTAGTCCTTGAACGGCGCGCCGATCAGCTCGTCGCGCGTGCATCCGGTGAGCGCCTCCATTTGCTTGTTCACATCCGTGATGATCCCGCGCGGGTCGGTGGTTATCAACGCGTCGATGTTCGATTCGATCAGCGATCTTGTGTAAAATTGTTGGTCTCTCACCCGCTGATCGAGTAACATTCGCTCGGCTTCCACCTGCTTGCGCGCGGTGTTATCGGTGCCGATCAGCAGATAGCCAATGACCCCCCCCTGCGCCTCGCGTAGCGCGGTGACCGAGACGATGGCCGGGAATCGGCTGCCGTCCTTACGGATATAGGTCAGTTCGTAGATGTCCTCGATCCCCCGCGAGGCCTTGAAAACAAGCGCCTCGAAGCCCGGGGTGATCTTGGTCCCGAGTTCGGCGCTCAAAGCCTTGGCGCGCGCGATCACTTCCTGAGGATCGGAGATGTCCGCCGGCGTGATCCTGTCTACCACCTCGACGGCCGCGTAGCCCAGCATCCGCTCGGCGCCGACGTTGAAGATCTGGATGACCCCCTTCTCGTCGGTGGCGATGCTCGAAAAATTGGCGCTGTTGAAGATGGCGTTCTGCAAGGCGCCGGCTTTGAGCAAAGCCTCTTCCGCCTGCTTGCGCGCGGTATTATCGGTGCCGATCAACAGATAACCGATGATCGCACTTTGATCGTCGCGCAGCGCGGTGACCGAGACGACGGCCGGGAAACGGCTGCCGTCCTTGCGGATGTATGTCAGTTCGTAGATGTCCTCGATCCCCCGCGCGGCCTTGAAGACCAAGGCCTCGAAGCCCGGGGTGATCGGGGTGGCGAGTTCCAGGCTCAACGCGGCGGCTCGCGCGATCACCTCCTGCGGATCGGAGATGTCAGCCGGGGTGATCTTGTTCATTACTTCGCTGGCCGCGTAGCCCAGCATCCGCTCGGCGCCGACGTTGAAGATCTGGATGACCCCCTTCTCGTCGGTGGCGATGCTCGAAAAGTTGGCGCTGTTGAAGATGGCGCTTTGCAACGCCCCGGCTTTGAGTAAGGCTTCTTCCGCCAGCTTGCGCTCGGTCACGTCCCCCATCGCCAGGACGAGCAACTCGCCGTGGTGGCCGGCCTGGAGCTTGCGGGCGTTGAGCAACATCACCCTGCGGCCGATGGCCGGGAAGGTGTGTTCCAGCTCGAAGTCGTCGAAGACGGAGCTTTTGGGGACGATGTCCTCCAGCAGGGTCCGCAGATCGGGGATGTCCCACTGGCCGTTGCCCAGCTCGTAGATGAGGCGGCCCTCGGTCTCCGCGGGCGTGACGTGGAACGTCTGGTAGAAGGCACGGTTGGCGGAGCGGACGCGCAGGGTGGCGTCGAGGATCAGCAGGGGCTCGCGCACCGTGTCCACGATGTTCTGGGCGTAGTTCTGAATATCCTCGACCAGCGGTTTTTGTTCCATGATAACCATCCATCTGCATGCTGCGATGTCACCACAGGGCGGCACTGTCGTCGATAGGTCGCCGGGTCCCGTCCTTCGCGATGAGCAGCGTGTGATTGGCCATGCCGCAGTCGAAGCCCGTCGCTAGCACCTTCCTCGCCGGCTGCTCGACGGCCGCGAGGGTGACATGATATCAGGTCATGCCCGCCGAGGCGGGGAGACTCGATTCAAGCTATGTTTCCGGGCGTTGGACATAGCACGAAAGTTCTCCATGCTATCTCGCTATTCAAGCGACGATGTGAGGCACGCCGTAGCGGGCGATGACCGGATCGCGGCTGACCAACTTAAAACCCTCGTGCCGGGCCTGGGCGATCAGCAAGCGGTCGAACGGATCGCGGTGATGATCAGGCAGCGATCGAACCGCGTGGGCGTGCTTGACGTTGATCGGCAGGGGCAAGAAGCGATTGGCCGCCATCGCCGCTTCCAGGTCGTTGGGGGCATCGAGCTTGCCCAAAGCCGTTTTGATCGCGATCTCCCAGACCACGGCAGCACTGACATAGACGGTGTTCTTGCCATCGCCGATCGCCTTGCGGGCGGCCTTGGAGAGGAACTGAGGATCGTCGAGCCACCAGAGGAAGGTGTGGGTGTCGAGCGAGAGTGTCATGCCGGGTCGATACCGAACGCGGCGGCGATGTCGGGGGGCAGGGTGTCGAAATCCTCGGCGATGCGGACGCGGCCTTTCCATTGGCCGCCTAGGCGGGGCGAAGCTTCTGCGTGGATGGGCACCAGCCGGACCATCGGCTGCCCGGCTTTGGCGATAATGACCTCTTCGCCGTTCATGGCCTGCTCGACCAGTTTCGAGAGCTGAGACTTGGCCTCGTGGATATTTGCGATTTCCATCGGTCCTCCTAGATTAGCTAAGCTTAGCCCAAACTGCTGGTTTTCGCAAACCAAACCCGCAAGCGTGCGTGGTGGCATCCCTGGTGAAAATAATCCCCTTTACTGGGATCAGTACCAGGCAGGCGAGCTTAGGCATCTGAAAGAAGCTATGTCTTCCGTGGCCTGCCTCGCTTGCGGGGGATCTTCACGAACCACTTCTCAAGCGACGGCAGGCGGATCACCTCGGCCTCCAGTGCCACCATCTCACTCGGCG
>JAABUX010004053.1_pt1 | contig 18879 bp, 18 predicted proteins | sample 5561851 | NCBI WGS metagenome assembly JAABUX01 (sample SAMN10711883, study PRJNA513361) | rock metagenome | isolation source: Antarctica rocks | place: Antarctica: Victoria Land, Richard Nunatak red sandstone | collected 2016-01-03 | reverse complement strand
TGCCGCGTCCGCGCCGACGCAAGGCCGGAGGAGATTGCCTTCTTCGTACGCGAGAAGTTGGAATTGACTCGTCAAACCCGCAACATCGCGAATCCTACCGGCCTCATTCTCGCCACCGTGCCGCAGTCTTTCATTGGATCCACGTTCGAGGAGTTCCGAAAGCGCATGGAACGGCAGGCTGCGCTCGCTGCCGAAGAGAAGCAGCGGAAAGAGCAGGAGCACGCTGAATTGTTGAAGTGGTTTCAAGCCGAACGCGATAAGTGCGAAACCATCGCCGGGGATGCAAGCCTTCCACAACAAGAGCGTGATGCGGCCGAAAGACGCTTGCGCGAGTTTGGACATCGGAAGACTTAGCACATACGCTACCGGAGACGCTGTAGGACGGCCTAGGAGCGCCCGTGCCCCAAAGAAGGACCCCAGACCCTCGACAGAAAGCGGGTGAAGGCAACAGGGAAGCGTTGGATGATCTCGCTCTGGCCTGGATGCCATGCCGAGGTGCACCGGACCCGCGTGGGACGAACTATGATGGCGCCGCTGCTGCTGGACTGTGACGCGAGCAGCACCCGCACGGCCATGAGCAGCCAGCCCTCGATTTCGGAGTGCAGCCACCGCCAGCCGTTTCGGTTCCGCTGATCCCGAGCGCGTTTGCCGGGTAGGATAGGGAGCTAAGGACGACGGGATGATTACAAGCGAGATTGTGGCGGCGCTGGACGCGGAAATTGCGCTTCTGGAGCGGGCCAAAGCCCTCCTGAGCGAAGCGGAGCCGGCCACGCGGCGACGGGGACGGCCGAAGGGCTCCACCAATAAGCAAACCAACTTCAACCCCTTGGAGTTTGCGGGGAAACCCCGACGCAAGCTCAGTAGGGCAGCGCGGGAGCGCATCTCCGCCGCACAACGGCTGCGCTGGGCCAAGCAAAAGGAAACGGCGGCCCCGAAGAAGACATCCGCTAAGAAGCTCACCGCAAAGAAGGGCACCGGACCAGCCGGGGCAGGGAAGCAATCGATGCCGGTTCCGGCCAAGAGAGCCGCTCGGCCGAAGCCTGCGAAGGCCGCCTTCAAGAAAGTGGCAACACGATCGCAGACAACGCCTGAGGCCGCGGCACCGGCTACCGCGTAGAGGCTACCGCATAGCCGCGCGCTCGGCCTCCATCGCCACCAACTCCGCGAACATGGCCTGAACCTCGCCGGCGGCGTTATCGATCTCGGCCGGCGGCGGCGCATCGGGCTCGTACGCCTCCGCGAAGCCGTCGAGGTCGCCGTCGAGCAGGCGGGCGAGGTAGACGAGGCTCTCGGCGAGCTGTTCGAGGTTGCGGAAGCTGATCTCCAGGCGGCCCCGTTCGAGGCTCATGCCCTCGGGCAGGGAGCTGAGGCTGACGGGTTCGGTATCGCGGCGAACCAGCGAACGGATCTTCTTGCGGCTGGGCGCGGCCTTTTCCTGGCGGACCTGTTCGATGAACTTTGAAGTGTCTTCCGCCTCGCGGACGCCATCCAGAAAGCCGGCCAGCGCCTCCCGCTCGACTAAGTGCGAGGTCCCGACCGGCATGGTGGGGAGCAGCTCCAGGAGCTTCTAGGCGGCACGGGGCTGGAGCTCGAAGAGGCTTTGGAGGTCGTGCCGGTCGTAGTGGGAGCGGACCGAGTTCGCGACCGAGCGGCGGATCTCATGGAGGCGGGGAAGCCAGGAGACGGGACGCGGCATATTGTGACCTCTCAAGAGCCGAAGACCAGCAATGGAGCGAGTTTAGGAGGTTTTGGGAGGCAAGGTAATAGCTGCGCGATCGCGCATTTATTCGGTTGCCTGTAGTCCGTTATTACCCACGATAAGGTCAATTGTCGGGGGTAAACTTGTGCTATGCTGATTTTCGTGCAGAAAGGGCTCCAGGCACCCACCGGATACACCGAACTGCTCCTGGAGCTCAAGAGCCGCATCCAGAACGCCCAGATGCGGGCGGCCTTCGCGGTCAGCCGGGAGCTGGTGCTCCTTTACTGGTCGATCGGCCGCGATCTGAGCCAGCGATTTCAGAACGAAGGCTGGGGAACCAAGATCAATGAGCGCCTGGCCAGGGACCTGCAGGCCGCCTTCCCCGGCGTGGAGGGGTTCAGCCCTCGGAACCTACGGTATATGCGTGCCTTTGCGGAGGCGTGGCCGGACTCGTCAATCTTGCAACAGCTTGTTGCCAAATTGCCCTGGGGCCACAATCTCCGAGTCTTGGATCGAATCAAGGATCGGGCGACGCGGGAATGGTATCTCCGTTCGGCGCTCGAACACGGCTGGAGCCAAAACGTCCTGGTGCACATGATCTCCGGGCAGCTCCACGAAAGGGAAGGGAAGGCCCTCACGAACTTCGAGCGCACCCTGCCCCCGCCAGGCTCAGATATGGCGGAGCAGATCCTGCGTGACCCTTACAGCTTCGACTTTCTGACGCTCACTGAGCCGTTTGCTGAGCGGGAGCTGGAGAAGGGGCTGCTCACCCATCTTCGAGACCTGCTGCTAGAGCTGGGGCGTGGCTTCGCGTTTGTGGGCAGTCAGGTTCCTCTTCTAGTCGACGGCCGCTCCTTCTATGTGGACCTGCTCTTCTATCATGTGCGGCTGCACTGCTATTTTGCGATCGAGCTGAAGACCGGTGAATTCCAACCGGAATATGCCGGCAAGCTCGGCTTCTACATCGCTGCCATCGATGGCACGATGCGGACACCCGGCGACGGCCCGACCATCGGGCTCCTGCTTTGCGAGAGTCGGAGCGGCCCGGTCGTGGAATACGCACTGCAGAGCCTAGTGCAACCTATCGGCGTCTCAACCTACCGGGTTACGCGGGAGCTGCCGACGCCCGTGCGGGAGGAACTGCCGAGCGTTGAGGACCTGCAAGGGGTGGTTGTCAGGCTTCGAGCCGAAATGGAAGCTGCCCGTGAGGACGTTTCAGATGATAGCTAAGCCTACGGAGTTGGGGGACCACGGCTTGTGGGTGCAGCCTAGTTTGGCAATAGCCTATTGCCAAATTGCCGTCGAGCCGGCCGTTCCAGCAGAAAGAGGAGAGACCGTGGTTGAGTCCGTGCCAGTGGCCCTCTCGCTCCTCTCACCAGTGGCCGCTGCAGGCGACGCCGCGGCCTTAAGGCTAAGGCAGATGGTCTTGCAGACAGTCACCTCCGTCCACTCCAAACGAAACTATGCAAAAGCCCTGGACGAAGTCTTCGAACTGTGCGCTAGCCGCTCCGAAGGGATTTCTCGCCTGCTTTTGATGGAGTACCGGGCCTCCATGATCGAGAAACAATTGAGCGCGTCCACGATCAACGTTCGCCTCTCTGCTATGCGGAAGCTGGTGAGCGAGGCCCGGCGCAATGGCTTTCTCGACAACGATCAGGCCAACCAGATGTCGGATATCCCGAATGTCCGCCAGCAGGGAACACGGGCGGGGAACTGGCTGACTCGCGAGCAAACCAAGGATTTGCTTGCGGTGCCGGACCGCTCCACGCTCAAGGGCAAGCGAGACTACTGTATTTTGGCACTGCTCGTGGGCTGTGCACTTCGGCGGCACGAGCTCACGAACCTCGAAGTCGAAGAGATCCAACTTCGAGAGGGACGGTGGGTCATCGTCGATATGCGCGGCAAAGGCGGCCGAGTACGGACTGTTCCCATTCCGATGTGGGTCAAGCACGCGGTCAATGCCTGGATGACGGCCGCCGCCGTCGAAGGCGGCAAGCTGCTAAGGCCGGTCTCCAAGGCCGGCAAGCTCAGGGGAGACGAGCTCAGCGACGGCACCATCTGGAGCGTGGTCGAAGCTTCCGCGCGGGAGATCGGCATAGAGCGCTTTGGTGCCCACGATCTGCGAAGGACCTGCGCGAAGCTTTGCCGGAAGGACGGCGGCGATCTGGAGCAGATCAAGTTCCTGCTTGGGCATAGTTCGATTCAGACAACAGAACGGTACTTGGGATCTCAGCAGGACTTGGCGATCGCGGTGAACGACAATCTCGGATTGTGAGGCAATAACAACGGACCATTCGGGGACAGATCAACGAAACGAAATCCCCGTACGTTATGGCCGCAGGCCTTACTTTCCGGGGTCATCTCCATCGCAAATGGAGCCGCAGTTCCAGCCCGGACGCTGTAGCAGTCTAAAATCGAGGCTCTACTGTTTTTGCAAGCCTCAGTGCCCGTTCGTAGTAGGGCGTAGCTTCGTCGGGGTGACTACTCGCATCAAGAGCCTGGCCCAGCATCGCATTCCTGTTGCGGAGTCTGGTGCCAACGCCTCTGCCTGTTGTGCTTCTGAGAGTGCGGCGGGTAGATCTCTTGTTCGGAGGCTGCGGCGGCGATAACGCAGCGATTGTCTGAGACGGCTTTGAGGTGGGCGACTTTGCTTGGGGTGCGCCTCATTATGAGGTGTTAGGCCTACCAGCCTGCCGGCTTGGTAATCGTCCGACCGGCGCCATCGGTCGGCCGGGCCGCGACTGGCTAAGCGCCATGTGCGAGGCCGGGCCTTCCGAGGTGATGTCGCGGTTGAACCTAGCGAGCTTCTGCAGCTGGATGCTCGACGCAGCCGGCCGCAATGGTTCACAGCAGTACCGTCTCGCAAGGATGTCGAGCGGAGCAAAGGGCACCAAATTGGCAATGTCGCGGGTCAGAGTCGACTGGTACTCCTTGACGCTCCTGCCAGTTGGCTTGGGTCTCGTGGTATCGATGAGCTTTCTGACCTGGTGGAGGGCAACACTCCTGGTGCTTGGGGCTTTTGTGGGCCGCAATTGCTTGCACGCCGGCTGCTACGCTTTGTCCGATCTGTATCGGCGCGAATTTTCCAAGTCTGACAACGCTCGCGTGCTAGCCAGCTCCATTTCAGGATCTAGAAGGAGCATGGTGGATTGACCCGTTGACCGCCACTTCTATGCTGGGCGTGATGTTCCTTGTCTTTCCCCTGTTCGGGCTTCCCTACCAAGCCCTCACTACGATGGGGCGCATGTTCGTCATGATTGAAGCTCTGAGACGGATGATGATGTCACCGGCTGTGAGAGCCCAGACTCGGCTAAGCTTCTGGATGAGCGTCAGCGTATACCTTTCGCCAGTCGCGCTCGAGCGTTGGTATCGATAGTACCTTGATACCCTCAGCTTTTCGCCGCAAATTTGCGATCGGCTTGTCCCAGTAAATCTCACTCACCATGACCTGTTCTCCCGAGGAACCGCTTTGCCCATCCATTACTGATCCTCAGCTTACGTGGACTATCGGGCGGTGTTTGGTGTCAGGGATGGCTCGGCGGATAACCTCATGCGTGACTGGGGCTGTGTCGCCTTCGCCTAGAAACACAAACTTGATCATGTTGAAGACAGGATTGCCTTCCTTCCACTTGAAGTATGCGTGCGGAACGTTGCCGGTCCGTTGCTCTAGCTCGATCAGAAGGGCCGCTATAGAGTTTGCGACGACGGGACTCTTAGCATAGAGGATCTTGTTCTTACCAACGCGGCGACCCTCGACGCAGAGAGTGTGTTCGAAATCGGAACCATCGGTGCGGGTGACCTCGAAGAAGTAGAGACTTTCGTCCTGGGTGAGGCCGTAACGCTCGCGAACAAAGCGATCGATCGCGTCAAGTTGTTCTTCTCTTTCCGCAGAGTGTGGCCTCGCCCTGTGGGCGATGACCCGGATGACCTGATCTTCGTCTTCCCGCAGCAGGGTCATTGCTTCCTCGGAAAGCTCGATCTTCTTGATCCGGAGCTCGGTGGACCGAAGCGCACGCGAGAGAAGAGAGACGCCGATGATTGTGAAGATAAAGAAAGAGGAGATCTTTAGGCCCTCGGGTCGCTCGTAGATGTTCAAGCTGGTGGTGTAGAGAAAGATGGCCGTAATGAGGAGATAAACCCAGCGTAACCGCTTCTGCCACAACGAAATGGTGACGGCGACGGCAGCGGAAGTGATAAGGACGAGAACGCCTGTGGCGTAGGCGCCACCCTGAGCGTCCACGTCCGCATGAAAGAGAACCGTGACGAGAACCGCGACCGACATGAACACGAGTACCAGCGGCCGTGAGGCGAGCGCCCATTCCGGAGCCATGCCGAAGCGGGCAGGTAGCGCGGGATGAGGTTGAGGAGACCCGCCATCGCGGACGCTCCTGCGAAAGCAAGGATGAGAATGGTAGAGAGGTCGTATAGAGAGCCGAAACCATTCCCTAAGTATTGGTGTGCGAGGTAAGCCATAGCTCGACCGTTCGCCGCGCCCCCTTCCGCAAAGGCCTTCGCTGGAATGAGCAGCGTAGTTACAAAGCTGGTGGCCATGAGGAACATGCTCATGATTACCGCTGCGGTCGCCAGAAGTCGGCGGGTGTTGCGAATCCGGTTTTCCATGTCCTTTCCTTTGATGAGCGGCATCACAGCCACTCCCGTCTCAAAGCCTGAAAGCCCCAGGGCGAGCTTCGGAAAGAGAATGAGGCAGACGCCGAGCATTCGCAAAACACTCGGGTGCTGCACGAAGAGAGTGCTTTTCCACCTTGAAATTGCTTCCGGGTGATGAAAGATTGCGTTGATCGCGACACCGGTGATCACTGCGTTCAGGACCAGGTAGACCCCGACGAGGACTACGGCGATCCCGATTGCCTCCTTGAAGCCTTTCAGGAAGATGGCCCCGAGCCCCGCGAGAAGGAGAAGGGTGACGAGCATCTGACTGTGGAGCCAAATTGGGGCGTAAGGATTATGAACAAAGTGGGCCCCGGCGTCCGCGGCAGATAGCGTCATGGTGATGATGAAGTCCGTGGAGGCAAAGCCGAGCAGGACGAGAACGAATACCTTACCTCCCCACTGGGGAAAGAGCCGCTCGAGCATCGCGATCGAGCCCTGGCCGTTCGGGCTGGCTCCGGCGACGCGGCTATACAGAGGAAGAGCTGCGAAGAGCGTCACAAGGACAAGAACGAGAGTCGCAATAGGCGAGAGCAGACCGGCCGCAAGGAAGGCTATCCCTGGTTGATACCCTAGCGTTGAAAAGTAATCGACGCCGGTAAGGCACATAACACGCCACCAGACGTGTTCGTGATCTGGATGATCTTCAACCCCTTCGGGAAGGCGAAGGTCGGATAGTAACCAATCAGTAAAGTTAGAGCTTTGCACGGCACCTGCCTGGCGATGGGTGATGGATAGGGGGATGCTGAGAAACATCCCCCTATATCGTATACATAGTGGGTGAGAGTCGCGGAACTGAGTAGCTGCCGTTCTTGGATGTCAGAAACGACCACACGTAGCAGCCAGTCTCTTCAATGGAGACGGAGACGATCTCACTCACGCTTCGCGAAAGCACCCGGATCAGTAGGGCTGCTGGCTTCCACAGGGCGCTCTACTCGCTCTACCGCTTTGCGCAGGTTTACCTTTGCGGACTTGAGCACTAAGTACCCGAAATCAGTTTTCGGGCAAACTTCGCTGAGTTCGTCGTCCAACTTGTCAGCGTCTAAGCCCGCGCCACGGGTCTGGATAACTGCTTGCGCTCTTTGAAACCTCCGATACAGAAAGCGCACTGTAGCTCACCCCTGGATCCGATCAGTAGCCCGGTTCCTCCCGATGCCGTAGAGCCAGGATCACCACCTGCTCGCCATAGAAGTGATAAAGAGCTTATAAGCGCCCTGCCCGAACTCCACCACCCACTCCCGAAGCTCTGGCAGCATATCTTCGACAGGCCGGCCGATCTCGGGATGTTTTGCCAAGCGCCCTGACGCGGCCCGGATTCGACATACTCAAGGACGAATGCAGGCAAGCAATTCTGTAGCTTGAGGAATTATCTGTCGCAGATTTTTAGGATTATCTGTCGTACGAGGTGCACTTCAGGCATGTCCGATGACGAGGCTGTCCCGCGCTGCTTCGACGATCTCGAGCGCTCCCACTCCGGTCAAGCGGCTGCCGAGACATTTGCAGAGTGGAAGATGGATGCGGGTTGTGTGTCGGCCTTGCGGTTGCCAACGTCGGGGGTGTGGGTTTCGTGCAGGTACTCGGCTAGCAACGATATTTGGGTGATTTCCCGGCGCACAGGAGGATTGTCCCATGAAGGTCCACGTTTGCGGCATTGATATCGGCAAGACAGTGTTCCACCTGGTTGGCCTGAGCAAGGAAGGCCACATCGTCACGCACCCAAGATGGCCGAGGCGATCTAGCCCAACCTTTCCCCGGGGCGGGGGCATACCTGGCCTTCGCCTGCGATTTAGAGCAAGCGCGCCTCGATGACGGCTCCTTCCGAAGGGATGATCGTTCGCTCTGCATTTTCCCGCATTGGGAGGACCTGCCGCGTCAGCCGAAGGACTCATCTTTGAGGTCTGCGCTTGTTCAGGCTGTAACGGGCGCTTCACGGTGTATACACGCGGCGTCCTTAATATTGCGCGATCTGGAGTAAATATGACTTCCACTTTTGACTGCTCTCGGTCGCTTACCGAGGGGAAGAATCGAATGAAGAAACTGCTGCGCTCTGTGTCGGCACTCGCGCTCCTGCTACCGCTTTCAGCCTTCGCGCAGTTTGAAACGGCGTCCGTCCTCGGTTATGTCCGCGATGCCTCCGGCGCCGTCGTGGCGAACGCCACGGTGACCCTGATCAACCAGGCAACAGGGGTTACGCAGACAGGGACGACCGACAACGCCGGCCGATTTGAGTTCGTCAGCGTCGCGCTCGGCAGCTACGAGGTCGCCAGCCAGGCCACGGGCTTCGACAAGGCACAGACGCCGCCCTTTCAAGTAACCACCAACGCCCGCCAGCGCGTGGACCTCAGCCTCAAGGCCGGTGCCGTCACCGATGCGGTCACCGTTTCGGCCGCAGCCACGCTGCTCGAGACCGAGACCAGTTCGCGAGGCACCGTCATCGGTGTTCGCGAGATTGAAAATCTGCCGTTGAACGGACGCTCTTACGCCGATTTGGCGCTGCTTGTGCCGGGCGTCCGCAAGTCCGTGCTGGAAAACCAAAGCAACACCAGCCGTGAGGCGTCCTTCAACATCAACGGCCAGCGCAGCGCCTTCAACAACTTCCTGCTCGATGGGCTCGACAACAATACCTACGGCACGTCGAATCAGGGCTTTGCGAATGAAAATATTCCGCCCTCGCCCGACGCTATCGGCGAGTTCTCGGTCGAAACAAACAACTACTCGGCCGAGTTCGGCCGCTCGTCCGGCGGCGTCATTAACGCCAGCATCCGGCGTGGCACCAATCAGTTCCACGGTCGCGCCTGGGACTATATCCGCAACACCAAGTTGAACGCGATCGGCCCGTTCAATCCGACGGGCGGCGTCAAGCCGGTGCTCATCCGCAACCAATTCGGCGGAACCTTCGGCGGCCCCATTCTTCGCGACAAAGCCTTCTTTTTCGCCGACTACGAGGGGCTGCGCCAGATCGATAAGACCTACACCACGGCCAGCATCCCCACTGCTTTGCAGCGCAGCGGCTCCGTTGGTTTCCCGGTCACCAACCCCCTCACGGGCAAGGTGTACGCGAATGGTGTGATCCCCGCCTCGGACTTCTCGCCGCTGGCGACGCTCGTATTCGCTGCCCTGCCCACGGAGAACGCGCCACCGGCTGCCGGACAAGCCGCGTCAAACAACTACGTCAGCCTTCCCCACGCGACCATCAACGACAAGAAGGGCGATGGTCGTCTGGATTATGTCGCGAACGCTCGCCTGGTGCTTTTCGCGCGCTACAGTCAGCATCGTGCGGACCCCTTCGTTCCCGGTAACATTCCGGGCGTCGCGGGCGGCAACAATAACGGCAATGTCTTGATCGAGAACAAGAACATCGCGATCGGCGCAACCTATAACGTTAGCCCTAGGGCGATTCTCGATGCGCGTTTCGGAATCGGCTACAACAAGGGCGGCAAGTCGCCGATCGGCGTGGGCCAGACCAGCCTGCTCACCCAGGCCGGCATCACCAACGGGATTCCAACCGATCCAACGATCGTCCGTCCGCTGAACGCACAGAGCCTCAACGGCTTTTCCCAGCTTGGCGACCAGGGGAGCAATCCGCAATTTCAGAACCCGACCGTGTACAACCCGAAGCTCAACTACACCCTGCTCCGCGGTATCAACAGCTTGAAGTTGGGATACGAGGTTCAGGCCGTTTCCACGCAGATCAACGACTTTAATCCTACCTTCGGTCAGGACACCTACAACGGCAGGTTCAGCGCTTCGGGAACGCCGATCGCCGGCGCGGCCGCGAATCAGGCGTATAGCGTGGCGGACTTCATCTTCGGTCTTCGCAGCAACTATCAGTTGAACAACTTCCGCGTCGTGGGTCTGCAGCAGCGTTTCAACTTCTTCTACGTGCAGGACGATATCAAAGCATCGCCGCGCCTGACCGTCAACGCCGGCCTGCGTTACGAGATTGCGACGCCGCAATATGTCGACGGCAACCACCTTGCAAACTTCGATCCCCGCGTGAACGCGCTCATTCAGGCCACCGATGGCGACTTTTACGATCGCGGTCTGGTCGACGTGAAGCTGAACAACCTCGCACCGCGGCTCGGCTTTGCCTACAGCGCCGACTCGAAGACCGTCCTGCGCGGCGGCTTCGGCATCACCTTCGAGCAGTTCAATCGTGAGGGCGGCGAAAACCTGCTGGCCTATAACGGTCCCTACATCGTGAATGCCAGCATCGATCAGCGTCCGAGCCTCGGTCTGTGCGTCAACGACGCGCAGAATCCACGCGGTTGCTTCCGTCCTACGCAGCAGGGTTATGGCGTCAACCTCGCGTCGCCAGCGGCGTTCAGCACGTTGATCGCGCAATCTCGCTACATCCCGCGCAGCAACCCGACTGGTTATGTCGAAAGCTATCACGTCGGATTCCAGCGCCAGCTTACCCAGAGCATGCTGCTGGATATCGCATACGTGGGCAGCCACGGCGTTCACCTGATGGTGCTGGGCGACTACAACCAGGCGGCTGTATGCACCGCAGCTACGACCGCCGCGTGCCCGACCCTGCAGGCTCGTCGCCCGGTCAGCAACTTTACGACCATTGAGGTTGCGTATGGAGCCGGCGGCTCGAACTATAACTCGATTCAGGCGAAGTTCGAAAACCGCTTCAGCCACGGTCTGTACTTCCTCAACTCCTTCACCTACAGCCGCGCCTTCGACATCGCATCAGGCCATCTCGAATCTACCAGCGGCGATAACTCGCGCGTCAACTTTGCCAACCCCAGCAGCGACTACGGTCCGTCCGGCTACGATCAGCCGCTGAACAATACCACCAGCATCGTCTGGGATCTGCCCATCTTCCGCTCCAGCCGCGGCCTGCTCAAGACCCTGGCGGGCGGATGGCAACTCACCGACATCACGACCATCACGAGCGGTCTGCCCGCAAACCTGAACTACAACGTGAACACCAATACGACGGTCACGGGACTCTACACCTATCGTCCGAACGTGGTCGGCAAGCTTTTGCTGGCGCCGGAGAATCGCGTCCGCTTCAACAATACTGCGGGTGGCCCCATCCGCTTTCTTGATCCCGCAGGCGTGGCTACGCCGACAGGCGTCAATCCCTTCGGCAACGCACAACGCAACTCCATCCGTGGCCCAGGCTTCTCGCAGACCGATTTTGGCTTGCACAAGGGCTTCCAGTTCCTGCGCGAGGGCACGATGCTGGATTTTCGCGCCGAGACTTTCAACATCTTCAACCAGTCGAACTTTGGCCCGCCCGATACCAACCGTAGCAACGGGTCGTATGGATTGATTGGCACGGCGTTCCCGGCCCGCCAGATTCAGTTCGCCCTGAAGCTAATCTATTAGGTAGCCGTAAGTCGACTTACGCGTTTGTGGAGCGTCAATGAATCGAAGGAACTTCAACGCACTCGCCGGCGGGTCGCTCGCTTCGCTGCTTACGAAAGAGCTGTGGGCAGAGCAGACCCGCACGGCGCGGCTTGGCGAGACCTTCTACATTGCGCTCGTCGCCGACACACATATCATCGACAGGTTCTATAAGCCGGGCAGCGAGAACGGCGTCGAAGACAACGAGAGCATCCTGCTGACCACTCCCCGCCTGATCGCCGCACGAGATCTCATCAACTCGCTCCAGCCGGCCATCGAGCAGGTGTTTGTCATCGGCGACTTCTTCCATAACTATCCCTCCACCGACTACGACTTTTACTTCAAGAACACGACCCGCCTGGATCATGCCAAGACTCTCGCAGACGGATTCAAGATGCCCGTCCACCTGGGCTTCGGCAACCACGATTACGATGTGCAGCGTGTGCCGCGCGAGATGAGTCACCGCCTGTTCGAGGCTAAGTTCAACGCAAAGCCTTACTCCAGCCTGGACTACAAGGGTTCCAAGTTCATCCACCTAAATAATTTCCTGGGCAGCACGCAGGACCGAGCCGCCTCCGACTTCAATCCAAACCTGGGCTCGCTTGGCGAAGAGCAGTTGCAGTGGTTCGAAGCGGAGCTGCAGCAGGGCAAGCCGACCTTCGTCTTCATTCACTACCCGCTCCTCCAGGTCGTGGCCACCGAGCGAGGCGACTTCGGTCTCCACCCGCTGCTTCACAGATATCGCGAAAACATCCAGCTCGTCGTCTCCGGGCACCTTCACAAGTGGATCGACTTCGCCCACACCTATGGGCCGCAGCACTATGTCATGGCCTCTACCCGCTACGATCCCAACGCTTATATGCTTCTCGAGATCAACCCGCGGCAACACACCTGGCGCTTCGTCAACAGCGCCCTTGTCCAGTGGTCCACGCACTACAGCAAGCCCTACCGGACGGCGTAGCCGCAGGCGCTCTACCGGCAGTGTCAGGAGCCCGCATGCCGAACCGTCTCCCCCTATCCACGCTCCTGTTCGCGCTTTCGATGACAAAGCTGATCGCGCAGCAAAACACGCCCATCGCACCGCTCAAGCTTAACCAGATTCAGGTGATCGGCACACACAACAGCTATCACGCGGGGATTGCACCCAGCGAGACCAAGATCTGGCGAACGAAATACGCCGACGCTTACAAGGGCCTTGAGTATCAGCACCCGCCGCTCGCGCAGCAGTTCGACTCCGGCGTCCGTCAGATCGAGCTTGACGTTTACGCCGATACCGCTGGCGGCCGCTACGCGCATCCCTCCGGCCCGGCAATGGTCGAGGCCGCCGGCCTGCTTGCCGACGACCCCTTTGACCCGGATGGCGTGATGCTCAAGCCTGGCTTCAAGGTCATGCATGTGCAGGATGTGGACTACCGGAGCAACTGCCAGCCTTTCATCGCCTGCCTGAAGCAGGTGCGCGCTTGGTCCGATGCACATCCCGGTCACATCCCACTTTTTGTCCTGGTCGAAACCAAGCAGGACTCTCCAAAGAACCTGAAGCTGACCGAGCCCGAGCGCTTCACCCCCGCCGTCTTCGATGCGCTCGATGCTGAGATCCTCTCTGTGTTTCCAGCCCGGCACCTGATCACTCCGGACGATGTGCGTGGCGACTTTCCGACACTAAACCAGGCCGTTCTGGCCGGTCACTGGCCTTCCCTCGCAGACTGCCGCAGCAAGGTCATCTTTCTGATGGACCAGCGACCCGTTGGCCCCGTCTACCTCCAGGGTCATCCATCGCTGCGTGGCCGCATTATCTTCACCAACTCCGAACCGGGACAGCCCGACGCCGCCTTCCTCGAACGCAACGGAGGGCCGGCGGAGGAGATCCGCACTCTCGTCCGTGAAGGCTACCTGGTCCGCGCACGCACTGACTCCGACACCAAAGAAGCGCGCAGCAACGATACGACCGTCCGCACGGCGATGCTTGGCAGCGGCGCTCAGATCCTCAGCACCGATTATCCTGAAGCGGAACCGGCCCGCTGGCCCGGCCACTACAGCGTCTCCCTGCCGGGGAAAGCGGTCGTACGCTGTGACCCAGTCAACAGCAGGCCTGACTGTCCTGCCTCGCTCCGAGAACCATAGCAGCCGGTAATCGTGTCGCAAGCCGCCGGGTCGCTCTTTGACTGCGGCTAACCTCGTGACCGGTTTCATCAAGAACGTCTCTCTTCTGGGCGCCGAGCATCCCGTTACGCCTGGCCTCCTCGACCAGCTCACGGATGGCCGAGAGCCGGACGTTGACAGTCGACGCGGAGAGCCCGCCCATCGAGGCCTTCCATTCCTGGAGCAGCGCCCGGGTGAGCGGCCGGCCGGCCGAGAAGGCGAACAGATGATCGAGGGCCCGGCCGTAGCTGTGCCGGGTGCTGGGCGACGTCACCGCATCGAGCACCATTTGGCGAAGGATGGCCTGGACCGGGGTGAGCCCTGTGCTGGCGTCCTGCGGGTCGCGGACAGTGGCTGGCGGGAGCAGAAGTTCGGTCATCGGGAGCCTGCCTCAGGGGTGTACGCCACATACTGCGATCAGATCTGCGCCGAATACCACGACAAGCAACAGGCTATGTCTGTGATCTTTCCACTTTGGAAACTGGCAATTCCACGGCCCTGAGCGTTTTTGCCGTGCAGCAGTGTCCTCATTTTGAGTACGATTGTACTCAAATGAGTACATACGATACAGCGCTGAGCGATCTGCTCTTCGGACGGACGCGAGGTAGACTTCTCGCGACCCTATACGACAAGCCAGACACCACCTTCTTCGTTCGACAGTTCGCTCGGCACATCGACGCCAGTGCGGGAACTGTTCAACGTGAATTGGCCACGCTGAGCGCTGCTGGCTTAATTCTTAAGAGTGACCGCGAAAACCAAGTGTTCTATCGTGCCAACCCAAATCATTCGGTCTTTGCCGAGCTTCATTCCCTGTTAGCAAAGACCACCGGAGTGTTTCATATGCTCCGCGAGGCGCTCACACCTGTTGCCGAGAACATCGAGTTTGCCTTCGTTTATGGCTCCTTCGCTCGTGGTGAAGAGAATGCGGGAAGCGACATCGACCTCATGGTGATAGGCGAGATTACACTTGATGATCTGCTAGACCGGATCTCACCGTTAGAGCACAAACTCAATAGACCCATCAATCCAACCGTCTTCGCTGGGAAGAACTCCGAGCCAAACTCCACATGGGCAATCATTTCCTTAAAGCCATCCAGAACGCTCCTCTAGCTTTTTTGATCGGGAACGAGAATGAGTTTAGAGAAATACGTTGAGAACGCTTGGCTCCGTCGCGAGCCAACAAGCCTCAAGAGATTGTCGATCAGCTAGGCATCGTAGCTCGCTCCATGAGTGACGCAGCAGTTAAGGCCATCTCCGACGATCTACGCTTCTACACGACCTTCAATGCGGTCCTTGCACTTGCCAACACCGCTCTGCGTGCAAGCGGATACCGCACCACCAGTCAGTCCGGGCACCATCCCCGCACGATCGAGACTCTCGAATACACCATTGGTGCCGACGGCAAACTGATCCGCAAGCTGCTTGCGTTTTCGAAAAAGAGGAACGTCGCCAGCTACGACTCGGCCGGCTCTATCTCCAATCAAGAGTTGGAGCAGATCCTCATCGTGGCCGAGGATCTCCGCCACACCGTCGAAGCGTGGCTGCAAACGGTTCATCCGGGACTCCTTGGACAGCCATGAGCCTGACTGCTTATCACGCCAAGCTTTTCGCGCACGAACTCACGAAGCGATCCGCGTCTGACTCTGTCGATAAGCTTGCCAGCGCGCTCTCTGACGCCCAGGTGACGCTCAACCCGCACCAGATCGAAGCCGCCCTCTTCGCTTTCCGCTCACCTCTTTCTAAAGGAGCGATCCTCGCGGATGAGGTGGGTCTCGGCAAGACCATCGAGGCTGGAATCTTGCTGCCCCAGCGTTGGGCCGAGCGCAGACGGCGCCTGCTCGTCATTTGCCCGGCGTATCTTCTAAACAGTGGAGTCAGGAGCTGGCCGACAAGTTCTTTCTGCCAACTGCGATTCTAGAGGCAAAGACCTTCAACGAGGCCGTCCGTGCCGGCAATCTGATTCCGCTGGAACAATCAAAGATCATCATCTGTTCCTTCCAGTTCGCCCGAGCGAAAGAGCCGTTACCTCCGTCAAGCCGGGTGGGATCTTGTTGTCATCGACGAGGCACACCGACTGCGCAACGTCTACAAACCGGGAAACAAGATTGGCAAAGCGATTAAGGGCGCCCTCGCGAATCGACATAAGGTGCTTCTGACGGCCACTCCCCTGCAAAACTCTCTGGAGGAGCTGTACGGGTTGGTCAGTTTCGTAGACGAGTACACATTCGGCGACCTGAAGAGCTTCAAGACGCAGTTTGGAAAGTCGCGAGACGCGCGTCCGCTGTCCCAGGCAGACATAGATGTGATGATGGCGAACCCCGGGAAGACAATAAGCTCCGAGGGTTGGAAGCGAAGATCAAAGCCGCCACCGCCTGGTCTAGCAAGGAATATGCCGAGCTCAAGGAACGACTCAAGCCTATCTGCCAACGGACCCTCCGCCGCCAGGTCTTGCAGCATGTCTCCTATACGAACCGCCATGCTTTGGTGCAGGAGTTCGTTCCCTACGATGAGGAACAGCGTCTCTACGACTTGGTCTCCGAGTACCTGCAGCAGCCCACTCTTTACGCGCTGCCTTTCCAGCCAGCGTCAACTCATGACGCTCATTCTCAGAAAGCTGCTTGCCAGCTCTTCCCACGCAATCTCCGGCACACTCGCCGGTGTTGCCGCCAAGCTGGAGGCGGCAGAGCAGGATGCCATCACGGCAGAGCTTCCAGCCGGGTTGGCAGAGAACTTCGAGCTCCTTCCAGAACTGCAGGAGGAGTGGGGCGAGGATGATGATGACGGCTCGGATGATACCGGTGCTCTGAAGCAGCCGGTCCAGCTGACCCCTGAGCAGCGCGAGGAGAGGCGTCAGGAGACCGCCAAGCTACGCGAGTTCCACACTCTGGCCACTCAGATTCAACGCAACTCAAAGGCGACAAGCTCCTCACGCCCTGAAAAAGGCTTCCCAAAGCAAAGGGTTATCTACACATTGATTCGACTGGTCATTTCTACAACCGGCACGCCGAGATCATCTCCCGAGACCAGGCATTAGAAACAGCCCGTCATGTTCCGGCGCTTAATCAGGGCAAGGCAGAAACGCCGGCAAAAGACCAGGCGATCGACCGAGGAAACGGTCTTAGCTTTTGATCAGAAGCAATCGCAGCAATATAGAATCGAGTTTTCCCGTGGAGGCCCGTCATGCGCTTTACACCAGCAACATTCGGCTATCTAGTCGCAGCCGCAGTCTACACCCTATGTTATTTCGTCGTTAAGGCCAACTTCACACCAGCCGACATTGACAAGGCCTTCCCGTTTTTTCAGAATGCACTTACCGTTATCTTGGCAAGCGGTCTGTATTGGGGATTCTCATGGTTCATCTGCGACTGGCATGGCGAAGAACTCGCGATCTTTGAGTAGGCCTGCATCTCTAAGGTCTTGCCGTTCGCTTCCCCTCTTCGAACATCTCGATGGTTTGCGGTTTGGGCCCTCTGGTCGAGAAGTCGAGAGCGATTTGCTCCGATGCGTCCGTGAAGCCCCACACTTGCTCATGCTCTCCAAGGAGCGGCACTCGCCCATACGCAGCTGGCCCCGAAACTCTCAGCATAAAAAGAAAGCTCCGAAGATCGCAGTTCATCCATTATCTCCAAGCAGGAGCCAGCGATCGACCAAGGGTATGGCTTGGGTCTATAGCGGCCGCGGCAAACGCTTTGATCGCAGTTCAGCATCTCGCGAAAGGTCAGTCGCGAACATGGCCGCCAAGACATTAACGGTGTCGTCTCTATTCGCGCGACAGCCACCTGCCGAGCCCTTCGTGAAGACTTGCGGAAGTCGATTGTGGACGGACGTCCTTAGCTTGCTGGCATGGCATGGCATGATTCGTTGCTTGCATAATTCATTACCTTTAGGAGCTTGTTGAAATAGGTTTTATTCTTCGGCTGTTTTGGTGTTCCGTCCGTCTTGTGTGTATGCGCGGAGACGAGCGGAGTCAGGATGAGTTGTTCAGCTGTGTTATTCGGTGCGTTCGGACCGACATCTGGTGGAGCAACTGGACTACAGTATGCTGTTCCGCTTGTTCGTCGGCCTCGGCACGGATGGCGCAGTGTGGAACCATGCGGTGTTGTCCAAGAATCGCGACCGGCTACTGAACTCCGACGTAGCGCAGCACTTCTTCGCCAAGGTGAACCGGCTGGCCAAGCGCTTCCTGTCCGACGAGCACTTCACCGTCGACGGCACGCTGATCCAGGCTTGGGCTTCGCACAAGAGCTATCTTCGGAAGGATGGTTCGGGCTCGGGCGATGGCGCCAACTTCCACGGCGAGAAGCGTTCCCACGAGACGCATCGCTCGACCACCGATCCGGAGGCCAAGCTCTACCGGAAGAGCTATGGCAAGGAGTCCAGGTTGGCCTATCTGGGCCACGCTCTGGTCGAGAACCGCAATGGCCTGATCGCGGCGGCGATTGCCACCACAGCGGATGGCAATGCCGAACGCGATGCTGCCTTGTTGATGCTTCAGGCGAAGCAGAAAGAGCGTTCCCGGCGCATCACCGTGGGCGCCGACAAGGCTTACGACACGCGCGACTTCATCACCGCGACCCGCACCCTGAACGTCACCGCGCATGTCGCCCAGAACGACAACGGGCGCCGCTCGAACCTCGACCGCAGAACCACCCGGCACGCCGGCTATGCCTGCAGCCTCAGCCATAGATGGCTGGTCAAGAAGGCCTTCGGTTGGCTCAAGCAGACCGGCGCAATCCGCCAGGTGAAGCTGCGTGGGTTGGCCAAGGTTGACTGGATCTTCGTCTTCAGCTGCGCCGCCCACAACCTGCTCCGGCTGCCAGCGCTGCTAACAAACCAGGGTAAGCCAGCACCTCAGCCGCAGTCCGCCTGAAAGCCGGGTTGAAACTTCAACTCAACCACCCAGCCGCCTAAAAGACCCCAGACAGGCCGCACAACCAGCCTCTCCACACAACACCAGGAGATAGGAATCATCGCCGCCGCAATCACGATGGCTATTTCAACAAGCTCCTAGT
>JAABUX010004051.1_pt1 | contig 18885 bp, 13 predicted proteins | sample 5561851 | NCBI WGS metagenome assembly JAABUX01 (sample SAMN10711883, study PRJNA513361) | rock metagenome | isolation source: Antarctica rocks | place: Antarctica: Victoria Land, Richard Nunatak red sandstone | collected 2016-01-03 | reverse complement strand
CACAATTCCCAAGCATATTCAAATCCTCAATAGAACTCCCTTGTATGCAGCCAAATTGCGCTCATCCGCAGCTCTTGCATTCAGGACCTCGGATATCATCCACCGTACCGACCTTCCTGCCTCCACTACCCCCTCCACCACCACTACCTCCTCCTCCACCGCCCCCAGCCCCAGGCCTTGGTCCGGCTCTTACACTAGCACCTGCTCGGTTCCGATTTCTAACATTGAACTGTGATTGTTCTGCAGCGGAGTAGGCATCAAGCTAGATCACAACGACTTATTAGAAGCCACATCTCAAGTCGCTTAGAACACGAAGGGCGCACCGAGAATAGGGATGTGACATAAAGACCGAAAAAGGAGTAAGAGCCATTGATGAAGTTTCGTATTTGAGCTGATAGCGGAAGACTGTTGAGGGTCAGCGCCGAAAGTCTACCCTGGATCAGCATGCCCGTGGTACCTTTGCAGCACTTGGCCGTTGGATAGATATGGCCGCGATGGTGCGACTGGTGTAGACATGGTTATTTCGAAGATGTCGGGTAATGATCTCAGACTTGGGGATACAAATCAATCTGGCACCTGGTAAGCCACGTTGAGGAGCTTGCGACCTCCGGGTAGCAAGAGTGAATAATTTCCAACAAACAGAAAATCCCGCCCATCCCGCACTTTCCCTGCTCTCCCACCATAATGTTCGAAACTCCGAAGCTAAAATCATGGACTCAAAGGTGAATCTATTGCTTCACAATACAACAATTGAGCTCATCCCTCGTAGAAGAGAAAACGTACGCCTGAAAAGGCCACCAAGGAGGATGAGGTCCATACATCCAAGCCAACAGCAAGATTTGAGCCGAAGAAAGGGAGAACTTATACTCTGAGCATTTCACTTCCTGGCAGCATTGTTGCGAAGTCAGTCTCATTCGCCGTAGATCTTTCCACGCTTATCAATAAACTACAGTGCACAAACGCCTGAACTTCAAACGCTTTTGGTAGGGCAAATTGCTCGTGCTCTTGCTGTCTTCTGTGTCGACGAAGTGGTAATATTCGACGACGGCCAGGCAACTACGTCCAATCATGATGTCGAAGTAATACAGCAAGCTTCCTACACGGGCTATACAGACCCAAATTACTTCTTAGCCCATATCCTCGCGTATCTCGAGACGCCTCCATATCTACGGAAACAATTGTTTCCCATGCATCCAGATCTTCGACTTGCTGGAACTTTGCCAAGTCTTGACATGCCTCACCACCTACGTAGAACAGATTGGTGTCAATATCGCGAAGGCATTGCAACATCTCAAGACGTGACGACTAAAACTCGTGGAAACCCTGTCAAGAAGCTCAAGCCCAAAGTATCTAAGGTCATGACACGAGTTGACACAGGCCTTCACCAGGCAGTTTACGTTTCAATTGCTGTACCCACCCAATCTCGGTTGACAGTCAAGTTTAGAGACTCTGATTTCTTGAATATCCCTTCAGGTGAGCTCACGGCTACTGCGGTGGCTCCTTCAACACCCCGTGAAGAGGCCGGCTATTACTGGGGCTACAGTACCCGATCTGCATCATCACTCTCTACTGTTCTGACCGAGTGCCCGTTCGACGGCGGCTACGACCTGACAATCGGGACATCTGAGCGGGGAATTTCTTTGTTTGATCTCAACGAATCTAGTGCCAAAGCGCAAGCTGTCCCAGAATTTCGTCACATGATGGTTGTGTTCGGAGGAGTGGCCGGCTTGGAAGTTGCTGTCAAGGCAGACAAGGAGCTGGCCCAAATAGGCGTTCACAGTCCAGAGGCCTTGTTTGATCATTGGGTAAACCTGGTTCCCGGACAAGGTAGCAGGACAATACGAACGGAGGAGGCCGTCTGGCTAGGATTGATGGGTTTGAGAGATCTGGTACTGAAGAATGGGATGTGACTTTCCATGACACGACACCCTACGAGCCGAACCCGATCCCTATAGAGGGTTTGATGTGGGCTTGAGAAGTCATGATTTATCTATGGCTGTGCTGTTTACGTTCACTCCGATCCTGGAAGGGCCTGCACCAGCCTCCAAACGGCCCCAAGCAATCCTCTCACCATACTTCCACAGCTCAACATCCATCTCACCAAATCGACTATTCCGCACCATCGTTTTGGCCACAACACGCATCAACTTGGACAGATGACGATATCTTAGCTTCGGTCTTCCTGTCGCGTCAACTTCGGATCTTAGAGCAAAGCTCTCATCGAAGTCAATCATGGAAGCTGGATCATCTCTACCAAATTGAGATCCATAGCTCATGACTCTCAGACATAACGAGAAGACATATTGAGGCTTCAAATCCGCGCCGTTGTACGACTGATGGACGTCCATTTCGCCCCCTAGATCAAAGACTGTGTCAAAGTTTGAGACTGCGTTCACAGGGTGCACCGAGACTGAACTTGTGTTAGTAGCCTCACTCATTGTTGATGAACTGCCCTGAGATTCAGAGCGAGGTTTTATGCTTATGTGCCCCTTTATCTCCCCGCCCAACATCAATTGGGATATGAGCGGCCATACACCAGCCTCGGCATCTGCATCAGCCGTCCCTTGAAGGCCCCAGATTGCGAAGCGGGCTTCGGTCGCCAAGATGTCTACGGTAACATCAAATTCTGGAAGAGACCATACTCGACGAGGGATATTCGCATGTTGCTCAATATAGCACATATCGTACATGGCGTATATGGCGTTCATATACATTCCTGTGAGATCCATACCTTGTCTGCCACGCTTGTTGATAATAGCGTGGATTTCGAAATCTTCGGGCACCCATGGCAATACTGGTAGGGCGACAAGATCCGTGGGGAGAGTACTGGGGGTACTTAGCATTCATCACTTTGCTTTCCCAATGCTTCTCTGCTGAAGAAACATACCTGGGGAGTACAACGTTTGCCTTGTTGGTAGGAAGAGTGAAAGAACGACTCGACGCTAGATACGATAGGAGAAGAGTTGCAAGGGCCAGCTGCCCCATATTGAGTCACGACGGAACAGGCGATGAGCTTCTGTGAAGATGCGGAATACGGGACGTGATCTGACAAAGCTTGGAAAGATAAATTGAATGCGCTATTTGTTCGTGGTTCCTCCGGATTGCGGATAGACGTCAATGAACCGCGCGATATGCGGTGGTAAAATGCGCACCAATATAGCCTCTTTCAAGCCATCCATGAACAATCTTCCGCCTCAAGCACCCTCTTAGCTCGCTTGGAACACCGAAGACAGGCTCAATAGCAAAGCCTTGAGCTCTGATTGACATGAGCAATATTCATCGACAGCCAAAAATGCAATTTGGATCGCAAGGGTATATAGCAAAATGAACCCCCACCTTCCCGTATGCCCCTTATCTCCCACCCACAAACATCAACACAGTACCAAAGTCATAATCCCTCTCACTGCGCCGCAACACTCATCCTCAGCTGCCTCTCCCTCTGCTGCGCCTGCAACACCAACCGCTCAACCGCATACCCCAACCTCTCCTTCTTCCCCCTCAATTGCTTCAGCCGCAACGCCTCCCTGCTCCCCTCCCCACTCATCCCCACACTATGCCTCTCCGCAGCACCACCGCTACCTCTCGCTCCTCCGCCCATAGAAAGCCGCCCTTCGCCAATACGGCCTTCGAGCAGTTCGGTGCGCGCAATGAGAGCTTGTTCGCGCCGGGCGAGCTTGTCGATGTGCGTTTCGACGCGGGAGAGGAGGGAGTTGATTTCGGGAGTTAGGGAGGCGAGGAGGGTGGATTGGGCGGCGTGGATGGTGGGTTCGGGGAGGAGTTCGAAATGCTAGGTTTTGTTAGCGGATCCCAGAAGAGCGGATCGTAATGCAATTGGGCTTGACGATGACGAGGAGGTAACGGATTGGGTGTTATGCACATGAGAAAGAAAGACGTACGCGTGTAGTTTGTAGCACTTTGGCTAGCCGTGGGAAGTCGTTGACGCCGGAGTCGAGAATGGAGATGCTGGAGGAGAGGAGGGCGTTCGTTGAGCGTAATGAGGATACACACGATGCAAGCGAGTTCGCCATCATGGGCTTGCTGTTGTAGCCCGCGAATCTGTCGCAATTGATGGACTCACGCTGTTGTGATGCAGCGGAGACTTGGCGCGGAAAGATGAGCGCATCCCGCCAAAAGCGGCGTTGGATCCTGAAAGCTCAACCTCACATACAACAAAGGTACCATCGGCAATTTATCTCCCCAAAATTACAAAGCCCACCTTACTAGAGACATACCACTTGCAAAAGAGCAATACTTGCCATCATGTCCCTCCTAGGCAAAAAGTTCTCCGCGCCCGTCGGTATGCTTCACTCCTGACCTCCTTCGAGTCCCACCAGACCTTCTTCGCTACCAAAAGCTAACTATAGAAAAAGCACAGCCAATGGCTCCTTTCTTCATCGCCGGTACGTCTCTTCCATTCTTACCTCAGCGCCATCACTTTATAAGTCGACAACGAAGCATAAACACTACCTCAACCCCATTTCTCATCAGCAGAAAAGGCAATTAACGGCAGTGATAGCGCGGGACTCGCCCATTGCGCTCGCGAAAATCTTGATCGTCTAGGAACTTTCATATGATGGTAGCTGATACAATCATCGAATAGGTCTCATAGTGATGTACGGCATCAATTCCGCCGCGACTGCCCTGGCAGCCTGTACGTAACTTGCGCCTTTATTCTACATTCCTTCGGCCTTGACCCTAGGGAGAAGATGTTGGACCAAAAACGAGCTGACTTCCTTCCCTTCCTGAAGCCCCACAATTCAAAGATGACCCGAGGAATCCGAATAAGAAGCCGCAGGCACCGAAATAGAGAGTCGGATATGAGGTAGACTGAGGATGATGTGGGGGGGCATTGTGAAGAGGTAAGGAGATGGTTGAAAGGAGATTACTTCATGGAGGATTTGGAAGGAATAGAAGCTGTGAAGGCTTGACCTTGGGGATAGTGACATCGGAGAATAGTGACTGCACTGTGCTATATTACAACTATAAGAAAAAGCCATGCAAATCGAGACTTCATTCACACTATTCGGGCAATCACTTCTGGTAGGGATAAAACAGCAAGATAAAGCGTTGGTAATGCCTACGGTAAAGGTAATATGGAAGCATACTTTCTATAATCAGTCTCATACCTAAGGTAATCCAAGTGTTGTTACAATTCTCTTAACCTTGCAGGGGTCTGCAGAGTGTTTCTGACCCACAGACCCTCTTCCTCTCGGAAATACTCTTACTCAAGCGTCTAGCTAAGGTCAGCCATATGATCTATATAAATATTTCACCCCATTCTCAGACTCTCTTAAGTCCACCTACTATTCGACTTTCGGTTTCAGCGCCCCCGGAGGTTGAGAATTAAGCATTTAGTGCTTCAGCGCCATTACCCTCTCAATTGCACAATATTACTCAATCCTCAGACACCTTATAGATTTCTGATCGCCGTCTGCTTCATGTTCTAGCCACATCCGTTTTTCAGTCACAGCCGATCTGCAAAGCCATGACATCCCCTACGAAGTCCTTCGCAGCCCTCCAGGTGTCTAAGACTCGTACAAGGGGATATACGATACCTTCGCTCCCAAACTCGTATGAATCGAATGTCAACGTGTTGCCCGGGTGTCCACTCCCTGAAAACAAGCCATGCCTATATACGATCGAAAGGCTACAAAAGGGCCTGATGTACGCTCGCAGTTTCTTAGCGCAACTTAACGTTTCCCCAGGGTCCGAGTTGTTCATGCATCTATATAAAGAAGAGTTGAAACATGCACTATTTGCCGACAGTCCCGAAGAACGAGAACGATGCACGACGATGGTTATAGCCGAAGAGAGGCTCATGCAAGAGAAGCAATTTTTACGACCTTTGAAGAACAATCAAGGTGCGGAGATGGAGGATCAATTCCTTAAGCTGCGGGAACTGCAATACTAGTTTCGATACGGCGACTATCTCAATATCAATTCAACACGGCTGCATATCTATGTAAGCAAGAACAAATTGGAGAATTGACAACTGTTGTCGGGGAACGATTACTGGTCCGATATAGCAGAAAATCTCAAAGTCGAGGAGGCAACGAAACAAGATGCAATACGTAAAGGGTCTGTCATCGAGAATTACGAGCTAGACACTACAGTTGCAGTCAGCACGGCTTGTTGGGATCTTGGTATCTCCAAGGAGCTTGCCGTCTGGTCGATAATGGAGTACGGTAACCGTAATCTCCGAGTCCACCGTGATTTGCTTGATTTGAGATCTGAGGGCAAGTTCCCATTACTCGCAGAATTTTTGTGTGCAGATAATGATGACCTCGATTCGACATTCTCGGAACTGACATCTGAGACCGATCTATCTTCGTTGAGAACCATCATTCAGACCGAACGAGACACATGGTTCGATACCAGTGATAATCCCGACCACCCAGACGAGTGGATCCCAACGACAGCGCTCCGCCACATCAGGAAAGATGCATTAGAAAGGCTACCAAGCCTAGACATCCTGCCTTGCGGATGCACATTCACGGTTCGTATTTTTCGAACTTGTGTCTGGTTATCCTTCGCTAATTCATTTTTTTCGAAGGCCGCATGCGTCGAACTCTGGCTCCTGAACTCGAACATCCTGGCATATGTATGAGATTTTCGAACCTGTCCCATCTTCGAGATTTTCGAACTGACACTTTGGACCTAGCTAGAGAAGGGCGGCATAGGACTCCATACTCGGCCAGCATGCGGTTCGTATTTTTCGAAGATAGTGGTTAATGGCTAATTCGAATATTTCGACGTCGCGATTGTCAAAGCTGCCTTCGGGGGGGTTATCGACTTAGATGTGGTATGATTCGAAAAGGTCGAGGTTCGAAAATATCGAACTGATACTGGCAGATGAATCTACTAGGCGCTCAAGACGTCTTCGAAATAAAGTACTCAGCAGCTGAGATCGTACGTTTTTCTCGAAGCTTCGAGATTTTCGAAGATCGTGATTAGCAAACAACGACTGAGGCAAGCGAACATAGAGAAAGGGCTGAAGCTATCTGAAGAGAAATTGGCGAGCCAGACTGCGGCGAGCCAAGCGGATTCATCGACCGCAGGCAAGAAGAGAATGGTAAAGGGAGAATAGCAAAAGTCGACAACGTTTCAGAAGCCTTGCCACGAAATGCAAATTCGACAACGAGCTCAGGCGCATCAATGCTGAGCTTGCCATCCCAGATGAGGATGATCGTTCGCAAACCAACTCTCCAGCCGATGGTATCTAGATCCCTCACAAGGGTTAGGGACAAAATCCGGTGCCGACTCAGAATGGCAAGAAAAGCCGTAAATAAAGTGATAAAGTACGGTAACACGGTAAGTATCAATGGACCTTGCTAAGTCTTGGCGTCCGGCAATATTTCAACTCCGGGATCGAATATACCTCATCACCTCATGTCGTAGTACATCATAGACCCATCGTCGATGGCCTGTCGGTAATCTCTTGAGTCCTGATGATCTTGGAAGAAATGTGCCCGTGCTCAGTATCAACGCAAGAGTTGCAGTCGGTTTCTGATGCCTGACGAGGCCGACCTGGGTCAGACGGTCGACGCAGCACAGATGAATGCATGATGTTGCATCTCGCATGGCTTTTAACGGTCTACACATAGTCTTACCCGTTTCAATTGGCCTGCTGCAATGATATGCAGCCCTAAATCAGTTGCAGGACGATAGAGGAAGGTCGGCGAGATATTCTAAGAGTGTGCGCCAAGAAGGATGAGAATACGAAAGGCTTCAGCCCTTCACGAGGGTCTTCGCAAGCATTTTCTACCACGAAACGATTCTGGGCCAATTGATGTTTCCGAGGACACCCTTTCGTTGTTTACCGAATGCATGCTGACAACACTCGCATGGCTGACTAACTATTCGGCTGCAAGACGTTCGCTTCCGAGTGAGTTCATTGGCCACTGGGACTGCAACGCTCTCAAGGCGGAGCAGTCCAGCAGCTGCGAGTCTTTCCAGAGTCGGTGCGGTCTATTGGCTATGGAATCGGGGATCGTGCTACGTCCTTCATACATCCTGACCGCTGCAGCCTGCTTTTGTTCGGATTAGCCAAGTCCTTATCCATCTCCCAAGTTGCCTTTTCATTTTGCAGAAGACCCCATCAGACCTGTTCCTTGTCATACACATACTAAATTAGCAGCTCTACAAGATTACACACGGTAGACTGACTGAATCAGAAGAGCAGCTGTCCTAGTCCTGCGAATAAGTCCGAAGCTCCCAGGAGAACATATATATATAACACCATAATGCTGATCCGAAGAGACCCCGGCAGCACCGTCTATGGCCCACTGCCAGAAAATACGGCAAGGACATCCATCCTGGTCGCAATGCTGACAATCGCCATGTACATGGCCGCCCTGGTTGACCTCAAAGCGCTCACCATCTTCAAGAGACGAAACACACTCTATTTCTGGTCCTTGTTGATCACATCCTGGGGTATCATTGGCCATTCTCTTGGCGTGATACTCAAATGGTTTGTGGGTGACTGTCCTCGGGAGGTACACACGGCCTTCTCCTCCTTTGGATGGTGGGGCATGGTGACCGGACAGAGCCTGGTACTCTACTCGCGTTTGCATCTCGTGGTGCGCGACGAGCGGATCCTGCGCGCCGTCTTTGTGATGGTAGTCGTTGATTTCTGTCTTTTCCAGGTTCCCACCACGGTCCTGTCATTCGGTAGCACCCGAACGGATGCCCGCGTGTGGCTGACTGTATATCACATTTACGAGCGCATTCAATTAGTCGTATTCACAATCCAGGAGCTGATCATTTCGATCATCTACATCCGTGCAGCTTTGATCTGGCTTTCACCCGGTGACCCTCAAGGCATGCGCCACACAAAGCAATTTCTAATCTACCTCAACGTCTTGTGTATCGCTCTCGACCTTGCTATTGTCTACGAGGTGTCTAGCAATAAGTGGGTATACGAAGAAGCCTCGCAGTCCCTAGCATACGCCATCAAGCTTACGCTCGAATTCGCTGTCCTCAACAAAGTCATGGAGGTTCACCGCCTTGGTCCAGGGGGATGCACCACCTGTCACCGCAGATTCGCCTCACAAAGCGTCCACAGTCTTACCGAGCGCGCTGTTGGCCACGGCAGACGTCAAAAACATTCAACAGCGAAGCAAGGGATCTCAAGACAGAGCTACTTGGGGGCTCCTTGGCCAGGGAGTAAATCGAAACCGTCCAAACCCTTGGCACCCTTTGATGAAGAGAACTTGGTAGAGAACCCATTGCCGGTTGAAGTTATTGCGGTAACTCCAGACGAGTCGGACCCAGCGTCTGTGCAGCTCGAAGGCGTTGCGGCAAGCAAGAGTATTGTTGTTACATCTGAGTCTGCTACGCGGTTCGAGGGTAGGGATAGAATTAATGGTACGGGATCCAGAGAAACATGATTGGAAATCCTATTCTCTGGCTGCTGCAGCAGTATGGTACTACGGCAAACACTTATGAGCGCTCAAGATGTTCATCACGAAATAGCGGTAATCCTAAGTGCAAAACGTATCGAGTGTATCCAGGGCAGGGCAATTCATCTTCACTGATCTGGTATTGACCCAGTGTGCCGCTTTACTCTCATTGGCGTTGAGACACCACATGGATGAGGGTAGGTGAAATATGTTTTGCTTCCACTGATGCAATATTCTTGCAAATATTGGTCTCTTGAACTTATGACCTGTCAAAGACAATGATATTCCTCCTTGAGTCATTCCGACTCATCGAGGAGAACCTCCGGAAACTTGATTATTGCAAGGGGCTAGCAGGTGATGACCAAAGCTATCGTGGCAGCTAACACTTAATGGTAATGCTGTTTCATGCTAGCCATATATACACGTCATCCGGTATTAAGACCAACAGCTATGGAAATGTCAAATTACTGGGTTCACGACAATCTTTTGCGATCCACCTTACAACAAGCGGAGACCTTCGCAAGTTTCCTCCTGACCAGCGCATCTCATGGATAACCGATTCGCTGATACAACACAAGACTTCGCGAAAATCCTCCGAAATTTTCCATCGTCCTCAAATTATGCAATCACAGCTTCTGTCCTGCAACTGGCATCACTATGTTGTATCAGACCACTCAGAGACCCTAAAATTGTAAAAACAGCATCGCTTCCTATTCCATGAGTGCTATTCCGCTCGATCCCTCATCTTCTACATCTTCATGCATCCTACGTCGTACTACATATTACGAATCGAGTCTACTACTAAATATGTGCATTTAATCATCGTCTAAAACCCATCATCGACGTCCAACCCGCCTAGACTGAGCGAAGCTTTCTCAGCCAAGTGCACAGCAGCGACATAGAGAACGCATGAGTTATTGAGATACTCAACTACTTGTAAACTTCAGTGATACAGACAACAAACAGCATGACTAGATGCATGGAAGAGTCACAACACCATCAGATGTGATATGGATTGAAATGTCAACCAAACAAGCAATCAATAACGTCGCCAGGTGGAGTAATGCGGAAAACCTGTACCTCGATCAATATCTTCGTGTCGGCTCCATAAGATGTGGAAGTATGGTGAAGAGAGCGATGTTACGGATCTTGCTTCTTTTGTCACATGGAAATGTCTAATCAACATAGAAGGAAGCAATGCACAGGAGATTGGAGATATCAGTCCCATACGTCAATTCTCTCGGTCCCTCCACGCTCTAATAAAGGTTCTTATTTCACGAGTCCATAGTAGGATCAGATCATCAGCTAAAAAAAACCACCTATCCCGACGCCTTTCGTCTCAACCCAATGCCAGTACGAACCTTCCCTTCAGCACGGAGGGCGTCGCCATACCTTTTCCCACACCCCTTGACAGGCACGCTTTTGTCTGGCTTGCAATCCTGAAAAGCTCGATAATTCCTGAAGAGACCGGATCAGGTGGCTGATACTATCCCCACACAAGCTCGTGCACCACTTTAGCAAACAGTGCGAGAACCCTATCAGAGGCTCATAGAGTTTCAATGCAATAATACTAGAAACGGATATAATGTATCCTATGCCAATCACAAAGACCAGTATTCCTTCCACCATCTACCAGTCCTGCATCACACTTGAGATCTCAAGGCTTGCTACTCTACCCTACCATCGCCGTCACATGGCGCAAAAACATCCATGATCATATCTAGAAAATCGAGCAGTTGCACTATATGCTTCACTCACTTTCCCTTCCCACTTCTTGCCATTATGTAGCCACTCTCGCCGCTGTTCTAATGGAGGTTCTATTTCAGGACTCTGAAAGTCCCATATCGCCTCTCTCATCTTTAATACTATCCGCCAATAATCGCTACATCACTAGCAGCCGCATCCTACAAGACCCGAATCGCCCTCATCAAACGTACAAGCCTCGACGGTAATTATAAATTCAAGGGCGAACATTATGTTGTACACTAATAACGATCCAAGTCTGTATTCAATACGTTATTCAGCCCCTGACGAACCAAAACCGAGTGTCGGATCCTGGTCTCTCAACAACAGACAGGGGAAATGCATTTGGAGAGAACATTCGTAAAGAAACTAATATCAAATAACGTGGAATAAACAACAATGTATGTTAGTGTAGACCCATACGAGTCTGTAGCGGGAAAGAATAGCCAAAAGAGGCCGCAGTGGATAATATGTTTCACTGCCTGTAGTTCTACCTAATCGCATACTCAAAAGGTCCGATACCCCTCCAGGCAACATACAAACATCCTCAACTCAACCTCCCAATCCTACAACCATAACCCAAGTGACGTTCTCAAAAAGTACTATCTATCCCCATCCTCCTTCCCAAACGGCTCAACTCTAATCCAACTCTTTCAAAACCCCCCTCCCCTTCCCACCCAAACCCTCGTCCCCATCACCCTCCATGTCCTCGCACCGCGACTCCCCCCGCAAAATATCCTCATCCCAATAACTCACACACCTCTCCCTCTTCGCCCGTCTCCCTTTCCGACGAAGCTCAACATCAGGACTCAGCTGAGCCAACGCATCGGTAACTTGGTCGTCGCAAATGGTGAAGTCTCGGCCAGACTTTGATGGATCGGGCTTAGCTTCAAGGCTGACGCGAGCCTTCTTTCGCTTCGGAGGCTTGCTGAGATGGCCTTTGGGGGTCAGTGGGTGGGCGAAGTGCAGCGCGCCAGTGGATTGGGTTACGGTGTCGCATTTGCGGTTATGGAATCTTGATGGTGTGTTTGTAGCATACTGCGCTGGGGGACGGGTAGGCGAGGGGGTAGATTTGACAGGACTGATGTTTTCTTTGTTGCTTGACGCACTGAGCGTTTTGTGAAGCCCTCGTGTCGGCTTCGGCGTGGAGATTTGGGGTTGCCTTTTCTTGGACTTGTTCGCCGTCGCGGAAGGTGTGCCTGAAATTGTGCTTGCAGCTAAAAAGCCCATGCCACTTGGCTGCTTTTGTACCATATCTGGATCGCTGTCATCAGCGTCGATCAGTATCTTTATGTCGTTGAGCCAGCCTTCTATTTTCGCGCCATGGTGTTCCATAGTAATTGGAGAGGAGGTGGGTAGTGTCAATGGTACCCCGGGACTTGGAATATGTTCTCCACCATCAGAGCCAGGTACTGACGAAGACCACGGCAGCCAGTGTTCGAATTCGGGGAGACGTAGTTCTTTCGGCGTCTTGGCCGGCTGGCTATATAGGGCCGATGGTGTTGCGAAGCCGCTACTGATGGGTTCCCTGCCTCTGCCTTCGCCGCATGACCGACGAGAATCGCTAGCGGACATAGAATTTGGGGTGGGAGAACTAAGATCTGGTAATACGGGTAAGTGAGGGAGGTGGTCCTCCACGGATCCGGGGGCAGTGGGGTCTGTGCTGGATGTCTCTCGTCGGATGTGAGATTTTTGATCAGTACGAAGACCTCGCACCGGACACTGCCTTGGCAAGTCCGAGTTCGTTCCGCTCGGCAGTTCTTGATCTGTGTGTGTGGAAGCCAGCGTCTCGAGTTTTGTTGTGCAAAACTTATTGTGATGGCCGGTATCCCCAAATCTCGCTGTACGGATCTGCAAGATGGGTAATCGAGGCATTTTCGAGTTGGACGAGGGCCTGCTTTGTGGACTCCTGAGGTCTTGTAATGCAGCCGCAGCATCCTGGAATATCATCGATATCTTTGTACGGTGGCTGGAAGTGGGCGTGGAGCGTGACAGATCCGGGACTGGCCTCCGCCTTCTCGCGCTATTTGGTGTTGCTATCTGCCGGGTCCGCGAAAATGTTGTGGAGAGATTAGCCGCAAGAGCTTCATTTTCGGTGCTGATGATTGGGGTCGTGGCATTGCCTGGTATGGAAGTGCTATTATCCTCCGCAGGAACGGCTGTTTAGACCTCACTCAGTATTCATCCACGCTTCTATGCTTGGCACGAGTGTAATAGCACATATCAAGGATGGTCGATCCTCAGGACGTTGAACGTAGACTCACCAGTGTCAAGATCATGTGCTCTTGCACGTAGCCTGCTTTTCTTTGGGTTTGAGCGACCCGAGGCAGTAGTAGTAGACATGGCTGACGATCGATCTAGTCTCTTAATTTTCTACAATCTGGTTTTAAACGAAATGCCTCACGTGAGAAAGTCGAAAAGAGGTTTGATTAGACTGTAAACGCCGGGGGAAAAGAAATGTTCTGTACAGGATAAATCTGAAATTCTGCTGGATACTTGCGGCAGTAGTAGTCTGATGTACGTGATCACTGAGGAGAGATATCTGGATACCGGGGAATATTACTTGAAGACACTGCCAGCCATGACTTCCTCATGAAAACCGAACCAGAGACTGAGGACTCTTGCTTTGAGAAAGGAAAGCGCGATCAGCATCTAATCCAGGTACCGCATCTCTCAGGCATTGAGTGGAACACCGCAACGAGCCTATACAAATTTGGAGCCTCAAGGTCAACCGCATCAATCCTGCGATATGTTTCGCGTGAAATCTCCATGTCCGACGATGTCAACGTGCTTTTCGGGACCCTGAAGTGGGTCCTTCGAGGACGCGAAGGAATGGGAATATTCCCACGCATTGTGTACGGCATTTGAATGAAGGAAATCGCTGAAAATAGTGGGGGAAGGATTCACACTGTTTCGTGTGGAGGAGATACTGGGCGGTGCTACTCCAGCTACTACGCCACTCCACGACAAAAGTCAGGAACGCAATGCTGTGGAAAGCGCAGCAGACGAATGGACAAAGTAGGAACACCTACTGTGCTTATGTCTATGATCACATAATACAGCATTTCCTGTGAGCTGAGATAAGAAAGGGGGCGCAGTTGAAACTATTCAGAATCCATGATCGGCATAAGGATTCATAATTGGTGGTGGCCGGATCCAAGCCAACCATGGTTCCACATGTCATACCACATGTTCATACCACATGGCAGTGGCGTGGATGTTGTTGACTGTGCTAAGGTACTAGTATAAGGTACTAGTACTATATTGATCTGATAAGTCGCTTGAGCTTGACGCCAAGGCGCCAGTAGGATTAGGATTAGTTCATGATGCTCTGGATTGACCAGTGTGAACTATCTAGTTCTATGACATGGGCAGGCATCAAGATCATGAAACATAGCCCTCCTTTCTCCTGGTCCACATCCTTAACCTGCGACAGCGCCAAGAAGAGCGCTGCAGACTGTACTTAGGACAATGCAGTCTGCACGCCTATCCCTGCATGTCGTAGAACTACTTAGCCTCGTGTCTCTTGTATTCTATCCGGACTGGCTCCTAAGAGCGTCACCGCCACCAACAGTCTGAGGGGTGATCATGACCTTGGTGGTACGTTTGCCGTGCGCCAGTTGGAGCAAGTGGAGGAATGGGATGCCTATTCACAGTATGCAGATGTCTGTGCCTCGAAATGTGAGCGATCTAACTGCAGCTTTCAGCGCGAAATTGTCCCAAGATAGGTGCCCTTGAGCACAACGTCCAATCAGGGCGCACGCTTCAGACCTGCCCTGCCGCACCTGGGCCGAAATCGCCTAGCCCCAAACGAAGCACCCTTTCTCTTTCCCATCTGCCATCCTCCACCACCGCTCTTTGTACATTTTGCTTCCCTTTCCTACCGGCTATTCTTGGACACTTCCTACAACCACAGGTCTGCTAGACAGCTCCTGCCTAATTGCGCCATCCATTTCTTCCTGTGACTGCTGAGTACTTTGCTCAAATCCTCAATTGACCAAGTTCGAGTCTCCTTACAAGCAGCCGGATCTGTATTGACGAGGCGCTCACGATTACTGTACACGGAGGTGGTATACAAAGACAGATTGACAAAGGAGCGCCGCACAGGAGTTCAAACGTCCACTCTCCACACCTCGTGTCCGTATTGGTGAGCTAGTCCTCACCACCCGGAAGACTGGGCTGCATACACTGCCTTTCAACCTCGGAACGTTCCAACTCAACAGCTTCCCTACAATCTATAGTCTATACAGACCTGGGCCTGTGCTACACAGAGTCGTACGCTGCTAATCACCTTTGTACCCCACCCTTCTACCCCCGGGCCGGACACTGCAGACGTTCGCAGTCTGACTCACGTCGCGCTATAACAGCATGAAGTAAGAATATACACAGCCATCTCGTGTCTGCGATTCCGTAGATAGATTCCGACACTCGGGAGCTGCGGCGGCCGGAGGCGCGCCGAGGGAGGGCAATGACTGGCGAAAAAAGTCCTTCAGGTTCAGTCAAACGTGCGAGACAGAGAGCAGCAGCTGGCTTGCCGCCACCACAACAAGCTCAAGTGCCACAATACCCATCCCCACTTTCCATCAGATCACCCAGGAGATCTCCTCAGCAAGAACCAAGCCCGACCGATCGCGTTCCTTATCCTCAGTACCCGTCTCCAGGGTCCAGCTCCCCTAGGAACGTACCCATCGATGCAAACCGTCCATCCCCCGACTTCTCACCCCAAAGGTTTGCCGGTGGAAGACAAGAGCAGTCTGTTGATAGAGGACTTGCACCGCAAAGACCACCGAGACCGAACTTCGGACCCACAATGGCGCAGTCTTCTCAGACAGACCAGCCCCAACGGAGTTACTGGGAGGAAGGGTCATTTGGGTCCAGTGATTCAAGCAGGCCTCTCACGACTGCGACGACGTCGACAGACTCCTCCACCGGTAGCATACCCGATTTCCCTCCCATTCCCCCAATGCCACCAATGCCCCTGTTCCAAGCTCCACCACGACGGAACCTTGGACCGCCTCCTTCAGCCCGGAAAGGTGGATCAGGGTACTACTCAAATACTTCGTTTGTGCCTCCCATCCCAGAGGAGATGTCAGATGCGCATAGCTCAATCGCGTCGAGCAATCTCATTCCAGAGAGTTGGGGAGATGGACCACCAAGGTACTACATGGGTGGTGGGATTGATGAAGAAGACGAAGATGATGCGCAAGGCGGCAATAGTGGACGTGGGTCCAGCGCTGGCGATCACGATGATATGTCAGGTCTCGTTAGGAAAGGGAGCCTTGGGAGAGCACGAATGCCATTTCTGGACACACCGGATAGTGGTGACGAGTCAGACAGAGCGTCTCACACGCGAGAGCTAGAGTGGCAGGCTCAGGAAGACGAACGGTGGCGTACAGGTCCTCCTGGTATGGACCCGATAGGACGGCACAACTTCAGAGGCAATGGGCGGCTGAATCCGCAATTGCTATACTCTGGCTACGCGAGCGACCTCTCCTTCTTGGATTCGCCTCATACTCAGTCTCGCTCTCAATCCCCGATGCCGAACCTCGATGCGCCTTCTCAGCCAGGCGCAAACCCATACTTTGGGACACCGTCTTCTGCTGGATCGCCCATTGACCCAAGGATCGGCGAGATACTTGGTCATCTTGAGAAGGGTGGTGCTCTTGCGTCGAGTGGGACCGCTTCGCCATCGGTACCTTCGATAAGTGAAAAGGGATTCAAACGACCACCGCGCTTGAATCTGGAGGAGCCAAAAGAAGTGCTCGGAAGGGGCAGTGCAACTAGTCTACCAGAGCTCATCAGACGGGCCACGAAGTTGGCTTCGAATTTGGACCGAGGTAAAACAGCAAGTCGAATAGGGATGCTTGATTTGTTGAACGCCAAGGAGAAGGAAAGGGACAGGGAGAAGGCTGCGAAAGGAGAGGGCTCGATATCAGACATACTGGCTGCCTTCCCATCACCATCTCCTACGACTCCTACAGCTCACAGGCCTTCTGGCTGGCCCACGCCGTCGCCACATGGCAAGTCTGCCCTTTCGAGGGCCCAGACACCTGGCTACGGCTCCTCGATCTCCCAGAGACAGCCAAGGCGAAAATGCTGCGGAATGCCCGTCTGGGCTTTCATTTTGCTCATGATAATACTGCTTCTGCTTATCGCTGCTGCCGTAATTATACCCATCACCTTGGTCGTTATCCCAAACGAACACAAGAACAACGCGCCCAGTCTTGACAGCTGCCAGGCGAGTCTTCCCTGTGCGCATGGTGGTTCGAGTATTGTCGTCAACGCGAAATGCCGCTGCATCTGTGCAAATGGCCTCTTGGGGTCTTCCTGCAACACCGCTGGCGACGCTGGCTGTACAACAACTAATATTCCAGGAGCCAATGCCTCCAGAACCTACCAAAACGCCACACTTGGCGATAGCATTCCCCGGATATTCGCCGCCAGCAGAACTAATTTTAGCATTCCCATCACGCCCTATATCATCCTCTCCCTCTTCAGCGCCACCAATCTCTCCTGTGCATCCGAAAACGCCCTGGTGGCCTTCAACCAGAAGTCACAACGCCGAGACACTGCGCAAATCCTTCTGCCCGATTCTGAGCTACATCAAGGTCCAGTACCCGTGCCATTGGGGAAAATCATCTCATCTCCCACCCCAACACACAATCAGGTTTCGAAAATTCTCCACGCTCGTGGGAGTGCCATAACTACTAACGGCATCATCTTCGCTGCACCGTCCGGTGGTGACCCAGGTGGGGCTAGTACTCCAGAGTCAAGCGCAACGAGCGTATCTTCCCCCACCATATCATCCAATGAGAAGCCCATAACGCAGCAAGTCCTCGACTTCTCCCGCACAGCCGTCCTGTTCATCTTCCAAGAAACCTCATCATTGGACGAAGCTATGGCGGCAGCAAACAAGCTGCAGATGACTTTGAGCGGTGGCAAAACTTTCGACGCCACCCAAACCAGTGTGGGTGGGAACGTCACTGTTGATCTTTCGACGCTGACTGTGGGCTTCGGCAATGGGACTCTCTACGGTGGCAGGATTGTATAACGAAGAAAGCCCGATTTGTCGAAATACCCATGCTGCGTTATCATTTCAACCGGGCGGGCACAAATATTGTCTCGTCCTACCAATTGCCCTACATTTCAAATCGGCGCGTCGGCGCAACACATGAACATACGGGAACGAGATCATCATCGAAATAATGTCTGAATGAGGACGATTGTAGATTGGTCGCGAATATACAAAGGATCTTATGGACTCGGATGTTATTTTATGGGTATTGGTCTCGGAGTACCCATCACTATTTTAGCCATTTTGGACCTCGATCTTCGATCTAGCTCTTGAAAATAAGACAAAATCTATGAGACAGATCCTAAACTTCAATTTAGCTATGCATTTCATTTCCATTTTTGGTCAACTATATTAGGGATACCACTGTGTCAGATTCACGGCGTTTTCGATCTCGGTACTATACCAACTATCCTCATGGAACTCTATCATATACCATATCACTAGCATTTCCCAAAGGTACCTTAGTAAATATACTTACCTATAAAGAACGTATAAAAACACTACTCGTGATCTCCGTTAAAAACGCCCAAAAATTCCAAAGCGTTACCCGTCCATCCACCCTTCCCCTTCCCATACCAACGCCATCCATCATCCATCATCCTCCCCTCCCACTCCCCTCACACACTCCCCTCCCACCCTTCCACCACCAAAACCTAGCATACCCAC
>JAABUX010004050.1_pt1 | contig 18888 bp, 18 predicted proteins | sample 5561851 | NCBI WGS metagenome assembly JAABUX01 (sample SAMN10711883, study PRJNA513361) | rock metagenome | isolation source: Antarctica rocks | place: Antarctica: Victoria Land, Richard Nunatak red sandstone | collected 2016-01-03 | reverse complement strand
TCCGGGGCCGGTCTTCTTCGCGCGTACGGTCGTAGGGCGGCAAGGGCGGCCCTTCGTGTACTACAAGTTCCGCACCATGCGCCATCGCAACGACGATAGCCAGCATCTCGCTTTCCTTGAGCGAAATATCAAAGAAGACAAGCCATTCACGGTCGAGCGCGACCCGGCGACGGGCGAGGAGCGTCCGGTCTACAAAGTCGTATGCGATCCCCGTGTCACGACGGTCGGGCGTCTGCTGCGCCGGACGAGCCTGGACGAGATCCCCCAACTGCTCAACGTCCTGCGGGGGGAGATGAGCGTCGTGGGACCGCGCCCCCCCATCGAATTCGAGTACCAATTCTACGACGACGAAACGAAAAGGCGGCTCTCCGTCTTGCCGGGCCTAACGGGGCTGGCCCAGGTACGGGGACGCGGGCGCGTCTCGTTCCGCGACATGGTAGCCCTGGACCTTGACTACGTGCGGCGGCGATCCCTCTTATTAGACCTGAAAATACTAGTACTGCGGGACGGAAGTTCCTCCGCACGTTTGGCGTGGTGTTGTGCGCGCTGAGGACCGGCGTCATGCCTGTGCTTTCTGCGGAATGTTTTCCGGCGAACGGTACTAGTCGCCACGATCGGCGTCCTAAGCAGAGGCGCGTAAGGAAAACACAGCCCATGAAAGTTCTCGTCACAGGGGGAGCAGGCTTTATCGGCTCCCACACCGTCGACCTGCTGCTCGCGCGCGGCCACGACGTCCGCATCCTAGACGCCCTGCGGCCCCCCGTCCACCCTAAGGGTGAGAAGCCCGCCTACCTGCCGCCCGAGGCGGAGTTCATCAAGGGCGACGTGCGCGACCGCGAGGACATGCTCACGGCGCTGCGGGGCGTGGACGCCGTGATCCATCTGGCCGCCTACCAGGACTATCTCACCGACTTCTCGACCTTCTTCCACATCAACACGGTCGGGACCTCCCTGCTCTACGAACTGATCGTCGCGCACAACCTACCCGTGCGCAAGGTCGTCGTCGCATCGTCGCAGGCCACCTACGGCGAGGCCAAGTACCGCTGCCCCAACCCCAGCTGCCCCCTGACGACGGGCCGCCGGGGCGCCGACGCCGAGCGCTACCCCGAGTTGCGTCCTGAGAAGCAACTGCGCGCACTGCGGTGGGAGCCCCTCTGCCCCGGCTGCGACGCCGTACTGGAGCCCATCTGGACCGACGAAGCGCGCGTCGCCCCGCACAACCAGTACGCGATGAGTAAGTACACCCAGGAGATGGTCGCGCTCAACCTGGGCCGGCGCTACAGTATCCCGAGCGTCTGCATGCGCTACTCCATCGTACAGGGGCGCCGCCAGAGCTTCACCAACGCCTACTCGGGGGTGCTGCGCATCTTCGCTACGCGCATGCTGGCCGGTAAAGAACCCATGGCCTACGAGGATGGCGGCCAGTTGCGCGACTATGTCTACGTCGGCGACGTGGCGGCGGCCAACCTGCTGGCGCTCCAGGACCCGCGCGCCGACTACCGCTGTTTCAATGTGGGCGGCGGCCACGCCACCACGGTGCTGGAGTTTGGAGAGATGGTCGCGCGAGCGGTCGGATGCGCGATTCGACCGCGCGTGCCGGGCCAATACCGCTTCGGCGACACGCGGCACGTCTTCTCGGACACGCAGGCGCTGCGCGCGTTGGGCTGGCGTACGACCAAGACGCCACAGGAAGTCGTGGACGAGTACGTAGCCTGGGCCGCGAACCACCCCGACCTGACGGACAGCTACGGCGAGGCCGAAAAGGTCATGCTGCGCACCGGCGCCGTGCGGCAGGCCGCCCGCCAATTGGTCGCCGCGCGCTAAATGAAGGTTGCAATTGTCCACGATTACCTCGTGCAGCGCGGCGGGGCCGAACGGGTCGTCGAAGTTCTGCACGAGATGTATCCCGAAGCGCCGATCTATACGTCCGTCTACAATCCCGCGACGACGTGGCCCTCGTTCCGCACCATGGACGTGCGGACCTCGTTCATGCAGAAGATCACGCGATCCAACAAAATCAGTAGGGCGTTGCTGCCGCTCTACCCCGCCGCGTTCGCATCCTTGGACCTGCGCGGCTACGACCTCGTGCTCAGTTCGACGACCGCGTTCGCCAAGGGCGTGCGCGTGCCCGAGGGCGCGCGCCACATCTGCTACTGCAACGCGGTGACACGCTTCCTGTGGGATGCCGGGACGTATTTCAACCGTCAGGACATGAAACTGCCGGTGCGGGTCGGGGTCGGCGCGCTCGGCGCCGCCCTCCGCCCCTGGGACTACGCGGCGGCCCAACGCGTGACGCGTTTCGTCGCCGGTTCGGCTAACACGGCGCGCCGCATTCAGCGGCACTACCACCGTGAGGCCGTCATCTGCCACTCGCCGATCGACGCCTCGCGCTTCGCGCCCAGCTCGCGCGTCGAGGAGTACTTCTTCACGACCGCCCGCTTGAACGCGTACAAGCGCATCGACCTCGCCGTGCAGGCCTGCTCAGCGTTGGGCTTGCCCCTCCTCATCGCGGGCGATGGGCCCGACCGCCGGCGCCTCGAAGCGCTTGCCGGGCCGACCGTTCGCTTCCTGGGGCGCGTCTCCGACGACGACCTGCGCCACTACTACGCCGCCTGCCGCGCCTTCCTCATGCCGGGCGAAGAAGACTTCGGGCTGACCCCCCTCGAAGCCATGGCCAGCGGCCGGCCTGTCATCGCCTATGCGGCCGGCGGCGCCCTGGAAACGGTCGTGGAGGGCGTCACGGGGACGTTCTTCCACGCGCAGACGACGGAGGCCCTAACCGAGGCGCTGGCTCGCTTCGACGCGCGCCACTATGCGCCGGAGATACTGCGGGCGCACGCCCTGATGTTCGATAAGGAGCGCTTCAAGGAGCGGCTGGGGGAGATCGTGCGCCAGGCGCACGCGGGCGTCCAGGACACCCGCGCAGTCGCCTAACGCGGAATTAGGGAACTCTCTTTGCGGCGAGGCGTACCCTCTGGGACTGCCTCGCCGCAAAGAGAGTTCCTCTGTGATAGTACTTAAGAAGCAGCCCTGCTTTCCCGCGTTAGAGACGCCGAGACCTCTCGTTGCGGCGCTATGGTGGGAGTCGTAGTCACTTGACCGCTGTATACGTCGTCCCACACGGCCTCCAACGTTTCCATGTAATCGGACAAAGCGAATCGCTCCCGCACGGTGGCCCGTCCGTGGAGGGCTAGACGTGCGCGGAGCGCGCGGTCGTTCAGGAGCAGCGCCAGGGCGCGCGCCAGGGCGGCGGGATCGCGCGGCGGCGTGAGCCAGCCATCGACGCCATGGGTTACAATTTCGGGGATACCCCCCGCGCGTGTCGCCAGGACCGGGCAGCCCGCGGCCATAGCCTCGACGACGACGCGGCCAAATGGCTCGGCCCACGAAGGCACGACGAGGAGCGTGGCGGCGGAGTAGAGGGCCACGACGTCGGAGATGTCGCCAACGAGATGGGCGTAGCCGCGCAGGTCGGCCCGCGCCGCGCGCGCGACGAGGGCATCATAGTAGCGCAGGTTGTCGTACCGGCAGTGCTTGCCGGTGAATTTGACCACGCCGGCGACGACGAGGTGGGCGTCGGGGTGAGTGGCGCGCAGCAGCGCGAAGGCCTCCAGCGCATCCAGCTGGCCTTTCCATGGGCTGAGTTGAGCGGCGACGGCGAGAAGGGGCGCCTCCCCCGGAATGCCAAGACGCTGCCGCAAGGCCTGTCCCGCGCCCTCGTCGCGACGGTAGCGGTCCGGGTCGACGGCGTTGTGGAGGACGCGTGTCTTATGAGTCGATCCCATGCGCCACGCGACGTGGCGCGAGATGGCGATGACGGCGTCAGCGTCGTGGTTGAGTATCCCGGCGACCGCGCCATCGGGGACGCCGCCGCGCAGAGCGTCGCGCGCGTGCACGACAAGCCGCGGCCCCGGCCTGTCGTGCACGCGCGCGAGGCGCAAAGCCGCGGCCGCGACGAGCCCCGACCGGATCGAGTTGGCGTGGACGATGTCGGGGCGCACCGCGCGCACCACCCGCACCAACTCGGTGATAGGAGTGGCCGCGTTCACCAGATAGCGCGTCAGGACGAGCGGGTTGCGCGAGCGGCCAAGGACGAGCGGTGTGACGGCGGCGCATGGAATCGCCGCGTCTGTTGTCGCGTCGGCCAGCGGTCCGGGCGGGACGCAGAGCGTCACATCGTGCCCAGCCGCACGGGCGTGCGCGGCGAGGGCGAGCAAACTACGCTCGGCGCCGCTGATCTCGGGCGCGTGGTTGTAGAAGAGGAGACGCATCAGGCGGCCGCCTTTGTCCTGGCTGCGGTGTCCGTGAGCGCGCCCTGTAGGACGGCTTCGACCTGTCGCGCGATGTGGTCCCAGGTGTAGGACTCTTGCACGCGCCGGCGCCCGGCCTCGCCCAGCCGCCGCGCCAAAGCGCGATCCGTGAGTAGCGTGACGCAGGCGTCGGCGATGGCGTGGATATCGTTTGGATCGACCAGCAGTCCGGTCGTCCCGTCGACGATGGCGTCGGGTATACCGCCCGAGCGGCCGCCGGCGGCGGGCTTGCCGCGCGCCGCCGCCTCCAGGAACACGATACCGAAACCCTCGGCGCCGCCGTCGACTTCTTCGCGGCTGATGAGGGCGAAGAGATCGCAGCGATCATAGAGGGCCAGTCGCTCCTCGTCGGAGACACGGCCGGTGAAAATGACATGGTCGCGCACGCCGAGCGACGCGGCAAGCTGCTCGTAGTAGCGCCGGTAGCGCCCATCCCCCGCGATGACGTACGTCGTGGCCGGGACCTGAGCAAGGATCAGCGGCAGGGCGCGTAGCATCAAGCCGTGCCCCTTGTAGCGTTCGTCGAGCCGGGCCAGGGTCAGAATGACGGGGCCGTCGCGTCCCGGTAGTAGACGCGCGGCAGCCGCGGTTTGCACGGGGGCAGCGAGTACGTGGGAGGGGACACCCACGCCGACGAGATCGACCATGGCGGGTGGCACGCCCTTGTCGCCCAGTAGCCGCGCCGTATGCCGGCTGATGGCAATACAGCGCTTGCCGTCTACGACAGCAGCGCGTAGGAAACGCTGGACGCGGTGCGCCTGGACCTCTATGCCATAGGTAGCCACGACGTACGGGATAGCGAAGCGGCGACAAAGCGGGCGCGCCGCGACTGCGGCGAAGATATGCCCGAAGAGAACGATGTCGGGCCGCGCACGCACGATCTCGCCGGCCATCGTCAGGGTGAGCGCGCCGAGTGACGCCATCCTATGGCGGGTCGCGGGGTAGCGCACGACCCGAAAGGGCGCGGCCGCGTCGTAGCACGCGCTATCGCGGTGGCCGGGGGCGATAACGGTGACATCATGCCGGAGGGCCAGGCCCTGCGCGACCTGTGACGTCCACTCCTGAATCCCGCCGATAGCCGGCGGAAAATCAGTCGTCACTAGTAAGATGCGGCGTCGCTCGTTCATGCGCAGACTCCTTCGCGGGCATCGTCGTACTGAAGAATGAAGTCGGTTCGTTCCGGCTGCAGGAACACCTCGTGGTACCATGTCTCGAAGCAAAGCAGCGTCCAGAGGACGGAGGCGTGGTTACGCGCCCCCGCTTGATGCTCGTCCCAGAGACCGCGCACGACGGAGCGGTCGACGTGGCCGTGGTCCGCGGACCGCGTGGGCAGCAGCAATTCGGCCGCCGTGTCGCGCAGGTCGTCGCGCAGCCACTCCGCGATAGGGACGCTGAAGGCGTGCTTGCGCGTTTGTAAGACGGCATCGGGCACGAGCGAGCGCATGGCGGCGCGCAGCAGTGGCTTGGTGACCGGCGTCGGTTGTTTGAGCGCCTCCGGCAGCGAGGTGACGAACTCGACCACCTGATGATCGAGGAACGGGGTACGCAACTCGAGCGAGGCGGCCATGCTCATCTTATCGGCCTTCATCAGCACATCGTCGACCAGCCACGTCGCGATGTCGGCGCGCATCAAATCGTGTACCGACGTTCCCGCGCCCAGGAGCCCGACGTGTGGCAAGGGCTCGGACGTGGCCGTATGGAGCAGCGCGGCACGCTGAGGCCGCGACACACCGCCCGTCCAGGCGACGTGCCGCGCCGCCGCCGACATGGGCTCCAGCAGGAGCGCGAGCTGCCGCTGCTGCTCGGGGGGACGGCCCAGCGCCCGCGCGGCGTGGATCGCCCCGCGCGCGAGGGCGCCGGGCAGGCGGCGTTGCGTCCGCTGTGCGCGGGTGGCCCAGGCGTAGCGGGGATAGCCGCCCAGCAACTCGTCGGTGCCCTCGCCGCTCAGGGCGACCGTGACGGAGCGGCGGGCGAACTCGGAGATCAAGAACGTGGCCAGGGCGGCGGGATCGGCCACCGGCTCGTCGAAGTGCCACATCAGCTTGGGCAGCAGATCGACCACGCCGGCGTCGACGTGGACCTCGTGGTGGTCGGTCCCAAAGTGCGTGGCGATGGCGCGCGCCCCGGCGGTCTCATCATAGTCGAAGCCGTCGCGGGAGCGGGCGTCGTGGAAGCCGACGGTGAAGGTCTGCACCCGTGCGCTATGGCGACTCATCAGTCCGACGATCGAAGCTGAGTCGATGCCGCCGCTGAGCAGGGCGCCAAGGGGGACATCGGCGATCATGCGCAGCCGCACCGCCTCGTCGAGCAGGCGATAGAGCTCGCGTGCGGCGTCCTCGGCGCGCAGTTCCGCGTAGGCGTCCTCCACAACGGGAGCCCAGTAGCGCTCCACGCGCAGCTCGCCGTCCTTGAGCAGTAGGGTGTGGCCGGGCTGCAGCTTGGCGATGTCGTCATACATCGTGCGCGGGCCAGGGACATAGCGGCAGGCCAAATAATGGTCGAGGGCGGTGTGGTCGAGCGCGCGCCCGACGCCGGGGAGGAGGCGCAGCGCCTTGATCTCCGAGGCAAAGGCCAGGCGCCGGCCGTCCCAGTGATAGTAGAGAGGCTTCTTGCCGAGGCGGTCGCGCGCCACGAACAGCGACTGTTCCTTGCGGTCCCAGATCGCGAAGGCGAACATCCCGCGCAGGAGGTGGACGCAGGCGGGACCATACTCCTCATAGAGGTGCACGATCGTCTCGGTGTCGCCGTCGGTGCGGAAGGTATGGCCCTTAGTCAGGAGCGCGCGACGCAGGTCCTGGTAATTATAGATCTCGCCGTTGAAGACGATAGCGAGCGAGTCATCCTCGTTGAAGATAGGCTGCTTGCCGCCGGGCAGGTCGATGATAGAGAGGCGGCGCATACCCAGCGCCACTGGCCCATCGGTAAAGACGCCCTGGTCATCCGGCCCGCGATGCGCGATCTGCTCCAGCGCGCCCCGCATAACGTGGTGGTCAAACCCATGAAACCCGACGATGCCACACATTATTTATCCGTTCCTTCCCATAATATAGGGTCGTTTGCCACCACTACACTCACGACGCTTTCGTGGAGTCCTCCAGCATCGGTCGTCGAACAAAATGAGTTGCCTTGCTAGTTCGATTCGAACCAACGCGCGCGTATAACACTTCCACTTGACGCGCCATGTGTTGCCATGAATAGGTCATGGCTGTTTCTCGTGCGCGTCTACCCAACGTTTCACGAAGGGAGGCGTTGCCCAGTAGCCGCGCGCAGTATGTCGCCAACGCGCCGCCGTCGGACGGATCCTGGAGAATATATCCGTTGACATCGTGCTCGATCAGTTCGGACACTCCCGCGCGCGCGCTAACGATAACAGCTAGCCCCGACGCCATGGCCTCCAGCGCGACAAGGCCAAACGTGTCGTAATGCGAGGGGAAGACACAGACATCGTGGTCCCGGTAGACGGCCGGCATGTCGCCCTGGAATCCCAGGAAGCGGACGCGTCGCGCGAGGTCGGGATTCGCGGCGACCACTTGAGGGTAGGTAGAGTTTGCCGTCCGTCCGACCACGCTCAAGCTAATCTCCTCTGGAAGGGCCGTCAGCGCATCGAGAGCCGTGTCCAGTCCTTTCATACCGGAGGAAAGATCGCCGACAAATAGCAGGCGTACGTTCCTGTCGCTAAGGGGTTCCGCGCGATGGTCGCCGTCCTCGCGTGGAGCAAACTCCACGCTATCCACACCGTTGTAGATCACGGTGATGCGTTCGCCCACGATAGCCGCTTTACCCACCAACTCTCCCGCGACCTTATACGAAACAGCGACAATCGCCGTACTATGCTTGTAGACAACGCGTTCCATGTGAGCATGAAATCGTCGATAGATCCTTTTGTAGAGAGATTTAGCCGTCGAATGCGTTCTCACGAAGCGGTCAAGCGGCGATGCTGAATGGCATAAGTGGCATGTATTGACATCGCTCCCTATGAAGGCGGCATCGCCGTTGTTATGGATAATGTCGTACTTTTCGCCACGCAACGCGATCCAGACGACGAGCGCGAAGGAGATACCTTCGACGAATTCCGTGGCCCGCAGAGTAGGCATATGATGGACCGTGACACGGGGTGTATTGGCGAGGTCTGAATCGACGCGATTGGCATAGAGGTGAACATCGTGTCCCTGTAGCGCCATATGGCGCGCGGTCTCATAATTAACGCGGCCCTGTCCGTCGTTCTTGACCACAGCGCGGGTGATAATCGCGATCTTCATGGCTTATCGCCCCACGGTTACCGGCGCCGCGATGAGTGGCCGCGCCCGCCGCGCGAACCGCCGCGCCATTGGCGTGGGCTTGTACCCCAGCGTGTCGACAGCGCGGCGGTCGATCCAGGCGATAAACATCCACAGGAAGGGCATGAGCGAGTAATATCCGCCGTTCAAGGTTTGACCAAAGCTCACGGCGAGGGCCGCGAAGGCCAGCACGTCGGTCGTTTGCTTGTGCCTGAAGACGAGAACCACACCCGTACTGATGGTGCGATAGAGGACAGCAATATATAGGATGCCGGCGATTATCCCGCCTGAGATGAATATATTAGGAATGTCTAACTCGGCCGACAGGCTACTCGCACCAAACTTGGATGCGGCGAGCGTCGTCGCTCCTAATCCGTATCCTAAAGGATTGCGAATGGAGGTCGGGAATGAATTGGCAAGCTGCTGTAGATGTAGTTGTCCAGTAGAGTATTTCGCGTCCAGAGGATGGGCCAAGCCATTGATCTGATGAGCGACGAGCCCTCCAAAAGGTGAAGACGCATTTGAGGCGAGCGAATACGTCGTCCCACTGAAGTGTTGATAGGCAACCACACCTGATGCACAGAGTACACCAATGACAGCGATAGCGAGAACCTTTGACCGTTGGCGCAGCGCGAGTAGCGCGACGAATATAGCTAGAGTCGTTATAATAATCGTGCGGCTCGACTCTAGGAACAAGGCTGCCCCTAAGAGGGCTATAGGGGCGAGCACGACCAGCCGCTTGCGGAAAACGACTAACGCCAGCAGACATGCAAGTCCTGAGGAGAGGAAACCGGCGTACTCGGCCGCGCTCGTCGCCGGCCCGAATGCGCGAATGGTTCCCCCGACGTAGAGAGCGGCATAGCTTCCCTTTGACACTTGGCTAGTCCAGTAGGTGTCGAAGTCGGGGAAGCCGACCAGGGTTTGCATCAGGCCATATCCAGCCGCGATCACGCTCGCGACAATGAAAATGCTCAGTATGCCCTTCATTGTCCTCTCGGTCAGATACAGGCGTCCGATGAAGTACCAGCATAGGGGCACGATGTAGAAGAGAGCTCCCGCCAATCCCACGGTCAACCCGCCTTGTAGCGGGTTGAACACCTGGATCAGAAGGATCAGCATCAACCCCAAAAGCAGGCGAGACGTGAGGCTCTGGCGCAAGATAGTGTGAAAACGGTCGCGGTGAATGGTAACAATCACCAGCAGCATTAGCGCTGAGTACAGTGGAATCACCAGGAGAAGGGTATCGAAACTCGTCTGCGATTGTTGGTAGAGGATACGCCGCAGCATGCCAAGAAATGGTACCGTAACGCAGACCAATCCCAGGCCTAGCGCGGGACGCAACACAGTGGCGGCCACATACAAACAGAGCAACAGAGTGGAGGCGATCAACTGCAGATTGCCGGTTTGTGGCGCGCTGAGCAAATAAGCGATGGCGACGAGCAGCGTGACCGCTATTCCCGTGGGGACGATAGCCTCGCGTTTCATTATGCTATCCTTTCGCGGATCGTAGGCGGTGTGTTGTCCGCGTAGCGGTCGCCGTTAGCGATAGCGCTGACGTGGTAGATGCTGGATAGGGGGCGCCATTTTGACACTACTAACCAGGACACGAGTCCCGTCAATTTCCCTCGATAGCTTGGGATGAGCTGATCGTGGAACGAAACGCTCTCACCCACCGAACGGATCATGATCCACCGTAGGGCGGCCCACGAGCCACGGCGACCGATTACAAAGGTGTACAACAAATAAGGGATACGTTGCCACCAGGCGAGATACGTGAGCAGGATGTACACTTCGTTGTGACAAGCGTCGGCGATGGCCTTCCTTGTGGGAGCCCCACGCTGATCATTATCGAAGCGTTGTGCAGGGAAATGATCGACGAGGCAGCCGGGATCATAGATTAACGTGCCGTTTTGTCGCCGCACTCGCAGACAGACCTGCACCTCCCAATGGACTTGCGCACCCGTTCCGTGCAGGCGCTTATCGAGTACCCAGTAGTGTCGTCGCAGGCTCATATTGGCTCCTTTGAGCACATCAACCGGCCGTGCCATGCCGGAACCTCGATGATGGTTGCCGATGATCCGCCCGTACCATGTAACGTGTCCGACCCGCGCTTGCAACGCCTCGCACGGCGCGCCTCTTTCATGCACAATATCCCGTCCTCCGACCCCAATCACAGAAGGATCGGCGTAATGGCATAGACATCGTTCTAACCAATCGGGCTGAAGTTGGACATCATCATCGACGACGGCGATGATGTCACAGGTCGTGCTGCGTACGCCCATGTCCATCGCCGCGATGACACCTGGGACACTAACCATCGCGGTTAAGCGGGACGAGCAACCTTGCCGTCGTTTCCACGCGGCCACGATGGCTTCGGTTGCGGGGTCGCCCGCATCGCGATGCACGACACAGATCTCATCCGGTGGCCGCGTCTGCCGCTCCAGCGCGTGTAGACATCGCTCGAGTTCCTCGGGACGGCGATAGGTTGGGACAACCACAGCGGCGGAAAGGTTATCGGTGGATTGATGCCCCGAGAATGCTGAGGAAACGTGATCGGTTGCATGACGCGCGCACGTCTGGCGTGAAAGAGACATTAGACAAGCTCCTTGCTCGTGACAAGCGATGTGGTTGCGCACGTTCGACTAAAAACGCATAGGTGTTGTTGCGCCGCGCTTTGCCATGTATACGCGCGCATCTTTGTACGCGCGCGGTGGCCTAAGTCTTGGCACAGCGCGGGATTCATCGCGCAGCGGATCATAGCCTCCGCTAGCGCCATAGCGTCCCTTGGTGGGATGAGTAGGCCGTCAATCCCATCATCTACAACGTCGGGCATCGCCCCGGCGGTTGTCGATATGATGGCCAGTCCAGCCGCCATGGCCTCCAGAAGCGCGAGCGGCATGCCTTCGTAGAGCGAGGGTAGCACGAAGACAGCATGACGGGCGAGAGATTGCAATAGCTCCGGCTCTCTAAACGATGGTATGACCTCTACGTTGTCACGAACGTCCAATGGAAAGTCATTGAGTACGTGCTCAACAGGCAGGCCCGTACCCAGGAGCGTAAGGCGCAAACCTGGCACACATGCGTGGGCGCGTGCAAAGGCCGTAGCTAGGACGTGACAACCTTTGCGCTCGATCCAACTACCCACGAAGAGGATGTGCGATGGCTGCCGATCGCAGGTCAATGGCACGGATAGGAATTGCGGCGCGACACCATTATCGACGCGCGTGACGCGTCGCGAAGAGATATTGTACCTGTCCGTGAGATAGCGCGCGTCGTGTGATGACAAAACGATAACATGCGCCGCGTGGCGCAGCGTCACGTCTGCTTGTACAAGCCTTGTATGTGGAAATAACCATGACTGCGCTAGCCGTGCGATGGACATTGATGGATGCGCGGCTCGCAACGCCGCGTAGCGGCGCTCCCAATCAGGCCGTTCCAGGCCAAACGTATACGCGATGAGCGGCGGCAAGGATCGGCGCAACCATCGCAGCAAAGCGTAGGCCGCTCCGCTTGGTTCATGGATGCAGACAACATCATAGTGTGCCCCACATGTAGCGAAATAGCGTGCTACCGCGATTGGAAAAACGAACCGCCGTATCTGAGGAGCTTGTATGCTCGGTGCGATATCCTCGCCCCATAACATATCTACCTCGTGACCGGACTCACGAAGAGCGTCGGCGAGCGAGTGAATGTGTTTCGACATCCCACCAGTACGGTTATTGGGCACGTCGGCCGCGAATGCGATGCGCATGATTCAATTGCTCTCCTATCTCCAAACCATCGCGCTATTCGATCACGCGCATAACACGCGCGGGGACACCGCCAACGAGCACGCCTGAGGGGACATCACGTGTTACGACCGCCCCTGCCGCGACGACGCTATCCGTGCCCACCGTAACGCCGTCTACAATCGTCACATGGCTGCCAATCCAGACGTTGTTTCCGATTACTATGCCCCTCTTAGTGCCTTGCTGCTCGCGAAACAGTGGCCCCTTCGCCATGCCATGATTACTTGCGACTATCACGCACTGTGGCCCGATCATAACGTCAGATCCTATGTACAGCCCTCCCTCTCCATACAGGACGCAGAACGGACCAATATATCCCTCATCGCCGATCGATACCGCTCCTCCTACGGCCGAGATAATCGCTCCTCGCATCACTGATACATTATGGCCGAGGATGACTGTTCCAGCATCGGTTCCCGTGCCGTACTTCGTCTCCATATTCAACTCGACGTTATCGGCAATGCAGTAACCACCACGCAAAATCAAAGAGCCACGCCCACGCAGTACGGCTGTAGTAGAGCATGAGGCATAATGCGCAAGTGATAAACCTTGGCATCGACGTTCGTAGTTCATGCCAGCACGGAGCGCTCGCCCAAATGCTCGCATACCAAGCGGAGGGAGTACATGCCTCAAGGTAAGGAGGCGACGACATAAGTTTGGGGTAAACAGTCTAATAGTAGGCCGCGCATGGACGCAAACGTTAGCCCCCCGCACGTCGATTCTTTGCATTACTTCGTCGCCCTTACTATGTTGGAGATTCTGACTGGCATGAATGGAGAGCATCTAACCCAAAACGAACTGGCTAACCAGTTCGGGCCAGCGATCAACGTGATGCTCAAATAGACGAGGCAAACCGCTATTGTCGTGATAAGGGAGCGGGGTCCTGCAAGCAGCGGAATCTGCACCACCGCTAGTCCAACCACAGTACTCACGACGATTGGTATCAGGATCCAGATTATTGGGGTTACTATACGGCGTAGCGCCCCATCGCCAAGGCCGGCATACAGGAATGGGACGGTCAGGGCGTAGGCGACGAGATAGGCTAGGGGAATACCGTTGTACCCGATAAGGAACATGAAAAAAATACTAAAGCCCATTAGAGTAAGGCTGCGTAGCAAGATTGCACGAGTTGTGATGCGAACAAGGCCAAGGCTATTGAGAGTTACGGCGACAGCCGCATTAATCACTTCAAAGCAGAGCGCCGCCCCGTACAACATTAAAGCTGGAATGCCAGCTATCCATTTGTCGGAGTAAATCCAGACAACAAGTGATGGACCAGCAGTAAGCAGTACTGCGAGCCATACTCCGGAAGGTATTAGTAGATACGTAAGGTACCGAGTTAGCGTACGCTCTACTTCAGCGCGATCATCCTGGATGCGTGAAAAGTGGGGGAAGGCGACACGCATCACGTTGTCAACAAGAATCAAGGGTTTCTTGCCGTTACTAGACGCCCAGGTTAGCAATCCTACTGCCTGGGGGCCAATACGTGCTGCCGCAAGGACTGGAATAACCCAATCACTGGAGTGATTGGTGATCTCTTGCAGTTGAAAGGGCAAACCGTAGCGCAAAATCCCTTTTGCGACTCCTCTATCAAAGCGAAATCCCACACGCCAGGGTGCTGCTAGATAGACCAGAATTGTTCCTAAAAGACTACGCGTAAGCACCGCCCAAAAGAGGCTCCAAATACCATACCCCGCTAAGACAAGTCCGACCGCAATAGTTTGGTAGCTGACCGATTCGACGACCTCAATCCAGGCGAGACGTTTATAGCGTAGGCGTCGTTCGAGTTGTAGTGCGCTCACTGCCCGCCAGGAAGTTAGATACAGGCTAAAGGCTAACGCTCGCACGAGCCAGATAATTTCTGTAGGTGCTTTCGGATACAGTGCGCCTAATAAGGGACTTACAACGAAGAGTGCCGCTACGATGATGGTGGTGATAATCTGCTGCAGCGTAAAGCCTATCTGCAGATCATGCTCCGTCAATTCAGCCTGACGTTGAATAAACGATGGAGCTAGGCCAAAATCCCCTAATATGGCAAAGATTCCGACCCAGAAGGAGGCGATAGCAAAAAGCCCAAACTGGGCGGGACCTAATACGCGCGCGAGAATAACGCCGCCGCCGAATGTGAAGATCTGCAAGAAGACCTGCCGGACCATTAGCGCCTTGATGCCGCTTTTGGCTTGCGCGTGAATGTCGTCCATAAAGGCCTACACGTCCCCCACTTTGCCGTCAGGATTATGACTACGTCCGCCAAGTGCTGAATGGCCTGTCACGCGCCGTGACTGCGCCACCCGCATACGTAGTACTTCCTACTCAAAGATAGAGGCCGGTCGGGCTGGGTCCTATAGTACTTTCAGGTCATGGTTGTTGGTAGAGGAGGATGGCGCCGCCTAATGGACCTGACACTCGCGCTCATCCACCGCTCCCCGTCCGTCGTGAGCCACGACACCGGTGCCGCGCTGCACTTGGCGCTCGACCCTACATAGATGTGGCGCCTCACGAATGCGCGTTAGGCTCTCCGACGCGCAACCCTTCGGCGGCTGCGGCCTGGCGCTGGCCGTTGTCCGCCGACACGAAGGTGAGAGCCGGTAGTCCACGTAAGCGGCGCACGTCGGCGACGACGAGCGCCGCAGCCAGATGAGAGGCGTCGTACCCGCGCAACCCATGCCGCTCGACGAGGTCCATCGCGCGCTCAGTCGCGACGGCTCCCGCAGCGAGCACGCGGTAGCGGGTGCGCCCTAACCTATCCCAATCGGTGCGATGGCGTCGGCCGCGTTGGCGACCGTCATCTCACCTATGCGCGCCTTACGGGCGAGGGCGGCGACCAACTCCGGTCCCGTCAGGCGGATGGTGTACAGGGCCATGCCCTGCGGAAGGACCCGCCAGGGCGCGTATCCAGACTGAGCCCTGTTCCAGGGCATACCGCTTGACAAGGGCGCTTGTGTCCAGGTAGTACGAGGCCATGGTCTAGCGCCGTTCCGCGATGATCTGCTCCGAAAGCGGCCGCCCGGTGAAGGGCACAGGCTCGAAATCATCACCGTCGACCGCCGCGCCCACGTCCGGATCGTCCGGCGCCTCATCGAGCAGGCCGGCCGCTCGTAGCTCCGCGTCCACGGCGGCGCTGTCGTCGTCATCGCGCGCGCCCCCAACACGGGGCGGCGCCTCGACGGTCGTGCCTTCAGGGAGGCGCACGCCAGCGGGCAGGACCACCACGTTGTCTCGGATCACACCGTCATACACCACCATCTTTCACTCCCCTCCGCCCTATCCGTCCCATCGAGCGCCCGGTCGATCACCTGTCGCCAATATCTATATCATAAACATAATGTAGCATGACGGGGTGGCAGAAACAGGGCGGGGGTTGGCGCCGCCCGCTGATTCCTATCGTAATCGCGGATGGCATCATCGTGTGATCGCTCATGCTGTCAGTGTATATGGATGCTGACGCTATCTTAGGCAGGGACGATCAACCCGCCGCGATCGCCCTCGATGGCCAGGCCCAGGATGCGGGCCGCCTCATACAGGTGGGGATCGTCGGCGGCGATGGGATCGATTCGCAACGGGCGCTGGCGCACACGGTCCGCGAAGACCGCCCAGCATTCCCACTCGCGCTTGAGTCGGGACACGTAGCGTATCCCGGCGTACCGAGGCCGCCCATGCGCGTCGCGCTGGTTATAGATGTGCAGCCCTGCTTCCTGGGTCAGCTCGCGCCGCGGTCCGGTGATGGCGCTCAGGTCGATATCGACGAGGCCCAGGCGAACGGCCACGGGAGCAAGCACGGGACGAAGCGTCTGAACGGTCTCGGCCTCTTCGACATCGGCCAGGGGCAGTGTCACGAACAGCACCGCAGCGCCGAATCGCCGCCCCACGCGCCAGTCGCGTGGGATAAATGGCTGGCTCCCGAACGGATCGCGTCCGGCATACTGACCTACGACTTTGATGCTGGGGCGGAACTGCGCGACTGTTTCCCCATACGCCCCCGACGGGTGCGAGGCAAAGTAGAGGACGCGGTAGCGGTCCGACGACGGGACGCCACGACGGCCACGGGGATCATCGTACCGCCCATCGAAGGTACCATCGGGCCGCGCGTAGCCCCAATCCGGCGGGACGAACGGATCGGGGGGCCGGGCGACCCGATACAGGGGCGAACGCGGCAGCGCGACGTGCTGGATAGCGGGCATCAGGCGGACGCCCTACCCATAGTTCGCGCCGTAGGCGATGAAACTCTTGGCCGCGCCGAGCGCCTCCTGAAAGCGCCCTTCATGGAGCGCGTCGGCGGGCGAGTCGTCCGCTAAGTGGGGGTTCATGCCGATAAACCAGGCGCGCACGGTCCCCGGCCCATCGAACCGCAGTAGGAGTGTCATGACTTCGTAGGCCGCGCGCAAGCGGCGTTCGCTCTCGAGGCGGACCTCGCCGATCTCCCCTGTCGCCCACCGCGCGACGGTTTTCACGTCCTTGACCCCTACGATATAGGCCACGAGACGCCCCGTGAGCAGGCGCTGTAAGCTCTCCGCGACCTCTGAGATCGGGGCGCGAGTGGCTTGGTTATGCGCCTGTTCCAGGATGTCCGCGGTCGCACGATCGCGCGCCTCGTCCGTTAAAGCAACCATATAGCCCTCCTCGCAACGCCCATAAAAACAACCGTACTACGTCCATAATAGGATAACAGCCGGGTATTAGCAAGGCGCGAAGGCAAAGTAGAGGACGCGGTAGCGGCCCGACGACGGGACGCCACGGCGGCTGCCGTGGGCTTAATCCTCGTCGGTTAGATCGGCCAGCGTGCAACCCATCGCCGCCAGCACCTTCCGAAGCGTCTTGAACGCGATATCATGTTCAGTCGCAGGCTGCATGTCACCAAAATCAGTCACACCCAGGGCAGCCGGCGCTCCCAGTAGGGCTGGGGCGGGCCAGGCGCCCATGCCCCTGATCCCAAGCGCATGGTGGCGCCCGATGAAGCGCGCGGCGCCGGCCAGGTCGCGCGCCAGGTGGTAGCCGCTGTAGCGGCGCGCCGCAGGCAGCGCCAACTGCGTCCGCCCGCGGCCCGTTTGCACGGCGATGGTGACGCAGCCCGCGGCCTGCCCGGCGGCGATGTCGCTCAGGGCGTCGCCGACGTAGTAGCTGCGCGCCAGGTCGAGGCCGCGTTCCCACGCCGCCCGCAAGAAGAGGCCCGGCTGCGGCTTGCGGCAGGGGCAGCGCTCCTCGGGACGGTGGGGGCAGGCGTAGACGTGCGTGATGCGGCCGCCGTGCCGCGCGGCCAGGGCGCCCATGCGCGCGTGGAGCTCGTCGAGCGCCGCGGGCGTCAGCGCGCCACGCCCCACGGCGGCCTGGTTGGTCACGACGAAAACCGGTAGGCCCAGGCGCGACAGGTGGCGCAGCGCGTCGAGCGCGCCGGGTAGGGGCGCGAAGTCGTCCCAGCGTAGGACGTGGTCGGCGCGGTTCTCGTTGATGACGCCGTCGCGATCGAGAAAAATGGCGGGTTGCATCGCCATCGCTAGGCGGCCATCTCTACGCGCCGGGTCAGGGCGGCGCGCACGGCGGTGGTGATGGTGTGGTTGATCACGAGGTGGACATCCTCGATGATCTCCATGCACGCGCTGTCCACGATCAGCGCGACGTCGACGCTCGCGGCCAGCCGCCCTCCGGCGCGGCCGGTGACGCCGATGGCGCGCGCGCCGGCGGCCGTCGCCGTGGCGACGCCGGCGAGGATGTTGGGCGAGTTACCGCTGCCGCTAATGGCGATGGCGAGGTCGTGGGCCTGGATCGGTGCCTGCGCGAGCTGTTCGGAGAAGATGGCCTCGTAGCCGAGATCGTTGGCGAGGGCCGTGAGCAGCGGCGTGTTGTCGGTCAGCGACTGGATGCGCAGGCGGGGCAGCCCATCGACCGCTGTGTTCTTGGCGAGGTCGCAGGCCATGTGTGAGGCCGTCGCCGCGCTGCCGCCGTTGCCGAAGACGTAGACGGCCCCGCCGCGATCGTAGGTGTCCAGGATGTCCTGCGTGATTCGTTGGACGGTGTCGAGCGGCAACCGGTCGAGCGCGCGCCGCAGCGCGACGTGGTAGGCGCGGATCTCTTCGCGAAGGGCACTACTGGGCATCACGATGTCTCCTTTGTCTATTGTTTATACGGGCGAGCCAGGGCCCATAGTCGTGGGCGGTCCCCGCACGGCGTATCGCGGTCGTAGGCTACGCGGCCCAAGGTACGGCGCCCAATAGCCCATTCAGGCTATATCGTGGAGGACCAGTCTCTACCTAGACTGCAGGGCGACGGGCGACGGGCGACGGGCGACGGACGACGGGCGACGGACGACGGACGACGGACGCTGAGGTTTTGGAATCGCGGGGGCGGTCGTTACACTCCCAGCGCGGGGGCGGGCGCCACGCCGCACGAACGGACGGCTAAACGGTTAAACGGCTACACAGATAGTAGATTGAGGAAGGGTATGGAGTTCTTTCGCTACGTGAACGTGCTCAGGAAACACCTGGGATTGATTGTTTTGCTGACCGTGATCGGCGGAGG
>JAABUX010004045.1_pt1 | contig 18902 bp, 11 predicted proteins | sample 5561851 | NCBI WGS metagenome assembly JAABUX01 (sample SAMN10711883, study PRJNA513361) | rock metagenome | isolation source: Antarctica rocks | place: Antarctica: Victoria Land, Richard Nunatak red sandstone | collected 2016-01-03 | reverse complement strand
ACAAATGAACGGCTTGCTGCTTGAATTCTTTTGTGTAGGTTGGTTGAGATTTGCTCATGGAATCCTCCTGACTCTATTTTACCCAATTTCTCTTCTCCAACCCCCCAAAAGCGGGTCAAGGTCAAGGCGAGCAATGATAGAGGAAGGGACGTGGGAGAAAATAGGCGGAAAAGACAACATGTCTCACGTTTTTTCCTTATTAGGAGATGACTCTTACGGATTTGGATTTAGCGAAATAACCCTCCAAGCAAGTCCCATCAACGATATTTTCGATTGGATGACACAATATCATCCTGAGTTACTTCCTCCTGGCGACCCTTTCCCCCCCTCTCCTGCTCAGAAAAATGCCCCTGTAACGGGCAAGAAAGAGGCATCTCCTAAGTCTCCGACTGAGTTTCTGAATGTTCCTGATGAAGTATCAGCCAGGATTAGAACGTTTCTTGCCATTCGACGACCAGGCTATACCTTGCTCTCTCTCCTGGATCGTTCTGATGACAATAAAAGAGCGTGGTTAGCTCTCCTGACGAGAATACTGCGCGATGAGACGATTGAACGTGTTTCAGATGTGATTGTCGAGCTAGAACCAAACCAGTATATGACTATTCAAAATGTGCAAGACCTTCCAGCAACCTAACCATCTCCAAGCCCACATGTACCTTCTTGATTTCTTGCTGGATATGCCGAGTTAGCATAACAAGCTCATTCTTAAGGTTTTTTTCAACAAGCTGATCATTTTTGCGTCATACAGGCTATAATGGACCCCATAATCTGGTTCTCCATCAGGAATAGTGCTCAGCAATAGCAAGCAGGAGAAGAAGGAGAAATTCTCTCGTAGTGGTGTCTGGAAAAGAGCCATAGTGAGCAGAAAAAGCGGTCATTTTGACGCGGACAAAGGCGCGTTTCATTCCTTTCGTATTGCTGAGCACTATTCCTGACGGAGAACCAGGAAACTGGTACCACTATATATATTCACAACGTGAGAAGTATGGCCCTGAAAGGGTTTATAAGTTTCCCGTATAGATTTTGGCAACCCTCCATTTCCCATCTTCATCTCTTGAGGTTCACTCACGGTCACACCTCGTGTATAATTAATTGACCTCTCTGGCTTTCTCGGATATACTGCCCTGTATGAGGGCTTCGCTGAAGCCATTAGCCGAAAGGCGTTTTCGGCCTGCTTCCATAATACTAGACTAGTCTTTGGTAATGAGTTATGCAAATAAGATCGGGTGATATTTTAACATTAAAACCTAGAGCTAATCAGACTCAAGAAGGCGTTAGGTATGCAATCAAAAGTATACCTCATACCTATGATCGAATGGTCAAAGAAACTTGGAAGCGTGCAGCTAGAACAGCACGGGGTAAAGTTAACGAGGCTATGGTTTTAGAGACGTTACGGGATATGGGTCTTCAGTTAAATGTGGAAGACAAAAGCTATCGAAATTTTGACTCTAACGATTTTATACTCACAAGTAAAGGGATATCACGGTCAGTGGACCTCAAAACATTTCATGTATTGAATCAATTTGTGGAGCGCCCAAGACGTCCTTTTTCTCCCCAGAATTTGCTATCTGGCACTGATAGCGATGAATCTTGGTTTGACTTTTATCCTATGTTAGTCCCTAAAGACTACAGAAATCCTAAGGACTTATTCATTTTCGCTGTCTCGGTTGAGGCAAGAAATACGTCTAGCAGTAAATCCGCCCTCTCTTACCCTTGGCTGGCATTTCCCGAAGAGCCAGATGAACTTTTTCTCTGCGACTTAAGCCGTATTCAGCAACGTGAAGAAACAGGTAAAACCTTATCAGTAACCGTTTCATGGTCTCAAGGGCTTTCGGGCTCTATAAGCTTTGTGTATGAACGCAATGGTAACGCGTTTGAACATAGAACCAACCTGAGCAACAAGTTCAGCGATTCCCTGAGTGATATATCTTCTTTTATTAGCATTTGCTTAGATGATACAGCGTTCAGAGCGATAAGATCGAGACCAATTTCGATAAATGTTTTTGAGCATGGTACTCGTTCTGCTTCACTCACGAAGAGTTTCTCGTATAAGCGTTTTCGAGAGATATTTCCTCGCAGTGGTTATGAACTGCATCTTATAGGATGGATTCCTCGTGAAGAGTTTATCGCCAAAGCAGAACTTCTGCCAAAAGGAAGGCCCTGTTATTTTTATCCAGAACGTACTCATCAAGGTCAAGTCATTGATCCTGGTACAAAAACAACCAATTCCTATTTACTTCCGCAGTCCTTAAATCCAATTAGTAGTCTTCAAGAATGGTAGTGTAACATGATTACTGTATCCTCTGTTGAACAAGAAACTGCAAAATCTCCTAAACGTAGGCTTGAAAATCGCCTTAATGACTTGCCATGGAAGGAATGGCTAATTTTTCAAAAGAGCTTTTTTAGGTTAAGTGACGATAATGTTTTGTTCAAGAATATTATTGAGTTTTTTACCAAAACTTATCGTGCTGATGGCCATCCCAGTCGTGTTCTAATTCTTAGTTTTGACCATTGCTCATCTTTTGTGTACCAATCTGCTCGCATTCTCGAGCAAGAGACTTTTGAAAGCAAAAATTTGAAAGATTGGCCAACGAAAAAGTACAAAAGTAAAGACTTCGACTTGCTCGTTCTTGATATGAGAGCAGCGGAATTTTTAAGAGGGCAAAACATAGTCGAATTAAGGGAGAATTTAATAAGTTTTTATGCCGAATGCAGCGGTATTCTTCGACCCAGCAGTTTTTGCGCCGTTCTTTCATGCGAAATGAGTTATATGCTTGAAGAGAAAGAGCAACGGTATCCTTTACCGTGGCTCCTCGCGTCCTCTGCGCGATCAAATTTCCGCCTACGGGACGAAAAGGTCGGAATAGATGCAAATGCTGAAAGCGAGATACTTTATGTAAACATCTTACAAGCAGTGGATGAAATCGGGCCTATGGTATCTCCTGCCGATATCGTCGATATTGCCATTGGGAATACTGCCTCACGGGAACAATGGATTATCCCTCGCCCAAAGTCGAGACAGAAAAAGGAGATTTTGCATCCAGCTAAATTTCCAGAGGATCTTGTGACAAGGTTTTTGTGTGAGTTATCTAAGCCTGGAGATATAATTTTAGATCCTATGGGGGGTACGGGTTCCGTTGCTGTTGCTTCACTTCAGACTGAAAGGAAACCTGTCATTGTTGAACTTGATGAGAATTGGGTGGATATTGCACAGGAGCGTATCCTGGGTCTTACGTGCTCACCCCTACTTAACGAGGTAAATAAAAGCTGGTTTCTAGCGCAAGGTGATGCACGTGATGTGCTCGAACTTATACCAGAAGAATTTAGGCCCATTAACTATACAGTAACCAGCCCACCTTATTGGAGAATTCTTCATAATGCTGGAATGCACGAGAAAGGGGAAGGGCAGAAGGCTCGTCGAGCGAAAGGGCTAGCGACGACGTATTCTGATAGTATGAAGGATCTTGGTAATATACGTGGTTATGAGCAATTTATCAATGATTTAGCTGTTATATACGAGAATATAAGCCAAATAGCGGCATCCGGTGCAATATTAACAATCGTCACAAAAAATGTGAAATATGAACGAGCCGTGTATCCAATAGCTTGGGATCTCGTATTTCGCCTCTGTAATAAACAGAGAGGGCTTTTTGAGTATGCTGGAACAACATTTTGGTGCCAGGATGATATCAGGCTGAAACCCTTTGGCATGGGCTGCGATTGGATTAGCAATATTCTGCATCACTATTGTATCCACTTACGCGTACGGAAGTAACGATAGCCGTTCAAGGTATAATATTCCCAATCTATTCGGTCACGATTTTAGTATCACACCACTATAAGGCCGCTTCGCTGGGGGTGCTTATCTCGCCGTACAAATCCCCGAGAGCTTCAAGGCCGTACAGGATTGGGACGAGTGAATCTATTTGTCCAGGGCATTGTGGTGAAGCGAGACGATCAGCAGACATTAATTTCGTATAATTATCTCACCATTGGCGTGAGCCGCTATGAGGGACATGCTCATTGATGTATACTGAGGTTAGTATTGTTCGGTATATTAGGATTCTCAAACACTATCAGCGCAACTATAAAATTTCAATCAGCAGCTCTTGCAAGACCCTAGGGCACTTACATAAGGGTTATTGTTATTGGGCTAATGGAATGTTTTCCTTTTCTCTGTAGCAAGGGTGCAAATATTGGCTTACTTCGCTAGACCTGTGGCAAAAGTGTGCATCTGACGCAACGTTTTCTGAAAGGAACGGTATGGCAAACCAGGAACATCTTGATATTCTTAATCAAGGAGTAAATGTTTGGAATAGGTGGAGGGAAGAACATTCAGATATAACGATACAGCACAGAGTTGAAAACACGAGTCGCGTTAGAAGCGATCAAGGGTCAGAAAACCGCTAATGAAATTGCTGCGGAATATGGAGTGCATCCCACACAGATTATGGTGGTAGGACTTGTCAAGACAGAAATTGACCAAAATAAGATAAAACTCAACAGTTGAAAGAAGACATTTACGACTTACGACAATACACCGAAAAGGGTGTTTGATACTCTAACGACTGGTGATACCTCTCACAATTGTAGTGGTGAAAGTAGTTTGCAAGCCCTTGTCTCACTTCTGGGACCGTCTGATAGTCTTTCAGATAAATGTCTTCGTGCTTCACACTGCGCCACAGCCGCTCCACAAAAACGTTGTCTAAGGCCCGTCCTCTGCCATCCCAACTGATGCGAATCTTGGCTTGTGCTGGCTACTTAGGACATCCGTTTGCTCTTTGAACGTTCCAGACACTCCTTGGTGTGCATCTTTATTTTAAGCAAACGGCGACTTATAATAAGGGAAACGAACGAGATTTCGGCGAGGATGATACACCTTTAATTTGCCATCAGTTGGACGATTCCGTGCTGAATTGGGTGCGGATTTTAGAAGATTGTATTGTATGCATACAATAGGTCGTGTCGGGCATATGGTTGCCATTGTCATTGTGTCTTTACTGCTAGCAATAGAAGTGTTTGATCTGAAAGGTTTGAGCATGCTATGGACATCACCCCGATCATCCCAGATGGCTACAATGGTCCTATTAAACAACTGACTTGTCGTATCTGCAAGCGCTTGTTCTACATCACCCAGGACGACTATCGCCGCCTCTCGGAAGTGCGCTACTGTCACGAGTGCAGCCTTATCTTGCTAGAAGAGCTTCAAAACAACCAGGGAGCTACTACCCTACTCTCACCGACGGTAGCAAAAACAGAACCAGTCGTCTCTGTCCCACCTCGCCTCTCCCTTCAGCCCTCATCTCCTGTGCATCTGCCTGCGCCGCGAACTCTTGATCGGGAAAAGATGACGGTCGAGCACCTGCTCGACGAAGCGCGGATGTTCGAGAAAACCTGGAGCTACCGGAAAGCCTTGCGTTCGTATGAAGAGGCACTCCTACGGGATCCTCGCTGCATCGTGGCGCTTTATGGCCGTGCCAGTATGCTTTCAATACTCGATCACCCAAGGGAGACGCTCATTGTATATGAGGAACTGCTCCATCTCGAACCAGCTAGCGCAAAAATCCTGAGCAGGAAAGGATGGATACTCGGGAGCTTGAAGTGCTATGAAGAGGCATTCACTGCCTTTGACGCTGCCCTGCAACTGGATCCTTCCAGTGGGGAAGCCTCCACCGGCAAATGGTTTTTCTTGACGCACTTAGACCGCGATGAAGAGGCCAAGCTCTTGCGTGAGTCGAGGAAATCTACCCCTCGGTACGAGGATGTCACTGGGCCATGCTCCACCGCAGACGACTACTATCAACGAGGTCTTGCGCTCTCCGCTTTAGGGCGTGACGAAGAGGCCATTCGCGCCTATGAGGAATGCCTTCGTCTCGACCCTCTCCATCTCGATGTGTACGAACGCATCCATTTCATTCACCTCTCCAAAGGCCGCCACGAACAGTCATTAGCCACCTTCACGCGAGCCGTGCAGGCTTTTCCCGAGTGCGCTAGGCTCCACATCTATCACGCAGAAGCCCTTGGCCGTCTCAAGCGCTATCAGGCGGCGGCGGAGGCCTGTCAGAGAGCGATCCAGTTCGATGGCGCATATGCAGAAGCATATGCGGAGAAAAGTAGGAATCTTGCCCATCTGGACCGGCATGTTGAGGCGTTAGAAGCCATCGAGCAGGCCATTGCGCTCAACCCCGACGCTGACCACTATTACAGACAGAAAGCGAACGCTCTTGTCAGTCTGAGGCGATATGACGAAGTGCTGGCCACTTACGATCAGGCGATTGACCTCGACCCGGATCACTTCTTCCCCTATCGGGAAAAGGCGGAGCTTCTGGCGCAGTTGCAGCGGGATGAAGATGCGCTGGTGACCTACGATCGGTTTATTGAACGCAACCCCTTGATTTTCGAGGGGTATCGCTGGAAGTTGTATTTTCTCTCAAAACGCAAGCGGTATACCGATGGGCTAGCAACATGCGACCTCTGTCTGGCGTACAATCCACACCAGGTCCAAGCGCATGAACAAAAAGGTCGGATGTTCTCTTCCCTGCATCGCTATGAAGAAGCCCTCCTCTCCTACGAGGAGGCCATTCGCTTGCACCCACAGGATGAAGATATCTACATTGTGAAGGCAGAGACGCTGACGCATCTCAAACGAGATGACGAGGCGCTGAGTACCTTTGATCAAGCACTTCAACTGGCTCCTCATGAGGTCTCAATCTATAAAAAGAAGGGGGATCTCCTGATTACCTTAAAACGCTATGAGGAAGCGTTAGCCTCTCTGAAGAGTGCGGCACGACTGGATGCGAAGGATGCCGCTCTTCAGGATAAAATAGGTGACGTTTTAAGTGAACTGGAGCGGTTTGAGGAAGCAGTGAACACGTATGACCGAGCTATTCGACTGGATCGAGGTTTCATCCATGCATATCGGTCAAAGGCGGCCGCGTTGGAGAAACTGGGGCAACAACAGGAGGCGTTAGTCGCCTACGGGGAAGCACTGGTCGCCTACGATAAAGCACTGAAGTCCGAGCCGAAGGACTTCTTTTTACACTTTTTCAGAGCAGACATCCTTATACATTTGGATCGTTACGATGAGGCGAACGCTACCTATGATCAAGCGGAACACCTAGCCCCTCATCCTCTTATTGCGGTCCAGTGTATTTTCGCACGAGGAAACGTCAGGATGCGAGCAGAGGCTAAAGCACGACTGCAAGTTGTCGGCAAAGAGATCAGCGAAAAGACGATAGCTGTCGAGGTCGAGCTGATGCACAAAGAGAAAAAGCTAGAACCGTTACGAGCCTCTCCCCTCTTCGTGCCGATCTGCAAGTTGATGCAAGAGCAACAAGAGTGGAGTGGAACAGCAAAACAGTTTAAGGAAGTTCTGTGTCATCACCACCCAGATGCGCTAGCGACGTGGTATCGGGCACCTCGTAAGTTTGTCGATGAGTTACAGACGCTCGTGCCAGCGCTGCGTGAAGAAGGAATTGAGGTTAGTGCTCCTCCGGATACAACTCTCGTTACCCTCGTTAAGGAGCCCATTGAAACACCTTGATCAGAAGATCGTAAGTAATGTTTAGTCCGATGCATCGGGCTTATGCAACTTTGTAGTGATCCCACTGGAAAATCAGCTGCTTATGGAAACAAACTTGAAACAGGAGGCTTCTAGGAGTAATGAAGCAGTTTCCGACCGCGTGAGGTAAAACCTGCCCAAGCTATATATGAGTCCTTTATGTATCTTGAGCTTTTGACGATCCCTCCCATCACTGTCGTAACTACTTGGAGCATCCGTTTGCGAAATTGACTGTTTGCTTCAGTATGAGATCTTGCTTTTAGTGCTTTCCCTGGTTGTACTGGCCACTTGAGGCATCCGTCCGAAAAACGTGACGTTTTCTGAGAACGAATATCCAAGTAGCTAGTACTGCTTTATTGTCGTATTCAGGTGAAGCATAGAGCTTGACAGAGTGTACCATATACGGTACACTATGGGCATGAACGACTCGCTGAAGATTCTCCCGGCCAGGTTCTTCAAAACTGCTTCTGGTACTGAACCGGTTAGGGAGTGGCTAAAAGACCTGGACAAAGATGATAGTCGAATTATCGGCGGGGATATCAGAACAGTAGAATATGGTTGGCCCATTGGTATGCCTGTTTGTCGCTCCATAAAAGGGTATAGAGACCTTTGGGAGGTTCGCAGTCGTATATCCGATGGGAGAAATGCGCGTGTGATTTTTCATATTAGTGGTGGTGAAATGATTTTGCTGCATGGGTTTATTAAAAAGACCCAGCAGACTTCACAACAAGACTTAGAGTTAGCAGATAAGCGCAGAAGGGAGTATGAAAGCAATGCCTGAAAATCCCAATAGGGGTTCATCTTTTGAAGACTTTCTGAAAGAGGAAGGCATCCTCGAAGCATCTACCACCGCTGCCGTGAAAAAGGTGCTGGCTTGGCAGATCGAACAAGCGATGCACACTCAACATCTCACAAAGTCAGCAATGGCTTCCCGTATGCACACGAGCAGATCACAACTGGAAAGACTGCTAGACCCAGAAAAGACAGGGGTATCACTAGAAACTATACAGCGTGCTGCGGCTGTCGTAGGCAGAGAGTTACGGATTGAACTGGTGTAAGCTGTAAATCATTTCATTCCACAACTGTTCTCACCGATTGCGTAATGAATGTGAGCTAGCTCCTCGTCGACGAAGGAAGGAGAGACCTCCTTCCGAGAGCATGCTTTGTTACTCTCGGAAGGAGGTCTCTCAAAGTCACACGGTTGCATTGATTAATTGGGATGTCTGTTGAGTCTGTCCAATTTTTCGTTCTGGATGATCAGGCCAGGATAAGCAGAACACTATAAAGTAGCACTAGAGTTGAACCCGAGATTAAGTCCGCTCATACTTGTTTACAAAGAAACACAAAATGTAGGTTAGACTCTCTCTGTTCCCTGCAAAGTATCACTACTAACTCTATTCATCGCTTTTCTCCTCTGGGAGAGGGTACGAGTCCGTGACTTTATTCTTCAAATCAAAAAATCGTCAAAAATGAGACGTGCTCCAGTCCACAGCTTTATTTCGCCTGAAAAATCTTCTAATGCACGTTAGCTGATAGTGCTGAGTCCACGACTTTATTCTTCATGAACATATGTTGTATACATGGAATTAAGTTGTCCCATTTGGAATTAAGTTGGCCGTTTCAAGCGTGTTTGGAATTAAGTTGTCCCATTTGGAATTAAGTTGGCCGTTTGGGGTAGCAAAAGGAACAAACATGGCAAAAACTCTTATTGGTTATTGATCGACTCATCGCGCGATAATCTGAAAGAGCCTCTTGTTGTCCACGAAGAATAAAGTTGTGGACCACCATTAGGTTGTTCCCTGAATACAAGAGGCCAAATTATTCAGAGGACAACCTGTGATTTTCCCATAATGTATGACCACATTCAATGAGCCAGCTATACAAGCACTATTATGATCTCCGCTGAAAAAGATGAGACAAAGCTTTCAAGATTTCTTGGCATTAGGCTATGAGTGTATCCGTAAAATAAAGTCTTACAATTAAAATAAAGTCTTACACCAATTAGACATTTGTCTATTAGGGATAAACCTGTAGTTCAGCTTGTTAAGTGTAGGACTTCCCAAAAAACTTGTGGGCTGTGTTGCTAGTATGGAGTAGCAATACAGCCCACAAGTTGTATACATAGAATTACGTTGTCTGGCAGAAACATCTCTGTAACGAAGTCGTTAGTTGTAGTAGATAAAGAAAGTCGTTCTCAGGTAAACAAAGTTGTTCCGTTACCAGAGAGGATAGGAGAAATACGAAGCATTGTATATATGCTTTGTGTTTCTCCTATCCTCCTTCGACACAATAGCTCAGAACAATACTATACTTCTGTAAGTATTGTCTACCTATCTTCACCTAAAATTCCCTTTGACTGGCTTCCCTCCTCTTTATGTATTTGCACTCATAGGTGATAGAAGCGAACTTACTCCTCATATAGACTCAATCGAAGTACGCTGTTCTCATATGTTTGGGGTGGGGAAGAAGTTTTTAAGCCTCTTCTTCGTTTAAGTCAACATCTAACATACAGAGCTGATCATTGATCATACTTTTTGCCAGGTGCATGGGATAGGGAAATACAATATTCCCACCGTCCCATCCTGGGGAAATGCGCATGAAATGTGGAATATGGCACCATACCTGCGGGTCATCCTCTGCCTGAAGGAAGAAAGGAACAAATTCGACGATTGTTTGGTGCTTAAAAGCGATCCCGCCTCCTTCGTCTGTTTTATATAAGCCTATCTTGTTTTGCTGCTCTGTAGCAGCAGTCGTTGGCAGGCCCCCGATTGAAAGGTAATGGAAAAATTCGCTCTCAGCTTGTGTGTCAATAAAGCCAGTAAGCTGTTTAAGGTCCTTCTCTTCTTTCAACTCCTCTTCTTCGTCTTCATGCACGGAAAAGTACTGTGGTGTTTCTCCCGAACCGATGGTGCGTACACGGATGATACGCAGATTAGGAAGGTCTTGCTGCGTATAGAGATGCTCGAACGTTTTCACATGAGTGAGATTCAGTTGATCTTTCGTTACTGCCTTGCCGTTGGCAAATTGGGGGAATACATCATGATTCCGCCAATCTTGAGCTTCCAGTAACACCAGCGTGGGTTCACTATATGTATCGGTAAAAACATGAGCAGCAAATTGGGCCTGTGCCTCTTTACTCAGGCTGAGAATTTCCTCATTCCCTTTTTCTTTCCCCCTCACGAACAATTCTCCTAATGCTTTGTGAGCCTCCAGGAGAGGCAACCATTGAAGAGGATACTGTGGCAAAAGTACTTGGAATGTGCCATCAGGAGAGAGCCGTACCGCCATCGGAAAATCTATCTTTGGCTCAAATTTGCGTAGTTTGTACAGACCAATTATATGGAGACGCTTGGCTTGCTCCTGTGAGATACCCGCCTTCTGATAAAGTTCTACTGGTTGGTCATAGACAAGGCCCGTTTGGCGATAAATGAGATCAGCAACACTATTGCGAGCACGTCCCTTACTTTCTGGTGTAACTCCCTTCTTATCTAACTGGATTGGAAAAAACATCTGTGAGGCCAAACCAAGGCTGTTACATGCTCTGCGGATTGCTCCTTTAATATGCTGATCAGGATATGTTTTCTTAGGGTCAAGTTTATGCAGTTCAATCAGTGCCAAACCATAGCTAGATTCAGCAGGTAACAAATTGCTTAGATAGTCTTTCCATTCCCGCGTTTTTTCACGGAATGCCTTGCGCATCTGTGCTTTCCACTCTGCCAAGAACTTTTGACGTTCCGACCGCGAAGCGAACCTTTTGTAGTGATCAAGTGGGTTGAGTTTGCCCGGTTCTAAGGGTGCTAATAGTTTGCTGGGGATAGGATCTTGAGGGATAATCACTTTAATATGTTCAGGCAAGGGTTCATCCGTGTCCATGAATAATGCCTCTCGTATTTCTTGCTCTAGCGTCGTTTTTGTAAGTGTCTCACCCCAACAAAGAAGGATATATATGGGTCTTTGGTTCGAGGCCCGTCGAAGAGCATCAAAGATGATCTTTTGTCGTCTTGGTCGATTTTGCTGTTCGCTCTCTTCCTTTGTTTGTTCTGGTTGCTTTCTCACAAACTTCTTTTTCTGAAGATCATCAAGACCATACATCATCAGAGGAAGGTTGGATAGGTGCATTTCCTTCTTGGATATATCCGAAACGAGCGTTTGACCGTTAGAAAGCTCTAGCCCTAGGAGGTCTCCGACCGCATTAGCTATCTCACGCAATTCTGCAAAGTCGAAACCTGTCTTCACTTCATGCTTGGGTCTAAAGCCCTCTGCATGCACAACGAAGTATTCATCATAAAGACTCATCGCACTGGACGTGCGATAATTCTGCGGTGCTTGTAAAAGTTGATCTGGTGCAACTAAATCACGTGCCTTCATTGCTGATAGGAGTTGTACTGGGTCTTCCTGCCATCGTGGATTAGATGCCCCGCCAGCGAGTGGGAGCGTTACTAGTGTTGGTGACCATCCCCACCCGCTTAAACGAGGTTGGTCGATGCCAACCTTGACGCTAACATCACGCCGAAAATTGACATCTTTCAAGAGCTTATCAACATAACGACTGCATCGTACATACAGGTGAATCCAATGATGTGTACTCCCTACCTGTGTTTGTAGACGAAATTCGAGTTTGTAGGCGAATGTTCCCTCTTTTGTATTATGATAAACATCTTCGTATTGTGCATGAAACGGATTGCTAATCACAGCTAACCCATTAGCACCATCCTGCATTAGACGCCACGTTATTGTTTTTCCATGTATATATGATTTCTTACCCGCCATGAGCGATGCTAACACGCTAGGAATAGCACGATATCCTGTTTGGGTACCAGCATCAAGATTGAGGAAAAGCGAAGCCGCATCTGTTTCTTGCCATTGTTGTGCTGGTTTTTGCAAACGATCTAACAAACGTTGATGGGCATCTTTCCCAGCACCTGTAACCGCCTTGTCAAAGTTATCATACCCCCATTGTTTTCCCCATTCATAAGCCAAATCACTAATTTGCTCTGGTTTGGGACGATGCGTGACATCTGTACCGACCACAAGCATCTGCCGTTCAGGCTGTTTTGTATCCACATTCTTTCGAGTAACAAATGGATGAGTCAAGGTTGGAGCCAAGGCTGTCAGTACCGTATTCAACCGATGGTATGGAGGAGTTTTATTCGTGTTATCTGGCATAAGTTGCTTCATGCTTGTAAGAAAGTTCAAGCAGTCCTGCTCATAGGCGAAAATCGAAGATGAGACTGCTAAACCGCGTAGGTGGATTTCATCAATGCGAAAACGCATTGGAATGATAGAAGACGATGATACTGTCATTGTTAATTCCCTTTCTCCTTAATATTCCGGTTCAAAACCCTTGATGTCTACTAACGCATCAACAATAGACGCGTAAAGTGCCTTCCCAATCGGTTGCTCAATATATTCCTGTAAGACCTCTATCATTGCAGTCAATAGACTCGTTTTTAATGTTTCTTGTGCTTTTCTATCCTTTGCACTTTTGGGTGCCCAAGCTGCGTCAACAAAGAAAGCGTGGAATGGCACACCTCCGCGGAGGAGACGACCGCAAGCTTGAATGATAAGACCCGCGGTAGTAGCTGCAAGGTCAAAAACTTCACTGTAAGTTGTGTCGTTATTATTCTTTTCATCCTCATGGTTCAATGTGTGATAATAGCTGCGTAACTCTGCTTTACGCCAATACTCGCTGGCCTTCTGACGCAGTTGGATAGCTTTTTCCTGCAGCATCGGTTCCTGCCAAAGCTTTAGTTGGATATCCCGACACCAATCCTCTGTGCGTCGGTTTAATTCGCGTGCCAATGATTGTGTATCTGCCGGATATGGCATTGGACGCGTCAGGAAGTAAACTGCGCCAAACGCAGCTTTCCCATCTTGATTGAGAATGTTGTATCCTCTTCCAATGGCCTGCAGGGGTGCAATCAGTATCTTTCCGTTCGTGCGTGCGAAATCCTCAATATCGCTACGATACACCATGTCATCTGCCATGGCTTCATCGTTATCATTGCTGGTTCGCGCTAGATAACGAATTTCACCTGGAAGAGCAGTACGTGCAAGTTCGCTAAGTTTTAGCTCGCTATATGCCCATTCGGCCTGATCATAGGAATTGACGATCAAGAGCAACCGTCCTCGATCATGCCAGTAGTGTGGCTCATCTTGCGCCAACTGCCGTAACTGATCTAGTTCTTCTTGTAATGGAGCTTTTCGACCAGATCGACTGGTTGCTAATGCTCGAATCATATCTTTGATAGGTTGCAGTTTTTCGGGAGCCCCAGAGATACGAATTGGCTTCAATGCCTTTTTCTTCCACGCATATTGTGGAATGTAGAAGAAGGTGCTTTGCTTTATTGCCTCTTGCGCTTCGATTGAAGGATCGAGAATCCCTTGAGGTGGAAGAGTAATGTGCCATTGAGATGAGTGTGGTAACCAAGATGTCCCTGAAAGGGAAAGAACATTTGGGCCACGCCTACCATCAAGGTCGCTAAACAATTCGTGGAAATGCAGGAAGTACCAGCGTCCAATGTTTGGATAGCCAAAGACAGAAAGACCTGAAGGTAGCACGAAGTCTTTTTTCTCGTCCTGACCTATTTCTAAATCCTTTGAATAATAGGTACCAAACATACGTCCTGTCGGTGGGATAGGCAATATATCTGTCAGATTACTGGGTGACCGCTCTAACGAATGCTCATTGAGATCCGTGAGCATATTTTCAGGTTTGTTATACCATTCATAGAAGACAATCCGTATATTACGATCCAAAATCATGACGCTCAGAACAAATTCCAGGCGTTGCGCTAACGTATCAAGGTTATCTGGCGGCTCTGGAGTTTCTTGATCGGTATATGTACCTTTGTCCACCTGTATACGCCATGCTATCGTCTCCTGAGCCAGTTTTTGTAGCGTTTGTTGTATATTAGGGATAAAATCCTCAATCCATGCCTGACACTCGTCACGAACAGATGAGTTATGAGCACTATCACCAGCGGCAATCAAGGCACGCATGATTAATGCCAGGCGATAGACTGGATCGTTTTGGGCATTTTTTTTAGGTCGATCTATAGTAATAGGATCTTTCTGACTCAGCCTATCAAAGTGATAGACGACGTTTTGGGCTTTTTTATCCGCATCTATGCGATCCTGTCCCAAGCATTCTTCCCATTTAGGGAGGCCAAGTAAACGCCATGCGAGCTTATAGCCCAGGGTCAGCGCAGTAAAGTAGTTGCGTCCTACCCAACGGCGCAAAAGGATGCCTTGCTCAATGTCAGTTAGGTTGCTAAGGATGTTGGAGATGGAAGTCAGAGAATGACGTTCTGCGCTGACCCAACGGCGTGTAGAAGCAGGCTGTGTTCGTCGGGGTACCCATGCCTGCGCTGTCTCAACGTCTTCTATATCGAGTAGGCCATCGCTTCCATTGGTGAGGATCACCTCTTCGGCGAAAAGATTATCAAACCATTGCTGGATCGTGTCGGCCTCGTCGAATATCACCAGATCCGATTGTTCATAGACGATCTCCGTCAGATGCACTTTGCGTCGCTCAATTTGAGCAGGTAAACTCGATTTTCCCAGTGCTCCTGGGGTGGTGATCCAGATGCGGGCAGTGGGCATATCGTGATACAACTGCTTACTTGGACATACAGCAAAAAGAGGGCAGTAGCGGTAGGTTTTGCGTCCCCCTGGCTTTTTCGGCGGCTGATACAATGATTCGCAGGGTTCTTTGCCGGGGAGTACACCACATGGTGCCTGTTCAGTTGCCAGTGCTTGTAAAGGACAGGCGGGATTCAGCCAACGCAGTGCCCAGTGGTCGGGACGGAACTTGCTGGAACGATAGAGGCGCTGCAAGTGCAGATCACGTGTGGAACGCCCAATCAGAGGCACCGCCACTGGTTTCTCTCCCCAGGTGCAAAACAGCGTATTCAATTCATCTGCCAAGTTAAGGGCTGCCATTGTATCGCTGACAACCAGTGTGATACGTAGCTCTTTCTCTGGATGTAAGGCTGCATCAGCCAAAATGAGTTTGGCAATCGTGGATTTGCCTGCCGCAACAGCTCCCACAACGTAAGCGTGACCATCTATGTGCAAGGGGACGCTATTTTTGCTGGCGAGGCTTCCGTCAGGGAAGATGGCACGATACCCTAAGAGATTATCGACCAACTCTAGCCAACTTTTTTGTGATCCCAGCACTGTTGATAAACCACGCTGTAGGCGTAACTGGTCGATTTCACCTGCGATTGTACGGAAATCGTTATGTGAGTAGCTCAGAGATCGGCGATTACGTGCTTGAGTGAACCAAGGAATGTTTGTTGACGCAATGTCCGCCGCTTCTTCACTGATTTCTACCTGTACAACCTGTTTGCCCTGCCCAGTGATAGCATCAAAGTAAAATGTGGCTGCCGCCGCGGGCGTGATCGTTTTTGGTGCAAATGGTAGTGTGCCATCAAGGACAGCGGTATAAGCTGGAAAGCGTTCTTCGTGGCTTTGGAGATTATACACCAGTTGCTTCTCCAGCCCTTCTGGATGTACCCTATAGCAACGCCATTTCTCATCGATAGTAGCATATGTTCTCAACGCATTTTCCCAATTGAAGCGGCCAGAAAAAGGGAGCAGAATGCGTGCATTGGCAATAGCGTGTCGTTGTTGCTTATCCAATGTACTTAAGCGAGGATCGGGAATAGGTAGACCACTCAAGAGTACCCACAGAACTGTAATGGCTTCATCACGCAACTCTAGCCGTTCGAGCAACCATAAGCCAAGTTCTACCTGAAGCAGATGGGTGTATTTTCCTTTGAGGATTCCATCTGCGTCCTGTGCTTTAATCTGTTCGACAAGTGGACCGTACCACGCGCTTCGGTCGTACATGTTTTCTCTCCTAAGATGCATGATTAGTGTGATGCAACATGTGCTTTAAACTGTTTTTCACTAAGAATAACAACATTAGATGGGAGCTGCCCAGCGGCACGACGTACATGGGTAGCATAGTCAGGACGCTGAATCTCACGATAGGATGGATACACATAAAACCAGTAGTTCCATTCCAAACTGCTTTCTGCGACTTGTCGATTATCCTGAGCTATATGCTTTCCCAATGCGAAGGGATCTTTGTAGTCTTTAACATCTACAGCCCATGTGCCTTCTCGAAACTTTAAGAGAAGATCGTAACGATCAACTCCCGGCCATAAAACAACTTGCTGTAACAGTGGCTGTGTCAGTTGTATATCTTGAGTGAGCCACCGATAGAGCTGAATTTCGGTAACTCCTGGTATGTGGGTCCGCAAATGAAGACCTCGCTTCAGGACGAGGGTATTACTGAGCGGGTCAATATCCTGCCAGCCTTGTGGACCAGGGCATCGCCCAGCACAGGCACTTGGCTTAATACTGCCCAATCGATTATTTCGCTGATAAAGCGGACCACATGCTGTACAATTCCAATAGCGAGCTGTTGGCATTCCAGGTCGCTGATAAAGTAGCATAGCGTTAGATGAGCGACTGTCCTGGTACAGTGCGCCGACCTCCTGGATTTTGATGTAGCGTAGAGAGCGAAATTGTTGCCGAATGGCTTCAGTAGTGGTCCAAGGATTTGTAATCACATATTGCCTGATGGCAGCATACTCACTGTTAGCACCAGCAGAGTCGGTAATGGCTGCATTTCTGGATGTGTTGAGTATATTGACCATCAACTGATTATCAAGTATAACTTGTATATCTTGGAGCGTGGTCCCTGACGGCAAGTTGTATTCAAGCAAAAACTCAATAACCTGTTCGTCCAAATCACCTTCGTAGAGCAACTCAAAGCGTGGATCGATCCCAGGTGGTAACGTATCGCCAGGCCACCATTGCTCAAGTGGTTTCTCAAAAAGCTCGAAAATATCCGAGATTGTACGAGGAAATGCAGTGAGCATAGTCAACGAAAGTTGATTCAGGGCATAGAGCAGTTCAGGCGGATAAGGATATTTCTGCTCTCGTTCAGCATACTTTGCCAGTCCTAGAGCGAGATAAGGAAAGACATTTTCTGGTAGTGGTTTCTTCATTAATGGCTCCTTTTCTTCGACTTGATCTTATGTGCTAAGTGTGATACAATGTTTCATGTGTGATACAAGAGAGAGTATACATTATTTTTCTTGGTTGTGCAATACATGAAACAGTGTTTCTGAAAATTGATTCAAACAAGGGGAGAACGATGACTAAAGAGTTAGATACCCAATATCTGGCGGCTCTCATTAAAACAAAACGTGGGAATCGTGGTCTACGTGAAATTGCCCACGAAATCGGTGATGTCAGTCCATCAACGTTATCTCGTATTGAGAATGGTAAAATACCGGACATGGACACCTTTCTGCGTATTTGTGATTGGCTACAGGTTTCTTCAGAGGAGTTTATTAAAGAGACGAACGATCAGCCACAAACTGAAATCAGTACGGTAGATCGTATTGAGGGATATCTGCGTGCAGATAGAGAACTAGATCCCGAGACCGCAAATGCGCTAGCAAAGTTAATGAAAGCAGCCTACAGAGCTGCGACTGAGGGAAAATTAGAGCTAGAATAGATGAGAGATTTAGATAGAAGTTGTAAAGACTGGTGTGAGAACGAAGGGATACGTTGGCGCAGAGAACTAAAATTGTATGCCTATAATCCTCTTCCCTCACGACGTTTAACTGAGCACCTAAAAATTGGGGTCATAAGTCCAACAAAGGTGCCGGGGATAGATGAACAGACACTTCAAAGCTTATTAAGAGAAGATGCAGGTTGGTCCGGTATCACTCTACCAATTAGCGAAGGCAAGTATTTAATTATTTATAATCCAACTCATGCACCTACACGTCATGAATCAGATGTGATGCATGAACTCTCTCACCTGTTGTTCAAGCATCAACCAATACGTTTGCGCCGCATTGTAGGAGGGCTTCTGGTACGCGAGTATCGTACAGAAGATGAAAAAGAAGCTGCATACCTAGGCGGATGTTTACAAATTCCTGCTACAGGTCTCGACTGGGCATTCCAACGCGGTATGACCCATAACGAGATAGCCGAGTACTTTGGAGCAAGTTTGCAGATGGTACGCTATCGCTGCAACATAACAGGCCGGAAGCCAGTTCCAGGTTGGTACTAGTTGGAACGAATTTCCTTCCCTCGAAACAAGTTCTCTCATAGAAAATAACTTAGTCCTTCATATACAATTAGCTGTTGTATTACTCCGCTCTAGCTTCTTTAAGGAAACATCTATTTAACGTGAGTTCTGTTTAAGTCAAGCCGATCAAGCAGCCAGGAGCGCGTGTTGATCGAGATGTAGGCCCGGTTTTTTGTCTTGATGGCTGTAGGCAATGAGCCCAGCAATCAAATGAACGAC
>JAABUX010004044.1_pt1 | contig 18907 bp, 17 predicted proteins | sample 5561851 | NCBI WGS metagenome assembly JAABUX01 (sample SAMN10711883, study PRJNA513361) | rock metagenome | isolation source: Antarctica rocks | place: Antarctica: Victoria Land, Richard Nunatak red sandstone | collected 2016-01-03 | reverse complement strand
AGTGTCGCGGTCGATCAGGCGGAAGTTGCTCATGCGGAAGGTGTCCGGGCGGGGAGGCAGGCGAACCGATCTACCAATCCTACAGCGTGCATCCGCGTCGCGTTAAGTCCGACAGGCTGCTAGGCTGCGGACCACCAGGTCGTGGTGGTCGAACCGCCGCAGCCGCAGCACGATATCGGCGTCGTGCGTCGCCAGCGGCTCGCCCTGCATCTCCGGCAGCACCTCGATCAGGATGGCGTGGTGCGCCAGGTGCAGGGCGGCGAAGCTCGGGGCGAGCAGGTGGCTGGTCAGCAACTGCGAGCTGGCAACCCGCACCAGCCCCTCCAGCCGCACGTCGTGTCCGGCCACGGCGCGCTCGACCGACAACGCCTCGGCCTCCACGCGCTCGACGTGGATGCGGATGCTCTCGCCGGCCAGGGTCAGCGTGTAGCCGTCGGCGGCGCGTTGCAGCAGGCGCACGCCCATGCCTTCCTGTAGGGAGGCCAGGCGGAGGCTGACGGTGGACTGGGTGACGTGCAACTGCCGCGCCGCCCCGGCGAGGGTGCGGTGGCGGGCGACGGCCAGGAAAAATCGCAAGTCGTCCCAATCCAGCATCGCCGCTCCCCCATCCGGCACGGCCGCCGTTATGCGTTGATCCAGCGTTGTCATCGCTCGATCCCGTCCGGAGTGTAACATCATATCGGCCTGGTAGTGGTGATTTAACGTATTGCAGCGTACATTTATCTATGAGCCGCGAGCCGCTGGCGAAGTGGGCTGAGCAGCGTGCGGGGGCCGTCACGAGGGAACGTGGGCGTCATGCTGTCCAGGCGCGGTGCGTCTCCGCCGCGCGCGGCGATGCGGGCGGTGCTTGCTGCCCTTGGATTGCCGCGCCGAAGCCGGCTTGCAATGACGGCGGCGCTCGGAACAGGCAACGGCCGGAACAAGTCGGCGCCCCTGAGGGCCAGGGTGAGGAAGGCGGCACGGACCAGGTGCGGCTGGGGGCAGGACCCGCTGCCGGCACGGCACAATTTAGCTCTCGCGCCCCCCTTCACCGAAGGAGGGTGCAGCAGGCAGGTAGGCCGTCTTATTGGGGCCTATGCGGCTTCCCGGCCCGCGAGGCTATTCCGGCAGGATCGCCACCGCCCGGGTCCATCCGGCGGACCCGCGGTGCAGCTTGACGGGGAAGGCCGACACGACGAAGCCATCCGGCGGCAACGCCTCCAGGTTGTGCATCTTCTCGATCTGGCAGTACGCCCGCTCGCGCCCGGCCCGGTGGCCCTCCCAGATCAGCCCGGCGTCGCCCGTCGCCTGCACCCGCCGCCTCGTGTGGCTGAACGGCGCATCCCAGCTCCAGGCGTCGGTGCCCACCACGCGGACGCCGCGCTCCAGCAGCCACAGCGTCGCCAGGCGTCCCATGCCGCAGCCGGTGTCCACATAATCCGGCTCGCCATAACGCAATCCGGCACGGGTGTTCACCACCACGATCTCGAGCGGCTGCAGGGCATGGCCGATGCGCTGAAGCTCGGCCTCGATCTCGCCGGGCTGCACGACGTGAACGTCCGGCAAGTGACGGAAATCCAGCTTGACGCCGGGTTGATACAGCCACTCCAGCGGCACCTCGTCGATCCGCATGGAGGGCGCGCCGCCGGGGGTGACCGCCTCGTCCATGCGGGAGAAGTAATGATAGGGCGCATCGACATGGGTGCCGTTGTGGCTGCTGATGCTGCAGCGCTCGATGGCGGCGTACTGGCCCTCCGGCAACTGGTCCACGCCGATGCCGAAGTACACGGCGACGTGTGGGGCCGAGGCGTGGTGGTCCACGTACTCGATCTCCGGCAGCATGTCCGGCGGGTCGCTGGCGATGCCGGCCTGCAATGGAACCGACAAGTCGATCAGGCGGTGCGGCACGATAGCCCTCCCCTAGCGCAGCGACCCGTTGCCCACGCTCCCAGGAGGCGCAACAACAGAAGGCGCAACAACACGGTGATCCAGGGCCACAAGGCAGGATGCCGGTCAAGGCTTGGCGATACAGGCGGGGCTTGGCCATGCAGGCGGGGCTTGTCGATACAGGCGGGGCTTGGCAATACAGGGAGGTGATCAAGCATGGGTGCCGTGCAGGCGTTCTCCGCCGACCTGGTCGCGGTCCTGGTCGCCATCACGGTAGGGGAACCGCGCATCCTCACGCTGCAGGACGGACGGGCGCTGCCGTCCGGCCCGTTCGAGCCGGGCCACCGCTCGCTGCAATCGGGCCTGCGCGCGTGGGTGGAGCAGCAGACCCGGCATCCGCTGGGCTATGTCGAGCAGCTATACACCTTTGCCGACCAGGACAGGGCTGCCGACCAGCAGGGGGCTGCCGACCAGCAGGGGGTGCGTGACGATGCGGAGCGGGCGATCTCCGTCAGCTACCTTGCCCTGACGCGGGAGGGCCAGGCGTCCGGCGGGCACGAGGAGGGCTGGCAGGGCTGGTACGGCTACTTCCCGTGGGAGGACCACCGGGCCGGGCCGCCCAGCGTGATCGCGAAGGCCGTCGCGCCGGGGCTGCGATGCTGGGCCGAGGCGGCCGGCGACCCGGCTGCAAGCTGGCAGCGCGCCGCCGTCACCTTCGGCCTCGACGGACGCCCCTGGAACGAGGAGCTGGTCCTGCAGCGGTACGAGCTGCTGCATGAGGCCAGGCTGGTGCCCGAGGCGCAGCGGACCCGGCCTGCGACCGATAGCCAGCCCGGCGCCCCGCCCAGCGCCGCGACGGTCCCCGGCCGGGCGATGAACCTCGACCACCGCCGCATTCTCGCCACCGGGATCGCCCGGCTGCGCGCGAAGATCAAGTACCGGCCCGTGGTGTTCGAGCTGATGCCGCCGGAGTTCACCCTGCTGCACCTGCAGCAGGGCGTCGAAGGCATCGCCGGCCGCCGCCTGCACAAGCAGAACTTCCGCCGCCTGGTCGAGCAGCAGGAGCTGGTCGAGGAAACCGGCGCCATGGCGGCCGGCACCGGGGGCCGCCCGGCCAAGCTGTTCCGCTTCCGCCGCGAGGTGCTGGCCGAGCGCGCGGCGTCCGGGACCAAGCTGCCGCTGTCCCGGCCTTGACTCCGCCCCGTCCACGCCCGATGTACGGATCGGTAGTGCTCAAAAGGAGTATAACATGGGTGCCGCATCCGAAGTCCTGGCGCGCACGGCGCCGCTGTATGACCGGGTCAAAAGCGTCGTGCTCCCGGCCGAGTGGCCCAGCTTCGCCGAGGACATCGACGCCATCCTACGGCTCAAGCGCGAGCGGAACGCGGTGATCCTGGCGCACAACTACCAGACGCCCGAGATCTTCCATTGCGTTGCGGACATCGTCGGCGACAGCCTGGCCCTGGCCCGCCGCGCGATGGACGTGGACGCCGACGTGATCCTGATGGCCGGGGTCCACTTCATGGCCGAGACGGCGAAGCTGCTGAACTCCAGCAAGACCGTGCTGATCCCGGACCTGCACGCCGGCTGCTCGCTGGCGGAGTCGATCACCGCCGCCGACGTGCGAGGGCTGCGCGAGCGCCACCCCGGCGTGCCGGTCGTGACCTACGTGAACACCTCCGCGGCGGTGAAGGCGGAGTCCGACATCTGCTGTACCTCCGGCAACGCCCGCGCGATCGTGGAGTCGCTCGGCGTGCCCGAGGTCATCATGCTGCCGGACGAGTACCTGGCGCAGAACGTCGCAGCGGAAACCTCGGTGCGCATCATCACCTGGAACGGCCACTGCGAGGTGCACGAGCGGTTCACCCCCGCCGACGTGCGGCAGGTACGCGAGGGCCACCCCGGCGTCGTCGTGCTGGCCCACCCGGAATGTCCGCCGGACGTGGTGGCGGAGGCGGATTTCTCCGGCTCGACCGCCGTCATGCAGGACTGGGTCGCGCGTAACCACCCGGCGCGGGTGCTGCTGCTGACCGAGTGCTCGATGAGCGACAACGTCGCCGTGCTGCACCCGGAGGTCGAGTTCGTGCGCCCCTGCAACCTGTGCCCGCACATGAAGCGCATCAGCCTGCCGGGCATCCGCCAGGCGCTGGAGGAGATGCGGCACGAAGTGGTGATCGACCCGGCGGTGGCCGTACGCGCCCGCCAGGCCGTCGAGAGGATGCTGGCAATATGAAGACGAACGACATCGACGGCCGCCCGGTCATCATCGGAGGCGGCCTGGCGGGCCTGATGACCGCGCTGCGGCTGGCGCCGGAACCGGTGGTGGTGGTGTCCAAGGCGCCGCTGGAGACCGAGGCGTCCAGCGCCTGGGCACAGGGCGGGATCGCCGCCTGCGTCGGGCCGGACGACAGCCCGGCGCTGCACTTGGCCGACACCCTGGCCGCCGGCGACGGGCTGTGCGACCCCGCCGCCGTCCGCCGCATCGTGCAGGCCGGTCCCGCCGCCATCGAGGCGCTGGCCCAGCTCGGCGCCCGGTTCGACCACGAGGCTGACGGCACGCTGCGACTCGGGCAGGAGGCGGCGCATGGCCGCCGGCGCATCGTCCACGCTGCGGGCGACGGCACTGGCCGCGAGGTGCTGCGGGCCGTCGTGGCGGCGGTCCGCGCGACCCCTTCGATCACGGTGCTCGAAGGGGTGGAGGCACGGCGGTTGCTGGTCGAGGATAACGCCGTGGTCGGCGTGCTGGCGGCCGGGCCGGGCGGGGCACAGGTGCTGCCCACGCGCCGGGTGGTGATCGCGACCGGCGGCGTTGGCGGGCTTTACCTGCACACGACCAACCCGGCCGGTTCCTGGGGCGGCGGCCTGGCGCTGGCGGCCCGGGCCGGCGCGGTGCTGCGCGACATGGAGTTTGTGCAGTTCCATCCCACCGCGCTCGACGGCAAGACCCTGCCGCTAGGGCTGGTCAGCGAGGCCGTGCGCGGCGACGGCGCGGTGCTGATCGACGAGGCCGGGCAGCGATTCATGGCCGGTATCCCGGGGGCGGAGCTTGCCCCACGCGATGTCGTGGCCCGCGCCGTATGGCGGCGCCTGCAGGAGGGGCACACCGTGTTCCTGGATGCACGGCAGGCGTTGGGCGCAGGGTTCGCGCAACACTTTCCTGGAGTCGCCGCGCTGTGCCGGGCGGCCGGTATCGACCCGTCAACGCAGCCGATCCCGGTGCGGCCGGCGGCGCACTACCACATGGGCGGCATTGCGGTGGACGCCGCGGGGCGCAGCACGGTGGACGGGCTGTGGGCCTGCGGCGAGGCCGCCTGCACGGGGATGCACGGCGCCAACCGGCTGGCCAGCAACTCCCTGCTGGAGGCCGCCGTGTGCGCCGGCTGGGTGGCCGACGACGTGGCCGGCGCCCCGGCCGGGTCCGTCCGGCTGCCGTCGGTGGATGCCCTGCCGTCCCCGGCCAACCCTGGCGCGGTGCGCGCGGTCCTGTCGCGCGCGGCCGGCGTGCTGCGGGACGGCGAAGGGCTGGCCGAGGCGGTTGCCGCACTGCTCCCCCTCGCGCTGTCCAACGGCCCGGCGGCTGACCCCGCGGCCGTCGGCCTGCTGGTCGCCACGGCTGCCCTGCGCCGCCAGGAGAGCCGCGGGGCGCACTGGCGCACCGACTTCCCGGCCCAGGATGCCGCCGCGGCTTGCCCGAGGACCCTGCGCCTTGACGACGCGCTGCGGGCCGCCCGCGAGGTCACGCCCGCTAAGACCTTCCTGTTGCAGGACGCTTGAGATGCTGCTCCCGTTGCCGCGCGTGATGCTGGAACCGATGGTCCGGGCCGCCCTGCTGGAGGACCTCGGCCGGGCCGGCGACATCACGACCGACGCCATCGTGCCAGCAGGGCACCGCGTGACGACGGCGCTGGTGGCGCGGCAGCCCGGCGTCATCTCCGGCCTGGACCTGGCGACCCTGGCCTTTGAGCTGATCGAGCCAGGGATAGAAGTCCTGCCGGGGTGGCCGGACGGCAGCGCGGTCAATCCGGGAGATGTCATCGCCACCATACGCGGCCCGACCCGCGGGGTCCTGACGGCCGAACGGACGGCGCTGAACTTCCTATGCCACCTGAGCGGGATCGCTACCGCCACGGCCTCGATCGTGGCGTCGGTGCGGGGCCACAAGGCGCAGATCGTCTGCACGCGCAAGACGACGCCGGGGCTGCGGGCGGTGGAGAAGCACGCCGTGCGGGCCGGCGGCGGCGCCAACCACCGGTTCGGCCTGGATGACGCGGTGCTGATCAAGGACAACCACGTCGCCATAGCCGGCGGCATCCGCCCCGCGGTGGAACGGGCGCGGGCAGCGGCGGGGCATCTCGTGAAGATCGAGCTGGAGGTGGACACCCTGGAGCAGCTCGCCGAGGCGATGGAACTAGGCGTCGATGCCGTTCTGCTGGACAACATGGCGCCGCCGATGCTGGCGCAGGGCGTCGCCATGGTGGCCGGGCGGGCGATCACGGAGGCGTCCGGGCGCATCAACCCGGACACCGCGCCGGGCATCGCGGCGACGGGGGTGGACCTGATCTCCGTCGGCTGGCTGACCCACAGCGCGGCGGTGCTGGACATCGGGCTGGACTACCGGGCGTAGGACCAAGGCAGGAGGCGGCGGTCAGCCCCCGCCGGCCATGAACACCTTGGCCGCCTCGGCATGGTCGGGGTGCCAGCGCGACAGGGGCGGCCGGTTCTCGACGATATCGCCGGCCGCCCACAGGATGCGCCGCTCGTCCAGTGCCCGCGGTACGTCGTTGTCCGGGCACAGGATGTAGAAATCGCCGGCTTCGAGGCGCTCCAGCATGAAGTCCACCACCTGCTCCGGCGTCCAGGCCGCATCGGGTTTCTCCGTGCGCCCGTTCGCGGTCAGTGGGGTGAACACGAAGCCGGGGATCAGCAGGTGCGCCGTGACCCGGCAGCCCGGCGTGGTCCGCAGCTCATGCTGCAGGGCCTCCGTGAACGCCTTCACCCCGGCCTTGGACACGTTGTAGGCGGGGTCGCCGGGCGGCGTAGTGATGCCCTGCTTCGAGCCCGTGGTGATCACCAGCCCCGGCCGGCCCCGCGCGATCATGCCCGGCACGAAGGCCCGGGTCCCATGGATGACGCCCCACAGGTTGGTGCCGATCACTTGCTCCCAGGCGTGTTCCGGGCCGAACAGGGCGCTGCCGGGCTGCACGCCGGCGTTGTTCATCAGGATGTCGATGCCGCCGAACCGCTCGGTGACCGCGGATGCCAGGCGCCGCATGTCCTCGGCGCGGCTGACGTCCGCGGGCATCGCCATGATGCCGGCGGCCCCGGCGGATGCGGCGGCAGCGAGCGCCCCGGCGGCCTGGGTCAGCCGGTCGCCCGCCAGGTCGGCGATGCAGACGCGCAGGCCCATGCGGGCGAAGCGCATCGCTGTCGCCAAGCCGATGCCGGATGCGCCGCCGGTGATGACGGCGACCGAGCCGGAGGCGAGTGTGGGATGGGTCATGCGGGGATCGTCCTGCTTTTGCGGATGCGGCGTGTCCCGGCAATAACTGCCGTCCGCCGCGACCGTTCCGCTGCGCCCTCGCTTGTCATCCTGCCAGGCGCCCTTCGCTCCCACCCTTGCGCTACCGCACCAGGCGGGGCGCCGTCATTGCGAGCCGCACTTGCGGCGCAGCAATCCAGGGGGGTGCAAGGGCTGAACCCCGGCCATGCGTCCGCTGGATTGCCGCGTCGCAATGACGGCTGGAAGCGGCGGACCAGTCTGGGCAGGGGGCGGCTGGCGTCAGTCCTGGTCTGCTGGGATGTACGGGATCATGCCCTTCTCGAAGGCGATCTCCTGCACCTCGCGCGGCATGTCGCGCAGATCGACGAACAGTCCGTTGACCTGGGCCATCCAGATCAGCGGGTTGCGCGCGGCCAGGCTCGCCAGCATCCACTTCGGGTCCATGCGGTTGCAGTCCAGCGCATCGCGGATCGCCTTGGCCTTGTTGCCGGCCGTGCTCTGGCCGACGCCGAAGGCGGCGCACACGTCGGCCATGGCCATGCTGGGCTGGAAGGACTTATCCGACAGGAAGTTGAGCTGGCCCAGCACGTAGATGATGCTGCACGCCCAGGTGCGCGGCTGGCCCGAGGCAAGCGGGCTGGGGCGCTTGCGTGACAGGGCAGCGGCCATGGTCCGGGCCAGCTCGCCATACTCGCTGGTCAGATGGTCGCGGCAGAAGGCGTCCGTGAGCGCGACGACGGCATCATAGGCCGGCTTCATGGCCTTGGGCACTGAGGCTGGACGGGGTGGGGTCACTGGTAGGGGTCTCGCATAACGGTGAGCGGCGGCCTCGCAGCGCTCTGGTCTGGAGGTGCCCGTAAATGGCAACCCTGCCACGCGCACCCGCCTCCGCAGGTTGCGGGCCGGTCGCGACAAGTTACTGTGACCAGTGACACGACGCAAAGCCAGCCGTTCCCACCAGGAACGGACCCCCAGGGAGGCAAACATGGCGACGACAATCCCATTGCATGTGAACGGCCGCGACATCGCGTTGCAGGTGGACGACCCCGACATGCCGCTGCTGTATGCGCTGCGCAACGACGTGGGGCTGCACGGCCCGCGGTTCGGCTGCGGGCTGGGCCAGTGCGGGGCCTGCACCGTCCATGTGGACGGGGAGGCGGTGCGGTCGTGCCAGCTTCCGCTGTCGGCGCTGACACCGGGCCAGAGGGTGGTGACTCTGGAAGGGCTGGGCACGCCGGCGCAGCCGCATCCGGTGCAGGCCGCCTTCATCCAGGAGCAGGCGGCGCAGTGCGGCTACTGCATCAACGGCATGATCATGCAGTCGGCGGCGTTCCTGGCCAAGACGCCGCATCCCTCGGAGCAGGAGATACGGACCGAGCTGGCGAACAACCTGTGCCGCTGCGGCACGCACCTCAGGATCGTGCGCGCCGTGCAGCGCGCGGCGCAGGCATAGGGGGCCGGGTCATGGGACATCAAGCAACGCCTCAGGCCACGCGGCGCGGCCTGCTCGGCGGCGGCTCCCTGCTGGTCGGCTTCGCCCTGCTCGGCCGTGCGGCCCCGGCGGCGGAGCTGCCCGTCACCGCGGCTGCAAAGAGCGTCGCGCCGGATGCGGTGGACAGCTACATCGGCATCGGCGCCGACGGGCGCGTCACGCTGTTCTCCGGCAAGGTGGACCTCGGCACCGGCGTCCGCACCGCGCTGACGCAGATCGTGGCGGACGAGCTGGACGTGCCGATGGACCGCGTGACGGTGGTGCAGGGCGACACGCTGCTGACGCCGGACCAGGGGCCGACCTATGGCAGCTTGTCGATCCAGGTCGGCGGCATGCAGGTGCGCCAGGCCGCTGCCACCGCGCGCAAGCACATGCTGACCCTGGCGGCGGGCCGTCTGGGCGTGCCGGCGGACGGACTCACGGTCGTGGACGGCGTGGTGCAGCCGCGGGCGGGCGGCAAGGGCCTGGCCTACGCCGACCTGCTGGACGGGCGGGACACCGGCATCAAGCTGGACAAGGCGGCCCCGACCAAGGACCCGGCCACGTACACCAAGGTCGGCCAGTCCGTGCCGCGCCTGGACGTGCCCGGCAAGTGCACCGGCACCTTCACCTACATGCACGACTTCAAGCGCGACGGGATGCTGCACGGACGCGTCGTCCGCCCGGCCAGCATCGGCGCCGAGTTGCAAGGCGTGGACGAAGCCTCCGTCCGCGGCATCCCCGGCGTGGTCAAGGTGGTGCGCGAGGGCAACTTCCTCGGCGTCGTCGCGCGGACGGAGTGGGCGGCGATCAAGGCCTCCAGCGCGTTGCAGGCGACCTGGTCCAGCCCGGAGACGCTGCCGGACCAATTCAAGCTGTGGGAGCACGTCCGCGCCACCAAGGTCGTGAAGGAGGACGTGACCAGCACCGTCGGCGACAGCGGCGCGGCGCTGGCCGGCGGCAAGGTGATCTCGGCGACATACGCCTACCCGATCCATACCCACGGCTCCATCGGCCCGTCCTGCGCAGTGGCGGAGCTGCAGGACGGCAAGCTGGTGGTGTGGACGGCGTCGCAGATGACGCACCAGTTGCGCAAGCAGTTGGCGGCGATGCTGGCGCTGCCGGAGGCGGACGTGCGCTGCATCTACCTGGACGGGTCCGGCTGCTACGGCCGCAACGGGCACGAGGACGCCGCCGCCGACGCCGCGCTGCTGTCCCGCGCGGCCGGGGCGCCGGTGCGGGTGCAGTGGTCGCGCCAGGACGAGCACGGCTGGGACCCCAAGGGGCCGCCGACGCTGATCGACCTGCGGGCCACCTTGGACGCTGCGGGCAACGTCGCTGCCTGGGAGTCCGAGTTCTTCATCCCGCAGGGGGTGACGGGCAACGTGGCGCTGGTGGCGGCGGGCCTGGCGGGGCTGCCGCATGAGACGGCCCTCGCGCCGGGCAACATCATCGGCAACTCGGCGCTGCCGTATGGCTTCCCGAACATCAAGAACACCTGCCACCGGCTGGAGACGACGCCGTTCCGCCCGTCCTGGATACGCACGCCGGGGCGTATGCAGAACACCTATGCCAACGAGGCGTTCCTGGACGAGCTGGCGGCGGCGGCCGGCGCGGACCCGATGGAGTACCGGCTGCGCGCGTTGCACGACTCGCGGGGGATCGAGCTGCTGCACCGCCTGGCGGCGATGTCGCGCTGGCAGGCACGGCCCTCGCCGGTGCGGGACGCGGATGGCGGCGATGTCACGCGGGGCCGGGGCGTCAGCTACGTGAAGTACGAGCTGGTCCGCACCTACGTCGGCGCCGTGGCGGAGGTGGAGGTGAACCGGCGCAGCGGGGCCATCCGGGTTCAGCGGGTGTTCGTGGCGCATGACTGCGGGCAGGTCATCAACCCCGATGGCCTGCGCAACCAGATCGAGGGCAACGTCATCCAGACCACCAGCCGTACCCTGATGGAAGAAGTGGCGTTCGACCGCGGCATGGTGACCAGCCTGGACTGGGGCACCTATCCGATTATCACCTTCCCCGACGTGCCGCGGGTGGAGATCGACCTGATCGACCGCCCGGCGGAGAAGCCCTGGGGCGGCGGGGAGCCGTCCTCGGCGGTGATCCCATCGGCTATCTCCAACGCGGTGTTCGACGCGACCGGGGTGCGGCTGCGGACCGCGCCCTATACGCCCGACCGGGTGAAGGCGGCGCTGCGCTCGATCTGACGGCGCGGCCCCTTCCCTCTGCCGGAGGGGGAGGCAGCAGGACGAGAAGCCCCTTCCCCCCCACGCCGGCTTGTGCCACCACGCCCCACCCGCTTCCACCCCCACCATGAGACGCCCCATGTCGGACGGCCCGTCCCCCTCCGCCGCAACCCTCCCGAGCGGCGGCACCCTGATGAAGGGCCTGCGCGGCGTGGTGATGGGTGTGGCCAACGACCGCTCCATCGCCTGGGGCATCGCCAGCGCCTGCGCCGCGCAGGGGGCGGAGCTGGCCTTCACCTTCCAGGGCGACGCCTTGGAGAAGCGCGTGCGTCCCCTGGCGGCCAGCGTCGGCAGCAGCCTGGTCGCGCCATGCGACGTGGCGGACGACGCCAGCATCGACGGCGCGTTCGCCGCCATCGGGCGCGCCTGGGACGGGATCGACTTCGTCGTGCATGCCATCGGCTGGGCAGACAAGGCCTACCTGCGCGGCAAGTACATGGACACTCCGCGCAAGGCGTTCCTGCAGGCGCTCGACATCTCCTGCTTCTCGTTCACCGCCGTGGCGCAGCGTGCGGTGCCGATGATGCGCAACGGCGGGTCCCTGCTGACGATGTCCTACCTGGGCGCCGAGCGGGTGATGCCGCACTACAACGTCATGGGCGTGGCCAAGGCGGCGCTGGAATCCTCCGTCCGCTATCTTGCGGCGGACCTGGGCGCGCAGGGCATCCGGGTGAACGCCCTCTCGGCGGGACCGATGAAGACCCTGGCCGCCAGCGGCATCGGCGACTTCCGCTACATCCTGCGGTGGAACCAGTACAACTCCCCCCTGGAGCGCAACGTGAGCCTGGAGCAGGTCGGCGGCGCCGGTATGTACCTGCTCAGCCCGCTGTCCCAAGGCGTGACCGGAGAGGTCCACCATGTCGATAGCGGCTATCACATCGTTGGCATGAAGAACCCGGCCGCGCCCGACATCAACGTCACGCCGGAAAACGCCAACGGAACCTACTAGAGGGACCGCCGGGGCACCGTGAGCCACAACACCTTCGGCCACCTGTTCCGCGTCACCACCTGGGGCGAGAGCCACGGTCCCGCCATCGGCTGCGTGGTCGATGGCTGCCCGCCGCGCATCGCCCTGACCGAGGCTGACATCCAGCCCTGGCTCGACCGCCGCCGCCCGGGCCAGTCCAAGTACACTACCCAGCGCCAGGAGCCGGACGAGGTCCGCATCCTGTCCGGCACCCTGGACGGCCTGACCACCGGCACCCCCATCGCGCTGGAGATCCAGAACGTGGACCAGCGCAGCCGCGACTACGGCGCCATCGCCCAGCAGTTCCGCCCCGGCCACGCCGACCTGGCCTACGAGATGAAGTACGGCATCCGCGACCACCGCGGCGGCGGCCGCAGCTCCGCGCGGGAGACGGCATCGCGCGTGGCGGCCGGCGCCGTGGCCCGGCGGGTGCTGGGCGACGCCGTCCAGGTGCGCGGCGCCATGGTGCAGATGGGCGCGCACGCCGTGGACCGCGCCCGCTGGGACTGGGACGCGGTCGGCCGCAACCCGCTGTTCTGCCCGGACCCCGCAACCGCCGAGGCGTGGGAGGCCGAGCTTGCCGAAATCCGCCGTGCCGGGTCCAGCGTCGGCGCCGTCATCGAAATCGTCGCCGAGGGCGTGCCGCCAGGCCTGGGAGCCCCTATCTATGCCAAACTGGATGCGGACATCGCGGCGGCGCTGATGGGGATCAATGCGGTGAAGGGCGTGGAGATCGGCGATGGCTTCGCAGCCGCGGCAATGCGGGGCGAGCAGAACGCGGATGAGATGCGCATGGTGGACGGGGCCGTGCAGTTCTGCTCCAACCATGCCGGCGGCGTGCTGGGTGGCATCTCGACCGGACAGGCCATCGTGGCGCGATTTGCCGTGAAGCCCACCAGCAGCATCCTCGTGCCGCGGCAATCGGTTGACCGGGCCGGTGCGGACGTGGATATCATGACCCGTGGCCGGCATGATCCTTGCGTCGGCATCCGTGCGGTTCCGGTAGGAGAGGCCATGGTTGCCTGCGTGCTCGCGGATCACCTGCTGCGTCAGCGGGCGCAGGTTCCGGATGCGCCGGGTCGTACGCGGCTGCCACGCACCTGAACGCCCTCCCCCCCTCGCTGCTGTTGCCGGACGCCGGGAAGAGTGACACGCTCCCGCCTCCGATGCAGCCGCTTGTCGAACCCATCGATCAGTCCGCCCTCGATGCATTCGTCGGGTTCATCGGCGCGCGTCCCTGGCGGGACCGGCTGCAAGCCTTGCGCAGCGCGGCATCGGCGCAGACCCGGTCCGGCCGGCAGACCCTGCAGCGCCACTGCATCGAGTTCGCGGTGGACCGCCTGCGCCGCACCACGCCGGACCGGCCGCTGAGCATGGCCGAACGCTGGATCGCCACCCATGCGACGTCCGCCGCCACCCTGTTAGACGGGCTGACTAATGCCGGGCGGCTTCGGTTGGCCGCCCAGTTGCGGTCGGCGTTGACGGAGCAGGGATGCCTGGTGCCAACCTTCCACCTGCTGCGGACGGCGGCACTGCAGAGCTCTCGCGGATTTGATGTGTCGTTCGCCGGGCTGGACGATGCGGCGCCGTTCGACCTGCTGCTGCACCGTTGCGGTCAGGAGGCTGAGGTGGCGTGCGACACCGTCTCCGCCGAGGCCGGCCGCGGCGTCCACCGTGGTGCCTGGTTCCGTCTGGTGGACGCCATCGACCCGGAACTGCAGACCTGGCTGTGTGCCCACCCCGGCCGTTACCTGCTGAAGATGACCTTGCCGCAGGGGTTGCGCGGGCCGGAGGAGGCCGGCGGCGACCTGCTGGCCAACCTGCACACCCGCATCACCGCCATGCTCAAGCAGTCGCGCCGGGCGGATGGGGACGAGGCGGCGATGCTGCGCCTGGACCCGCTGATGCTCGCCGCCGCGCAGGCGGACGAACTGGGGCTGATGCCCCGGCTGCGCCAGGAGTTCGGGCCGGAGGCGCACCTGGCCGTCACCACCGCGGGCGGCGGCGTGTTCGTCATGGCCGCACGCGCCGGGCAGCAGAACGAGGTCGCGGTCGCGGTCCGCCGCCGCATGGCCGCCGTCGCCCCGGCCCGGCTGACCGGCACCCGCCCCGGCATCCTCGCCATGTTCATCGAGGACACCGACCGCCTGGAGTGGCGCCTGTTGCGTGAGCGGCTGGAACTGGAGGGCGAGGCCCGGCAGTTCATGACCAACCCGGAGGCCCGCAGCGTCGTCGCCGTCACCCTGGCGTCCCGGGTGGAACTGTTCGGCCTGCCCGAGCCGGACGCCGCGCCGCAGGGCGAGCTGCGGTTCCGCAACCCGGCGCATCCCGCGGCCAAGGACGCCGCCCTGGCGCCGGCGGTGCTGTCGTCAGTGTGATGTTGCAGCGCAGCATCACGTCGAACCGGCATGCGTAAGCCACGTTCTTGCCAATCAGAGCGTTAGGCGTAGGCAGGGGGTGGGTTTGTCCGAGTCCGAGTACAACGCCAGGCTCGACGAGTTGGATCGCATCCTGAACGACCCGGAGGTGCCGATGGAACCGGCCCGGGTCTGGTCGTTGCTGGCGGAGATCGCCGGGCGGGAGACTTCTGTTCCGGGCGAGCACGGGTAAGCCGCACCTGGTTTCGGTCTTAGAAGGGCGGTCCTCCCCGCATTGAGGACCGCGCTACCCCTCCCTTCGAGAGCGGGCAGCCTTACGACGAGCTTTTACTCGTTGCCATACAAACCTCGGCAGCTTCCGGAATGAGGTGCGCGGACAGCGTAGCCCGGAGGAAGCAGGCACTCCCTTCCATGCTCCACGCGGTTGCCCCGCCGGCTTTCAGCCGCATCCACGCCGCAAACCAAGAATTATGTTGCGTATTCGATTCAAAATGTGCAATCTCGGGTTGTAGCTGACGGACAGGCGCCCAAAGCAGGACGCTGATTGGCAGCACGCAACCTGGCGCACGTGACTGGTGATTGGCAGTACAGCCACAGCAGGCCCGCGCCGTCCAACGATGAGGAGGCAGTCATGCTTGATGATATCACAGTCCCGAAGGTGCCGGATCATCCTGCCAGCAGCGTCCAGGCGCCGGCTCCCGTGATCGCCGTCGATGAGATACAAGGCGACGTGCTGATTGGCCTGCCGAAGAAGGCGCAGGTCTTCGTATTCTTCACTATCAAGGACAAGGCTGCCTTCAAGGCAGCCTTCACCAAGTCGCTGCTGCACGAGGTGACGACCACGCAGCAGGTGCAGCAGCAGATGGCGCAGATCGCCACGGCCAAGCAGGCCGGCGCCAAGGCGCTGCTGCCGATCTTCGGCTTCAACGTTGGGTTCACCAATATGGGCATCGCGTTGCTGGCTGGCAGCAATGCTGGGATGGACGCCTCGTTCGTCGCCGGGGCGAAGCAGCAGGCGCTCAAGCCGGCGCTGTTCTTCGGCATCGGCCTGAACGATCCGCAGGACGCGGCGGGCAACCTCCGCACCTGGAGGCCCGAGTACCTCGCGGACGACAAGCTGCACGGCGTGATGATGTTCACGGGTCCGCAGCTCGACGCCACGGCGAAGCGCGCCGACGATGCGTTGGCGGACCTGGGCGCCGCCGCCGTGGCCGAGGTGCGCCGCGAGGTCGGTGCCGTGCGGCCGGGGCTAGAGGCCGGCCACGAGCATTTCGGCTACCTCGACGGCGTGTCGCAGCCCGGCGTGCGCGGCATCACCTCCCGCACCGACCCCGCCACCCGCCCGAACCAGGGCCTGCCCGGGCAGGAGCTGCTGTGGCCCGGGCAGTTCGTGTTCGGCTACCCCACCCAGGTCCCGCCCGCCACGCCGCCGGCGCCGCCGATCCCCGACGAGTATGCCCCGGGACCGGCGCCCGTCCTGCCGGCCGACCTGGCCTGGATGAAGAACGGCTCCTTCCTGGTGTTCCGCCGGCTGAACCAGCGTGTGCCGGAGCTGCACGCGTTCTCGGCCCAGCAAGGGGCGGCGCTGCAGACCGACCCGACGCTGCTGGAGGCCCGCATGGTGGGGCGTTGGAAGAGTGGCGCCCCGCTGGAGATCAGCCCCCTGCAGGACGATCCCGAGCTGGCCAAGGACGAGGCGGCGAACAACGACTTCGTGTTCTCGACGGACGTGTTCCAGCGAGCCTGCCCGTACGCGGCGCACATCCGCAAGGTGAACCCGCGCGACGACGAGGCCACCCCGGGCAACGGCGCCACCGATGCCGACACGCATGCGGCCGTGCTGGTGCGCCGGGTCATCCGGGCCGGCATCGCGTTCGGCCCGGAGGTCACCGGGCACGAGGCGGCGACGCAGGCGACGACGGAGGAGCGGGGCCTGTTGTTCGCCTGCTACCAGACCTCGATCGTGCAGCAGTTCGAGTTCCTGCAGGCGGCCTGGGCCAACAATCCCGGCTTCATCTTCAACAAGAACCGTCCGGCTGGGGGCGAGCACGTCAACCCAGGCTTCGATCCGCTGATCGGGCAGGCGCTGCCGCAGGGCAGCCGCAAGCGCACCAGCGACGAACCCATGCCGAACTTCCCCACAGGGTCGGCGCGGAGCACGCTGACGATGCCGGCCGATTTCGTCGTGCCGACCGGCGGGTCCTACCTGTTCGTGCCCTCGATCAGCGCCTTGCGGACGACGCTGCTGAAGTGACCCGATGACCTGACCCAGCGACTTGACTCAGCCCTGGCGGGGTCCGCGCCGCGGACCCCGCCGGCAAGACGACCACAAGGGAGGCGCGAGCATGGGGTACTTCGGACACGTCACGGCTCATCGGACCGCCGAGATGGTGTCCGAGCGGGCACAGGTGCAGGCACTCGTCAGCGAGGTCTGGATGCTGGTCGATTACGTCGCGGGAAGCCCCACCCAAGGCTTGGCCAAGGTCGCTGTCGCCAAACCGGGCAAGGCTGGCGAGACGTTCACGCCGGCCGAGCTGCTGCAAGCCATCAGCGAGATCGAGCGGCGCGTCGTCGCGGACAACAAGCTGCAGCCGGATGACCGCGCCTTCGTCCAGGTCGTCCGGGATGCCCTGAACCTGGCGATATACCCGGCGTCCGGCCTTACGGTCGCCTACACGACCATGGTGACGGGTCCGCTCCGCGGACTCGGCGCCTCACGGTTCGCGCTGGCCACGCAGGCCTACACGAACCTCATCTCGCGTGCCCTCTGGGACCGCCGGCTGCAGAGCGCCATCGTGGTCCTGGCCCTGCTCGTCACGAGCTTGGCTGTTTGGGAATCCGCGAAAGTGGCGCTCGGCAAGGCGCTCCTGCAGAACCTCGACCTGCTGCACACCCAGCAAGCCCGCCTGAACGCCGAGGAGGTCAAGCTGGACCTGTCGCTGGCGCCCGCAGCGCCGACCGCGGACCGCCTGGCCCGGCTGACCCAGGACTTGAAAGTGCCGCTCGCCTCCTACCGCTTGTGCGACCGCCCCCTGGTCCTGCTGGCGCTGGCCACCGACACGACCCCGCAGGCCCTGGTCCAGCAGGCCGGCAACATCCCCGGCCCCCGCCTGCTGTCCTTCGCGACCGCGGAGGAGCGGGATGTCTGCGGACGCGACGACGTGCTCCGCATCAACCTGGGCATCGTCCACCAGGACCTGACCCAATTCGGCCAGAACTGGCCCGGCATGGTGGGCAGCGGCTTCTCCATCACGCGCAACCTGTTCCACTGCCTCGGGCTGACGTGTGGGGACACCAGCAGGCTAGCCCTCGACACGTCGCAGCAGGACGCGGAGTTCAGGATCGCGCCGGTCATCCTCGTCTGGGGCAACTTCGTGCTGCCGATCATCTTCAGCCTGCTCGGGTCGGCGATCTTCGTGCTGCTCGATCATTGTAACAAGACCCGCGACGGCACCCTGCATCCGAGGGACACCTTCCTGGCTCCGGTGCGGCTGGCGCTTGGCCTCGTGGTCGGGGCCTGCGTCGGCCTGTTCTTCAGCGCCGCCATGCCGCAGCCGCTGTCCCAGGCGGCGCCAAGCGCCACGGCGCTGATCTCCTCGCTGACGCTGACGGCGTCCGGGGTGGCGTTCCTGGCCGGCTTCGGCGTGGAGACGGTGTTCTCCCTGCTGGAGGCGCTGATTGCACGGCTGTTCACGGTTCCGGCTCAAGGGCGATGATCGGCCCGCCTGCCGCTGCTGGAAATCTTCAGCCCGGGGGCAAGGCCGACGACGGCTGGCACGATGCGCGCAAGGTTCAGGCCGCCGCTACCGGTTGCCGCCGAACCCGAGCTTGATCCGGAACTTCGTCAACCGCGCCGCTGCCGGCCTCCACTTCGGCCTGACGGCGACTCCACCCGCCGCACGCCAGCAGCGTCCAGACCGGCACATCCCGCTCCGGCCCGGCCAGGCGCGTGATCCTGAGCTGCACGCCGCCGCTGTTGTTGCTCGCCGTTTGCCACCAGTCATTGGCGAACAGGTGCAGCAGGCCGCCCTGGGCTTCGTTCTGGATCACCACGGACTGGCCCGGCGCCGCCAAGTCCCGGCCGATCGGGGCCAACAGCCGGGTCAGCTCGGGCGGATCATTGTGGAACAGCAGCTTCACCAGTGCCGCCAAATCCTTCTCCAGCAGGTCCCAATGCCGCGGATGCGCAACCGTCGCAACCAGGCGCATCCAGGGTTCCCCATGCAACCGGCGCCCAGCCGTCATATAGCGGCGCAGGTCGAGCAGGCCCGTCGCCCCCTGCCCGCCCGGCGCACACGGCGCCGCTTCCGCATCGCGCCACAGGTGTCCCATATAGGTCAGGCGGTAGCTGCAGCGCGACAATCAAGGTGAGAAAGCCCGTCAATCAGGATGAGAAAGTGTTCTGTCGCTTGCGTCGTAGGGAGGGCGAAGCCCGACCGGAGGCGCAAGCGACAGAAAACCTGACCTGAGGTC
>JAABUX010004043.1_pt1 | contig 18912 bp, 16 predicted proteins | sample 5561851 | NCBI WGS metagenome assembly JAABUX01 (sample SAMN10711883, study PRJNA513361) | rock metagenome | isolation source: Antarctica rocks | place: Antarctica: Victoria Land, Richard Nunatak red sandstone | collected 2016-01-03 | reverse complement strand
GCCCCTCCCCGCACCGGACGTACGCCTTTCGGAGTATCCGGCGCTCCAGTGTCCGACCACCGCCGAAGCGGTTAGCGTCAACACGAGTCTGGCTCCGTGCATCTCGCACACCTCCTCGTCCCTCCGCTGCGAACACCTGTGCCCCTGTGATCGCTAGGCGAAATCCCGCCATTCGATACGATAACTGACGGCCGCGCTGGGGCACCATTTCCGATGCTCATGTCGTCGTCCTTGCTGCTTGGAAAAAATAATTCGCTGTCGCCGTTGTAGAGCCGATAGACAGCAGGACGACCATGGCGGGGGTTATCGTATCAAGTGGCCGTAAATTGAGTAGCGTTCACATGCCCCTTCGCCCTGTGCTGAGCTTTCCTCAGCGCCCCGGTGGGACGTAACCCCCACGACTACTATGAGCACGCCGTGACCCTGCGCCTCGCGGCGCGGCGGGCCATCCCGCATTCCCTAGACAGTAGACGTATCGAGCACGACGTAGGTGCCCCGTTCGTCCCCTTGAATGGAGTCATTCTCCATCGCCCATCCCGCAGAGGGTTCGAGCGCCGACGATTTAGACGCCCTATCGGGATGGTCCGGCAACAGACGTTGTAGCCGGAGATGTACGCTTGCATCGCTGGGGGCTGGGGTTCAGGCGGTGTCGCTTTCACCATATCGCGCGGGTCTTGCAGGACGAGGCCGTAAACGTCTTCCGACCGCTCCCGCTTTCCCACCATGCTAGTACACGTTGGCCGAAATAACCCGGCGATGGTTGAGCCTGCGACTAAAGTCGCATGGCAGGAGACGGACACTGAAGTGTCTCGCTAGATCGCCGATCTATTTAGGCCAAGCTGTACTAGTATTACAACGAGACTTCGATCACGGCGGGTGAAGCAGGCCGAGTTGGCGCAAGATACGCTTGCGATGGGAGCAATAGGCGGCACGCTTGCGCTGCTGCTGGTAGGACACGAGGTCCAGGGTGGCAGCGATGTCGAGTACGGGCAGCGGCAGTACGGCCCGCAGCAGGAGACGAACTTGGGTCAGGCTCAACACGACGGGAGCCGGGCGCAGGTGGTGGAGCGCCGCGGGCGGGTCCAAGCGCACCGGCGGCTCCAGGTGCGCGGGGAGCCCCGCAGGCCCCCCCTCTCTGGTTCAGACGCTGCTGCATCCGAACCAGGAAGTGGTGCGCCAAGATGACCAGCGTCATGTGATGGTGCCAGCCCCGCCATGAGCGGAGTTCGTAGTGGTCGAGCCCCACGTCACCTTTACCCTCCGCGAAGCACGACTCGATCGGCCAGCGCATTCCGCTCACGCGTACCAACTCGCCCAATGGCAGGTCAGGGGGCGCGTTACTCAGGTAGATCTTGACCTCCGGCTCCTCATCTGATCCCTCAGGCGGGTCCCCGACGGCACGCCGGAACAGCACCCACACCTCCGGGCCAGGCATACTATGCCGTGTCGTCACCACGCGCAGTGCGGCAAAGTCGGCGACGAGCGGGCCTTTGCTGCCTTCCAAGATGCGGTAGCGGCGCCAGGCATGGTCCGGGATCTGGGGGAGCAAGGTGTCCACCCGCACATGGCGGGGACTGTCCGGATGCAGGCGCTCCTTGGTGAAGGAGCGCCCCCGCCGCCCGGAGGGCGTGGGCGGGATCCACACCCGTGGGCGTGGGCCGTCCAGCCCCGTCGCCGGGTCGTGCAGCGGCCACACCCGCGTTAAACCGGGCACCTCGGCCAGATACCACAAGCCCGTCGCCGCGACCCGATCCAGCAGCGCGGGGTCCTGCCCATACCCTTCATCACACGTCAGCCACCGCGCCCGTACCCGCCGTGGCCGCTGGACGCCCTCGACCAGCTCCGCCGCCAACTCCAGCTTGGTCTGGAACCGCACGCCGTCAGGGATGGCACAGGCGCGCCACAGGTCCTGGTGATCCTCCGCGAACCAGGCGGCGTGCAGGTAGAGGCGGCGGTCCAACAGCGTATAGCCGCGCCGACTGGCGTAGCCCAGATAGACGCCGGCCTGGCAATTGTCCGTCTTGCCGGTCGCGCCGCACCACTGGCGGGCGACACCGACGGAGTGACGCCCCTGCTTGGGCACGTCGCTGCCATCGATGATGAAGACGCCGTCGTCTTCACCCAGCGTCTCATCGACCAGACGGTGGTGGGCGGCCAGGATCGCGCTATCATCCCACGCCCCCTCACTGATGAACTGTTGGAGGGCGCACAGTCTTCGCCGCCTGCGGCCCCGCGCCACAGAGGCGCAGCGCCATCGCCTCCACATTCTTACGTGGGACATCCGCGAGCAGCAGGCCACGCAGGTAGACGTCGGCCCAGGCGCGCTGCTCACGGCGCTGGAAGAGGGGCGCGAAGTGGGCATGGTACGCGGTCAGTTCGTCAGCCAGCTCGGCGATATCGGGGGGCGTGAGCGTCAGTACCAGCGGGGCTTCGCTTGTCACATCGTCGGCGTCCAGCACGGCAGGCATCACTTGCGACTCCTTAAAGGACTATGCTCAGTCTCAGTACCGCAAGATGCAGCAAAGAGCGTGCCTGATGTCTCGTTGTAAAACTAGTGCCTCCATCTACTGACGGCTCACAGTAGAGCCGTTCGGTCAATCACACACGATAATCGTTAAGGAAAAGGTTAAGGAAAAGGCTTTTCCTACGTTGATAACTATGTTACACTCTGGAGCAGACGACGTCAAGAGATAGTTGACGAAGGCGAAGGAGAGGGTTGTTTATGACACTTGTCACGGAGCATGAGGCGAAGGTAGGGACGGCACGAGCGGCTGTCATCGTGGATACGCGGCGTAGCCCGTTTTGTCGCCTGCGTCCGCTGAGCCTGAATGCGGTCACGATTGACGACACCTTCTGGGCACCGCGACGCCGCGTCAATCACGCCGTCACCTTGCCCGAGCAGTACGAGCAACTCGAGCAGACCGGCCGCCTGCACAACCTGCGCCGCGCCGCCGGTCAGGAGCAAGGCGCGTTCGAGGGGCGTTTCTTCAACGACTCGGACGTTTACAAGTGGCTCGAGGCCGCCGCCTGGGTCCTGGCTGCGGAGCGCGATGAGCGACTCCAGGCTCAGGTCGACCACCTCATCGCCTTGATCGCCGCAGCGCAGGACTCCGACGGCTACCTGGATACCTACTTCACCTTTGCGCGGATTCCCGAGCGTTGGACCGACCTCGCCGTCATGCATGAGTTGTATTGCGCGGGACACCTCATCCAGGCGGCGGTCGCCCACCATCGCGCGCTCGGTCGCCGCGACCTGCTCGACGTCGCCCTCCGCCTGGCCAATCATATCGTCGCTACTTTCAACCCGATGGGGCGTCAGGGCGCGGACGGGCATCCCGAGATCGAAATGGCGTTGATCGAACTGGCCCGGGACACTGGCGACGAGCGCTACCTACACCAGGCTCAGTTTTTCGTTGACCAGCGGGGGCAGCATCCTCCGACGATCAGCGGCAAGGAGTATCACCAGGATCATACTCCCGTGCGCGCACAGCACGAGGTCGTCGGTCACGCCGTGCGCGCCCTGTACCTGTACGCCGGAATGACTGATCTGTACGCTGAGACAGGTGAGCAGGCGCTCTGGGAGGCGCTCGCTGCGCTGTGGCGGAACCTGCAAGAGCGTAAAATCTATATCACCGGCGGGGCAGGCGCGCGCCACGAGGGCGAAGCCTTCGGGGACGACTACGAGTTGCCGAACCGGCGCGCCTACGCGGAGACGTGCGCCGCCATCGCCCATGTGATGTGGGCTTGGCGCATGTTACTCGTGACGGGCGAGGCCTGCTATGGTGACGCGCTGGAAACCGCCCTGTATAACGGCGTCCTTTCGGGCGTCTCCATCGACGGTGAGGCCTACTTCTATGAGAACCCCCTGGCCGATCGCGGCGGCCACCAGCGGCAGCCCTGGTTCGGTACGGCGTGCTGCCCGCCCAATGTCGCCCGCTTGCTCGCCTCGTTGCCTGGGTATGTCTATACCACCTCGGATACGGGACTCTGGGTGCATCTGTACGCGACGGGGGTCGCGATGGCGACTCTCACCGACGTGGGTGTGGTGACGCTACGGCAACAAACGAACTACCCGTGGGATAGTGAGATCACCCTCATCATCGACCCGCCGGAAGCCGCCCTGTTTAGCCTGTTCCTACGCGTCCCAGAATGGGCCGAGGGAGCCAGTGCTACGGTCAACGATGAGGTCATCGGCGCGCCTGTCCGGCCCGGTCACTATATGGAGATCCGGCGGCAGTGGGCACAGAGGGATGTCGTGCGCCTCGTGCTGCCGCTCGCCGTGCGCCTCCTCTCCAGCCATCCCTATGTCATCAATAACCGCGACCGCGTCGCCCTGCGACGCGGCCCGCTGGTCTACTGCGTCGAGGCGGCCGATCACCCCGACGTCGACCCGTGGGACCTCGTCCTGTCGACTGATGCGGTGTGGTGCGTGGCGCGGGAACCCGACCTGCTGGGGGGAATCACGGTCCTGCGGACAGAGGACGCGTGCACGCGCGGTGACGGTGGGTGGGAGGGCCAGCTCTATCGGCCGTTCGACACGGCATCCGCCGCCACGACGCGCGTCCCGTTGACGGCGATCCCCTACTATGCCTGGGCCAATCGCGAGGCAGGACCCATGCAGGTCTGGCTCCCCATTGCGACCGATGAACCGGCCTCGCCATAACATGTCCATGGTCCATCAATGGTAGTTGGCAAGGAGGATGCCCTCCTGACAGTCGATAGCGTTGCGCACGGAAAGACGACTGTTAGCCGCGATCCACACATGGTCGGATCACCGCCTGGCGTTTCATGGGGAATGGACGATGGGTGCGCCACAGCAAAGTTCCCTTATGCAGTGCGGCAGCAAACCGGCATGGCCGCTGTGGTGCACCCATGGACGATCGGAGATCTGTTCACGACGCGTATAATCCGATACGAACGCGTGATCGGCGGGGCGGGACGTGCGGGCAGATCGAGATCATGGACCGCTACGTGGGATGGCTATCGACACGCGACAGAGACAGGGCCGTACCGGCTCCGTCCGTGGAGCAGCGCACAGCAGCCGCGTGCCAATGGCGCGCCAGATGTGAGGAGGATGAGATAATGGATGACGATGACGTGACGATTGTGCGCGTCGACTACGGCACACTTGTCGGCCAGCGCCCACGCGCTGCAGGCAGTAACGCGCGGCTGGGATCGCACGGTGCCATGGTGCGCGTGCCCCTGCTCCGTCTGACGGCGGCGGACGGTTCGTACGGCTTTGGCGCGTGCTTTGCACACCCGGATCAGATGACGCCCCTCCTCGGCCAGCGCCTGAGTACGCTCTTCGATGAGGTGTCCGGCGTCGGGGCCGCCTGGCTGCCCATGGAGTATGCTCTGTGGGACCTCTGGGCGCGCCGTGATGGGCGCCCCATCTACGCGCTGCTGTCTGCCCTCACCGGACGTGCTGTACCCCACCCCTACCGCGTTCCGTGCTATGACACATCGCTCTATATGGACGACCTACACCTCCCCTCGGACGAAGCCGGCGCCGCACTGATCGCGGCGCAGGCCCACGACGGCTACGCGCGCGGCCACCGGACCTTCAAGGTGAAAGTGGGGCGCGGCGCGCGTCACATGCCTGTGGAGGAGGGCACACAACGCGACATCGCTGTCATCCGCGCGGTCCGCGCCGCCATTGGCCCGCAGGCTACCCTCCTGCTCGACGCCAACAACGGCTACACGCTCAACCTGGCCAAGGCCGTGGTGGAGGCCGTGGCCGCGTGCCGGATCGGCTGGCTCGAAGAGCCATTCCACGAAGACCCTGTCCTCTATCGCGACCTCCACGCCTGGATGGAGCGGCGGGGGTACGACGTACGCATCGCCGATGGCGAAGGCGACACCGCCCCCCGGTTGCTGGACTGGGCGGCCGAGGGCTTGATCAACGTGGTCCAGTATGACCTCTATAGCCATGGGCTCACGCGTTGGTTGAGCACAGGGCAGCAGATCGAGCGTAGCGGGACGCAGGCGGCACCGCACCATTATGGCACGATGTTCGGCAACTACGCCGCGTGTCACCTGGCCGCTGGCGTACCCACCTTCGCCTACGTGGAGTGGGACGACGCGCTCGTTCCGGGGCTCGACGCGTCCGGCTATAGCATCGAGGATGGCGTGTGTCGTGTGCCGGACACGCCCGGCTTTGGTCTCTCACTGGATGAGGCGCTGTTTCAGCATGCCGTGACCGACAACGGTTTCATGGCGACCGTGTAGGCTGCATCGCCAACGAGAGGGGGCCGTGCCCATATGCCATGGCCGGACCGGCACGCGGTCCGGGCTCTTACCACACGATGATTATAGAGGGACGGGAGGATATGTGATGAAGACACTTATTATCGGCGGGTCCGGCCTCATCAGCACGGCGATCACGCGCCAATTGGTGGATCGCGGGGCCGCCCTTATCCTGTACAACCGCGGGCAGACCCCACTGCGCGTGGATGGCGATGTCGCGGTAGTCCAGGGCGACCGCACCGACTTTGCGCGCTTCGAGGAGCAACTCGCCGCGCTGGGCCCGCTCGACTGTGTCATCGACATGGTGTGCTTCGATCCCACCGAGGCCGCGAGCGCCATCCGCGCGTGTCGTGGACGCGTGGGGCAGTATATCTTCTGCAGTTCCGTGACGGTCTACGATAAGGCGGGCGCGGGCTACCCGCTCACCGAGCAGGCCCCGCGCGAGAACCCCGTCGGCGACTACGCCGCCAAGAAAGTGCGGTGTGAGGACCTCTTCCTGGAGGCCCACCGTCGGGGCGACCTCCCGGTCACGATCCTGCGCCCCGGCAGCACCTACAGCGAGGGGTACGGGATCATCCACACGTTCGGGGGCGCGACGACCTATCTCGATCGCCTGCGCAAAGGCAAACCGATCGTCGTGCCGGGCGATGGGCAGTCTCTCTGGGTGGTCTGCCACGCCGAGGACGTGGCGCGCGGCTTCATTGGCGCACGGGGCAATCAGGCGACGCTCGGGCGGGCGTACAACGTCACCGGCGAGGAGTGGATGACGTGGGACTGGTATCATCGGACCGTGGCCGCCGCCATGGGGGCGCCGGAGCCAGCGCTGGTCCATATCCCGACCGACCTGTTGGCGGCCGTCGCGCCGGAGCGGGCGCGCCCTGCCGTCCTCGACCTGCACTACACCAATATCTTCGACACGACGGCAGCGCGCCGCGATCTGGACTTCCACTACACGATCCCCTGGGCGGAGGGGGCGCGCCGGGTCATCGCGTGGCTGGACGCGCACGGTCGGATCGCGGACAGCGACACGGACCCCTTCGACGACCAGGTCATTGCGGTGTGGGAATCTCTTGGCGCCACGATGGTGTCACGGCGCGCGGAGGCGTAGGAGGCGTCGTCGCGCCAGCCACCCATACTGAAGGCCAGGCCCCTGTGTCATTCACATGGCCCCGCAATGAGATAGCCTGCAAATAGGGTTACAACCAGGGAGACAGACACCCGGCGGAAGGTCTATGGCCCGTTGCCGTAGCCGTGAACCCCGTATACATAGGCAGTCTCTCGTCGTCATCGTGGCAAACACTGAGAGGCACAATGAGGTTGTTCTGGCTACTTTGCTCATCCGATGGCGAAAAACCGCCATCGGATGAGCAAAGCCAGAACACCTGTGGTCACGATGCCTTACACGAAGAAACGCTGAGCGACGACGAAGAGGACGATGATGGCAGGCTGTCGTAGACTGCCCCGGCGGTTATGACGTTGGTCAGGATGTTGCCGTGCGCGTCGCCCATGGTCACGGCCTGGGTCGTGGTATTCGTGCTCAGGTCGATGAGGGGCGCGAGCCGGTCGTTCCAGGTCCTGTCTTGGCGGTCATGGTTATCCGATCCGTACTGAATGACCGGATAACCACGACCGCCAAGACACATGGGCGTGGAGTGGTCGGTTGAGAGCGCCATGGCAACCCCTTTCATGGTAGCGGTGGGGGTGCACCACAGCAAAGTTCCCTACGCGGAGCGCGGCAGGAGCAGTGGACGCTGAGCGGGGGTGGGTTTGGGACGGGGCGCGGCGCGTGGGACAGCGGGCTGCACGGCGACACGTCTCCCGGACCCAGGCCCAGCGCCTCGTCCAGCGGCGCCGCGCCCCGCTTGCAGGCCGCGCACCAATAGTAGGCGCGGTGCAGCACGTAGTCACCCACCAGACCCACCAGCGGGCGCGGGCGCTCCCGCCGCTTCAGGGCGCCGTGACACTCCTCGCAGCGCGCCGGACGCGGCAGCCCCTGGGCGTGCCCCGCCGCCACCCGCTCACTCAGCCCACCCAGGATCACGCGGCCCACCTGTTGGACCCGCTGCTCCAGGGTCGCCAGGTCCGCCGTCAACACCTCCGGCGGCACCGTCGCCAGCGCCTCTTCCACCACACCCTGCATCTCCTGTATGATGGCGCTGGACAGCTCTGTTCTGTCCATGGGTATCCTCCGAGGGACCGCTGTGGAGATGTGTCTGCATCTCCGCCCCTCGGTAGGGTACCGCTCTCATCACACGGGGAACTTTTCTGTGGCGCACCCTAGCGGTGGCGACTAACAAGCGGTGGCGACGGGCTTGACGCCGTACGATCAACAGTGTATCATAACAAGCGACGGGCGGAAAGGGCTTTCCTAAAGTAAGAAAAGCCCTTTCCTAAAGTAAGAAAAGCCTTTCCTCATAAGAGCCAGAGGGTCATGCGATGGTATACGAGGGCCTATGAGCGACATTGATACTGTGAGCGTGGGCGCTGGGGATGACGGGGCACCGTCCCGCGCACCAGGGCAGCGGCCATCGTCGTCGACGATCTACGACGTGGCCCGCGCGGCTGGCGTCGCGATCGGCACGGCCTCTAAAGCGCTCAACGGGCGCGGCAAACTGCGGTCGGAAACGCGTGCGCGGGTTCAGGACGCAGCGGATCGCCTGGGTTTCCAGCCCAACGACCTCGCGCAAAGCCTGCTGCGCGGGCGCAGCTTCACCGTCGGACTGCTCACGACCGACAGCTACGGCCGCTTCAGCATCCCGCTCATGACCGGGATCGAGGACGCGCTCGGCACGGCCCGAATCTCCGTCTTCCTGTGCGACGCGCGCGACGATTTAGCGCGTGAGCGGCAATACATCAAGTTGCTGCTGGCCAAGCAGGTCGACGGCATCATCGTCACGGCGCGGCGCACCGATCCGCGCCCCCCCATCGACATCGGGAAGGCGCACGTCCCCATCCTCTATGCCTATACGCAGGTGACGGAGGGCGATGCCTTGTGCCTGCTCTCCGACGACGCCCAGGGTGGGCATCTCGCCGCCGAGCAACTCCTACGCGTGGGCCGGCGACGTCTCGCGCACGTCACCGGGCCGGAGCGCTTCGAGGCGGTGCGGCTGCGCCGGGACGGCATGCGCCGGGTGCTCGCCGCGCATGGCGTCGATATCCCCGATCGGCGCATCCTCTCGGGGCCGTGGCAGGAGAGCTGGGGCCACGACGCCGTGGGGCGTTTGCTCGACGCCGACCCGCGTATCGACGGCATCTTCTGCGGCAGCGATCAGATCGCGCGGGGCGTGGTCGATGCGCTGCGCGAGCGCGGCGTGCGCGTGCCGGACGACGTGGCGGTCGTGGGCTTTGACAACTGGGAAATTATCGCCGCGGAGACGCGTCCACCGCTCACCACGGTGGACCTGCAGCTACACGAGCTCGGGCGGCAGGCCGGCCTGCGGCTGCGCGCCATGATCGACGGTGAGCGGGAGTCTGGCATCGTCCGCCTGCCGTGCCGCCTCGTCGTGCGCGCCTCCTGCCGCAGCGTGGACGGCCACGCGCCGTTCTAATCGGCTACTTGATGAATCTCGGAAAGGGAGGGTTCGCGCTTATGGGAATGGGAAAAGGTAAGCTCGGCACGCGGCTTACGGTTGGCCTGTCCTGGCATCCGTTGGTCCGGGACGCCACCGCGCACCCTATCGTTGGCATGCGCGTCCACGTCACCGTGCCCAAGGATGTGCAGGTCCCCAACCTGGAAGAGTTCCTCATCCCTGAGGGTTCCGTCGTCGGCGGCTGGGGTGACAGCGCCCCGCTGAACGCCGACCAGATCGTCGACGCGCGCGCCCTCGCCGCGATCGCCACCCTCGCCGGCGATGCCGCTGTCGCTGACGCGTGCACCAAGTGTGCCGGCAGCCTCACCTCGGCCATGGTCACGTCCCTGTGGGACGACGAGGTATCGTTCGTCGACGAGGTGATGGCGGGCCCGCCCGCATGGGGCAGTGGGCGAGGCGCCGATCGCCGGCCTCGCACCTCTCCTGGCCCTGAAGCTCTACCCACGTCGATCACACAAAGCGCGGCAGCCGAGAAGGGAGATGCGTGTATGCGGACATGATGTGGCCGCTTGAGGAGTGTCGCAGCGGCGCAATTGCTGCCGCCAGCGCAGTTAGGTCAGTAGAGGGAGATCATTCACGTGACGACACATTCGTTAGATGACAGCACGAGACAGGACGATAGAGAGAGCGGAGGGACGACCATGGACCGAAGGACGTTTGTCTCACGGTCTGCCGCTGCCGCGCTCACGGGCACAGCGATTATGGGCATGCCGGCGATCGCGGGAGCCGCCACCCGCGATACGCGCTCACGCGAGACGGCATCCTTGACGCTTACGGAGTGGGATGGATTTGCACCGCCCGCTGAGGTGGCAGCTCTCACCAGGATCGAGACGGAATTCACCGCGTCGGGCGTCGCGAAGATCAATCGGACGTTTCTGCCGCCGAGCAGCGGCGGTTCGAACAAGATCCTGTCCGCCGCCGCGTCGCACACCCTTCCGGACATCTACATCTCTGACCCAGGGGCGGGAACCTTCGCCGCCGACGGATTATTGGTCGACCTCACGGCGATGGTCAAGAAATGGGGGCGCTTTGGTGGCTACTCTCCCGGGGTCCAGCAGTACTGCTCCTACCAAGGGCGCGTCTACGGGCTGCCTTTTGAGAACAACAACCTGTGCCTCTACTATAACGCCGACATGCTGCACGCCGCAGGCCTGACGCCTCCGAAGACCTGGGTGGAACTCACGGCCGCCGCAAAGAAATTGACAAACAAGTCGACGTACGGTTTTGCTGTGTGCGGCTTGAACGACGGCGAAGCGGCGTTCCAATATTTTCCGACGCTGTGGCAAGCAGGCGCCGATCTCCACACACTCGACTCGGCGGCGGGGGTCAAGGCGCTGGAGTTCTGGTCCGGGCTCGTCACGGGCGGGTACTCGTCGACCGACGCGGTGAACTGGGGGATGCAGTCCACGATCCAGCAATTCCTGAGCGGGAAAGCCGCCATGTGCTACAACGGTCCCTGGAACATTCCGACGGTGCAGCAGGACGCGAAGTTTCGCTGGGGCGTCGCCCCATTGCCGGCTGGTAAGACCAGAGCAACAGTGCTCGGCGGTGAAATTTGCATGATCACCGTCGGCAGCAAGAACCCGCAGCAAGCGTTCGAGTTCTTGACGTTTCTCAACACGCCGAGTCGATTGGACACCCTCTGGCGCGCCATGGGGGCCGTTCCCTCCCAAAGCCAAGTGTCTAAGGGGTCATACTGGCAGTCCAACCCCATTGCAACCTTCGTGAACTCGATGGCGTTCGCACGTGCACGTAATTACGGCAAGAATTACCCGACGATCTCTAACGCGATGGAGACGATGATCCAGGCCGCGATGCTCGGCAAGGCCTCGCCAACCGCTGCGGTGAAAACGGCCGCCGCTCAGATCAAGCCCCTCTTACCAGGGTAGGCCTCGCCACCGGTTCGCGGCGGACCAGCGACGCGATAGGGCGTGTCCGCCGCGAACCAACAGGCCGTCTGGCGAGGACAAGCGCGCGACGCCTCCCCCTCCTTGCGCTGTGAGGAGCGCCGCTGACGTAAGGGTCGGTGGTGTGAGGGGGTCGTCGCGGCGGTCTGGTTCAACGCAGGAGGACATGCATGCGGGACATCGCGCGGAGGACAGTACTGACATGAGTGTAACGACGAGGCCAACCGCGCCGGTAGCTCGTGCCGGCCGACGCAGGTTGCGAGGGCGCAAGTGGACCCGGCAGCTCGGCGACTATGCCTTTGTGGCGCCAGCGGCGGTTTTCATCGGGATCTTTGCCTTGTACCCCATCTACTACGCCATAACCGGCAGCTTCCACAACGTGACGCTCTCCACCCTGCTCACGGGAACGGAAAACTTCGTCGGCTTCGGAAACTATCGGCAGATATTCAGCGATCCGTCCTTCACCAGCGCCGTGCAGATCACGGTTGTCTTCGTGGCGCTCACGGTCGTCATCCAGTTCGTCATCGCGTTCGGGTTCGCGTTACTGTTCAATATGCGCTTCCCCCTGAGTCGGTTTCTGCGGGCGACAGTCCTCATCCCCTTCGTCCTCCCGACGATCGTGACCGGTACCATCTTCACATGGATACTGCAGAAGCAGACCGGTGTCTTCAATTACTTGTTGACGTCGATTGGCGTGATCAGGAGCCCTATTGGATGGTTGAGTGACACGACCGCGGCACTGATCAGTGTGATCATCGCCAGCGTCTGGCTGAGCGTCCCGTTCTATATGTCCCTGCTCCTCGCCGGCCTCCAGGCCATCCCCCCCACACTGTACGAAGCCGCGTCGGTCGATGGCGCTAACGCGTGGCAGAAGTTTTGGCGGATCACGCTGCCGCAAATGAGAGGCCCGGTGCTCATCACACTCGTGCTCGGCGTCATCTTCACAAGCAATGCCTTCGACGTCATCTACATCATGACCGCGGGAGGACCACTCAACGCCACGACGACGCTGCCGATCTACGCGTACAAGGCGGCCTTCGAGACCTTCAACTACGGCACGGCGTTCGCGACGACCACCCTCATCTTCCTGGTCTTGCTGCTTGTCGGCGCGCTCTACATCTGGCTGAACAGACACGAGGCGGTGGGCGAATGATTGTACAGGGGCGTCGTCGGATCCTGTTCCTGGTCCTGGGGATCGCCGCGGCCTGGTGCATGGTGTTTCCCGTCTACTGGTTGGTGATCACGTCGCTGAAGCCGGCCAGCGAGACCTTCGCCACGCCGCCGACGTTCTGGCCCCATACCCTCGACCTGTCGTCGTACACGTCAAACATCCTGCACAATGCGACGCTTGGGGTCTACATCCTGAACAGCCTCCAGCTCGCCGTTGAAGTTGTGGTCTGGACCCTGCTGTTGAGTATTCCGGCGGCCTACGCGCTCGCTCGCCTGCCGATTAAGGGCAAGCAGGTCGCCACGCTCGTTCTCCTCGTGTTGCAGATGTTCCCAAGCATCATGCTCGCGACGCCGCTGTTCATCGTGTTCACGCATCTGGGCCTCATCGACTCGCTCTTCGCCGTGAGCATCGCCGTCTCGACGCGCACGATCCCGTTCACGATTCTCGTGCTCCGGCCGTTCTTCTTAGGGTTGCCGCCAGACCTCGAGGAGGCCGCGGCGGTGGATGGCGCGTCGCGCCTGGGCACGTTGGTGCGGATTATCCTCCCGATCTCCATGCCGGCTGTCGTCACGGTCAGCGCGCTGAACTTTCTATCGGGCTGGGGCGAGTTCCTGTTCTCCCTGACGCTGATCTCATCGGACACGCGGCGTCCATTGGCGCTCGGTCTGTACAGCTACATTGGCCAATATTTCACCCGCTGGAACGACCTCATGGCGGTATCGGTCGTCGCGTCTCTCCCGGCGCTGGTCGTGCTGATCGCGGCCCAGCGCTATCTCGTGTCCGGGCTGCTTGTGGGGTCGACGAAGGGGTGAGCAACGCGATGACGGCGAATCTGGGGGAAGGAGGCAGCGAGACGTCCGGGGCTAGGGTCATCGACGGTCCAACTGAATGACCGTCCAACTGAATGAAGGAGCGGAGTAACGTGGGTAGTGAGCAGAGGTGGACGCAGGAGCGGAGCTGGACGTGGTACGGGGAGCGTGCCGTGCCATTTGGCACAAACTTTCTCCCGAGCACGGTGGCGAACTTCACTGAACTGTGGGACCGGGCCACATGGGACGAGGACGTGCTCGCACGCGAGATGAGCGTGGCGTCGGCGACCGGTTTCAACAGCCTGAGAGTTTTTCTCCCGTATCTCGTGTGGGAGGCCGACGACGCGGGCTTCCTGGAGCGCCTCGACCGCCTGCTGGCTGTGGCGCACGAGCGCCATATGACGGTCATACCCGTGCTGTTCAACGAGGACAAAGACCCGTACCTCGGCACGCAACACGATCCTGTCCCAGGAGTCCACGGCAGCAGCTCGACCGGGAGCCCCGGTCCTACCATCGCCGACGATCGAGAGCGCTGGCCGCGCCTGGAGCGGTATGTGCAGGCGGTTATCGGGGCGTTCGCTCATGATGACCGGGTGTTGATGTGGGACATATACAACGAGCCAGGAAACGCAGGGCGAGGAGCGGCAAGCCTACCATTGCTGCAAGAAGCGTTTAGGTGGGCAAGGAGCGTCGGCGCGGCGCAGCCGCTCACGGCGGGTGCCTGGTTTGGTGGACTGGCGCACACCGGGACCACAGAAGGATCGCCCGAGACCGATCGCTTCTGTCTCGAACAGTCAGACGTCATCACGTTCCACGACTATGGGACGGCTGATGTGTTGAGACAGTCGCTGAATGATCTCGGTGCGCTCGGGTATCCCTTGGTCTGCACCGAGTGGATGGCGCGCACGCGGCAGAGCCTGATCTCAACCCATCTGCCGATCTTCGCCGAGGCGAAGGTTGGCTGCTACATGTGGGGCCTCGTCGCGGGACGGACGCAAACGTACTTCCCCTGGGGATCTCCCCCCGGAGCGCCCGAGCCGGAAATTTGGTTTCACGACCTGTATCATGCGCCGGACATTCCGTACGCGCGGGAGGAGATAGCGCTTCTCCAAAACTACGGGCACAGGCTGCGCGACGGCGGTTGACCGCTGGGGGCCGGCAGGAAGAGCGCGCGAGGATGGAGCAAGCAATGGTGCGCGAGCGCGGGGGCGACGTGCGCACGCACGATCAACGCGGGCGTAGTCCAGAGCGGGGCGGTGATCACGATGGCGGCCGCCGTCGTCATCGTCCTGCTGCCACCGTGCGACGACATCGCCGACCTCGTCGCCAGCGCCGTCAAGGGGTAACGCCTGTTCGAAAGGGGGCGATCAATGGATGATGCGCAGGCTATGGGTACGGGCGCGACTTCGACGCGCACGCGAGCTGGCCTCGCGGCAACGGCCTTTGAGGCCCTGCCGCTCGGGGCCGTCGAGCCAGCCGGCTGGCTGCGCGCGCAGTTGCGCCTGCAAGCCGACGGGCTGACCGGCCACCTCGAAGATCTCTGGCCCGATGTGGGGGCCGACAGCGCGTGGCTCGGCGGCGACAGCGAGGACTGGAGCGCGGCCCTTACTACTGCGACGGTCTCGTGCCGCTGGCCTACCTCCTCAAAGATGACGCGCTCATGAGGAAGGCGCGGCGCTGGATGGAGGCCGCGCTGACCAGCCAACGCGACGATGGCGGGTTCGGCCCCGCGACGAACGACGACTGGTGGCCGCGCATGGTCATGCTCAAGGCGCTGGCGCAGTTCTACGAGGCCACGGGTGACGACCGTGTCCCTCCTTTCATGGCGCGTTATTTCCGCTACCAACTGGTCAACCTGCCCGCGCGCCCGCTGCACGAGTGGGGCTGGGTGCGCGGCGCGGACAACGTCCTCGTCGTCTATTGGCTCTACGAGCGCACCGGCGAGCCTTTCCTGCTCGAGCTCGCCGACCTGATCCTGGCGCAGACGTTCGACTGGGGCGCCTACCTGAGCGACCTGCCCCCGATGGCGCGCGAACGCGTCAGCACGTTCGGCCACCTGACGCATGTGGTCAACGTGGCGATGGGCCTCAAGACGCCGGCGGTCCGCTACCGGCGCGACGACGACCCAGCGCACCTACGCGCCGTCGATGAGGGGTGGGCGAACCTGCTGCGCTACCACGGCCAGGTCGAGGGCATGTTCTCGGGTGACGAGTGGCTGGCCGGGACCGACCCGTCGCAGGGCGTAGAACTGTGCGCGGTCATCGAACTGATGTTCACCTTCGAACAACTCGCGCGGGTCTACGGCGCGGGGCGCTTCGCCGACTATCTCGAGACCGTCGCCTACAACGCCCTGCCCGCGACGATCACAGCCGACATGCGCGCGCACCAGTACGACCAGCAGCCGAACCAGGTCCTCTGCACGATCGCGCCGCGCCACTGGACCATCAACGGTGACGCCTCGAACACCTTCGGCCTCGCGCCCAACTTCGGCTGCTGCGCGGCCAACATGCACCAGGGCTGGCCCAAGTTCGCCGCCACGTTGTGGATGGCTACGCCCGACGGCGGCCTCGCGGCCGTCGCCTACGCGCCGTGCGTCGTGCGCGTCCCCATCGCCGGTGACACGGTGACGATTGAGGAGGAAACGGCCTACCCTTTCGACGAGACCGTACGGCTCACGATCCGGGCAGAGGCGGATCGCCCCATCACGTTTCCACTGCGGCTACGCATCCCCGCATGGTGCACGAACGCCCGACTGGCCGTGAACGGCTGCACGGAAGAGTTGCCGGGCCGGGAGGACGGGTTCGTCGCGCTGCGGCGCGCGTGGCGGGACGGCGATACGGTGAAGCTCGCGCTGCCGATGGCCGTGCGCGCGATCGCGCGCCCCAATGGGGCGGTCGGCGTGGCGCGTGGGCCGCTGCTCTTCGCGCTCGAGATCGGCGAGGAGTGGTCGCGCCTCCCTGAGTCGCCCGGCTTCGGGGAGTGGGAGGTGCGCCCGACGACGCCCTGGAACTACGCCCTCGCCTGGGACTGGGGCTCCGACGCCGCCGGCCACGCGCACGCCCCGGCGGCCGAGGTCTTCGAACCGAAGACGCCGCCGTTTGGGCGCGACCAGGCGCCAGTGCGGCTACGTGTACGGGGGTATCGCCTCCCCGATTGGGACATCGACCGCAATTCGGCCGCGCCCCCACCTATGAGCCCTGTCGCGACGGACACGCCCGCCGAGTCGCTCACCCTGATCCCTTACGGCTGCGCGCGCCTGCGCATCGCCGAGTTCCCGATCGCCCGCGCCGAGGGCGGCTGAGGCCGCCGGTCACGCCGGTCACGCCGCGCCGCGAACGAGGGGTACGAAGGCCTGACCTGGTTATTCAACTCATCCAGCCGCTCTCATGGCATCTTGTCGGGCGCGAAGCCAAGCCACGTCTTGTATCGCACAGGCTAGCCAATAGTTCATCTTCGCAATAACGAATAAGCGGATATAGTGACAGGGAGAGAGAGGAGTCAAGACGCGATGATCCTGCGCTATTGCTACCTGTCGCGCCACCCGCGCGTGTTTCTGACGATGACCGGGCTGCCGGTCATCGTCTTCGATGAGCTGGTGCGGGATCTGCTCCCGGCCTATGCGGCGGCGGCGCATGCCCGGTTGCAGCGGCCCGGTCGCCAGCGGGCGATCGGGGGCGGCCATCCCTTCGCGCTGGGCCCGCGCGACCAGATCCTGCTGACGGTGGTGTGGTTGCGGCAGTACCCCACGCAGGAGGCGCTCGGCTACTTCTTCGGGGTGTCGGACACGGGAGCACGCGCCGTGATTGAGCGCGTGCTGCCGCTGCTGGAGGCGGCGGGGCGCGACACGATGCGCCTGCCCGACCCTGGTGCCCGGCACCGTCGGCACGCCGACGCGCTGCGCGCGGATATCCCCGAACTCACGGTGCTGGTCGACTTGTTCGAGCAGCGCGTGCAGCGCCCGGTGGTGGGGCAGAAAGAGTACTACTCGGGCAAAAAGAAGGCGCATACGGTGAAAGTCCAGGTAGCGGTGGACCCCGAAACAGGGAAGATCGTGGACGTGTCCGAGAGCGTGCCGGGGCCAACCGCCGACATCATGCTGCTGGCGCGCAGCGGGCTGTGCAAACGCGTGCCGCCCTCGGGCGGCATCGGGGGCGACAAGGGCTATCCGGGCATCGACAAACTGCATGGGGGCGGCGCGACGCCGCGGCGCAAGCCGCGCGATCAGGAGCAGTCGGAGGAGGACAAAGCCTACAACCGGGCCTTCGCGCGGGAGCGCATCGTGGTCGAGCATGGCATCCGGCGTGCGCGTCGCTACGAATGCCTGACCCAGACCGACCGGCACCACCGGGCTAAACACACGGAACGCACGCGCGCCGTGGTTGGGCTGGTCAACCGCCGCCTCGACCGCCAACAGCGGCACCGGGCGGCGTAACCCGCTCGACGGGGAGGGGGCCATACGTCTCTCCTCCTATTGCCAAGATGAACTAATAGGTCAGCATGAGTGACGCTATTAGCCGATTGGTATCGTCGAGGTACATTGCGCAGGAACGTAAGCGTTTCGTCGAAGTACTGCAACGCAGGCAGCACCGGTGGCGGGCCACCATTGCTTGTGGCTTGTGGTCTAGATATGATCGCTCTCCGGCACGGCGGGGAGCCTCACCTCGGCGACCGCGATGACCACGGGATCACGACTAATCACTGATCATTCGCGCAAATGGAGGAGCGGTTTGGGAGAGGGGGACGCGAGGCTGTGTAGAGGTCGGCGGGCAACTGGAGCAACGTTAGGATGTGCTCTTGGGTGGGCGTGAGCGGGGTGACATGGTGGTGCATCCCGTCGGCCAGCGCGACCGCCGTGCGCGTGAGGTGCTGGAAGGCCGCGATCACCCGCTCGGTGGTGGGGCGCTGCGTCGCCTGGGTGCGCGCGGCCGGATTGAGGCCGGCGAGCGCCTCGCCGCGCTGCTGGAGCGCGGTACGGAGCCGCTATTTGGTCAGCGTCAGGACGCGCAGGGCCAGGCATAAGAGCCAGGTCAAGCCCGCGATGCGACGCTCGTCGCACGGTTTAGTGGGGCGCTACCTATTACCGGGTAGCGCCCCACTAAACCGTGGTCAGGCGACAGCCTCCGCAGGAGGTGCTTTGACGCGCCCACGCCGCGCCGCCCGCGCGCGCCCAACCTCATCTGTCTGGTGCG
>JAABUX010004041.1_pt1 | contig 18916 bp, 13 predicted proteins | sample 5561851 | NCBI WGS metagenome assembly JAABUX01 (sample SAMN10711883, study PRJNA513361) | rock metagenome | isolation source: Antarctica rocks | place: Antarctica: Victoria Land, Richard Nunatak red sandstone | collected 2016-01-03 | reverse complement strand
GGCGGCGTCCATGTGGGCCTCCTGTCTGTGCGGGTTCGATACGATCTTCCGTTTTACACCCAAACAGAACAGAACGCCAGAATCCGCTGGCGCACCCTGAGGGCCGCGAGGTCATCGAGGCGGTGCTTGACACCGGTTTCGATGGCTCGCTAACCTTACCCCCGATTTTAGTCTCCAGATTGCAACTCGCCTGGCGACAACGCGGCCGGGCATTGCTGGCTGATGGTTCGCCAGCTTTTTCGACATTCATGAAGGCGGCGTCGACTGGGATCGTCAGTTCATCCGGGTCGCAGTCGATGCCGTCGACTCGGTTCCTCTGATCGGCATGAGGCTGCTCGAAGGCTTCGAGTTGACAATTCAAGTTCAAATCAACGGTCGAGTCACCATCGCGGCCCTGCCCTAAATGATGCTCCGCTGACGGCCAACCGTGAGGTGATCATCCCGATCGACAACCCCGATCCGCTCCTTCAACCCGACCTCCGCGGCTCCGCCAAGATCGATGGTTGAGGCGTCATCGACTCACCCCACTGGGACGCCTATCTTCGCTCGCGCCTTCCGATCTGCGTCTTGCTTGCGGCGGGGAGCGTGGCCCGGTACAGTACGACCCACCCCGCGGGTTAGCACTGGGGGCGGACTGGGCCGTGTGCGAGAGCCGAGATGGCGTACACAGATTTTACCCTCGATTCGGTAGAGGCGGAACTTGGTGTCAGCCAACGCCCCGGCCCCATCTTTCCCGCCTTGCCCGATACCATCCCGCCGCCCTGGCTGACCGACCAGCTCGCTCGGGGGATGGAGTTGGCTTTGGTCAGCGAGAAGGCGCGCAGCGAATTCATTGTCGCCCCCATCCTCCTGGCCGTCCGTGAACTAACCGGTGGCCGAGTGTCGATCCTCTCGGGTCAACGACTGGACGTGGACCCGCTGCGTCGCCTCTCGGGGGAGTGCGACTTCCTCCTGTCGCTCTCCGACCCGTTGCCCCGCCTCCGGCCGCCGCTCCTGACGGTGCTGGAAGCGAAGCGAAATGACATCGAGGCGGGCCTGGGCCAATGCGCCGCGCAGCTGGTGGCGGCTCAATTGTTCAACGAGCGGGCCGGACAGCCGGGGCGTCCGGTCTTCGGCTGCGTGACGACGGGCGATGTCTGGCAATTCCTTCGGCTCGACGGCCAAGAGTTGGTGATCGACTCTTCCCGGCGATACATCAACCGCGTCGGGGCGGTGCTGGCGGCATTGCTGGCGGCGGTGGGGTTCCCGCAGGCCGCCTAAATCCGAGTGAGGCGGGGGAGTGACCACCCACCCTTGATCGTCTCCAAAGACCGCCCGCGCCGATCGAACGATCGGCGCGGACGGTGGGGGTCTCAGGACTTCGATCCGATCAGGAATGCCGGTGGCTCTGACGAAGGATCGCGTCGGTGTAGTGCGAACCGGCAATTAAGTCCGGGTGCTGCTCACCGTGGCCGGCCGGGGCGGGGAAGAACGTGTAAAGCACCGGCATCAGGTAGCGGGTCAGAGCCAAGGTGACGAGCATCCCGCCGACCACCACGACGGCGAGCGGCTTTTGAGCTTGCGAGCCGATCGAGGTGGCGACCGCCGCCGGCATCAGTCCAAGCGCGGCGGTGAGGGAGGTGATTACCATCGGCCGGACGCGCAGCTCGGCCCCTCGGAGGACCGACTCGCGAACCGGCAGGCCGGCGGCCCGGAGCTGGTTGAAGTAGGAGATCAAGAGCACGCCGTTCTGGACCGCGACACCGAAGATCGAGATGAACCCGACCGCCGCCGAGATGCTGAACGACGTGTGGGTGAGCCGGAGGGCCCAGATCCCCCCCATCGTGGCCGCCACAACGTTGACCATCACCAACATCGCATCCTTTAAGGAGTTGAACGCCGTGTAAAGGAGAGCCATGATCAAGCCGATCGACAGTGGCACGATATACATCAGCCGACCGTTCGCCTCTTGCATCTGGGCGAACTCGCCCGACCATTCGAGCCGGTAACTGTCCGGCTTTCGCGCCCCGGTCTGAGGGTCGTCGACTTTCTGCTGCGCCTCCTCGATCGCCGAGGCGAGGTCGCGGTCGCGGACGCTGAACTTGATCGGGATGTAGCGCTGGTTGTTCTCGCGGTAGATGTACGAGGCGCCCGAAACGTGCGGGCTGATCCTCGCGAGTTGCCCCAGCGGGATGCGAGCCCCCGGCTTGCCGTCGCTCCCGGGCGTGTCGACGGGTATCCGGTTGATCACCGTCGGGTCGTCGCGGAGTGAGATCGGCAGGCGGAGGACGATGTCGTAAAGCTTCTCCCCCTCGACCATCTGCGAGAACGACTTGCCGCCGATGGCGACCTGAACGGCGGCCTCGACGTCGGCCACGTTGATCCCGTAGCGGGCACAGGCTTGGCGGTCGACGCGGATCTCCATGTTCGGCTGGCCGAGGATGTGGAACAGGCCGACGTTTTCGATCCCGCGGACCGTCCTGAGCACGTTGACGATCCGCTGCCCGGTCTCCTCCAAGACCTGGAGGTCGCTGCCGATCAGCTTGACCGAGTTTGCCCCCTTGACACCCGACAGAGCCTCCTCGACGTTGTCGCGGATGAGCTGCGAGAAGCTGAAGGAGATGCCGGGGAAGTGGGCGAACTTCTTCATCAGTTGGTCCTCGATCGCGCGACGGTCGATCGTCTGGGCCAGGTGGTCGGTGCCGTTCCAGTTGAGGTGGACCTCCCGGCCGAAGATTTTGAAAGGTTCCTTGCGCCAGGTGTCCATCGGCTTGAGGGGGACGTTGAATTCGAGGTTGAAGAAGCTGGTCACGTCGGTCCCGTCGTCGGGTCGGCCAACGTGCGACATCACGTTTTTGACCTCGGGGACCTCGGCGATCACCTCGCGGAGTCTTGGGGCAATTCGAGCGGCGGCCTCCAGCGAGACGGTCCGGGGCAACAAAGCCCTGATCCAGAGGTTCCCCTCCTCCAACTCGGGCATGAATTCACCCCCCAAGCCGGGGACCAGCGTGACCGTGAAGATCAAGAGCGCGATCATCACCCCGAGGGTGAGATAGCGGTAGTCGAGGTACCGGTTCAGCGCCCGGAGGTAGCCTTTCTTCATCAGGACGTCGACGATGGTTTCCTTCTCTTCCATCTTGTTGTGGAAGAAAAACGAGCAGAGGACCGGAGCCAGCGAGACGGCGAGGAGCAGGGCGCCGAAGATGGCGAAGGCATAGGTGTTCGCCATCGGGCCAAACAACGCCCCCTCGGGACCGGTCATCACGAACAGGGGGATGAACGCGCACACGATGATCGCCGTCGAGAAGAACAAAGCTCGCTCGATCTCCCGCGAGGCGTCGGCGATCCGGTCGATCATCGGTCGGCTCCGGTCCGAGCCGTGGGCCGTGATGTGGCGATAGATGTTCTCGACGATGATGACCGAGCTATCGACGATGATCCCGAAGTCCACCGCGCCGATCGACAGGAGGTTGGCCGACTTCCCCTGGATGTAAAGCACCGTCACCGAAAACAAGAGCGACAGCGGGATCATGATCGCCACGATCCCGGCGCAGGTAATATTCCCCAGGAAGACGAACAAGATCGCGACCACCAGCGCCATCCCGACCACGAGGTTGTGGAGGACGTTCTCCGTGGTGACGTGGACCAGGTCGGTCCGCTGATTGAAGACGCGGATGTTGATCCCCTTGGGCAGGATGCCCGAGGTCTTGAGGTCGTCCAGCTTCTTCTCGACCAGCTCGGCGGTCTTGAGCGACTTGTCGTACTTCCGCATCAAGACGATCCCCTCGATGACGTCGTCCTCATCGATCGACACCATCTGACCATCTTTTTCCTTGAGCCTCCGCCCGACGATCCCAAGCCGAGGTCGATGGTCCTCGACCACGTGTTGGACCAACTGCTTGACATAGATCGGAATGCCGTTCGTGGTCGTGACGACCACGTTGTTGATGTCGTCGATCTTCTGCGCGATCAGCGTCGCGGCCTGATCGATCCGCGCCGGGTCGAGGGGGTCGATCCCCCCGCCGAGCAGCCCCAGAACCCGGACGTTGTGCGCCTGGCTTCCCAGCGTCAACAAGTCGCCGCCGACGTTGGCGTTCGCGTTGCCGATCGCGTCTTCCACTTGTTTGAGCGTGACGTTGTATTGCCGGAGCAACCGCGTATCGACCTGCGCCTGGTATTGCTTGACCGTCCCGCCGTAGCCGGTGACGTCGATGACGCCGGGGACCGTCTTCAAGGTCCGCTGCATCACCCAGTCCTGGATCGCCTTGAGCTGATTGGTCGTGTAGCCCGGCCCTTCGAGGACGTAGCGGACGATCTCTCCGGTCGGGCTCCAGGGAGACAAACCCGGCTGAACTCCCGCCGGGAGGTTCGCCACGGAGCCGATCCGGTTGATGACCTCCTGGCGAGCGGACCAATAATCGGTCCCGTAAGCGAACTGGCACTTAATGTCGTTCAGCCCGGCGACCGACGTGCTCCGGAGGTCTTCCAGCCCGGGCATCCCGTTCAGCGCGGTCTCGATCGGGATGCCGACGAGCCGCTCCATCTCTTCGGGGCTGAAGCCGGGGTTCTGGGTGATGACCTCGACCAACGGAGGGGTCGGGTCGGGGTACGCCTCGACGTTGAGGTTGCGGGCCGAGTGAATCCCCGCCGCGATCAGGGCCAGGACGCCGCCGATCACGAGGAGTCGATTGTGTAAGCTCCAGACAATGATGAAACGAATCATGCCGCCTGCCCTTGGTTAAGCTGGATGAGAGATGCCGGATTGGTCGCCGCGCCGCGAAGGATTGACGAGTCGTCGCCGAGAGCGACGACCGAGAGCCATGCGTCTGATCAGGAATCCGCGGCAACGGCTAACAACGGATTGGGAACCAGCGCGGCGAGCAAGTCGCGGGGGGCGGTCGGCGGGGTGATCGAGCGGAGGTGACGGGGTTGAGCCAGTTGATGAGTCGGTCCGAGTCGCGGTCGAGGCCGCCGACGGGGACGAGTCGAGCCTCATCGTCGGATTCGGACTCCGGGTCGAAGTCGATTCGGATCGTGTCGGACTCCGACGGCTCGCTCGGGCTGGCCGGGTCGTTCGCGTGGGTCGCGTAAGCGTGGGGTAATTGCGCAGGCGCGGCGAGGCGCGAACTGGGCAGGCCGGCGACGGCACGGCTTGCCGCCGACGAGCCGCCAACAGCTCCCACGCAACCCGCGAGGATGACCCAGGCCAACAGCTTGATCAAGCGATGATATCCCCGGACCCGGGAAAACCGGGGCGGATCAAATGTCGAGGCGATGGTTTAGTTTGCCACGAATTCCCGCCGAGAACAACTCGATCTCCGAAATGGCTGGAACGCCGGCTCGCCCCGATTTCTCGCAAGCTCGGACCCGCCATCGTCTTGAAGGGGCCAGTCGCTCGCGGCTACCATTGATTCCCTTCTCCTGGCAGAGGATGAGCCGTCTGCTCGGTCCCGGTGGGGTGAGCGGGAAGACCTCGGAAAAGAGCGACCGGATGACCGAGCCATTGGATCGAGCCTGGGTCCCGTTGACCGCCGCCGAGCGGCGCGTCCTGGGGGTCCTGGTCGAGAAGGCCAAGACGACGCCCGACGTTTATCCGATGACCCTCGCGGCAACCGTCACCGGCTGCAACCAGAAGTCGAACCGTGACCCCGTCACAGCCTACGACGCCGACGATGTCGAGGAGACCTTGGCCAGCCTCCGCAAGAAGGGGGCGGTGGTCCTGATCGACTCGGGGGGTCGGGTGGTCCGCTACAAGCACACCCTCTACGAGTGGCTCAAGGTCAACAAGGTCGAACTCGCGGTGATGGCCGAACTGCTCCTCCGGGGGGCGCAGACCGAAGGCGACCTCCGGTCGAGGGCCAGCCGGATGGAACCCCTTAACGACCTCGCCGCGCTCCAGGCCAACCTCGATACGCTGCAAGCCAAGGATCTGATCGTCTACTTGTCGCCGCCCGGGACCCGTCGGGGGGTCGTCATCACCCACAACCTGTACCCGCCCAAAGACCTCGACCGCGAGCGCGACCGGGTCAACCAGACCCCCGGCTTCGGTGCCGAACCAGCCCCCGCGCCGCTGCGGTCGGCCCCGCCCCCCAGCGAGACTCGACTACCGCCCGGTCCCAATCCAGCCGCCGAGATCGCCACCCTTCGGGCCGAGGTCCAGGCGTTGACCGAGACGGTCCAGCGCTTGGCCGATGAGGTCCGCGAGCTCAAGACATCGCTCGGAATCTGACCGTCGACGAATAATGCCCGGTCGCGCCCCCGCCTCGAACCCAAGGCCGGCTCTCATGGAATCGCCCGACGACCTGATCGCTTCTCCCGACGAGAACCCGACCGCCACCCCTGGGTTCCGGTTCGTCTCGCTGATCGCCGACGACGGGCGCGAACCGCCGAGCACGACCACGGACCTCGAAGCCCTCGGGGCCTGGTCGGCCGCGTCGTGCCCCTGGCACCCGTCGCTCCTGGCTGTCGCCGCCGAACTACCCCGGTTCGAGGACGTCGCCCTCCCCACCGACCCCGAACCGGGCGAGGTCCGAGTCGTCGCGACCGGGCAGATGGGCCGCCTCCCCGCCGGCTACCGCGACCTCGCCCTGGCCGCCGGTGTCCCGATCATCGAGGCCGGCGCCGACCGCCTGGCCACCGTCCGGGCGATCCAGAATCAAGTCGCGCCCGACGATCTCTCGGCCCAACCCGCCGACGATCCGCTCGGGGCCGACTACCTCGCCCTGGGGGCGTCGCACTGGTGGATTCGCGACCTGACGATCGCGATGGGCCACGTCGACACCCTGGCCCGATCGTCCTTGCTCCGCGAAGCCAAGGCCGGGGGGGAAGCCTGGGTCAGCGGGGATCGCGTCGCCGCCGAGAACCACCTCCGGGCCAGCTTTGAACTCCTCGCGCAGGCCCGCGAGCGGTTCTACCCGATGGATGGTTATATCCTCGACTTCTGCCTCCTCGATCCGTCCACCCCGCCCGATGGGATCGCGGCGATCCTCGACTCAGGCAAACCGTTTACCCTGGTCGCCCCCGCACTCGCCATCGACCGGTTCGCCGAGCGTCGCCCCGACCTCGCGGATCGGCTCCGAGCCGCGATCAACGAAGGCTGGGCGGATGTGATTGGTGGCGCCTGGTTCGAAGCCGACGAGCCATTTTTGCCGTGGTCGTCGCTCGCCTGGCAGTTCACCCAGGGGTCGGTCGGTTACCGCCGCCACCTCGACGACCGGGACGTCGAGGCCCTGGCCCGGCGCCGGTTCGGCCTGTATCCCCAACTGCCGCAGGTGGCTCACCGGTTCGGCTTGAGGTACGCCTGGTTGGTCGCGCTCGACTCGGGGCGGTTCCCCGTCGTCCCCGAGTCGAAGCGGCAGTGGGCCGCCCCCGACGGGACGACCCTGGAGTCGATCACCCGTCCCCCCGTCGCCGCCGACCGGGCGGTCGAGGGCGCCCGGCTCGCCTGGAAGATGGCCAAGTCGATGAAGGACGACCAGGTGGCCACCTTACCGCTCGCCCACTGGCCCGAGCCGGTCGCCCCCTGGTTCGGCGACTTCCGCCGGTCGAGCAAATACGCGGCGGTCCTCGGGCGATGGGTCACGGCGCAAGACTACTTCCGCCGGTCCGACCGCCCCTTCGAGGAGATCACCCTCGGCGTCGACGACCTCGCGACCGCCTACCTGACGCAAGCCGCCGCCCGCCGCGACCCCTCGCCGATCGGCCGACGCGCGGTTCATGCCCGCCTCCGGGCGCGGTTTGATGCCCTGACCGCCGCCCACGCCTTGACCGCGTGCTTGCTCGGCGGCTCCGACGCTGCGCTGGATCATGACCTGGAGGCTGACCTCGAAACGGAGCCTTCCGCCACCGTCGGCCACGAGCTGGAACGTCATCTCGACGAGCAAGCGGCGCTCCTGGCCCGCTCCATCGTCGGTGACGGCGATGGGTCCGGCGAGCAACCCGGCTACCTCATCTTCAACTTCCTCGGGGTTCCTCGGCGGGTCCTGATCGACTTCCCCGGCGAGCCTCCCGTCCCGAACGACGGCAAGGCGCTCAAGGCCACCCAAAGCACGGCGACGGGAACGGTCGGGACCGTCGAGTTGGCCCCGTTCGGGTTCGCCTGGTTCGCCGAGAACTCGAAACCGGGTCCGATCAGCCCAACCGGGTCGGTCACGGTCCGGGGGCAGACGATGACCCACGAGACGGTGATCGCCACGGTCGACAAGGCGACCGGCGGCCTCCGGGGGATCAACGGGATCGGCGAGGAGTCGCCCCGCCTCGGCCAGCAGATCGTGATCAATGGCCTGGTTGGACCCGACGGCCAACCGGCCGCGAGCCGGATGCGGGCTAGTTCGGTCGAGGTCGAGGCGAGCGGCCCCGCGCTGGCTCGGATCATCAGCCGGGGGACGATCCACGACCCCCGCGACGATCGCCGCCTAGCGAGCTTCGTCCAGGAAGTCGAACTGACGAGCGGGCGGCCAAGCCTCGAAATCACGATCCAGCTCGACAACCTCGACCCCGCCTGGCTCCAGCAAGTCGCCGCCAACGACCCGTGGACCCACTACCTGGCCTGTCGCTGGGCCTGGCCCGATCCGCAATCCACGCTGCGCCGGACAGCCCTCCTCGCGCCATTCCCAACCGAGGCGGACCGGCCCGAAACCCCCGACGCCCTCGACATCACCTCACGCCAGCGGCGGACGACCTTGCTCTTTGGCGGCCTAACCCACCACCGCCGCCAGGGGGGACGGATGCTCGACACATTGCTCGTCGCCGGCTCAGAATCGGTCCGGACGTTCCGGGTCGGGGTGACAATGAACCTCGAACATGCGTTCGCGTCAGTCCTCGACTTCACCACGCCGGCCACCGTCGTCCGCGTCCCCCACGGTCCGCCCCGGTCCGGGCCGGTCGGCTGGCTGATCCAACTCGACAACAAGGCGGTCGCGCTGATCCGGCTGGTCTACGCCCCCTCGACCAACGAGGGGCAAGGCTGGGGGGTGATCGCCGACGTGATCGAGACGGCGGGCAAGGCGGCGCGCTGTCGGATCAAAGCATTCCGCGACCCCGTCCACGCCCGCCAGATCAACGGCCTCGGCAAGCACATCGTCGACCTCCAGTTCGACCGCGATGGCGCGTCGATCGACCTGACCCCCCACGAGATCGCCCGCGTCGAACTGACCTTCGGGCCGTCGCTCACCCCGGACGGCGACGATTGATCGAATAATCAGGACATGGTCGGTAGCAGGCTAGCCCGGTCTTTGCCTGGTTCGGGGGGCGTGGCGGGGAGGATGATCGTAAAAATCGACCCTTGGCCGACTTCCGAGGCGAGGGCGATCTGGCCGCCGTGCTCGCGGATGATCTTTTGCGAGACGGGCAGCCCCAGGCCAGTACCCCTTGACCCCTTCGACGAGGCGAAGACCTGAAAGATTTTGCCGATTTCTCCCGGCTCGATCCCCGAGCCGTTGTCCTGGACGATGATTCGGGCGGTTGCTGTCGCGTCGTCCCAGGCGGTCGAGACGACGACTCGCCCCCCTTCCCGCCCCTCGCAGGCGTCGATGGCGTTGGTCACGATATTCAAGCTCGCCCGGTGAATCCCGTCAGGGTCGAACAAGGTCCGCCGGAGGTTGGGGTACGGTTCCCAGGCCAGCCCGACACCCAACTCGGCGGCGCGGGACTGCATCAGCTCGATCACGTCGCCGATCGTCTCGTTCAAGCAGGTCAGTTCCAGAGCGGGTTGACGCTCCTTCGAGAACGAGAGCATGTCCATGACCAGGTTGTAAATCTTGGCTTGGTTCTTGTCGACGATCCCCCACCCGCGGCGGACGATCGCGTCGTCCTTGTCGTTCAGGCCGAGGTCGACGAGGTAGCTTCCACCGCGCATCCCTTGGAGGATGTTCTTGATGTGGTGCGACAGCGTGGCGATCGTCTGGCCGACCGCCGCCAGTCGTTCAGCCTGGATCTTGGCCTCATAGAGCATGGTGTTTTCGATCGCCAGCCCCGCCTGGTGGCCGATCGCGACCATGAGCATCAGGTGGTCCTTGGTGAACCGGCTTTTCTTTCGATCCCGCAAGCCGCCGAAGCCGTCCCCGGTGTCGTTGGCGGCGATCACGTCGGCGTAGAGGACCCCCAAGGTGGTGTGCCTCCCCTGGATCGGCACGCACATCGCCTCGCGGATGCCAAAGTTGACGATCGACTTCGCGGGGCCGAACCGGACGTCGCCGGGGGCGTCGATCGTGATGACTCCTTCCCCTTTGCCGAGGACGTGGTCGGTAATCGTCTTCGAGATCGTCAACCGCTCGTCTTCCTCCGCCTCACCCCGCCATCGGACGGCCTTGGGGACAAGTTCATCGGTGGGGGGTGGCGCCTCGCCCGAACCAATCTGCGAGTCGGTCGCCACCGTCTGGGTTTTCAGGAGGATCGCCCCTCGGTCAGCGCCGATGGACTCGAAGACGAGTTGGAGGATCTGCGGGAGGAGCAAGTCCAGCTCGACGACGTGGCTGATCGTCTGGGTTGCCTTGTACATCACCGACAGGTTGACCAGGCGGTCGCGGAGCCACTCCCCCACGGCCTCGGGGGCTTCGAGGATGCGCGAGCCTTCCTCCATCGGCACACTGCGCAGGATCGCCGACCGCTCGCCGGTGCTCTGGCCGACGAGCATCTCGACCCGCTCGGTCAGGTCGTGGGGTCCTTCGGCCGGCCCCCCCTGAAATTGGAGGATCGACTGCCCGAGGCGGATCTGGTCCCCCGACCGGAGCACGACGTCGGCTACGATCTCGTCGTTGAGAAAGGTCCCGTTCGCCGAGTGGAGGTCGACCAAACGGTAAACGTCGCCGGTCGGGCGGATCTCGGCATGGCGACGGGACACCTCGTGGTCCATCAGGCGGATCGCGTTCGAACTGTCCCGCCCGAGGGGAACGGGTTCCCCCTTCAGCTCGAAGCGTTTGCCGGTTTCGGTGCCTTGAATGATCAGCAACGAGGCCACGGGATGACCATCCTCAACTCGGCGGGTCGGAAAGCGGCGCGGCCTGCTTCTCCCCATCAGGCTAGCGGATCAATCCGACGGTCGTCAACGCGCTCAAGTTTTTGGCGTGAATAGGATCACCTCGATCCGCCGACCCGGAGCGCCCGGGTCGGCCGCGGCCACCTCGGGGGGCTGCCCACCAAAGCCGACGGCGGCCACCTTGCGCTTGCCGAACCAGCCGATCGCGTTGATCGAATGCTTGGTGACCAGGTAGTTCCGGACGGAATCCGCCTGCTCCTGGGTCAGGATCTTCGCCCGGTCGCCGGGTCCCGCGTCGTCGGTGAAGGCGGCGATGACCACCTCGGACTTCCCTTGCTTGGCCTTCTGGAACCACGCGCCGACCTCGTCGAGCCGCCCCCGGCCTTGAGCTGTGAGGATCGCCCCTCCCGGGCGGAACAGGTCGTCGGCCGCGACCGTCCGGCTGGCCCGCTCCGACCCCGGCTTGAACAGGAGGTGGTCGCGGTCATAGTACCCCTGCCCCTCGAAGTACCGCGAGATCGGCCAGGTCCGCTTGAGCGCCGCGAGGTTCTGGTCCAGCCCTTCGAGCGTCTTCGCCCCCTGATCGCTCATGGCGACGATCTTCGCGTACACCTCATCGTCTTGAGTCAGCTTGCCCAGTGTCCCCCGCCCCGCGCGGATCGAGGCGGTGATGGTCGCAATCTCGTTCATCCCCTGCTCGGCTGATCGCGCGGCGATGTCCACCCGCTTCAAGGTCGCCGACGCCTCGTTGACCAGGTCGGCCAGCTCGATCGGGTTCTCGGCGGGGAGCAAGGCCCCAGGGGCCAGCAGCGGGGCGTCGGGGCGGCCGGGGACCAACTCGATCACCTTCGAGCCGATGACCCCCTGGAGGACGATCTTGGCCACGGTATCGGCCCGGATCAGCGACCGGAGCCGCTCGTCGATCCGGAACGTGAGCAAGACGGGACGGCCCGGGACGGTCGGCGGGGTAATTGACTCGACCAAGCCGGCGTCGATCCCCTGAATCCGGATCTTCGAGCCGGACTCGACCCCGGCGATCGTCCGGAACCCGGCCTGGACGCGAAAGGTTGGTTGCGAGTTCCACTCGCGCTGCTGGATGCGCTGGACGCCGTACGCCACGGCCAGGCCGGTGACGGCGAGCAAGGCCAACGATCGCACGATCCGCCAGCCGGTCAAGTCACGTCGCACGCGGATACCCCTCCGAGAAGTGAGATCGAGATCCCCGGTCCGCCCCAGAATGAATCATATGGCGCCGGACGAGTGCTCGGCGATGATCCCCCGCAGAGATTCGCCGCCCACGCCTCGATCTTGGCGACGGGTCCTCGATCAGGTCATGAGGCGATTCCGGGTGGTACGACAAGTGCATCTAGCGTGGCAAGTCGAGGTTTACCTCTCGAATCCCCCAACCGCTTCCCCAACGTGAGGGATAGCCCGGATGTCTCGACTGCGGACGACCGAACCGACCCCGCGTGCCATCCACCCCCAGGCCGAGGCGATGGCGCGCAACCTCGAACGGCTCGCCTGGTTGATGGACCGGGCAATCCCGATCCCGGGGACCAAGCTCCGGGTCGGGCTGGACGCGCTGCTCGGGTTGGTGCCCGGCTGGGGCGACTCGATCACCGGGGTCATCCAGACTGCGCTGGTGCTCACGACCCTGGCGCACTACCGCGTCCCCAAGGCGGTCGCGGCGCGGATGGCGGCCAACGTGGTGCTCGACAATGTCGTCGGCTTTGTCCCGTTCCTCGGCGACCTGTTCGACATGGGGTTCAAGGCGAACACGCGGAACATGGCCCTGCTCAGCGAGGTCCGCCAGCGGCAAGACCAGGGCGAGCCGATGCCCTCGGCCCCGTCGATCCGCTATCTGGCGCTGGTTGGGGTCGTCCTGGTCAGTGTTCTGGGGTTAATCTTCATCGGCGTCGTCGCTGTCACGGCCTATATTGTCAAGCTGATCTTCGCCCACTGATCCGGCTTGCGCTCCCACCCTCACCGAGAATCGCCCGTGCCCACCGCTTCGATCAGCCTCGGCGTTGAGGAAGAATATCAAATCATCGACCCCGCGACTCGCCAACTCCGGTCAAGAGCGGGTCGCGTCTTGCCCCTGGCCCGGCAGGCGCTCGGCGACGAGGTGACCAACGAGCTTTACCTGTCGCAGATCGAGGTGGGGACGCCGGTCTGTCAAACCTTGGGGGAAGCCCGGGCCGAACTGAAACGGCTGCGGAAAGCGGTGATCGCGGCGGCCGGACGCGACGGCAACCAGATCGCCGCGGCGGGGACGCACCCGTTCTCGCATTGGGAGGACCAGTCGCTCACCCCGAAGCCGCGGTACAGCGACATCCTCGAAGTCTACCAGCAACACGCCCGCGAGCAGGTGATCTTCGGCTGCCACGTTCACACCGGGGTCAACGACCGCGAGCTGGCGATCCAGGTCATGAATCGGGCCTGCCGGTGGCTCCCGCCCGTCCTGGCCCTGGCGGCGAACTCGCCGTTCTGGCTCGGCAACGACACGGGGTTCGCCAGCTACCGCGCCGAGTTGTTCGGCCGGTTCCCGATGACCGGCTTGCCGATCGCCATGACCGACCGCGCCGAGTACGACGCCGTGGTGGCCGACCTGGTCGCCACCGAGATCATCGAGGACGCCTCGAAGATTTACTGGGACATTCGGCCGTCAACCCACTTCGAGACCCTCGAATTTCGGATCGCCGACGTCGCCCAGTCCGTCGACGAGGCGATCCTAACCGCCGGCCTCTGCCGAGGGATCGCCCTGACCTGCCTGACCGCCGCCGAACGGGGGGAACCCCTCAAGCCCGACCGCCCCGAGTTGCTCCGCGCCGCCAAATGGCTTGCCGCCCGCCACGGCCTCGACGGCAACCTCTTCGACTTCGAGGCGAAGCGGGCCGTGCCCGCCGCCCTGGTCGTCGAGAAGTTGCTGAACTTCGTCCGACCGGCCCTGGAGGAATTGGGGGAGTGGGACGAAGTGCATTCGCTAGCCAATGACGTCCTTCAGCGTGGAAACGGTGCCCAGCGACAGCGGGCCGTCTACGAGCGATCTAATAGGTTTGAGGATGTCATCGACGCGATCATCGCGGAAACGTCCCGGGATCTTGGTTGAGGGTCCGAGCCTGCCTTGCCGAGATCGACCCGACCCGGTAGGATTCGCCCCGAGCGAACCGACTCCGGACGGATGGCCCTCGGCTGAGCTGGTTGAGGTTGATGGGTCCAGAGGCTTCGGTTGACCCGGATCAAGGTCCGTCAGAGGGGGAGGCAAGGATGCCGGATCAATGCGGTCGATGGCTCGTCTGGGCGAGCCTGGCGGCTGGCTTCGGCCTGACCGGCTGTGTGGAGCGGCGGTACACGATCCGGACCGACCCGCCGGGGGCGCTGGTGATCGCCAATGGGGAGCCGATCGGGATCTCGCCGGTGTCGAAGAGTTTCACTTTCTATGGCGACCGGTCGATCCGGATCATCAAGGAAGGGTACGAGACCAAGGACCTCGTTCAGCCGATCAAGGCCCCCTGGTTCGACAACCTGGCGACCGAGTTCTTTACCGAGAACCTGATCCCGTACACGTTCCGCGACGACATCGAACTCAACTACAAGCTCGAACCCACACAACTGGCCGACGCCAACGCCGTCCTCGCCCGCGCCGAGGCGACCCGGGCCGAGGGCCAGAACCCGCCGCCGCCGAAGCGAGCTGGGGTCCTGGGTTTCTTCGGCTTTTGAGCTAAGTCGGGCATTACCCTATCGGAACGGCGCGGTTCCGAGTAGTCTGCGACGAAATCATCACCGGTGATTTCCCCATTCTTGCCATGCCTTGGCCGAAGTCATCGTTTTCTCCCATGACTCCGCCCCCGAGGTTTCTCGGGGTTGACGGGTCGTGTCGGGAGCGGTCGCCTCGTCTTGTCCCTCTCAGGATCACGAGGAACCGCCATGAAGATCCTCGCCGCGGCGATCCAGATGCCCGCCGAACCAGGCCGGGTCGCGGCCAACGTCGACCGGGCCGACGCCCTGCTTGGGCAGGCTCACGAGAGCGGGGCCAGCCTGGCCGTCCTGCCCGAGATGTTCAACACCGGCTATGGCTTGATCCCCGACTACGCACCGGTCGCCGAAGGGCGTGACGGGCCGACGCTGCGCCACCTGGCCCGTCGGAGCCGCGAGTGGGACATGGCGATCGCCGCCGGGTTCGTCGAGCGCGATGGCCACCATCTATACGATTCGGTCGGCTTCGTGACGCCGGACGGCAAGACCGCGATCTACCGGAAGCGGAACCTGGTCTTCTGGGAACGATCCCGGTTCTTCCCTGGTCGCGACCCCCTGGTGGTTGAGACCCCCTGGGGCCGCTTTGGATTCGCGGTCTGCGCGGATATGATTTACCGGCGCGTCTGGTCGGATTACCGCCACCGGATCGACGTGGCGATCATCGCGGCGGCCTGGCCCGACTTCGCCAACCGCCACACGGGTCGGCAAGATTGGCTCCTCGGGCGGATCGGGCCGATGGCGTCGGCCATCCCCGGCCGGGTGGCGCTGGATCTGGGCATCCCGGTGGTGTTCGCCAACCAGGTGGGCGCGACCGAGACCGTCGTGCCGATCCTCCGAACCCGCATCCCCGACCGATTTGCGGGGCAGAGCAGCGTCACCGACGGTCGTCACGCCACGTCGGTCGTCGCCGGGGTGGATGAGGCGGTCGTCCTGGCCCCGATCACGATTCACCCCTCTGGAGGACCCCGGACATGGCGTTCTACGTTCCCATCGGCGCTCGCGGAGCCATCTTCCGCGTCGGTACCCTGCTGATTGGCCTCTTCGGCTCGATGGCCTACCGCCGGGCGCACCGACGACGCCGGATCAGCGGACGTCGGACGGAAACCGGGAAGGCTCGCTCTTGACCAGGGTTTTGCCGTAAACTGCTCGACCAAGGATCGGCCGACCGCCTCTCTGTGTCTCAACGGGTATCGCATCATGTGTGGAATTGCCGGGGCGTTTGATCGATCAGGCCAGCGCGAGTTTTCCGTCCCCCGCCTCCTGGCCATGACCGGCGCCATCGCGCACCGAGGCCCCGACGACGAGCAGTTCTACGCCGAGCCTGGCGTGATCCTCGGCGCCCGGCGGCTCGCGATCATCGACCTGTCCGGTGGCCGGCAACCGCTCAGCAACGAGGACGGCACCGTCTGGGTCGCGTTCAACGGCGAGTTGTTCGAGTACCCCGAGATCCGTCAGTCGCTCCTCGCCCGCGGCCACACCCTCCGGACGCGCTGCGACACCGAAGCGTGGGTCCACCTCTACGAGGACCACGGCGAGGAGATGTTCGCCCACGCTCGTGGGCAGTTCGCCGTCTCGCTCTGGGACCAGAAGAACCGGACCTTGATCCTCGGCCGCGATCGGGTCGGGATCTGCCCGCTGTATTACGCCGAGAAGGACGGCTGGCTCCTCTGGGGGTCGGAGGTCAAGGCGATCCTGTCGTCGGGAATGGTCTCAGCCCGCCCCGACGTCCGGGGGATCGACCACCTGTTCTCGTTCTTCTGCGCCGGGACGACCCGGACGTACTTCGAGGGGATCAAGTCGCTCGCCCCGGGGCACTACCTCAAGGTGAAGGATGGCCAGCTCTCGGTCCACCAGTATTGGGACCTCGACTTTCCCGATATGGGACAAGAGCGGCGGCTCGCCGACCCATCGCCGCTGGTGGATGAGCTGGAACACCTGATGCGCCAGTCGGTTGAGCGGCGGCTCCGGGGGGATGTCCCGGTGGTCAGCTACATCAGTGGCGGCTTGGATTCGACGGTGGTCCTAGGTTTGAGTTCGCGGCAACGGGGCGAAGCGGTCCCGTCGTTCACGATCGGCTTCGACCACGCGGGACCCGATGAGCGGTCGGCCTCGGCGGAGTCGGCGGCGGCGCTGGGATCGAAGCTGACGACGGTCACATTGGGCAGCCCCGAGATCGCCGCGATGTACCCGGAACTCGTCCTCGCCGCCGAGGGGCCGGTGATGGATACCTCGTGCGCCGCACTGATGCGGCTGGCGGCGGCGGTCCACGGCCAGGGGTACAAAGTCGCGCTGACCGGTGAGGGAGCCGACGAAGCCCTGGCCGGTTATGTCTGGTACAAGACGCAGGCGGTCCGTGACCGGATCTCGCGGACGCTCGGCAACGCGCTCCCGATGATGACCCGCAAGTTCTTGCTGGCGGCGGTCGGCGGCGGGTCGGAGCACCGCGCTCCGCTGCTCGCCATCGGGGGCGTCCGGACCGCGCAGCAGGATATGTACGAGCTGATCGGTCAGGCCCGACCGATCCTCTACACCCCGAAGATGTGGGAGCGGCTCGATGGTCATAACCCCTACGACGACCTGAGCATCACGACCGACCGGATGACTCGCTGGCACCCGATGAACCAGTCGCTCTATGTCGGCTACAAGGTGATGCTCGCCGGGCTGTTGATGATCTCCAAGGGGGACCGGATCTCGATGCACTCGTCGGTCGAGACGCGGTATCCGTTCCTCGACGACGACGTGATCCGGTTCTGCTCCGAGATCGCCCCCGAGTACAAGCTCCGGGGTCGGACCGAGAAGTGGATCTTGCGCCAGGTGGCCGCGAAGACGCTCCCGCAGCGGATCGCCAACCGCCCCAAGACGATGTTCCGGTCGAAGTTCGCGCAGACCTTCTTCGGGCCGAACCACCCCAAATGGGTGGATCAACTGATCGCGGCCGAGTCGCTTCGGAAGACCGGCTACTTCGACGCCGAGATGGTCCGCCGCGAGCGGATGAAGCAGCTCGCCCTCCCGCGAGTCACCGCGCGTCGGTTCGTGATGGACATCGCCCTGACCTGCGTGGTCGCCACCCAGCTCTGGCATCACCTGTTTTTCGGCGGCCTCTGCGACCTCCCGACCTGGACGCCCCCTCCGATCAACGAGGCCGACTACGCGGGCCACAACTCGGTGGGGACCGCCGTCGGATGAGGGCCGTCCTCCAGCGCGTCGAGCGAGCCTCGGTCCGGGTTGATGGCGCGGTGATCGGCGCGATCGGCGGCGGTTGGCTCGTGCTGCTCGGCGTCGCCCGGGGAGACCTCGACTCGGACGCCGACCGCCTGGCCGACAAGGTCGTCGGTCTCCGCGCGTTCGCCGACGACGAAGGGAAGATGAACCGCTCGGTCGCCGAGATCGGTGGGTCGGTGCTGGTCGTCAGCCAGTTCACCCTGCTCGGCGACTGCCGCGCGGGGCGTCGACCTAGCTTCATCGAGGCCGCCGAACCGGTTGAGGCCGAGCGGCTTTACCTCCGGTTCGCCGAGCAGGTTCGGAGCCGGGGGATCGAGGTGGCCATCGGGCGGTTGCGGGCCGACATGCAGGTGGAACTGGTCAATGACGGCCCGGTAACGCTCTTGCTCGATAGCCGGAAGACTTTTTAGCCACGGATGAACACGAAGGAAACACGGATCAGCAGAGGTGGACTTATTTCGGGGTTGAGATTGGTCCGGTGGCGTGCTCGACGCCTCGGATCAGGAGTTGGGCGAGGTTGGGGTCGGTGAGGGGGTCGTACTTGTCGGGTCCGAAGTCGCGGTGGGCGAGGGAGAGGTGGAAGATCCGACCCGTACCATAAGTCCAGGTCCAGGCGACGGGCCAGGTCTTGCCGAGGTGGTCGATCGTGGCGAGGGGAACGACGTCGGGGAGCATCTGCATGTTGGCGTAGAGTTCGTCGTTGAGCTCGAAGTCGGTCATCCCGGCGGTGATTGGGCTGGTCTTGTCGGCGATTCGAACGACGTAATGCCCCTTGATCGCCTTGCCGTCGGGGAGGCCGACGTGCGAGTAGATCCCGCCGAGCATCTGCTTCCACTCGGGGAGCCAGTCGGGGGGCGCGTTGTCGGCCGCGTGGAGGGAGACGAAGCCGTGGCCGGCGTGGACGTAGGCGAGGATCGCCTTTTGCTGGGCGAGGGTAAACTTGAACTCGGGGTCGCGGCGGTCGGCGGTGAGGATCACGGCGGC
>JAABUX010004040.1_pt1 | contig 18918 bp, 17 predicted proteins | sample 5561851 | NCBI WGS metagenome assembly JAABUX01 (sample SAMN10711883, study PRJNA513361) | rock metagenome | isolation source: Antarctica rocks | place: Antarctica: Victoria Land, Richard Nunatak red sandstone | collected 2016-01-03 | reverse complement strand
CGTCGGTGAGGGGGCGGAGAGGATCCTTCTTGCGGCGAGACATGGCGGCCTCCGTGGGTCGAGAGGCCGCTCATCCTACCCCGGGGGTGCGACTTATGGCCATGCCCAACGCGAATGACCCACTAGACCCGATCGGCGACTTCCCTCGGGCCTCCCATCGGACCAGGATCAGGGGCCCGCGTGCTCCTCGACGCGGGTGCCCTTGGCGGCCTCGCCGACGCCGAAGCCGCGGGGCTTGAAGGGGCCGACGAGGTCGACGTCGGCCTCGGGCTTGATCCGGCCTTCCAGGCCGACCGCCCAGTAGGCGGCGTTGACGAGGAGGCGGCGGAATCCCGGGTTCTCCAGGTCGGTGGCGGCGCCCATCGTGGTGGTGAAGACGCGGGCGGGCTTGCCGGCCTCGGCGGCGAAGGTCTTGATCCAGGCGACCGGCATCATCGGCTCGTTCTTGGCGCCGGGGAGGGGCTTGCCGGCCGGCGTCATGTCCTCGACGACCTGGCCGAGGACCAGCGGCTTGCTGTCGCCGGGCAGGGGGAGGCGGACGGTATAGACGTCGGTCGGGCCCCAGATGTCGCCGTCCTTGAGGCCCCGGAGGATGGGGTGGCCGGCCTCGCCGGGGGCGATGATCCCGCGCGTGCTCTGCTTGCCGTGGGCGCCGTGGTGGTTGACCCAGGTCTCGCCGAGGACCTGGCGGCCGAACCCGCCGTCCCAGCCCGGCTCCTTGCTGTCGAAGGAGTAGCGGGCGTACTTCTTGTGGCCCCCCTTGAATCTGAAGGCATGCGTCGCCGTCCGCATCCCGATGACGGGCCGGCCCGAATCGAGGTAATCGACGATCTCCTTCATCTGGTCGTCGGGGAGGTCGCGGAATCGGGTCGCGATGACCATCAGGTCGGCCTTGCGGAGGGCTGCGAGGCCGGGGATGTTGTCGAGCCGATTCGGGTCGATCGTGCCGTCGGCGGCGATGGCGAACAGCACGGTGCAGGTGAAGCCGTGCCGCTTGCTGAGGATCTTGGCGAGCTGCGGCAACGCCTCCTCGGAGCGATACTCCTCGTCGCCGCTGATCAGGACGACCTGCTTCCCCCGGCCCGGCCCGGCGCCCCCTTCGTAGACGACCCACGGGTCGGCAGCCGGGGCCCCGGCTGCGAAGCAGGCGGCCAGGGCGAAGGACGCCAGGAGCAACGTCGGTCGGAGAGTTCGGCTCATGGGTGCGTTCCCGCCGGTGGTTCGGTGAAGATCATTCGCGGAGCGGAGGGGGGACGCGAGGCATAGCGGCGATCGACCCGCCCCACCCCGCCGATTACATCCGACGCCGGCGCGGGGGGCAAGCGACTCCCGGGTCGCGGCGGGGTCGATGCTCCTCGCGGGGTGTGCCCGAGTCCTCCGGCGGCGCCATGCGGCCCCCCCATCCTAACCCTCCCCCGCGGAGGGGGGAGGGGACCAGACGGGAAGGTGGGATCAATCCCCCGACGACGTACTCCCCGCTCACTCTCGTGAGGGAGGGCCTCGTGTCGCCACCCGAAGACTCGGGCGCACTCTCTTCAGTTCATCGGCCCCATGTGCCGATCGGCGAAGTCGAGCCAGACGGTCCAGTCGCGGGGCTCCATCGCGTGCTTGCCGGGGCGGATGTGGTAGCCGAGGCGGTCGCCGACGAGCTTGCCGGTCTCGGGCATCGGCTGGTCGTCGATCCCCCGGACGCCGAGCAGGCGATAGGCGGGGTCGGCGGCCTTGAGGACGTCGAACTGGCCGGCGGGGTTGGCCCAGGCGTCGCCGGTCGCGTTGGTCAGGAGCACCGGCCGGGGCGCCGCGAGGGCGATCAGGCCGTTCTGGTCGAAGGGGAGCCGGTCGGGGTGGTCGTTGAACTGCTTGAACTCGGCGGCGAACCAGTGCGGGAAGCGGTCGTTGATCTGCTTGACCTGCTCGCCGACCTTGCCGCGGCCGGGGGCGGTGCCGCCGCAGCCGGCCTGGTGGGCGACGGTGAGCGCGATCCGCTCGTCGAAGGCGCCGGCGAGGATCGCGGCCTTGCCCAGCCGGGAATGGCCGACGACGGCGATCCGCCCCGGGTCGAGGTCGGGGTCGCCCTGGAGACAGTCGACGGCCCGGATCAGGCCCCAGGCCCAGGCGGCGACGGCCGGAGACTCGTCGACGCGCCAGGCGAGCTGGCCCTCCTTCGGGGCGACGGCGGGCCCCGGGCGGTCGGGCGCGACGTCGCCGCAATAGAAGGTGGCGACGGCGTAGCCGCGGTCGACCGCCGCCTCGATCGACCAGACGGCGGCGTCCTTGCCCCGGCCGGCGTCGGTCGCCTTGTGGTCGACCACGCCGGGGCCGCCCGGGGGCATCCAGGCCGTCGGCAGGGGGATGGTCGGGTCGGCGAGGATCGTGTGGTTGCCGTGGAAGTTGGTCCCGAGGAAGACCGGGGCGGGGCGGGCCCGCTTGTTCGGGATGAAGACCAGCAGGTGGATCGGCGGGCCCTCGTCCGAGGGGAAGTGGATCGTCACGTCTTTCCGGGTCGCCTTGCCGCCGAGAGAGCCCCGATCCTCGGTCGAGACGCTCCGAGACGGCAGCCCCGGGACGAGTGGCAGACTGCCGTACATGTAATGCTGGAACAGGGCCTTCAGCTCGGGCCTCCGTCGGTTGAACCAGGCATGGGGCGTCGCGACCCGGGTGCCGTCGAGCATCACCAGGGGGTCGGGCAGGTCGGGCCGGGAGGGGAGCGCGGAGGCTTCGGGGAAGCCGGCGGCGGCATGGGTCATCGCCCCTCCGATCAGGGTCGCCGCGAGGGCGGCGAGGGCTCTCGCCGCCGCGTGAAATACGGCTGGTCGCATGGCTCGGGGACTCCGGTCGGTCGGCCGCGGGTGGTGGAGGGATTCGGGGACGCCACCCCGATCGGCCATCGTACACCGATCCGGGCCGGACGCCAGGGGCGGCGGGTCCCCTTCACCTCGGGACGACCCGGAGCCCCGAGAGGACGTCGTGCGGCCCGCGCGCCGGGAAGACCAGGGCCAGCGCGGCGTAGACCGCCGGGACCGCGGCGGCCAGGCCGAAGAGGACCCAGCAGGCCCCGGGTTGGCCCGGGAACCGGCCGCGGGCCCAGACCGAGGCGATCAGCAGGGCCGTCGGCGGGAGCCAGGCCAGGAGCGTCCGCCAGGCGCATCGCCAGCGGGGGGCGGCCCGGCCGTCGGGTCGGACCAGGCCGAGGCCGGTCAGCCGCGCGGCGAACCCCTCGCGGGTCGCGAACGACCAGGCCACCCAGATCAGCGGGGCGACGGAGGCGAAGGCGATCCCCTCGAAGACCAGGGCCCGGCCGAGGGCGACCGGGTCGCGCCTGATGGACTCCGGGAGGGTCGGGCCCGGGTCGCCGACGAGCAGCCCATACGTGCCCAGGTAGCTGATCAGCAGGCCGATCGCGAGGAACATCCCCAGGGTCCCGAGGTGGGTGGCCCGCTGGCCGCGCGTGACCTCGGTCGGGAGGTGCTGGGTGGCCTCGAGGTCGTCGCGGAAGGACGCGGCGGTCGGGAAGGGGTCGGGGCCGACGAGGAGCCGGCCGAGGAGCTTCGAGGCGTGGATCGGGACGGGGCTGCGGATCGAGGCGGGGTCGGCGTCGGCGTGGTGTCGGCCGCCTTCGAGCGCGAGGGCCGCGGCGCGGCGGAGCAGCGCCAGGGCCCGCCCGTCGTCGCCCGGGTCTTCCGGCCCGGTCGCCGGGTCGGCCGTCGCGAGGGGGTCGACCAGGATCGCCCGGCCGTCGGGCTGGACCCAGACCTGGTCGACGGTCAGGCCGGGGGGCAGCGTGCCGTCGGCGCAGGCGGCGGCCAGCTCGTCGGCGAGGTCTTCGAGGATCGGCCGGGCGTCGCGCCAGGCGAGCCCGTCGGCCCCGGCGAGGTCGGCCAGCGGGCAGCCGGCCGGGGCGACGTAGGCGTCCCACCGCCCTTCGGTCTGCTCGCCGCCGCCGAGCCAGCGGGGCCGGGTCGCCCGCGAGGCGTCGCGGCGGGCCTGGACGGGGGGCGGGCTCCCCCTGGGCCGGAGCACGATCCAGGCCTCGCGGCCGAGCGCCGAGTCCTCCCCCGCGACGACGCGGCGGGTCGCCTCCCAGCGCACGGCCCCGCGGACCTTGTAGGGCCCGACGACCTGCATCACGCCGACCGGCCGCGTGACGCTCCCGCGGTCCCGCCCGATCGGCCGGCGGGCGCTGGCCGAGAGCCGACGGCCCTCGCCGGGCAGGCCGATCACCCGGGTCCGCCCGGCCAGGTCGTGCAGCGCCCGCCGCCGGCCCGGCGTCCGGAGCGGGGCCGCGAGCGCCGCCAGCCCGACCGCCTCGGCCAGCAGGCACGCGAGGAACCAGGCCGGACGGCCCCAGCCCGGCGGGGCCGAGACGTAGTTGACGATCGCCACGGGGGCCTCCGCCAGCGGGAGGAAGACCAGGGTCCGGATCGCCCCGCGGCGGAGCCCGGCCGGCTCGCGGCCGTCGGTGGTCGCCACCCGCATCCGCATCAGCCACTTGCCCGGCGGCCCGCCCAGGAGCCCGTCGGCCAGCGTGAAGTAGGCCATCAGGGCCAGGAGGTCGATCGCGACGTTCCAGGCGGCCGACGCGATCAGGAACGAGGAGGCGTAGAGCAGCCCGCCGATCACGAAATAGTCGGCCAGGTAGACGCCCGCGCGGAGCGCGAGGCTCGGCTCGGGGATGTGGCCGGGCAGGAACGGCACGAGCGCGGCGCGGAACTCGTCGAGGTCGGCGAAGCGGCGGTCGCGGTCGCGCTCCAGCCCTTTGCGGATCGCCCGGTCGAGCCCCGCGGGGATCTCGGGCCGCTTCTCGCGCGCCGAGGGGGCCGGGTCGGTGACGATCCGGGCCATCGTGGCCGAGGCGTCGCCCCGGTCGAAGGGCGCCCGGCCGGTCAGGAGGTAATAGAGCGTGGCCGCCGTCGAGTAGACGTCGGTCCGGCCGTCGAGCGCCTCGACCTTGATCTGCTCGGGCGAGGCGTAGAGCGGCGTGCCGAGGAACGACCCGGTCCGGGTGAGCGCCGCCGAGCTGAGCTGGGCCTTGCTCAGCCCGAAGTCGCCGACCTTGACCCGCCCGTCGCCTTCGAGGAAGCAGTTCGACGGCTTCACGTCGCGGTGGATCAGCCCCAGCCGGTGCGCCTCGCGGAGGCCGTCGACCACGTCGAGGATGCGGACCACGGCGTCGCCCACGGCCAGCGGCCCGCCCTTCTCGACGAGGTCCTGGAGGGTGTCGCCGGTCATCAGCTCCATGACGATGTAGGGGCGGCCGTCGGCGTCCTCGTCCGCCTCCAGGACGAACACGCACCTCGGGTGCGCCAGGGTGCTGGCCAGCCGGCCCTCGCGGCGGAACCGCTCCACGGCCGCCTGCGACGCCACGTATCCCGGCGCGATCACCTTGAGGGCGACCCGCCGGCCGTGCCGCGAATCCTCGGCCTCGTAGACCGTCCCCATCCCCCCCCGGCCGATCTGGCGGATCAGCCGGTAGCCCCCCACCCGGTCGGGCAGGAGGGCGGCCGATCGGCCGGGCGAGGCCATCTCGAAGTCGACCGTCTCCGCCCCCCGGATCGAGGTCGTCGGGCCGGTCGGCACCCTCGCCGCCGCGGCCGGGCGATCGGTCGTCTCCGTCGAGGCGGGATCGGCCAGCGAATGCCCGCAATAGGCGCAGAACGACGGCCGGTCGCCGGCGTAATCCAGGACCCTCGTGCATCGGATGCAAGAAACCTGCGCCATGTCCGGACGGCCCCCGCGCCGAAAGGTCAACCCAACGGGTTTACCCACCCCGGCCGGTTCCCGCAAGCGAGCACCCGCCCCGGCGCCACGCTTGGCCCGCCGCGGCCCATCTGGTAGGGTGACGTCGCAACACGCGATCGACGGCCGGGGGCGAGCGAATCCATGGCGACGAAGTACGACCGGGCCCGGCTGATCGACCTGCTCCGGCGGGATGCCCTGAAGACGGGCAAGTTCACGCTGGCCAGCGGCCGGTCGTCGCACTATTACGTCGACGGCCGGACGGTGACGCTCTCGGCCGAGGGGGCGGCGGTGATCGGCCAGGGCGTGCTCGAGCTCCTGGCCGGGCTCCCCGCCCTGGCGGCCATCGGCGGCCTGACGATGGGGGCCGACCCGATCGTGGGGGCGGCGCTCGCGGTGGCCGGCGGCGGGGCCCGGCCCGGCCTGCTCGGCTTCCTCGTCCGCAAGGAGGCCAAGGGGCACGGCACCGGCAAGATCGTCGAAGGGCCGGTCGCCCCGGGGATGGACGTGGCGATCATCGAGGACGTGACCACCACCGGCGGCTCCGCGCTCCAGGCCGTGACCGCCGCCGAGGCCGCCGGCTGCCGGGTCATCCGGGTCATCACGGTCCTCGACCGGCTCGAAGGCGCCGCCGCGGCCTTCGAGGCCCGCGGCCTCGACTTCCGGGCCCTCGTCACGATCCGCGACCTCGGGGTCGAGCCGCTCCCGGTCGCCTGAAAGGCCATCCCGGAAACGGCGAGAAGTCATGGGAGATGGCTGATGGTTGAACGCGAGCGGCCAACGACCTCGCCCGCCTCTCCGAAGGTCATCCATCAACCATGACCCATTCTCCCGCCCCCGAGCCCGGCGACTCGGGAGCGCGGGGCCCGCACCTCAAGCGAGGGTCGCGACGTGGAACGGAGCCTGCACCGCCAGCTCAAGCAACGGTACGGGCCGGAGGTGGGCGGCCGGTCGGAGGTGGTCGTCGGCGACTTCCGGATCGACGCGATCGCCCCCGACGGCCGGTTGATCGAGATCCAGGCCGGGCCACTGGGGCGGCTCCGGGGGAAGCTGGGCCGGCTCCTGCCCTCGTGCGCGGTGGGCGTGGTCAAGCCGGTCGTCGTGGGTCGGCGGATCGTCCGCCGCGACCGCCGGACCGGGGCCGAGCTGGGGGCCCGCCGGAGCCCGAAGCGGGGGTCGGTGGTCGACGTCTTCGACGAGCTCGTCGCCCTGGCCCGGATCTTCCCGGACCCGAACCTGCGGCTCGACGTCCTGGCCGTCGAGGTCGACGAGGTCCGCGTCGCCCGCCGTCGACGGCCCGGCTACGAGGTCGTGGACCAGATCCTGACCGGGATCGTCCGGGCCGTCCGGCTCCGCGAGGGGGACGACCTCTGGGCCCTCCTGCCCGCCGGACTCCCCGCCCGGTTCACGACGGCCGAGCTGGCCGAGAGCCTGGATCGGCCGGTCGACTTCGCCCGGCGGGTCGCCTACTGCCTGCTCCACGCCGGGGCGGCCGAGGTCGTCGCCAAGGCGGGCAACCGGCAGGTCTACGCCCGGTCGTTCGCCGAGCCGATCGGCATCCGGACGTCCGTCGCCCTCGGGGGCCGTCCGGGTCCGGAGATGGTCGCTGGGTGATGGTTCGAGCGGACCCGCGGATCAGCGGAGCGGCCGGGCGGAGGGACCTGTGCCGTCGCGGGCGGAGGGGTCGAGGCCGATGATCCGGCCCTTGGGCTTGCTCCGGTCGACCAGCACGGCGCCGGTCTCGGTCGTCTCGGCGAAGCCCATGTTGCCCATCGAGTCGCGGACGTCGACCCGGACGTGAATCCGGGGCGGGCAGCCGGCCGGGACGGTCCAGGTGTACTGGCCGGTGTTCTCGATGGGCGCGGGGGTGATGAGTTGCCACTTGCCGTCGGGGGTGTCGGGCTTCACCGAGATCATCACCGGCCTCGGCGCCGGGTGGGGGTCGCCGGCGTGCCAGGTGATGACCAGCTTGGTCCCGACCATCCGGGGCGGGTCGAGCTTGACGGCGGGGCCCGAGCTGTCGACCTCGACGATCGTCTGGGGCGGCTCGCCCGGGGTCGGCGGCCGATCCCCCTGGTTCGCGGCCGACTTGGCGACGAGCTTCAAGCCGTAGGTCCCCTCGCCGCCGAGGTCCACGGGGAACGGGGAATGGCGGTCGGGGTCCTCGCCGCGCGAGAACCAGGTCCGGCCGCCGTCGGTGGTCACCCAGAGCTCGACGGCCGCCGGGCCGTTGGGGCCGGCGTCGTCGACCGCGTACTGGAGCGCGAACTTGGGGCTGGCCACCAGGATCGGCGGGCCGGCCGAGTCCGCCGCCGGGCCGCCCGAGGAAGCGGCCGGGGCCGGGGCCGGCTCGCCCGGGGCGAAGGGGTTGAAGTCGCCCGCGGGGCCTGCGAAGCCGCCGCCGCCCCCGCCGCCCGGCGTCGGCATCGCCGGCGGCCCCTGGGCGATCGACGGCGGCGAACGATCGGCGCCGGTGCCGACGCCGGCCGCGGCGAAGGTGCCCATCGGCGGCGGGACGTTGGGGTCGGGGACGTCGTCGTCGCCGGGCGTCCCCCCGCCCGAGGCCGACCCGTCGGGCAGGTTCAGCGCGACGACCTTGGTGTTGCCGGATCGGTCGGAGATCGAGCCGCGGACCTTCACCGGCTCGGCCGTCCCGGCGTCCCACGACTCGATCCCGATCCGGGCCGGCTTGCGGATCGGGACCTGGGCCCAGTCGCGGGCCCCCTCGGCCTGGTATTCGAGGACGAGCGAGCCGATGTCGAGGTGCTCGTCGGCCACCTCCCAGCGGACCGAGGCATAGTTCCCGCGCCGCTGGCGGGCGTCGAGGATCATCGTCGGCGGCCTGGTGTCGACGACCACCTTCATGATCGGCTCGATGTCGACGTCGTCGGCGGGGAAGAGCCGGCCCTTGGTGTCGACGGTCCGGACCGCGAACCAGGATTCGCCGTCGCGCTGGGAGGAGAAGCTGAAATAGGGCTTCTCCAGCGTGGTCGAGTCGACCTTCTCCCAACGGCCGCCGCCGTCGCCGGAATACCAGAGCTGGAATTGCTTGTAGCGGGGCATGTCGGCCTTGGGGATGTTCAGCGGTATCCGGAACGAGCGGCGGTTGTGATAGACGGTCTGGGCCTTGGGCGACTGGGCGGCGGCGGCGGACGGCACGAGGGCACCCAGGGCCAGGGCCAGGCCCAGCCAGCAGGTCGCCATTCGCCGTGAGTCCCGCCTTCGCGCCACGTCTCTCCCCCTTCGGATCAGGCCCCGATCGTCCCTCGGCGACGCCCCGCCCGGCTCATTTCAGGCGGATCGAGAGCCCCGCCACGCAGAGGTGGACGGCGTCGGCCCGGCCCGCAAGCTCCTGATTCGACCAGCCCTGGAGGTCCGCGAACCGCCGGGCCATCGCGTTCTCCGGCACGACCCCGGAACCAACCTCATTGGAGACCCAGATCACCCGCGCCGAGCCCGTGGCGATCTCCCCCGCCCGGCCGACGGCGGCCAAGATCCCGGCGTCGTCCAGCTCCGGGCCGCCGCCCAGGCCCAGCATCAGGTTCGTCAGCCAGAGCGTCACGCAATCGATGACCACCGACCCGCCCCGATCGGCGAGCCCCGGCAGGGTGGTTTCGAGGTCCCGGGCGACTTCCAGGGTGGTCCAGCCCGGCGGCCGGGCCGCGCGGTGGCGCCCGATCCGGGCGGCCATCTCGGCGTCGGCCGGGTCGCGGGTGGCCGTGGCGACGTAGGTCACCGGCCCCCGATCCGCGGCCAGACGCTCGGCCAGCCGGGTCTTGCCCGACCTCGCCCCGCCCAGGATCAGGACCATCTCGCCCATGGAAGAACCTCGCCCTTCGACCCCTCGCCCCGGCGCATCCCGGCCCGCTTGTTGGCTTATCGACCCTCAACGGAGTACGGCTTGAACCGAATCGCGCGACGATCCGCATTGTAGGGGAAAGACGGGCCGTGACGGTCGAGGGCGGCCTTCAGGCTTTCGCAAGGGCCAGGGTGAGCAGGACCGTCAGCTCGCCCAGTTCCACCACCGCCCCCAGGATGTCGCCGGTCACCCCGCCCAACTTGCGGGAGGCCGAGCGGGCGAGGACCAGGGCCACGCCGATGGCCAGGGCGGCGGCGACGGTCCCGGGACCCCCGCCCGTGGCCAGGCCGACGATCGATGCCAGGACAGCCGCCGCGAGGGCGTCGCGGGGGACCGTCGCGTCGACGACGATCCGGCCGGTCCCCGTGGGGCGGGCGTAGGGCGCCAGGCCCGCCGCGACCAGGATCAGCGCCCGGCCGATCGTCGCCGCGCCCAGGACGGCCCAGGACCGGGCCGGGCCGGCCAGGGCTTCGAGGGCGGCGAACTTGCCGAGGAGGGCCAGGATCAGGGCGATCACGCCGAAGCTGCCGACCCTCGGGTCGCGCATCACGGCGAGCCGGCGGTCGGCGTCGCCCCAGAGGAAGAGGCCGTCGGCGGTGTCGGCCAGGCCGTCGAGGTGGAGCCCGCCGCTCAGGGCCGCCCCGGCCGCGACGAGCAGGAAGGCGGACGGCCCGGCCGGGGCCCCGACCCGCCGGAGCGCCTCGCTCAGGAGGGCCAGGGCCAGGCCGATCGCGAGGCCGGCGGCCGGGTAGGCGAACCGGGCGTCGGCCAGGCTCGCGGGCGTCACCTCGTCGTCGCGGAGCCGGACGGGCACGATCGTCAGGAAGGCGAACGCCAGCCGGGCCGCGCGGAGGGCCCGGGTCACGAGGTCGAGTTACCCCGGAACTTGCGGACGATCGCGATGTACTGCGCGGCCAGGTCGCGAATCCGGGCGAAGTCGCCCGCGGCGACCGCCTTGGGCTCGACGAGCGAGCCGCCCACGCCCAGGCAGCAGGCGCCGGCCTTGAGGAACGCCTCGGCGGTGGTGAGGTCGACGCCGCCGGTCGGCATCATCCGGACCTGCGGGAGCGGGCCGCGGAGGGCCTTGATGTAGGCGGGCCCGCCGAGGTCGGATGGGAAGATCTTGACGACGTCGGCCCCCGCCTCCCACGCCGCGATGACCTCGGTGGGCGTCAGCGAGCCCGGCATCACCACCTTGTCGTAGCGTCGGCAGAGCCGGATGACGTCGAGGTTGAGCCCGGGGCCGACGATGTACTCGGCCCCGGCCAGGAGCGCGGCGCGGGCGGTCTCGGGGTCGAGCACGGTCCCCGCGCCGAGGACGATGGCGTCGCCCAGCTCCTTGCGGACCTGGCGGATCACGTCGAGGGCGTCGGGAACGGTGAAGGTGATCTCGGCGGCCGTCACGCCGCCGTCGGCCAGCGCCCGGACCACCCGGACGAGCTGGTCGGGCGACTCGGACCGGACAACCGCGACGATCCCGCCGTCGAGGATGCGCTTCAGGGTCGTCTCTCGGCTCACGGCGGTCGGCTCCGGGGTAGGGGGATGGTCGCGGGGGTCACTTGTCGAGTCGAGGATGCCAAGCATCTGGGACGCCGTCTACGCTCAGATCGCCGGCGACGCGGCCCCCCACCCTGACCCTCCCCCGCAAGGGGGGAGGGGACCAGACGATGAGGGAGGGGAATCTTCCTCCCTCCCCCCTTGCGGGGGAAGGCCGGGGTGGGGGGTGGGCCGGGAGCGAGGAAAACCGGGTCCCCATGCTCAGTCGCCCGACGTCGCGGCGGTCAAGCGGCGGTCGGGCTCCTCGCCTTCGCCGAGGTCGCCGAGCAGGGCGAGCAGGTTCCGCTCGATGGTGGCCGTGATCTCGTCGAGCGGCAGGTGGTTGATCGATCGGATCGAGAACGGATGCTGCAAATCCTCGGCAATGTGGTCGAGCGCCAGCAAGGGGTAGGCGATGAGCATCGTGAAGACCGGCGTGAGCCAGCCCACGCGGGCGACCAAAGCGAAGGGGAGGCTCAGGAAGAACAGGAAGAGGAACCGACGGATCAGGACGACGTAGGCCTTGGCCAGCGGGGTCTTCAAGATCCGCTCGCAGCCGCCGATGTGGTCGATGAGCAGGCAGCGCTGGGCCTCGGCCTGCATGTAGGCGAAGCGGTCGAGGCCGTCGTTGTCGCGGGCCTCGCGGAGCAGGCCGGCGATCCGGAGCGAGACGGCCGAGGGCATGTGATCGCTCGCGGCGATCTCCCCGGCCCGCCCGGTCCCGACCAGCGCGGCGACCTCCTTGAGGGCCGTCTGGGCCCGGAGCGTCCGCCGGGTCACGTGGGCGAAGGCCGCGGTCCAGGCGACGATCTCGCGGCGCCATCGGGGGTCGTCGGGTCCGTTGGCCAGGGCCACGATCGCCAGGTTCCGGCATTCGTTGGTGATCCCGCCCCAGAGCTTGCGGGCCTCCCACCAGCGGTCGTGCCCCGCGTTGGTCCGGAGCACCAGGAGCGAGCTGAGGGCGAAGCCGGCGACCTCGTAGGGCGCGACCTCGATGCCGACCCGGAACCACGACGGGGTCAGGATGTCGACCAGATAGATGGCCAGGGCATAGCCGGTGAAGCCCAGGACGAGGCGCGCGACCCGGCTCCGGACGGCGTCGTCGTCGTCCATCACGTGTTCGAGGAACTGCTTGCGGCGCAGGAGCTTCAACGGTCGGTCATCCCCGGGTCGTCGTCAATCAAGGCCGGTCGTCGCGGAGGACGTGGCAGCTCCGCGCCTTGATGATCATGCGGACTTCGACGCCGCCGATCAAGCCCAGGCCGTCGACCGCCGAGGCGACCACGCCGACGACCCAGGCCACGCCCCCGGTCCGGACCACGACCTCGGCGTCGGGCCCGTGGCGGACGACCCGCTCGACGGTCCCGGCGATCACGTTGCGGGCGCTGAGGGCCCCGACCGGGCCCCGGGCCAGGACCACGTCGTCGGCCCGGACCTGGACGGCCAGCGGGGCGCCGAGCGGGCGGTCGAGGTGCGGGACGACCAGGCTCGGGCCGTCGACGATCCTCACCCGCGACTCGCGGCCCTCGGCGTCCTGGCCCTCGACGGCGGCCGGGAAGACGTTGCGGATCGAGGTCCAGCGGACCGACGCGCCCGCCCCGGCCGAGGCCAGGACGTCGAGCGGCGGCCCCTCGGCGACGATCCGCCCGCCCGAGAGCAGGAACAGCCGCGACCCCAGCGCGATCGCCTCGTCGAGGGCGTGGGTCACATAAAGGACCGGGATCGGCTCGGCCTGCCCGACCGCCTTGAGCCGGTCGAGCAGCGCGTGGCGGGCGTCGAGGTCGAGGGCCGAGACCGGCTCGTCGCAGAGCAGGAGCCGGGGCCTCGGGGCCAGGGCCCGCGCCAGGCCCACCCGCTGCCGCTCGCCGCCGGAGAGCGTGGCCGGCCGTCGGCCCATCAGGTGGCCGATCCCGCAGAGGGCCGCGACCTCGGCCACCCTCGCCCCGGCCGGGCCCCGGGCCCAGCCGTGCAGCCCGAAGCCGACGTTCCGGGCGACGTCGAGGTGCGGGAACAGCAGGTCGTCCTGGAAGATCAGGCCGATCCGCCGCGACCGGAGCGGGAGCCGGACCCCGGCCGAGGCGTCGTACAAGGTCGTCCGACCGAGCCGGACGAGGCCGCCGTCGGGCCGCTCCAACCCGGCGATCAGGCGGAGGATCGTCGACTTGCCCGCCCCCGAGGGGCCGAAGAGGATGCCACACTCGGCGCCGAGGCGGAACCCGACGTCGAGGTCCAGGCCGGGATGGACCCGGCGGCGGAGGCGGACTTCGAGGTCGCCCTCCGGTCCGCTCACCGCCCCGACCCGCGCGCCGGGAGGGTCCGCTGGGCCAGGAGGATCGCGCCGATCGAGGCGACCGCGACGAGGAGCGAGAGCCGGCCGGCGCGGGCGGCGTCGTCGGCCATCACGGCGTCGTAGATCGCCATCGAGGCGGTCTGGGTGAGGCCCGGGATGTCGCCGGCCACCATCATCGTCGCCCCGAAGTCGCCCAGCGACCGGGCGAACGCGAGCACCACGCCGGCCACCAGGCCCCGCCAGGCCAGGGGCAAGGTCACGCGGAGGAAGACCGACGCCTCGCCCCGGCCGAGCAGCCGGGCCGCGTCCTCCAGCGCCGGGTCGACCGCCTCGAAGGCGCCTCGGGCCGGCATCAGGAACATCGGCAACGCCGCGACCGCCGAGGCGATCACCGCCCCCGACCAGTGGAACACGACCGAGGTCCCCCACGTCGCCTCCAGCCAGTGCCCGACCCACCCCCGCCGGCCGAGGAGCCGGAGCAGGGCATAGCCGAGGACCGTCGGCGGGAGGACCAGCGGCAAGGCCAGGACGCCCGCGATCAGCCCTCGCCCGGGGAAGCGGCCCCGGGCCAGGAGCAGGGCCGTCGGCAGCCCCAGGGCGACGATCGCCGCCGTGGCCAGGCCCGCCACCCGGATCGAGAGCCAGAACGGGCCGAGGTCGGCCATCACCGCGGGCCCGACTCGTCGGGGACCCGCGAGAATCCCGTCCGCCGCAAGATCCCCAGGCCGACCTCGCCGACGACGAGGTCGGCGAAGGCCGCCGCGTCGTCGGGCCGCCCGGACCGGGCCACGACGCCCAGGCTCTGGATGATCGGGTCGCAGACGTCGGCCGGCAGGCCCACGACCCGGACCCCCTGAACCCCGGCGATCGACCGGCCGACGAGGCCGGCCACGGCGTCGCCCGACTCGACGAACCGGAGCGCCTGGCGGACCGAATCGGCCGGGACGAGCTTCGGCCTGAGGGCGTCCCAGAGCCCGGCCCGCTCCAGCGCCTGCTTCGCGGCCATCCCGTAGGGGGCGGTCTCCGGGTTGGCGATCGCGATCGTCTTGACCTCCGGGCGGGCCAGGTCGGCGAGCGTCGCGACCCGGGGATTGATGATCTCGTTGAGGGCCAGGACCAGCGACCCCCGGGCATAGGGGCGGGCCGAGCCCGGCTTGATCGTCCCCTCGGCGGCGAGCCTGTCGACGAACCCGCGGTTGGCCGAGAGGAAGACGTCGAACGGGGCCCCCTGGCGGATCTGCTCGGCGAGCTGGCCGGAGGCGCCGAAGGTGACGTCGACGTCGACGTCCCGGCCTTGGCGGAAGGCGGCGACGAGGACCGGCATCGCCTCCTGGAGGTCGCTGGCGGCGGCCACCCGGAGCCGGGGCCGGGCCGGAGTCGCCCCGTCGCAGCCGGCGAGCAGGGTCGCGGCGAGCCAGGTGATCGCCCACCGCCATCGGTCGCCGTTCATGCGATGTCGCTCCCGCCTTCGTTCAATAGTCGGTCGCCGAGAGGATTTCCCAGCCGTTGCGGCTGCCGAGGGCCTGCCAGGCCCGGGGGGCGACCGAGTCCTTGACGAATTGGACGTGGCCGTCGCAGAACAGGGCGTTGACGCCGCCGGGGTGGCGGCTCCGGGCCGCGACGTTGAGCGACAGGCGGTTCCAGTCCGGGTCGGAATCGCCGCTGCCGGCCAGGCCGCCCCGGCAGTCGGCCCGGGGGTCGTTGGGCGGCCTCCGGTGATTGTACAGGGAGTGGCCCGGGGCGCCGAATGACCAGAGGATGCCCCGGGCCGCCTGGAAGCCGGGGGGGACGGGGGCGAGGCAAAGCGCCGCGTAATCGGCGTCGGACGCGATGGTCGGGCCGGCCGAGCCCGGGGCGGCCGTCGTCACGAACCCTCCCAGCGGGTCGGCGGCGAATCCCCGGCCGGCGATCGAGCGGGTCGTCTCGGACGCGGCGACGGTCATCGACAGCCCGTCGCTGATCGCGGCGGGGCCGACGCCCGAATTCTCGAACATCACCCCGTTGGGCGGGCCCGAGAGCGGGGCCATCGGTCGCTGCGTCACCGAGTAGCCCGACCCCACGCTCAGCGGGTAGTTGAGCCCCGAGTACCAGGCCGGCCCGATCGGGACCGTCGCCGGCGGGGAGTCGGTCGGGCAGATCAGGACGTTGAGCCAGGCCGTCGAGCCGGTCGAGTTGGCCATCGCGGGCGGCGAGGCCGGGTCGGCGTCGGGCGCGAAGGCGTAGTTGAAGGCGTTGGCCAGCGTCTGCCCCTCCAGGTTCGCGAGGATCTGGGCATAGCCGCCCCAGCAGTTGCCCGCGCCGGCCGCGTGGGTGTTGGTCCGCCCCGGCGGGAAGACGCCCGAGCTCGAGAGGTAGGCGTGGAGCGCCAGGCCGACCTGCTTGAGGTTGTTCGAGCACTGGGCCCGGCGCGCGGCCTCGCGGGCGGCCTGGACCGCCGGCAGCAGCATCGCGATCAGGATGCCGATGACGGCGATCACGACGAGGAGTTCGATCAGCGTGAAGCCCCGCCGGCGATCCGGCGTGGCCCTCTCGACCGGGATCATGATCGCTCCTGGGGGGAGTTCGGCGGGGCGGGAGGCCGGCGACGGGTCCGGGCTCGATCGGGCCGACGGGCATCGGCGGGGGGCGGCCCGCGGTGATTGTCCGCGAAGTCCCGATCGGGTAAGACGTAGGGGCGAACGAACGGACACGGTGTCGGAAAGGCGCGACGGGATGAAGATCGACCAGTTCTTGAAGCACCACGGGATCGCCGGCAATCCGTTCAGCGAGGAGGACGCCCAGACCGACACGGTCTTCAAGCGGAGTTGCCTCGAGACCATCCACCATCCCGCCTGGGACAAGTTCTTCGGCAGCCCGGCCGATCCCTCCACCGCGCTCGTCTTCGGCGAGAAGGGCAGCGGCAAGACGGCGCTCCGGCTCCAGGTGGCCTCGGAGTTGGAATCGTACAATAGCGGCCATCCCGACGCACGTGTTTTCGTGATCTCTTACGACGACTTCAACCCCTTCCTCGACCACTTCCGCGACGCCGTCCGCGCCCGCGACGCCGGCGAGGCCCTGGAGAAGTGGCGGCTCCAGGACCACATGGACGCCATCCTCGCCCTCGGCGTCACCCAGCTCATCGACGGCCTCTCGGCCGGGAAGATGGACCTCACCGCGCTGACGCTCGACCAGCGCCGCGACCTCCTGCTCCTGGCCGCCCTCTACGACCAGTCGACCCGCGAGCCGATCGAGAAGCGCTGGAGCCGGCTCCGCCGCCGCTCCGGGTTCCGCCCGCTCTGGAGCCGCCGCGACCTCCAGATCGGCTTCGGGACGACCCTGGCCGTCCTGATCCTGATCGCCGCGTTCCCGGCCCTCCGCTCGATCAAGATCCTCCCCTGGCTGGTCGTCCCGGTCCTGCTCGGCTGGCTCTATTGGGGCTGGCGGCTGGCCCGCGCCGAGTGGCACGCCCGGGCCATCCGCAAGGCCGTCCGCGTCCTCAGTCGCGACCCCGCCGCGCTCCGCTGGGAACTCCTCTGGTTCCAGCCCTCCGAACTCGGCGGCCAGCCCTTGCCCTCCACCGTCCGCGGCGGCGGCGAGGAACGCTACGAGCTGCTCCGCAAGTTCCAGGGGGTCCTCAACAGCCTCGGCTACCACGGCATCCTCGTCCTGGTCGACCGCGTCGACGAGCCCCAGTTGATCGAGGGCGACCCCCGCAAGATGCGGGCCCTGATGTGGCCCTTGCTCGACCACAAGTTCCTCCGCCACCCGGGGATCGGCTTCAAGTTGCTCCTCCCGATCGAGCTGGCCTATTACCTCGAAAAGGAGGACAAGGACTTCTACGATCGGGCCCGGCCCGACAAGCTCAACCTCATCAAGCCCCTCCGATGGACCGGCCCCTCGCTCTACGACCTGGCCGGCGACCGCCTCCGCGCCTGCGCCTCGGCGCCGGCCGTCGACGGCCAGAAGGGCCCGCGGCTCCGCCAGCTCGTCGACGAAGGCGTCTCGGACGACGCGCTCAAGGACGCCCTGGGGAACCTCCGGACCCCCCGCCAGCTCTTCAAGTTCCTCCACCGCCTGCTCGAAGAGCACTGCCATCGCCACACCGAGGACGCCCCGCGCTGGACGATCGACGCCGACACCTTCCGGACCACCTACTCGGCCCACATCCGCGACCTCGACGCCTTCGACCGCGGCTATGGGCACGGCTGAGGGCCCCCGGCCGCCGGCCCGGGTCGTCGGCGGTCGTCGCTACCTCAAGCTCTTCAAGCCCTTCGACGTCCTCACCCAGTTCACCGACGGGGGGGGCCGGGCCACGCTCAAGGACTTCGTGCCGGTCCCCGGGGTCTACCCCGTGGGCCGGCTCGACCGCGACAGCGAGGGGCTGATCCTCCTGACCGACGACGGGCCGCTGGCCCACCGCCTGACCGACCCCCGCCACGAGCACCCCAAGACCTACCTGGTGCAGGTCGAGCGGCTGCCCGAGCCCGGGGCCCTCCAATCGCTCCGCCGCGGGGTCGTCCTCGCCGACGGCCCGACCCGCCCGGTCGAGGTCGACCTCCTGGCCGGAGAGCCTGACCTCCCCGACCGCCCCGTCCCGATCCGCTTCCGCAAGAACGTCCCGACGGCCTGGCTCCGCCTGGTCCTCCGCGAGGGCCGGAACCGCCAGGTCCGCCGGATGACGGCCGCCGTCGGCCACCCCACCCTCCGCCTCGTCCGCGTCGCCATCGGCCCCGTCCTCGTCGGCGACCTCCGACCCGGGGAGTGGCGCGACCTGACCCCCGAAGAACGCCGGGCCCTCGGCCTCAAACGCGGCGGATGAGCGTCGCCTATAATCGCCGAAGTCCAAACCAAGATAGGGATTAAGGTCTCTTATAGAGAGACCGAGTCCAGGTGCTTAGCTCTGCCTGCTCCCCGAGGACGCCGGCCAGCGCCAGCATCTGCGAGGCTTTCGCTTGCCGGTCCCCGGTCGTCGGGGTCGAGGCGCTCGGGTCCGCCCTGGCGGGATCGTGAGGACGGGCGGCGTTCCCGCGTTGTCCGATCCGACTCGGGCCGGGAGAAGGTCCCCCGGCCCGGATCGCCTCCCTCAATGCTTGGGGGTCGTCGCGGCCGGCGCGGGAGCGGCCGCGAATTCGGGGCAGCCCCGGTCGATCCAGTTGGCGAGATCCGCGATCTGCGCGGCGGACATGGACGGGCCGCCGAAGAAGGGCGGCATCGGCCCGATGCCCGTCGCGTCTCCCCCGTCATGGCTAGGGGCGAAGAGCGTTCCGGCGGCCCCCTGGAGGGCCCAGATGATGTTCGAGTTCTTCGAGTCGCCTTTCTTGAGGATCGGCAATTTCTTGCCCGGGTGGTTCGGATCCTCCACGCCGGGCACGATACCAGTCGTGAAGTCTTTGTAACTCAGAGGCTATCCGGGAAGCTACGCCGCTTTCGGTTGTGGATACTTGAATGGGGTGGCCGGCCGCCTCTCGTCTGGGGCCAGCCGCCGCAACATCCCTCGGATCGAGCTGATCCTCACCCA
>JAABUX010004038.1_pt1 | contig 18922 bp, 16 predicted proteins | sample 5561851 | NCBI WGS metagenome assembly JAABUX01 (sample SAMN10711883, study PRJNA513361) | rock metagenome | isolation source: Antarctica rocks | place: Antarctica: Victoria Land, Richard Nunatak red sandstone | collected 2016-01-03 | reverse complement strand
ATTATGTCAAGGCGCAGAAGATCCGCACCATGGTCAAGGCCGACTTCGACCGCGTGTTCGCGGACTATGACGCGATCCTGGCCCCGACCTCGCCGACGACGGCCTGGCCGCTCGGCGCGAAGATGGACGACCCGGTGCAGATGTACCTCTCCGACGCCTGTACGCTCCCCGTCAACATCGCGGGGCTGCCGGGCATCTCGGTCCCCTGCGGTCTGCTCGACGGCCTGCCCACCGGCCTGCAGATCATCACGCCCGCCTTCACCGAGGACTTACTGCTGCGCATCGCCTACACCTACGAGCAGAGCGGTCACTACGCGCGGCAACGGCCGTGGTTAGTAGTTAGTGGTTAGTAGTTAGTAGTCGGAGATGCGGAGGCTAGGATGAACGGGAAGAACTATCGAGATCTCATCGCGTGGCAAAAAGCAATGGATCTGGTGGAACATGTGTATCGGGTGACACTTAGTTGGCCGCAAGAGGAATTGTACGGGCTGACCAACCAAGTGCGTCGCGCCGCTGTATCTGTTCCAGCGAACGTAGCCGAAGGCCAGGGACGAGGCACCTCGAAAGAGTTGTCACGTTACCTCGCGATCGCGGTCGGATCGCTCTACGAAGTCCAGACACATCTCCTCATCTCGCAGCGCCTACACTATAGCGACGAGGGGGAAATCGAGACAGCGATGCGATGTACTGACGATGTAGGTCGCCTCCTGCATGGATTGATGCGCAGCATAGCAACTGATGCTCCGCCACGACCGTCCCTCTAACTACTAACTACTAACTACTAACTACTAACTACTGGAGACGCCATGGACTACGAACCCGTCATCGGTCTGGAGGTGCACGCGCAACTGCAGACCAGGAGCAAGATGTTCTGCGGGTGCGGCACGGACTACGCCGACGCGCCGCCCAATACGCACGTGTGCCAGGTATGCATGGGCTCGCCGGGCGTGATGCCCGTGGTCAACGAGGAGGCGGTGCGCGACACGGTCAAGGTGGCCCTGGCCCTGCACTGCAACATCCCGCCGTACAGCAAGTTCGACCGCAAGAACTACTTCTACCCCGACCTGCCCAAGGGTTACCAGATCTCGCAGTACGATATGCCGCTGAGCGAGCACGGCTACCTCGACGTGGAGGTGGAAGGGGGCGACACGCGCCGCATCGGCGTCACGCGCGTGCACCTCGAGGAGGACACCGGCAAGTCGGTACACCAATCCGACGCCACGGGCGCCTATAGCCTGATCGACCTCAACCGCTCCGGCGTGCCCCTGATCGAGATCGTCGGCGAGCCCGACCTGCGCTCGCCCGAGGAGGCGCGCGCCTACTTCATGGCGCTGCGCACGGCGCTGCAGTACCTCGGCGTCAACGACGGCGACCTGGAGAAGGGCTCGCTGCGCTGCGACGCCAACGTGTCGGTCCGACCAAGGGGCAGCGACACGTTCGGCGTCAAGGTCGAGATCAAAAATATGAACAGTTTCCGCTCGGTGCGCGACGCGCTGGCCTATGAGATCGTGCGCCAGAGCGAGGCGCTCAACGCCGGCGGGACGATCGTGCAGGAGACGCGCGGCTGGAACGAGGCCAGGGGCGTGACGACGGAGCAGCGCTCCAAGGAGTTCGCGCACGACTACCGCTACTTCCCTGAGCCCGACCTGCCGCCACTGGAGCTCTCGCGGGAGTACGTCGAGGAGGTGCGCCGGACCTTGCCCGAGCTCGCCCCCGCGCGGCGCGCGCGTTTCGTCGCAGGGTACGCGTTGCCCGAGGCCGACGCCGCCTTGCTCACCGCCGACAAGGGCGTGGCCGATTTCTACGAGGCGGCCGTGGCCGCCGCGCCGGAGGGGGCCGCGCGCGACGTCGCCAACTTCCTGCTCAACAACGCGGGCGGCCTCGACCTCGCCGCGAGCAAGCTGACGCCGGAGAACCTCGCCGCCGTGGCGCGGCTGTTCCGCGATGGGACGCTCAACAGCAAGACGGCCAAGGCCGTGATGGAGGAAACGTTCAGCAGCGGCCAGAGCCCCGACGCCATCGTCAAGGAAAAGGGTTACTCCAAGATCAGCGACCCGGCGCAGCTCGGGCCGGTCGTGCGCGCGGTCGTCGAGGGCAATGCCAAGGCCGTGGCCGACTACCGGGCGGGCAAGTCCGCCGCGCTACAGGCCCTCTTCGGCCAGGTCATGGGCCGCACCAAGGGCCAGGCCGACCCCGCCGTCGCCCGCCGGTTATTGGAGCAGGCGCTGGCCGAGTAGCCATCATGCCCAAGGTACGCGACATCATCCGGCAGTTGGAACAAGAAGGGTGGGTGCTCGTGCGCACGCGAGGCAGCCAGCCAGTACAAGCACCCCGAGCGCGCCGGACGCGTCACCGTGCCTGGGCATCCTCGCGACGACTTGACTCCAGGCACATGGGATAGTATTCAGAAACAAGCGGGCTGGAAACAGGAGGACCCGCCGTGAAGTATGCAGTCGTCATTGAACGCGCCTCGGATAACTACGCGGCGTACGCGCCCGACCTTCCCGGCTGCATCACGACCGGGGCAACAGTCGAGGAGACCGAGCGCAACATCCGCGAGGCTATCGAACTCCATTTAGAAGGGATGCGCGAGAACGGCCTGCCGATCCCGGAGCCGCGGACGGTCGCGGTCGCGGTCGAAGTTGGGGCTGTCGTCTAAACGCCGCATCATCGCGGCCCAGCAACATGGATGATGTGCCGATGCTACTGAAACAGGAGGCTGTAGCCGCCACCAGCAATGATGCTGGCCACAGCCTTTTGTCCTCTCCAACGAGCTACAATCGGCCCTGGCACGGATCACGTATGCTATATTACATATGCATTATGTAACGGCATGAGGAGAGGGTGTGGTCCATGAAGCGGACAACCATAGTGGCCGACGATGATCTGCTGCGCGGGATGCACCACTTGGCGCAACGACGTGGGACGACTTTTACGGCCGTCTTGCAGGATGCGATGCGCGCTTACCTCGATGCGCAAAAACCGTCCACTATCGAAGCCTTGGCCGGTATCGCGACATCGGGGAAGCCCGTCGATTACAGCGACGGGCGCGACGAGGAGATTTTGAAGGCCGCTGTCCACCCTATTTATGGCCTCGCACCTGTTCCTCCCGAAGGGTGGGGCGACTAAAACGTGGCGGTCATCCTTGACACAAGCGCTATCGTCGCGCTAACGGACGCTAGCGACCCAAGTCACCTTATCGTAGGCATGACCCTAGCGACCGTCAAGGAGCCATTGGTAGTTCCCTTGCCGGTGCTGACGGAGGTGGATTATTTGGTCGAGAAGAACGTGAGCGCGCAAAGCGCGCTTGCGGTGATGGAACTCCTCGTTACGGGGGATGTGCTAATCGACCATCTCACCCACCAAGACCTGGAGCGGGCGACAGAATTGATGCGCGTCTACGCCGGCTCCTATATCGGCTTCGTGGACAGTTCGATCATCGCGCTCGCGGAACGCCTCAACAGTACGCGCATCGTGACCCTCGATCGGCGTCACTTCACCTTCGTACGTCCACGACACCGCCCGCATTTTGACCTGCTGCCGTGACTGAACCAAAGGCGTAAACCGCGCGGCGCGCGATGGCAAGGATAGCTATCGTGGCTCGTAAGCTGGATCAGATCATCGTGATCGACGTCGAGTCGACGTGCTGGGAGGACGCGCCCCCGCATGGTGGAGTATGATTGGAAGGCGGGCGTCGTAACCCGCGACTGAGGTCGCAAGTTTCGTGCGCCACTTCATCGAAGGACAGACACTACTATGGTTTCACAAAACAAATACCGCCGCTCGCCGGGCGAGCGGCGGCCGAGCGGGCAACCGGTCGAGCTGGAACTGACGGGCGGCGCGTACGGCGGGCGCATGGTCGCGCGCGAGGGCGAGAGCGGGCGCGTCGTCTTCGTGCAGGGCGGGGTCCCGGGCGAAACGGTGCGCGCCGAGCTGACGTTGGAGAAGCCGCGTTACGCCGAGGCCCGCGCCATCCAGCTCGCGGGCGCGCCGGCCGGGGGGCGCGAGGCGCCGCCGTGCGCCTACTTCGGCGAGAACGGGTACAATCGCGGCCCCGTGCCGCGCGGCAGCCTCCTGCGCGGCGAACGCGGCGCCTGCGGCGGCTGCCAGTACCAGAGCCTCGACTACGACGCGCAACTCGCGCTCAAGAGGGGCATCGTGGCCGACCTGATGGCGCGCCAGGCCCGCCTGCCCGACCTGGAGGTGGGCGAGACGATCCCGTCGCCGACGCCCTGGCGCTACCGCAACCGCGCGCGCTGGATCGTCGACGACGAGGGCAGACCCTGCTATCACCAGGCGGCCACCGAGCGCCTGCTCGCCGTCGACCACTGCCACATCGTCCAGCCCCTGATCGAGGAGGTCCTGGCGCGGCTCTCCGCCGAGGAGTGGCGCCACCCCTTGCAGGCGCTCGTGGCCGAGGTCACGGCGCGCACGGCCACCCCCTGGAAGGGGGAAGACGAGGAAGGGTACCGCGGCCCGTCTCTGTTGCTGACCCTGCACCCGCGGCCAGGGGCCAGGCGGCGCGACCTGCGCCTGTTCGCCTCCGCCCTCGGCGAGGCCGTGCCTGGCGTCGACGGCATCATCATGGCCCCGCACGAGTCCGGGCCGGGCGGGGGGCTGTGGGGCGCGACCCACTTCGACGCGCGCTTCGCCGGCTATCGCTACCACCTCTCACCGCTCACGTTCTGGCAGGTCAACGAGCCCGCGGCCGAGCTGATGGTGGACGAGACGCTCGGCCTGCTCGGCGACCTCGGCGGCAAGAGCGTGCTCGACGTCTACGCCGGCGCCGGGACCTTCACCCTGCCCATCGCCGGCCGCGCCGCGCAGGTGCTGGCGCTGGAGAACGACCCCATGGGGGTGGACAACGCCAACAAGAGCGCGAAGGCCAGCGGGCTGGACAACATACACGTGCTGCCTGGCGACGCCGCGGACGAGCTCAACGGCCTGCCCCGCAACGCCGCCGACGCCGCCGTGCTCGATCCGCCGCGCGCAGGCCTTGACGAGCGCGTCGTCGCCGAGCTCGTACGCATCGGGGTCCCGCGCATCGTCTACGTTTCGTGCGACCCTGCCACGCTGGCCCGCGATCTGCGCCGCTTCGCCGACAACGGCTACACGGTCGAGAGCGCCAGGCCCGTCGACCTGTTCCCGCAGACCTACCACGTCGAGACGATTTGCGTACTGAACAAGGCGTAGGGCGCCTCGCTGAGGCGCGAGATAGTGAGATGGTACCAGGGGTCAGGGGATGGGCGTGCTAAAATAAATCAGCGCCATCTTGCCCCCGTTTTGTAGGAGGTTCATCCGACGTGAACATCGTCGTTTGCGTCAAGCAGACCCCGCTGGCGACCGCCGAGAAGACGGTCATGGATGACGGGCGGCTTGACCGCGAGGACACCGATAACGCCATCAACGGCTACGATGAGGTCGCGGTCGAGGAGGCCCTGCGCGTGCAGGAGAAGCACGGCGGCGAGGTCACCGTGCTGACGATGGGCCCCAAGGACGCCAGCGAGGCCGTGCGCAAGGCGCTGGCCATGGGGGCCGACAAGGCCGTCATGGTCACGGACGACGCGCTCGAGGGCTCCGACGTCTGGGTCACCGCGCACGTCCTCGCCGCCGCCATCAGGCGGCTCAACCCCGATCTCGTGCTCATGGGCATGCAGAGCGACGACGCGGCCACCGGCGTGGCGCATCACGGCGTGGCCGAGTATGCCGGCCTCCCCGCCCTGACACACACCGCCCAGCTGACGGTCGAGGGCGATACCGTGACCACACGCCGTCGCCGCGAGGACGGCTACGCCACCCTGCAGGCGAAGCTGCCCGCGCTCGTCGGCGTGATCGACGTGATCAACCAGCCGCGCTACCCCTCGCTCAAGGGCATCATGGCCTCCAAGAAAAAACCCATGGAGACCCTCTCGGTCGAGGACCTCGGCCTCGACGAGGGCGCCGTGGGCCTGCGGGGCTCCAAGACGCGCGTGGTCAACGTCGACGAGCCGGCGGCCCGCGCCTCCGGCGAGGTCTACGAAGACAAGGGCGACGCGGCGGGGCGCATCATCGAGTTCTTGATCGCACGGAAGGCGCTCTGATATGGCGACGACCAACGACATCCTCGTGTTCGGCCAGCAGGACGACGGCGCGCCCGGCCGCGTAGCCCTCGAGCTGGCGACCGGCGCGACCGGGCTGGCCAAAGAGCTGGGCGGCCGCGCCATCGGCGTGACGCTCGGGCGTGGCGCGCGCGCGGCGGCCGAAGAGCTCGGGGCCTACGGCCTCGACACGGTCTACTACATCCCCGACGAGGGGCTCTCCGACTACGGCGCGCACGCGCAGGCCCACGCCCTGGCGGAGGTCGTGCGCGAGAAGGGTCTCGCCGCCGTGCTGCTGCCCGCGACCACTGACGGGCGCGACGTCGCGGCGCGCCTCTCGGCCATCCTCGACTGCGGCATCCTGTGCAACGCGGCGCGCCTGTTCGTCCACGAGGACCGGCTCGCCTCCGAGCAGGGGGCCTTCGACGGCGCGCTCCTAATGGCCTGCGTCACCACCGGCGACGACCCGACGGTCGTGACCGTGCGCGCCAAGGTCTTCGGGGCCGAGCGCAGCGCCGGGGCCAGCGCCGGGGCCGGCGCCGGGGCCACGATCGAAGAGCTACCGTACACCCCGTCGCCGGAGAGCCGGGACGTGCGCGTGCTCGAGGTCGTCAAGAGCGAGACGGCCGACGCCGTGCCCCTGGAGGGCGCCGACATCGTCGTGGCCGGCGGGCGCGGCGTCGGCGGCCCCGAGGGCTTCGAGCCCTTGCGCCAACTGGCCGACGCCATGGGCGCGGCGATGGGCGCGTCGCGCGCCGCCGTCGACGCCGGTTGGGTCCCGTACGCGCTGCAGATCGGGCAGACCGGCAAGCAGGTCAAGCCCAAGGTCTACATCGCCGTCGGCATCTCGGGGGCCATCCAACACAAAGTCGGTATGCAGAACGCCGACACCATCATCGCCATCAACAAGGACCCCGAGGCGCCCATCTTCCAGTTCGCCGACCTCGGCATCGTCGGCGATCTCAACGAGATCGTGCCGCTCCTGGCGGACGAGATGAAGAAAAGACAAGGTTAAGGGGATGTGGGGGGCGGCCGCGCGGCGCCCCCGGCAGGAGACGCATATGGATTTCTCACTCAACGATGAGCAGGAGGCGATCCGGAACCTGTGCCGCGAGTTCGGCCAGGAGGTGGTCGCGCCGCGGGCCGAGGAGATGGACCGCACGGCCTCGTTCCCCTACGACATCGTGGAGCAGATGGCCAACCTCGGGCTGCTCGGCATCCCCTTCCCCGAGGAGTACGGCGGTGCCGGGGCCGACACGGTCTCGTACGCCCTCGCCGTGGAAGAGATCGGCCGCGCCGACGCCTCGACCGGCATCACCATGGCCGCGCACATCTCGCTCGGCGCCACCCCCTTCTACCTGTTCGGCACGGAGGAGCAGAAGCAGGAGTACCTCGCGCCGCTGGCGCAGGGCAAGCGGCTGTGGGCCTTCGGGCTGACCGAGCCCGAGGCAGGCTCGGACGCCGCGAACGCCAAGACAAGGGCCGAGCTCAAAGACGGCTCGTGGGTCGTCAACGGCAGCAAGAGCTTCATCACCAACTCGGGCACCAGGATGTCCGGTGGTGTGACCGTCACGGCCGTGACCGGCAAGCGCGAGGACGGCCGCTCCGAGATCAGCAACATCATCATCCCCAGCGGCGCGCCCGGCTTCACCGTGGAGTCGTCGTACCGCAAGATGGGCTGGAAGGCCTCCGACACGCACGGGCTCTCCTTCCACGACTGCGCTGTGCCCGCGGAGAACCTGCTCGGCGAAAAGGGCAAGGGCCTCCAGCAGTTCCTGCAGATCCTCGACGGCGGGCGCATCTCCGTCGCCGCGCTCTCGGTCGGCCTGGCCCAGGCCTGCTACGACGCCGCCTTCGCCTACGCCACCGAGCGCCGCCAGTTCGGGCAGCCCATCTCCAAATTCCAGGCCATCCAGTTCAAGCTCGCCGACATGGCCACCGAGATCGAGCTCTCGCGCTTGATGACGCTCAAGGCGGCCTGGCAGAAAGACCAGGGCAAGGACTTCCGCCTGGCCGCCGGCCAGGCCAAGCTCTACGCCACCGAGACCTGCAAGCGCGCGGCCGATCAGGCCGTGCAGATCCACGGCGGCTACGGCTTCATGGACGACTACGCGGTCTCGCGCTACTACCGCGACTGCAAGGTACACGAGATCGGCGAGGGCACCAGCGAGGTGCAGCGCGGGCTGATCGCGAAACTGTTGGGGTGCTAATATCATGGACGCCAATGACGTCGTCATCACAGCCGGCGTGCGCACGCCTTTCGGGAAACTGGGCGGGGCGCTCACCTCACTCTCGGCGGTCGACCTCGGCGCGGCGGTGATCCGCGAGGCGCTCGAGCGGTCGAAGGTACCGGGCGAAGCGGTCGGCCAGGTGATCATGGGCACGGTCGTCCCGGCCGGGCTGGGCCAGATCCCGGCGCGACAGGCCGCCTTCAAGGCGGGCCTGCCGGCCGAAATTCCCGCGCTCTCCATCAACAAGGTGTGCGGCTCCGCGCTCAAGGCGGTCAACCTCGGCGCGCTCTTGATCAACGCGGGCGAGTGCGACATAGTCGTGGCGGGCGGCATGGAGAGCATGAGCAACGCGCCGTACCTAATCGAGAAGGCGCGCTTCGGCTACCGCATGGGCAACGGCGAGCTCGTCGACGCGATGATCCGCGACGGCCTGTGGAGCCCGACGGACGACGTGCACATGGGCGTCTACGGCACGACCGGCGCGCGCGAATGGGACATCTCGCGGCGAGAGCAAGACGAGTGGGCGCTGCGCTCGCAGCAGCGCTACGCCGCGGCGCTCGCCGCCGGCAAGTTCGCCGAGGAGATCATGCCGATAGAGGTCCCGCAAGGGCGGGGCAACACCGCGACCGTGGACCAGGACGAAGCGCCGCGCCCCACCACCACGCTCGAAGGGCTCGCCGCGCTCAAGCCGGCCTTCGAGTCGGACGGCACGATCACGGCCGGCAACGCGCCGGGCGTCAACGACGGCGCGACCGCGATCGTGCTGATGAGGCGCGGCGCGGCCGAACGGCGCGGCGCGCCGATACTCGCCACCTGGGTCTCGGGCGGCGAGGCCGCCATCGAGCCCCACCGCATCAATGCCGTGCCGGCCTACGCCATAGGGCGCGCGCTGGAGAAAGCGCGCCTGCAGCTAAAAGACATGGAACTGGTCGAGATCAACGAGGCCTTCGCCGCGGTCACGCTGGTCGTCAACAAAATCCTGGGGCTCGACCCAGAGAAGGTCAACGTCGACGGCGGGGCCGTCGCGGTCGGCCACCCCATCGGGGCCTCGGGGGCGCGCATCCTGATGCATCTCGTCTACGAGATGCGCCGGCGCGGCGTGCGCCACGGCGTGGCCGGCATCTGCAGCGGCACCGCCCAGGGCGACGCCACGATCGTACGAGTAGACTCGTAGGGGCGTATAGCACACGCCGGGGGCCTGGCCCTGAAGGATGGGGGCAGGGGGCAGGGGGCAGGGGGCGGGGGGCAGGGCACGGCGCCTAAAGGTGTTGCAGCGTCCCGCATATAGCCGAACATGGTGTTGCGGAGCGACCCTTCAGGGTCAATATCCTGCCATGGTCCTTCAGGGCCAGGCCTCTTTGGAGGTATGTCATGACCTACTACCCGCTCGACGAAGACGAGCAGCTGATCATGGAGACGGTGCGCGACTTCGCGCGCGAGCGGGTCGCGCCGCGCGCCGCCGAGATCGACCGCACCGGCCTGTTCCCATACGACCTGGTCAAGCAGATGGGCGAGCTCGGCCTGATGGGCGTGTGCCTCCCCGAGGAGTACGGCGGGGCCGGCCAGAGCTATGTGCTCTTCGCCATGATCGTCGAAGAGTTATGTAAAGCATGCGCCAGCACCGGGCTGATCATGGACGTGAACATCTCGCTCTGCGCCGAGCCGATCCTGCTCTTCGGCGACGACGAGCAGAAGCGCAGGTTCCTGACGCCGCTGGCCACCGGCGAGAAGCTCGGCGCGCTGGCCATCACCGAGCCCGAGGCCGGCTCGGACGCCGCCGGGATCAAGACGACGGCGGTGCGCCAGGGCGGCCACTACGTCTTGAACGGCTCCAAGATCTTCATCACTAACGGCGGTGTGGCCGACACCTACGTCTGCACGGCCGTCACCAATAAAAAGGCCGGGCACAAGGGCATCACCGACTTCATCGTAGAGAAGGGCGCGCCGGGCCTGTCGTTCGGCGCGCCGCTGCACAAGCTGGGCATCAATGGCTCGGCCACGACCGAGGTGTTCTTCGAGGACGTGCGCGTCCCCGTCGAGAACCGCCTCGGCGAGGAGGGCATGGGCTTCAAGATCACCATGGACACACTCGACGGCGGGCGCGTCGGCATCGCCGCGCAGGCGGTCGGCATCGCGCAGTCGGCGCTCGACGACGCCGTGGCCTACATCGAGCAGCGCAAGCAGTTCGGCAAGAAGATCTCCGAGTTCCAGGCCGTGCAGTTCATGGTGGCCGACATGGCCACCGACATCGAGGCGGCGCGCCTGCTGACCCTGCAGGCGGCGGCCCTGCGTCAGAAGGGCATCCCCTGCGCGCGCGAGTCGGCCATGGCCAAGCTTTTCGCGGGCGACATGGCCGTGCGGGTCGCGACCGATGCGCTGCAGCTCTTCGGCGGCTACGGCTACATCAAGGAGTACCCGGCCGAGCGCCACCTGCGCGACGCCAAGATCACGCAGATCTACGAGGGCACGCAGCAGATCCAGCGCATGGTCATCGCACGAAGTATTATCGGCAGGTAACCGGCGAGCGGCTGCATAGTGCATAATAACACTATCATGACTGAACCCAAGAGCTTCGAACAACCCCGCTCCAAGCTCCGTGCTAATCCCGAGAGCCGCATCCTCGGTGAGCAATATGAACGCGCCATACAAGACGCGCTCGCTCTTGGCAAGCTACGAGAGTCGTGTAACGATGTGCAGGAAGGGGTAGCAGGCAGCCCCCGTGAACTCGCGAGACGATACGGCGCGCGTGGAACTCCAGGATAATCCGTACCTTTCCGCCCTCAACGGCTACATCGCCGAGCTTGGTGGGCGACTCGAACTTACCGCTGTCTTCCCCGACCAACGCATAAGCCTTATCGTGCCAAGTGGCGAACTAGAGGATAACTTGCGGGCCCTCGGACGGCACGTCACGAGCGACACGCTAGAGCAAATCCGCGCCCGCCTGGGGCTTGCGCCAGGAGTGAAGCAAAGTCGTTAATGGATTTTAGCTTCGAGTGGGACGGTGAGGAAGGCCGCCTCATCTTTGAATGGGATGGTGAGAAAGCGCGCATCAACTTCAAGGGGCATCACGTAGCCTTCCGCGAAGCGGCCACCGTTTTTGGCGATCCGTTAGCACTAACTTCCGACGACCCACTTCATTCGAACGACGAGGAGCGTTCCACCATCATCGGACAATCAGAGCGGGGACGGCTATTGAGGGTGTCTTTTACAGAGCGTGGTGATAGCATCCGTATCATTAGCGCCCGTGAGGCAGAGCCGAGTGAGAGGAGGGCCTATGAGTCAGGTACATGACCCTGAAATGGCTAGTGGTCATGACTTCAGCAAAGGAGTGCGGGGGAAGTATGCCCAACGCTATGCTCGAAGCACGATCGTTTTTCGCTCTTTGACAGAGCGCGCAAATAATCTATCCCCACTATCTTTCAAGGATCGAGCGAGACTAGTGCTCAGCGACTATTTTGGAGTAGACTTGTCTCCAAGTCTTGTTATCGATGTGCCGAAAAAGTTCGATTTAGTATCGGACGACAAACAAATCGTTGGCGACGCCATGAATCTTTCCCTCGGTAGCGGCATTAGACGCCCTTCAGCTAAATTCGCGGCAATAACGGAGTATGTATGGCTGCTAGAGAGAACTCGTGCGCCCGAAACATTTCTTGTATTTGGCAACGATCGTAGGGTATCGATGCTGTGGCTTGAGAGCAAAGGCCATTTGCTGTCCGATGTTAAGTTCTACTTTCTGGACGACGACAATCGCCTGGAACTACTAACCGGCCCGCACGCCCCTGTGCAAGGCAAGCAGTTGATCGGAGCGGAGGGCAGATAGTGGCAATCGCAGCAAGCGCGATCAACGAAGATGTAACCACGGCAGACTACTTCGACCTCACGGCCGAGCAGCGGGGGCTGCGCGCGCGCGCGCGTACGTGCGGGAGCGCGTGGCGCCGATCGCCGACGAGACGGACCGCACGAGCGCCTTCCCGGGAGAGGCCGTGCGGGTGGCCGCCGAGCGCGGCTTCCTGGGGCTGATCGTGCCGCGAGAATACGGCGGGCAGGGGGCCGGACATCTCGCCTTCGCCCTCTTCGTGGAGGAGGTCGCCTACGCCTGCGCCGCCTCCTCGGTGGTGATGGACGTGCACACGTCGGTCGGGACCGAGCCGATCGTGCTGCTGGGCACGGAGGACCAGAAGCGGCGCTACCTGCCCGACCTCGCCGCCGGGCGCAGGCTCGGCGCTTTCGCCCTGACCGAGCCGGAGAGCGGCTCCGACGCCGCCGCGCTCAAGACCACCGCCGCGCGCGACGGCGACGATTATGTCCTGAACGGCTCCAAGACCTTCATCACTAACGGCGGCCGGGCGGGGCTCTACACGGTGATGGCCTCGACCGATCGTGAGAAGGGCGCCAAGGGCATCAGCGCCTTCCTGATCGAGGCGGACACACCCGGCTTGCAGGTCGGCGCGCCGCTGCACAAGCTGGGCCTGCACGGCTCCCCCACCACCGAACTGTTCTTCCGCGACTGCCACGTCCCCGCCGCCAATCGCCTCGGCCAGGAGGGCGAGGGCTTCAAGGCGGCCATGCTGGCCCTCGACAGCGGGCGCATCGGCATCAGCGCGCAGGCCATCGGCATCGCCCGCGCGGCGCTCGATGAGTGCATCGTCGCCCTGAGCGCAACCGGCGGGGCCGCGGCGCAGGGCGCGCATTTCGCCATCGCCGACATAGGCACGGCGATCGAAACGGCCCGCGCGCTCACCTGGCAGGCCGCGCGCCTGTGCGACAGAGGCCAGCCCTTCACCGGCATCGCCTCGATGGCTAAGCTCAAGTCGACCGACACGGCCATGCGTGTCGCCAGCGAGGCCATGGCCCTGGTGGGTCTCGAGGCGGGCGGCGACCACCTGGCGCGACTCGACCGCTTCTTCCGCGACGCCAAGGCCACACAGCTCTACGAGGGCACTAACCAGGTGCAGCGCATGGTCATCGCCCGCCATGTCCTGGGGACGCGCTAGATGCGCGGCATTCACTGGGAGCGCCAAGGCGTATATCAGAATACTGCCGGCGAATCGTGGCGCGCTAGAGGCCTGCGCTTAAAAGCGCATGGCAGGCCACAGACCCTAAAGGGTCAGGACGGGCCAGCACGCCATTCGCCGGCAGTATCGTGTCAATATGCTCCTATACTAGCCAGCACACTATCGAGGCCGATCGCCGCTGCCTCCCAGGCGGATGTTTGGCGGGGGTCCGGGGGGAGGCATCTCCCCGGGCTCCCCCGGAGGTGCGCTGGACCGTCGGCCGCAGCCGAGGGGCCAGTTAGCCATGGGCGGGGGGGGCAAAGGAGGAGAATAGGCGAGGGGCCAGCTAGTCAGGGGCGGAAGATGCGCGAGAGGGCCATGCGTAGATGGCCCTAAGCACGCACCTGGCAGACCTGGTCGAGCGCGTCCTGCGCGGCGATCCACGCGCGATCGGGCGCGCCATCTCGGCTGCCGAGAACGAGGCGCCCGGCAACGAAGACCTGCTGGGCGCGCTGTACCGGCGGACCGGCCACGCCTATGTGCTCGGCGTGACAGGGCCGCCGGGCGCGGGTAAGAGCTCGCTCGTCGACGGGCTGGTGCGCCTGCTGCGCGCGCAGGGGCTCACTGCCGGCGTGCTGGCCGTCGACCCCTCGTCGCCGTTCACGGGCGGCGCGATCCTGGGCGACCGCATCCGCATGCAGGCCCACGCCTACGACCACGGCGTCTACATCCGCTCCATGAGCGCGCGCGGGCATCTAGGCGGCCTGGCCGAGGCGGCCAACAAGGCGGCGCACGTGCTCGACGCGGCGGGCAAAGACGTGGTGATCGTGGAGACGGTCGGCGTGGGCCAGTCCGAGCTGGAGATCGTGGGGACGGCCGACACGACGGTCGTGGCGCTCACGCCGGCCGCGGGCGACATGGTGCAGATGCTCAAGGCGGGCATCCTGGAGGTCGCCGACATCTTCGTCGTGAACAAGGCGGACATGGAGGGGGCCGGCCGCCTGGCGCGCGACCTGCGCACGACGCTCAACATGGGCGAGCACCCGGCGCCGGGGGACTGGATTCAGCCGATCGTGCAGACGCAGGCGACGGCGGGCGTGGGCATCGACACGCTGTGGGCGGAGGCCGAGCGGCATCGCGCCCATCTGCGCGAGGCCGGCCGGTTGGAGGGGCGCCGGCGCGCGCGCCTGCGCGCCGAGATCCTCGACCTCGTGATGCTGGGCGTGCGGGCGCGCCTGCTCGACGACGCGCGCGGGCGCGGTGAGCTCGAGAACTTGCTCGATCAGGTCGACGCGCGCGCGCTCGACCCCTACGCCGCGGCCAATACGATCATGCGCTCCGGCACGCTCGTAGGGCCGACGATCGACGGTCGATAGTCGACTATCTACTGTCGGCGAGCGGCAGGTACACGCGGAAGCACGAGCCCTCGCCGAGCGCGCTCTCGACCGTGACGCGCCCGCCCATTAACTCGACGAACTCGCGCACGATGGCCAGCCCCAGCCCCGCGCCGCCGCTCTCGCGCGTGCGCGATTGGTCGACGCGGTAGAAGCGCTCGAAGATATGCGGCAGGTGCTCGGGGGCCATACCCTCCCCGGTGTCGGCCACCGTGACCACGACGTAGCCCTCGGCGTCCCCGCCGGCCGTGACGGAGAGGGCAATGATACCGCCGTCCGGCGTGTGGCGCACAGCGTTGCGCACCAGGTTCTCCAGGATCTGGCGCAGCCGGCCCGCGTCGGCCCACGCCATGGGTAAGGGCGGCGCATTGACGGTGAGGGTGATGTGTCCCTCTTTATACGCCAGGGGGCGCATCAGCGCCGCCACCTCGTCGACCAGCGCGGACACGTCCACCCGTGCGCACACGACCTGCAGCGCGCCCGTCTGGGCGCGCGCGAGCGTGAACAGGTCGTCGACGAGCACGGCCAGCCGCTCCGTTTCGTGTTGCAGCGCGCGCAAGGTCGTCTCCGGCAGGACGACCTCGCGTTCGTGCGCCTCATACCCCCCGGTCGCCCCGTGCTCCTCGCGGCCGCCGACCCCCAGGGGCTGAGGCCGCGGCTGGCGTAGCGAGAGGTTGTCGAGGTGCGCGCGCACGATGGCCAGCGGCGTGCGCAGCTCGTGCGAGATGCTGGCCACGAGCTCCTGGCGCGCGCGCAGGGCGTCCTCGGCCCCTGCCCGCGCCCGGCGCAGCTCGCCCATGGCCGTCCCCAGGGACGCGGCCATGCGGTTGACGCTCTCGGCGAGCCGCCCGGTCTCGTCCGCGGCCCTGACGGGCACGCGCTGGCTCAGGTCGCCCGCGGCGATGGCCGTGGTCACGCGCGAGACCGCCTCCAGCCGCCGTGTGAGGCCGCGCGCCAGCAGGTACCCGAACAGGATAGAGAGCAACAGAACGGGCAGGGACGTGGCGAAAAGGACGAGCAAGCTGGTGACGCCGAACACGGCGAGCGCGGCGGCGACGACCTGGTTGGGCTTGAAATTGACGTCGGGGAACGCGACGAGGGCGACGGCGATGGGCCGGCCCCGCGCGTCCCGGACCGGCGCCGCCCCGATGGCGGTCTCCGTGGGGAACGTGTCCTTCGTGTTCAGCCACGTATCCACGCTCAACGTGATCGTGGCCGCCCGCCCGGCCAGCGCCTCGCGCCGTAGCGTGCGCCAGGACGCGGCCGGAAGACCAAGGGCGGTATGCGACAGATGAAGCGACGCTCTGAGCTTGGGGTCCATCGCCTCGTCCAGCACGACGCCGTCGGGCCGCGCGACCAGGACACGCTGCGGGAGGCCCAACCCGTTGCGCGCCAGCGTGGTCAGCGGCGGCGCGCCACGCAACAGGATGCGGCCCGCTTGTATCGCGTCGAGCGCGCCCTGCGCGCCACGCAGCGGGTCGGCCCGATTGGCCCCACTCAAGAGCGCGGAGACCGATGTCGCCATGAGCCCCGCGTCGGAGTGGAAGCCCTTCACGGCCACGGCCACCCCGGCGGAGGTGCCCAGCGCCGTCATGGCTATGAAGGTCAGCATGATGACGGCGAGGTGCGATGCGGTGAGCTGCCAGCGCAGGCGCCGGCGCGCGCGCCCGTACAGCGCGGCGCCGGCTATGACGAGCGCTCGCGCGCCGAGGAAAGGCACGGTGACTCCGATGGGTACCGCGACCCAGACGCCCCGGGCCGCGTGCGTCACGAGCGCCATCATGGGCCACAGCACGGCCCACGAGGCCACCGCCAGCACGCCCAACAAGAGGCCGCACAGAACGGCGCGGGCACTCCCTTTGACCACGCGGGCCGGGAACCGCCCGCCGAGGCGCCGCAGCCGCCACGCCGGCCACAGCGCCAGCCAAACCCAGCCCAGCAGCGCGAGGATTGAGTCCTGCCCGCTTTGCCGATAGGCCGGGTCCGTGGCGGCGGCGGTGGCCAGCATGATAGCGTAGCCGGCCAGCCCCTCGACGACGGCGCGGCGCATACCGGCGCGCAGGGGCGCGCCGGCGCCGGCAAGCACAGACAGTAACCCTCGCATCACCGGCGCCCCTCTCATCATTCGGCTTTCAGCTTGTAGCCGACGCCCCACACGGTGGCGATGTGCTCGCCAAAGGGGCCGAGCTTCTTGCGCAGCCGCACGATGTGCGTATCGACGGTGCGGTCGAAGCCGTCGAACTCGAGACCCCAGATGCGCTGCAGCAGGAACTCGCGGCTGTAGGCGCGGCCGGGCTGCGCGGCCAGCATGTGCAGCAGGTCGAACTCTTTCGGCGTCAGGTCGACCGGCGCCCCGTCGACGCTGGCCGTGCGCCCAGCCACGTCGACGCACAGGGACCCGACCTCCAGGACAGCCGGCCGCGCGTCCTCGTCAGCGGCCCCCGCGCCGCCCCCCGCGTGTGTCATCAGGTCCACCCGGCGCAGCAACGCGCGGGCGCGCGCCAGCAGTTCGCGCATACTGAAGGGCTTGGTCAGGTAGTCGTCGGCCCCGACCTCGAGGCCGAGCACACGGTTTATCTCCTCGGCGCGCGCAGTCAGCATCAGGATCGGTGTGATGCTGCGCGCGCGGATACGCCGGCACACCTCCAGCCCGTCGAGCCCCGGCAGCATCCAGTCCAGGACCACGAGGTCCGCCGGGCGCGTCTCGAGCATGCGCAACGCGACGAGGCCGTCGCCGGTCACCGCGACGCTGTAGCCCGCCGCGACGAGCGCCTCGCGCACCAGCCCGGCCAGCTGCTCCTCGTCCTCCACGACCAGTATGTGGGCCATCTCTCATCCCCTCTGGAGTTGACCTGCGACGCCGGTCGCGGGCTCTCCCATAATAGTACGACGAACGGGTGGATCGATGTGTCACGGCCGCATAGCGAAAGTGTGGCGAAAGTGTGGCGCCACACTTTCGGCACATTTTCGCCACCGACTCTTAACACCCCCTTGATCCTTCCGACACCCCGCCTGCACTATACTTGGCGTGTCATGACAGACAACCAGGCTCGCACAGAAGACTCCGGGGACACGGGGGTCACAATAGGGCACGTCGCGGTGCTCTATTTCAGGGACGACACACGTCCAATCGGAGTAGGGGATGGCGCACGTCCAAGTCGAAGTAGAGGATGGCGCACGTCCAATCGAAGTAGAGGCAAGACCGCGCCTCGGTCTCTCGCGGCGCGGGACGAGGCTGCTGGACGTAGACGGGTAGACGGGTAGACGGATAGGCGGATAGGCGGATAGACGGAGGGATACACAGCGATGGCGCGAGAGCTGATCATCGAGGCCACGGGCCTGCGCAAGATATACACGACGGGGGCGCTGAAAGTAGAGGCGCTGCGCGGCGTCGACTTCGCCGTCACGAAGGGCGAGATGGTCGCCATCATGGGGCCGTCGGGCTGCGGAAAAACGACGATGCTCAACTGCCTCTCCGGGCTCGACGAGTTCGACAGCGGCGAGGTGCGCATCGCCGGCACACCCTTGAGCGACATGAGCGACAACCGAAAAACAGAGTACCGCGCGAAGAGCATGGGCTTCGTCTTCCAGGTCTACAACCTGCTCCCCGTGCTCAGCGCGGTGGAGAACGTGGAGTTGCCCCTACTCGTGAGCGGCACGCGCACCGGCGAGGCGCGCAAGCGCGCGCTCGCCGCGCTGGACACGGTCAACCTGGGCCAATGGGCCAAGCACCGCCCGGCCGAGCTCTCCGGCGGGCAGCGCCAGCGCGTCACCATCGCCCGCGCGCTCGTCAACAACCCCGCCATCGTGTGGGCCGACGAGCCGACCGGCGCGCTCGACTCCGAGTCGGCGCAGGACATCATGGACCTGTTGTGCGGGCTCAACCAGGAGCAGGGCCAGACGGTCGTGATGGTCACACACGCGCTGGAGATCGGCGAGCAGGCCAACCGCATCGTGCGCATGCGCGACGGCCGCATCGAGGACGCCGGATTCGGCCAGGGCGCGCACGGCATGACCGGCCCGCTGAACGCGCCCAGGGCCGCCGCGGTCGCGTGGCAGCCGACGACATCGTAGGATAAGGGAGCTTTATCCATGAACTCGAATACGCATCAAGCGAAGAAACGACGAGGAGAGCCGCTGTGGCATGCTGAGGGTGTAGATGACCTCGACACGGCACAGGAGCTCTCCTATGACAACGGTACCACACCTGGTCGCGACCCTGCAGG